>Ga0206101_1000019_pt1 | contig 113785 bp, 114 predicted proteins | sample 1B0metagenome_FD_148613 | JGI IMG/M metagenome (GOLD analysis project Ga0206101, IMG submission 148613) | Enriched microbial communities from leaf-cutter ant dump, University of Wisconsin, Madison, United States - 1B0 | ecosystem: Environmental > Terrestrial > Nest > Insects nest > Nest dump... | reverse complement strand
GCCAGATATTTTTAAAAGACGTCGAGGGTAACGTCGAAGGCAATATCATTCAGGGCGTGAGCGCCGTCATCAACCTCGACAGCCTGTCGCCGCTGGTGCTGACGGAAGAAAAAATAGCCGTCGGCGCCGTCAACGTCGGCCTGCCCCTCGGCAGCGGCCTTGTGGTGGCAAGCCTCGATGCCAAGAAGAACTTTACGCTGCATCAAGCGGAATGGTCGCTTGCGGGCGGCACTATCGCCTCCAGCCCCATGCACATCAACCTTGACGGCAACCTGACGACCGAAGCGACGCTGACAGCCAGAGGGCTGCAACTTGCCGAACTTTTCCAGATCGCGCCACTGGACGGGCTCTCCGCCGTGGGAACCGTAGACGGCATTTTGCCGTTGGAGGTACGTCAGGGAGAAGTTTCCCTTAAAAATGGCGTATTGGAATCAAGGGGTTCGGGAAAAATCATGTATAGTCCGCAGGAAATACCCGCTTTCCTTCGTGACAATTCACAGCAGATCGTGGATCTCCGCGTTGCGCTCAAGGCTTTCGAATTCGAAAGCCTGAAACTGACGCTCGACGGCACCCTTGGCAAAGGGCAGAAAGTCGGGCTGTCGGCCAAGGGCAAAAACCCGGAGTTCTATGACGGCTATCCCGTGAACATCAATTTAAATGTGGAAGGTCCGCTGGAAAATATCCTAAGATATTCACCGGGTAGCAACCAGATACCGGACACCATCCAAAAACAGCTGGAAGAATACGAGAAAAGTCATGACAAAAAATGAATTCAACAAAGCGGCGCTCGGCCCCATGGTTTTCGGGCTCGGCATGCTGCTGGTCGCCGCCGGATGCTCCCCCACCGTCAAGGTGCAGGCGCCCGACAAGCCCATCGAAATCAACATGAACATCAAGATCGAACAGGAAGTGCGCGTGAAGGTCGAGAAAGACCTGGAGGACGCCTTCGCCGAAGATCCGGAATTGTTCGGTGTAAGTCCGTAATACTTTTCGCCATCTTGAAGGAAACAAGACATGAAAAAGATGATGATGAAACTGACAACCACGCTGGCAACCGCGCTGATCGCCCTTTTCGTGGCGGTGCCGCTGGTCTTTGCCGCCATGTCGGTTGACACCGCCAAGCAGCAGGGCCTTGTGGGCGAGCGCATGGACGGCATGCTGGGCATCGTCGCCCCGCCGACGCCGGAGTTGAAAGACATGGTCGACAAGATCAATGCCGAGCGCAGGGAAAAATACAAAGGCATCGCCGAAAAACGCGGCACGTCGCTGGATGCCGTGCAGGCCTATGCCGGCAAGAAGCTGATCGAAAAAGCAGCCCCCGGCGAATATATCCAGAACACCGGCGGCGGCTGGCAAAAGAAATAATGCCGCAGCCACGCGCATCCCGATCCAAAGCCGTCACGGTTGCCGCCGTGGCGGCTTTTGTTCTGGCGGCGCTGACCGCCCTTGCCTTGCGGGGCGAAGCAGGCACGACAGATGAAAGCATGCCGTTTCTGGGTACGTTCATTCTCTTCGCCGTTCTCTATTTTATTTTTGCCTATACGCTGGCCTTGATCGCCGTCGGTTTATTCAAGGACAACCGGTAGGACTGATCACCCTGTAAACTGCGGCTTGCGGTAGCCTTGCATATACAGCAGCGCCGTCAAATCGGTATGGCGCACCTGATAGGGCGTGGCCGCGATAACGGCGGGCTTGGCGAAATAGCCGACGCCCGCGCCCGCCGCCTGCAGCATTGGAATGTCATTCGCTCCGTCGCCCACCGCCATGGTTTCCGCGGGCGTCAGGCCCAGCTTGGCGGTTTCCTCCTTCAGCGTTTTTTCCTTGGCGTATTTGTCGATGATCGGCGGGATGACGTCGCCCGTCAGCCTGTCGTTATCGATGCCGAGCGTATTGCCGATGTTGCGGTAAAAGCCGAGCCTTGCCGCGACATGCCGCGTGAAGATATCAAACCCGCCGGAGATCAGCACGCATTTCGCGCCCAGGCGGTTCATGGTTTTGACAAGCGTTTCCGCGCCTTTTGAAAACCGCACCGCCTCCAGCGATTCGAACAGGGCGGAAACCGGCATGCCTTTCAAAAGGCCGACGCGCCGGCGCAAGGCCTGTTCGAAATCGATCTCCCCCCGCATGGCGGCAGCGGTGATGGGCGCGACCTGATCCCTGAGCCCCAGATTCCCCGCGAGATCGTCCAGCGTTTCCCCCTCGATCATCGTCGCGTCCATATCGGCCAGCAGCAGGCGTTTTTTGCGCGACGGGCCGTTCTGTTGCACAAAAATATCCAAACCGGTCACGGATTGAAATTTTTGGCGCAAAGCAGCCGTCAAATCCGCATGATACGTACCCAGGATCAGGTCGAGCGCTTGCCCCTCCGCCAGCCAGTCGGGGCGGATGCCGTCCACCCCGAGGGATTTTGCCGCTGCCACCGCCGCTTTTTCCACGGCCGGCGTCACGCCGCCCGTCCGGGGCGCAACGATGGTAATCACGGTTTCGGCGGTCATTTCCGGCAAGTCCTTCACGATAGATGTTGACGATGTTTTACGGCAGGAGAATAATAATCGACGCCAAGATAAAATACATCATTCATTTCAACAAAGGTACGGACACAATGCCGCTGCAACGCCCGACGCTTAAACCCGCCAATCCGAATTTTTCTTCCGGCCCCTGCGCCAAGCGCCCGGGCTGGTCTTTCGACGGGTTGAAGGGCGCCCTGCTCGGCCGATCCCACCGCGCGGGCGTCGGCGTCAAGCGCATTGCCGAATTGCTGGAACGTTCCAAAAAAATTCTCGGCATGCCGGCGGATTACCGCATCGCGCTGGTGCCCGCTTCCGATACGGGCGCAGTGGAAATGGCGCTATGGTCGCTGCTCGGCCCGCGCGGCGTCGATGCGCTCAGCTGGGAAGTCTTCGGCAAGACATGGGTTATCGATATCACCAAGCAACTCAAATTGCAGGACGTGCGCGTGCTCGATGCGCCCTTCGGCGACATCCCCGATCTTGCCGGCGTCGATACCGACCGCGATGTCGTCTTTACATGGAACGGCACGACGTCGGGCGTGAAGGTGCCGAACGGCGACTGGATCAAAGCCGACCGTCAGGGCCTGACGATTTGCGATGCGACCTCCGCCGTTTTCGCGATGGAACTGCCCTGGGACAAGCTGGATGTTGTCACATGGTCGTGGCAAAAGGTGCTGGGCGGCGAAGCGGCGCACGGCATGATCGCCCTTTCCCCCCGCGCGGTGGAGCGCCTCGAAAGCTACACGCCGCCGTGGCCGATGCCCAAGCTCTTCCGTCTGACCAAGGGCGGCAAGCTGGTGGAGGATCCGTTCGAGGGCAAGACCATCAATACCCCCTCCATGCTGGCGGTGGAAGATTGCCTCGACGCGCTGAAATGGGCGGAAAGCATCGGCGGTCTGCCGGGCCTGCTGACACGCACGGCAGCGAACCTGAAGGCTGTCGAGGCATGGGTTGAAAAAACCGACTGGGCGGCGTTCCTGCCCGCGACGGAGGACATCCGCTCCAATACCTCCATCTGCTTCAAGGTGGTCGATCCCTGGCTCGCCGCGCTCGAAGACGAGATGCAGAAGAAGATCATCAAATCCGTCGAAAAGCTTTTGGACGGCGAAGGCATCGCCTATGAAATCGCCAACCACCGCGACGCCCCGCCGTCCTTCCGCCTTTGGGGCGGCGCAACGGTGGAAGCCTCGGATATCGAAGCCGTGCTGCCGTGGATCGACTGGGCTTACCAGTCCGTCCGCGCGGAACATCAGGCGAAGGCGGCTTGAGAAAAACGTCTCACCCTTCGGAAAAGCAAATGCCGGGACTTAAACCCCGGCATTTCTTTTGGAGAAAACACACCTTCTCTATCTTTTATTTCCTGAGATTGATCGGCTTGAAAACACTTGTCACGCGCTTGATGGCGATATCGGGTTTGTGCGCATCATGGCCTTCGGGCATGACGGGTTTCATCGTGGCGGCATGAAAGGCCACATTGGCATAGGTCAGTGTCTTGCGGTCGAGGCTTTTAAGCGTCAGTTTCAACTGCTCGCCCCCGTCTTCCAGCATTTCTTTTTTCGCCTGCTGGATTTCCCAAAGGCCGTCTCTGAAACCGCCGTCGCGGATCGCGACCTGCGATCCCTTTTCGGGGAAGACAGGTGCTTTCGGCTCCGGCCGGCTTTCGACAAGTTCGATCGTTTGGGCACTATAGGGCAGCGTGATATAGGCAAGGCCGCCGTCGCGCTTGACGCTTTTCAGCCGGATATAAAGCCCCGGCTGCGCATCGTCGCGTCGCTGCTCGGCTTTGAAGCCGGTCACTTCCCAAAGTCCCTGATGTCCCATCACCCGCCAGTCGGGCGCGCCTGATGCCGGATCCGGATAGACGCGGATATGGTCGCCGGGCCGGATATGGCTGGGGAGCGGCAATGGCAATTGGGTCATCCTCTTCCTTGTCGATACAACTTCCGGAGTATGGTACAAATATACCTCAAGTGATCCCTTTATGTCAATGAAGTTCTGGACAGTGTCAAAAATTTGATTAGTCTTTGTTTTGCTCTTTTTGCACCGCCGCAAAAGGCGTTATAATCGCGGCCAAATAAAGCCAAAAAAATTTACCCGAGGAGTGTGCCCCCATGACGACCCAGACCAGCCAAGCCCCCAAAGTCCTGATCAGCGACAAGATGAGCGCGCAGGCGGAGCAGATTTTCATCAGCCGCGGTGTCGATGTCACCGTGCGCACCGACCTGAAGCCCGAAGAACTGGCGACGGTCATCAACGATTACGACGGTCTGGCGATACGCTCCTCTACCAAGGTCACCGCCGATATTCTGAAGGGCGCGAAGAATTTGAAAGTCATCGGCCGCGCCGGAATCGGCGTCGACAACGTGGACATTCCCGCCGCGACCGCCACGGGAGTTGTGGTCATGAACACGCCTTTCGGCAATTCCATCACCACGGCGGAGCATACGATTGCGATGCTCATGGCGCTGGCGCGGCAAATTCCGCAGGCCAATGCCTCCACCCACGCGGGCAAGTGGGAAAAGTCCAAATTCATGGGGCAGGAACTTTTCGGCAAAACGCTGGGCGTGATCGGCTGCGGCAACATCGGCGCGATCGTCGCCGACCGCGCCGTCGGGCTGAAGATGAAGGTCATCGCCTTCGACCCCTTCCTTTCCGCCGAGCGCGCGGTGGAACTGGGCGTTGAAAAAGTGGAACTCGAAGACCTGCTGCCCCGCGCCGATTTCATCACCCTGCACACGCCGATGACCGACGGCACCCGCGGTATCATCAACAAGGAATCCATCGCGAAAATGAAAAAAGGCGTGCGCCTCATCAACTGCGCGCGCGGCGGGCTGATCGTGGAAGCGGATTTGAAAGAAGCGCTTGAAAGCGGCCATGTCGCCGGCGCGGCACTGGATGTCTTCGAGGAGGAACCCGCCAAGGCAAACCCGCTCTTCGGCATGGAAAGCGTCGTCTGCACACCGCACCTCGGCGCCTCCACCGTCGAAGCGCAGGAAAATGTCGCCCTGCAGGTCGCCGAGCAAATGGCGGATTATCTCTTGCAAGGCGCCGTCGCCAATGCGGTCAACATGCCTTCCGTCAGCGCGGAAGACGCGCCGAAGCTGAAACCCTATATGAAGCTTGCCGAACAGCTCGGCAGCTTCGCGGGCCAGATGGCGACGGAAGACGTCAAGGAGATCGGGATCGAATACGAAGGCCTCGTCTCCGCGCTTAATACCAGGCCGCTGACCTCTCTCGTCCTCGCCGGTTTCCTGAAACCGTCGATGGAGGGCGTCAATATCGTTTCCGCCCCCGCCCGCGCGAAGGAACGAGGCATCGGCGTCGCCGAAACGAAGCGCGAGAAGACCAAGGACTTCCAGACCCTCATCCGCATCACCGTCAAGGGCAAAACCGGCACGCACAGCGTGGCGGGCACGCTTTTCGGCGGGGAACATCCGCGCCTGGTGACCGTTGATCTGGTGCCGGTCGAAGCGGAGCTGCTGGGCGAAATGCTGTTCATCAAAAACCTCGACAAGCCGGGCCTGATCGGCGCGGTGGGGACGCTGCTGGGCGACGCCGGAATCAACATCGCAGATTTCAACCTCGGCCGCATCGCGGGGCAGAACAAGGCGATTGCCCTGATTTCCGTCGATACGCCGGTGAACGCGGGCATCCTTGATTCCATCGATGCGCTCGAACAGGTCGAAGTCGTCAAAATCCTGCGCTTTTAAAAAGGCCGAACACGAAAAGAGCCCTGCATCATGACCCTTGCTGCACTATTCGGGCTTCTTTCCGTGGTCGTCATGCTGGCGGCGCGCGTATCGTATTTCACGAGCATCTGGCAGGGCAAAACGCAGCCGCATGCCTTTTCGTGGTTCATCTGGGGTGTCATTTCCAGCATCGGCTTCGCCGCGCAATTCGCCGAAGGCGCGGGCGCGGGTTCATGGGCACGGGGCTTTGGCGCCGTCACCTGCTTCGTGCTGGTTGGCATCAGCCTGACGCGCGGCGAGCGCAACATCACCCGCGCGGACTGGACGACTCTATGCATCGCGCTGCTGGCCGTCCCGCTTTGGGTGCTGATGAAAACGCCGCTCTGGTCCGTCGTGCTGGTCTGCCTGATCGACACTGCGGGTTACCTGCCAACGGTGCGCAAATCATGGCACAAGCCGCGCTCTGAATCGGCGCTCAGCTACAGCCTCGGCTCCCTCGGCGCGGTCCTGACCCTGCTCGCCATTGAAAATTATACCGTTTCGACATGGCTTTACCCCGCCGTCCTGGCGGTATCGAACGGGGCCATGGCGGTTTTCCTAATTCTGCGCGCCGCGCGTCTGCCGGCGCCGATCCCGCCCGTCACGCCCGCATAAAACGTATTTATTTTTTCAAAAATCGCTTTATGCTAAACGCCATGATGAAAAGATTCTTGATCATTCCCCTTCTCGCAGGGTTGTTGATGCTGGCGGCTGCCACGGCAACTTATGCCGCTTATGCCGCAAGCCACGCGATCGATGTGCCCGCCGGCATGGCGCCCGAACCCGTCAGGGTCACCGCCATCCGCGTCATGAAAAGCGAACGGCTGCTGGAACTGCTCGACAAATACGGCAACGTTATCCGCAGTTACCGCATCGCCCTTGGCAAAAATCCCATCGGGCACAAGGAATTTGAAGGCGACAACCGCACGCCGGAGGGGCAATACGTTATCAACGCCCGCAATCCGAAAAGCGAATATTACCTCTCCTTGCGCATTTCCTATCCCAGCACCGAAGACCGTAAAATGGCCAAGCGCAAGGGCCTGAAGCCCGGCGGCGATATCTTCATCCACGGCATGCCGAACGGCAAAAGCTGGATGTGGTGGAAGTACAATACCAAAAAGGACTGGACGAATGGCTGCATCGCCATGATGGACAAGGACATCAAGGAAATATGGGAACTGGTCGGCGACAATACGCCCATCACCATCCTGCCCTGACGCCGCAAAAGGACAAGCTGCAACATGATTTTCGGATTTGATACGACAGGCTTTCTGGCGAAAGGCATTATCATGGCAGGGCTTGCCGCCTGCCCCGGCGCGCCGCGCAATATCGACGTGGATGTACAGTTCGAACATGCCGAAGCGCCGTATGTCCAAAACCTGACATCGCAGCAGCTGACCAACGATTTCGAATACGATCCCGATTCCACCATCGCCACCGAAAAAGGCCTTTGGGAAGTGGCGGGCATGAACCAGTCGCGCTTCAAATGGCTTTACAAGCTCGACTATCAGGATTTTACGGACAAGAAAACCGGCAACAGGTGCTTCGCGCCGAAAAAGATCACCTTTAACCTCACGTACGAAAACACGATTTATATCGCATCGGATTCCGTGCAAAAAGGCTGCCGCTACAGCGTGACCAAGGCGCATGAGCAGCGCCATGTGGATATGGATCTGCGCGTTTCCCGCCAGTACCTGCCCAAGATCAAGCAGGCCATGTCCCGCGGCGCAAACGGCATCCGCTATCTTGTTTACAACAAGGATACCGCCAAGGAAAGCGTGGACGCCTTTCTCGCGCCGATACAGGCGGCGGTCGATCCGCTTCTGGAACAAATGAAACGGGAGCGCCGCGCAAAACAGGCCTCCATCGACACGCCGGAGATGTATCGCCGCGATACGGCCCTCTGCCCCGGCCAGTAACAGGGAAGAGATATGAGTCAAAAAGAAAAGATCATCCACGTCATCGGCGGCGGCATGGCCGGATCGGAAGCGGCCTGGCAGATCGCCCAGGCGGGCGTCAAGGCGGTGCTGCACGAAATGCGCCCCGTGCGCATGACCGAAGCGCATAGCACGGAGAATTTCGCGGAACTTGTCTGTTCCAACTCCTTCCGCTCCGACGACCATGAATATAACGCCGTCGGCCTGCTGCACGAGGAAATGCGCCGCGCGGGCTCGCTGATCATGTGCGCGGGCGATACGCATAAGGTGCCCGCCGGCGCCGCGCTGGCCGTCGACCGCGACGCTTTTTCCGGCATGGTGACCGAAAAACTGAACAGTCATCCGAATATCACGGTGGAACGCGGCGAAGTCGCCGGCCTGCCGCCCGCGGAATGGGAAAGCGTGATTATCGCGACCGGCCCGCTGACATCCCCCGCCCTGTCCGAAGCCGTGCGGAAACTGACAGACGAAGACCAGTTGGCTTTTTTCGACGCCATCGCGCCCATCATCTTCAAGGATAGTATCGATTTCAGCAAGGCCTGGTTCCAGTCCCGCTACGACAAGGAAGGCCCCGGCGGCACGGGCAGGGATTACATCAACTGCGCCTTTGAAAAAGACGCATACTACGCCTTCATCGATGCGCTGGTCGCGGGCGAGAAAACCGAATTCAAGGCATGGGAAAAAGATACGCCCTATTTCGAGGGCTGCCTGCCGATCGAGGTCATGGCCGAACGCGGACGCGACACGCTGCGCTTCGGCCCCATGAAGCCTGTGGGCCTGACCAACCCTCATGCGACGCAGTTCAAGCGCCCCTGGGCCGTGGTACAGCTGCGGCAGGACAATGCGCTCGGCACGCTCTACAACATCGTCGGTTTCCAGACCAAGCTGAAATACGGCGAACAGCAGCGCATTTTCAAGATGATTCCGGGGCTGGAAAACGCGGAATTCGCCCGCCTCGGCGGCATTCACCGCAATACTTTCATCAATAGCCCCAAGCTGCTGGACGGCACCTTGCGGTTGAAAGCCCTGCCGCGCCTGCGCTTTGCGGGACAGATCACCGGCTGCGAAGGCTATGTCGAAAGCGCGGCCGTCGGCCTGATGACCGGGCGTTTTGCCGCCGCCGAAGCGCTGGGCCTCACCCCCGAAACGCCGCCCGTCACCACCGCCATGGGTGCCTTGCTGAACCACATTACCGGCGGGGCGGAAGCGGAAACCTTCCAGCCCATGAACGTCAACTTCGGCCTTTTCCCGCCCGTGGACGAAGAAGCCCTGAAAGAGCCCGGCAAGAAAAAAATCGACAGCCGCGCCCGCAAAAAAGCCATGAGCGACCGCGCGCTGCGCGATTGCGACCAATGGGTCAAAAACTGGAAACGGGCCGCTTAACCGTCGCAGCACATTAGATTATCCATCGTTTTATCCGATTTGCCGCCTGATGGAGCAAACACCTCTCGATACGATCGTCGAGCGCGGCTCCAGCTGGCGCGGCGTTGCGATCAAAGCCACAAAAAAATACCTGGATTGCGAAGCGATCGGCTTTGAATGTCCCCTCCTTGTGCCGTTGATGATGGGCGGCGAAGCCCAAGCCCAAGCGCGATCAGGCATTGCAGAAAGGTGCGGAGGTATCAGATCCTAAAATATCCCTGCCCACCAAACGCGCAATTCACGCAAAAAAGGCGGCGCCGCCATATGCGATGAAAAAACGTCATGGCCGCCGGCGCGGATTTTATCCAGATAGAGCGATGCCAGTTTCGCCTGCCGGCGCAGGAAGGGCGATACGGGCCTGCCCGCCGCTTGCAGGCATTTTCTTGCCGCCGCCGTCACTTCCGTCACGACGGGCGGCAACCGGCCGATGCCCGTGCCGTCGTATAGATCATAAACGCTGATGTGCCGTTGTTGCAGCAGGTTTTCCGGCAGATAACAGCGGCGCTGCGCCAGATGCGCGGGCACGGCGCGGAGCAGCCCCGTCAGGGCATAAGCCGTGGCGATTTTTTCCGCCTCTCCCTCTCCCGCCTCGCCCGTGATTTTCAGGGATAAGCCCAGCAGCGGCGCGGAAGTATATTCCGCATATTTCATCATGCCGTCGAGCGTTGCGGGCAGTCTGTCCTCCAGATCGAATTCCCGCGCGTAGATCAGGTTGTCGAAGACCGCGCGCGGCAGGTCATAGGTTTTGATTGCATCAGCCAGCGGTTGCAATGTCGGGTGTTCCGGCACTTTATCCTGTTCGTAAATGCCCGCCAGCGCATCGCGCCACCATTGCAGGCGGATAAGCCCCAGCTGCGTTTCCGTCACGACCTCGCGCGTTTTGGCGATTTCGTAATTGAAGGCATAGAGCGCAAACAGCGCTGCGCGCTTATCGGGCGGCGCGAAAAGGCTTAAAAGAAAACGGTCCGGGTCATATTTCCGGACCGTTTCCGCCGTATAGGATAAAGCGGTCATATCGCAGCTTAATCGTTGTAAACGAAATCGCGCTTCGGATAGAATTTGTATTTGGGGCCGATCGTGCCGGGCTTCACGCGCGGCAAAACAAGCTTCGGATCCAGCAGGAAGTTGCGATAGTAACCCGTCGGGAACGGATGATAACGGTCTTCCAGCTGCACGGAATCCAGAATGCTCATGAACAGTCCGGCCCAGCGGTTATAAACCTCCACACGCGAAGAGCAGCTGCCGATGAAGCGCTTGCCGCCGTAAATGCTGCCGATCATGACGCCGTACATGGGCACCATTTGGCCCGTGCCGTCATCTTGCATGAAGGAAACCTGAATGGCGGTCGCATCGCCCTTGTCACCCAGGCTGGCGGGCGCGTAATAGGCGGCGATGGAAGCGTTTTGATACTGGCCGATTTCCTGCTCCCAGAATTTCCTGTCCAGCGTTTCGGCCACGGCCTCATCCATCAGGCGCTTGGGATAAATCTTCAGGCGGCCGTCATCGGAAACCTGCAGGCGGCAGGTCGGTATATCTTCCTTTAAAGGTCCGGCAATGCGTATGCGCGTATCAGGCAGATCATCCGTCTGCATGTTCCAGCTGTCGGGGAAAGACATGGTGTAATCGTTTTTATCGTCCTTCCAGACGAAGGTATCGGCCTTTGCCGCCGGGGCGAAACCCGCGATCAAGGCACTGAGCACGGCTGCACGAATAATCTGACGCATTTCTTTTAAACTCCTCTACTGTCCGAGATGCTGGACATCCTCGATTGTGTCCTGTTTTTTCCGTTTTGGGAATAGCTCTTTGACCATGGAAAGCGTTAAAATGCCGGTTATGGAGAGTAAAATCCCATAAATCGCCCCGCCGGTCCCGATCAGCAGCATCAGACCCGCAACCTTCATGGTAAAGCCGCTATCCATAAAATGAGGATAAGCAAAAGCCTGCACCAAAAACAGCGCCGCCCCCATGGCCAGCGCGGCACCAAGCATGATCAGCCCGCGCTTTACAGAACCGTCTATCAGGACCACCGCGCCCTTTTTTCGCACACCGCGCATCAGGAGGACAAGGTTGACCCAGGCCGTCAACCCTGTGGCCATGGCAATGCCCACATGCTTGAACGGCCAGATCAGCGCCAACGCCAGCAGGGTATTGAGCACCGCGCAGACAATCGCATATTTGACAGGCGTGGCCGTATCTCCCTCCGCGAAAAAGACGACGCTGAGAACACGGGATAAAATATAAGCCGGCAGGCCGATGCTATAGGCCATCAGCGCATAGCCCGCCTGCAACCCGTCTGCCGTGCTGAAAGCCTTGCGGACAAACAAAACATCGGTAATTGTCATGCCGATCACGACATAGGCGACCGTAGCCGGCAATGCGAACATCAGCCCCGCTTCTATCCCGCGGGAGAAGAGCCGGTTGGCCTTCGCGCCCTCGCCCGCCTTTAAGGCGCGGCTGAGCATCGGCAACAAAGCCGTGCCGATGGCAATGCCGATCACCGACAGCGGCAATTGATACAGGCGGTCGGCATAGTAAAGATAGGAAATCGCCCCGACCGGCAACAACGACGCGAGCACCATATCGACGAACAGGTTGATCTGCGCCACGCCCGCGCCCACGACGCCGGGCCCCATCTTGCGGAACAGCTTGCGGATGCGCGGCGTCAATCGCGGCCTGCGCCATTTCAACATCACCCCCAATTTGCGGCAGGCATAAAGCAGCCACAAAAACTGCAAAATCCCCGCTGCCAAAACGCCCCAGGCCATCGCATGACCGCCGCTTTCGGCCAGCGGCGCAAAGAACAGCAAGGCAACGATCAGCGAGAAATTGAACAATATCGGCGCCGCCGCAAAGGGCCCGAAACGGTCGAAGGAATTCATCACCCCGCCCAAAAGCGCGACCAGCGACATCAGGACGATATAAGGAAAGGTAATCCGCGCCATTTCAAGCGCCATGTCATAGCGCGCCGTGTCGCCGTCGTCGGCAAAGCCCGGCGCGACGACATAAAGCACCCACGGCATCGCCAGCACCATCAAAATGGTAAAAGGCACCATGACGGTCATCATGACGGCCTGCGCCTCCTCGGCGAAGCGAACGGCTTCGGCGCGGCCTTTGTCTTCCAGCTCGCCCGCGAAGAGGGGCACGAAGGAAACGCTGAAGGCGCCCTCCGCCGTCACGCGGCGGAATAGATTCGGCAATTTCAGGGCAACGAAAAACGCATCCGCCACCGGCCCCGCGCCCAGCACGGCAGCCGTCAGGATATCGCGCACAAATCCCATGATGCGGCTGCCCAGCGTCAACCCGCCGACGGTGATGATGGCCTTGTAAAATGACATTGACCGGAATACTTTCGCTTCTTATGGTGAAACCGCAGCCGGAAAGGCTTCAGGCGTTCCAATAGAGGACTATATTAAGGCAATGACGGCAAAAAACCACAAAAACAAAGAGTCACAATGGTTTGGCTTTGAAAAAGTCGCCCCGCGGGAAAAAACCCGACGGGTCATCGGCGTCTTTTCCTCCGTCGCTGAAAACTACGACCTGATGAACGACCTGATGTCGGGCGGCATTCACAGACTCTGGAAAAATAAATTCATCCGCATGATGCGCCCCCACGCCCGCAAGAAGCTGCTGGATGTGGCGGGCGGCACGGGAGACATCGCCTTTCGCTACCGCAAGCAGGCGGGCGAGGATGCGAACATCACCGTTTTCGATCTGAATGCCGACATGCTGAAAGTCGGCCGGAACCGCGCCATCGACCGCGGCTATCTGCGCGGCTTCGAATGGGTGGAAGGCAATGCCGAAAAACTGCCCTTTGCCGACCGCGGCTTCGATCTTTACAGCATTTCCTTCGGCCTGCGTAACGTTACGCATATCGACGACGCGCTTTCTGAAGCATACCGCGTGCTGAAACCGGGCGGGCAATTCTTCTGCCTCGAATTCAGCCACGTGGACAACCCCGCGCTGCGCAGGATTTACGATGCCTATTCCTTCGGCATCATCCCAAAAATCGGCGACATGGTGGCGCATGACCGGGAAAGCTATCAGTACCTCGCCGAAAGCATTCGCCAGTTCCCCAACCGCCGCGCCCTCTCCCGCCGCCTGAAAAACGCGGGCTTTGAATACGTGAAAGCCGTTCCTTTGACCGGCGGCATCGCGGCGATCCATATCGGTACGAAAATTTAATAAAGAAAACAATAGCTTAAAAGATACAGATCTATCCGATCGTTTTTATTGAATTATGTTAATTAAAAGTGTATAAAAGAACATCCCCTGACGTTGAACAGAGAATGGACAATGGCACGATATGAAGACCGGAGTCTCCCGCCCATGAGCTGGAAACGCAAATTCAGACAAAAACTGGCGCAGGTGCGTGAATTCCTCACCCCTGCCAGCCTGGAGAACACACCGATCCGGTATGAGCCCAAGCCCGGCGAGCTCGCCCTGCTCGTCATCGACGTGCAGGAGGAATTCTGCGATCCCAAGCAAGGCCGCGGCAATACCGAGACCGCCGAAGTTTCCAAGCGCATCAAAAGCCTGATCCCCGAATTTCGCAAGGCAGGCGTGCCGACATACGTCATCTATTTTTCCTACACGGAAAAAAAGCCGTACGAAATCGACTTCTATATGTTCCACCCCGACAAGCAGGATGTCCTGATCGCCAAGGATGCCGACAGCGCGTTTGAGGGCAGCGACATTCGCGAGGTGCTGGACGCGCACAAGCGCACCACCTTGCTGGCCTGCGGCTTCAACCTCAATGCCTGCGTTTACAGCACCGTCATGGACGCGCGCAAAAACGGTTTTGACGTCTGCGTCATGCGCGACCTGACGGGCAACGACAATTGCAACGACCGCAACGAAACCGAAAGCAAGATCAGAACCATGGTCAAGGAAGGCATTACCTTCAGTGATTCCGCCACCGTCTTGAAAAACCTGACGGAGAAAAAAGCCGCCGCGCAAAGGCCCTGACCCCATGATCATATCCTGCATACACCGTGATCCCGAACGCACGCGAGGGATCTTGCGCCGCTGAACTTCATACAACCGCCGAAGATTTCTTGCATTCGCTCGGAACGGCATGCCAGAATACATAATCCCCATACAACCCGCGCCCTTTCAAACGCGCCGGGAATCTGCCATAAAAGGCTTATCCGAGCTTTGCGATTTCATTACAGCCGAAAGGGTTTCCCCATGAGCAAGAACGTCAACGTCGCCATTACGCAACTGCCGCATGCCAAGGGGTTGAATCTGCCGGCCTATGCCACCGCATTGTCCGCCGGCGTGGATCTGGAAGCCGCCGTCGATGCGCCCGTGACGCTGAAGCCCGGCACGCGCCAGTTGATTCCGACGGGCCTTGCCATGGCCTTGCCTGACGGCTACGAGGCGCAAATCCGCCCCCGTTCCGGCCTGGCGTTTAAAAACGGCGTGACGGTTTTGAATGCCCCCGGCACGATCGATGCCGATTACCGCGGCGAGATCAAAGTCATCCTCGCCAACCTCGGCACCGAGGATTTCACGGTGGAGCGCGGCATGCGCGTTGCGCAAATGGTGATCGCGCCCTATACGCAGGTCGCATGGAGCGTCGTGGAAGAGCTGGATGAAACCGCGCGCGGCGCGGGCGGCTTTGGCTCCACCGGCACGCAACAAGTTGAAAAAGTGAAGCCGCCGGAAGCGGCGGCGGCAGGCTGATGCCGATCTACGATCATATCTGGCAAACCATCGGCCGCACGCCGCTGGTGCGCATCCCGCGCCTTTCCGCCGAATACGGCGTACGGGCCGATATTGTGCTGAAGCTGGAATTTTTCAATCCGCTGTCGAGCGTCAAGGACCGCATTGCCCTCGCCCTGATCGAGGCCGGCGAAGCCGATGGCAAGATCAACAAGGATACGGTGATTATCGAGCCGACATCCGGCAATACGGGCATCGGCCTTGCCTTCATTTGCGCCGCCAAGGGATACCGCCTGATTTTGACCATGCCCGAAAGCATGTCCTACGAGCGCCGCAAAATGCTGCGCCTGATGGGCGCGGAACTGGTGCTGACGCCGGCCGAGCTTGGCATGAAAGGCGCGGTCGCAAAGGCGGCGGAACTTGCCGTAGAACACAAGAACGCCTATATGCCGCAGCAGTTCGACAACCCCGCCAATGCCGACATCCACCGCCGCACCACGGCGGAGGAAATCTGGCAGGACACGGACGGCAAGGCCGATGTGCTGATCGCGGGCGTCGGCACGGGCGGCACGCTGACCGGCGTGTCGCAAGCCTTGAAAACGCGCAAGCCGGATTTTAAAACCATCGCGGTCGAGCCTGCCGACAGTCCCGTGCTGTCGGGCGGCGCGCCCGGCCCGCATAAAATCCAGGGCATCGGCGCAGGGTTCGTGCCGAACGTTCTGGATGTGAAACTGATCGATGAAATCGTGACCGTCACGAACGACGACGCCTATGGCATGATGCGCAAAACCGTCCGCACCGAAGGCATCCCCGTCGGCGTGTCATCGGGCGCGGCCATCCATGCGGCGCTGCAGGTCGGCGCGCGCGACGATATGGCGGACAAGATGATCGTGGCCATTGTCCCCAGCATGGCGGAGCGCTACCTCTCCCTCCCCGCCTTCAAAGACCTGGAAGGATAAGCCGGATGGTCGAAGTCGAATTCACGCTCACCCTTTCCCCGCGCCAGGTATGGCACATATTGACCGACCCACTGCACATGGAAAAATGGTGGGGCGATAACGTGTTGCTGGAGCCGGTGCCCGGCGGCAAATTCTCCGAAGACTGGACGGATGATGACGGCGCCCCGCGCCTTTCTGAAGGACAGGTCACGGCGCTGGAGCCGGAAAAGCGCCTGCAACTGAGCTGGCGGGACGACGGCTGGCACCACGAAACCCGCGTCGAATTCCTGCTTTCCCCCAACGAAGGCGGCACACGCGTTTACCTGCAGCATTCCGGCTGGGAAAAGTTCGAGGACGAAGAATCCCGCCGCCGCGCCGTCGACAGCTACCGCGACGGCTGGCAAGCCCTCATGAAAAAATTCCGCGAATACGCCGCAACGCTGGCGTAGAAGGATTGCAGTCTCCGTACGCGGCAGCTGCGCACGAACCGCAGCTGCATTCACGGCATCATCCCGAATGCGCGGGCGTTCGGAATGATGCCGATGATTCTGCCTTTGTTACTGCGGGCCGTTCGGCTTTGCGGCCGGTGCCGGCTTCGGGGCGGGTTTGGCTTCTGTTTTTTGCTCTGCGCCCGGCTGCGCGTTTTTATCAAAAGACGGCTTCATGGTCGCATCGGCCTTGAAGGCCGAAGACTCTTCCGCCGTTTGCGCGCGCACGGGTTCCGCCGCGACGGTTTCCGGTTTTTTCGCCCACCATGTGCGCACGCGGGCAAGGTCGTCGGATGCGTAGGATTTAAAATCCTGCCACAGGGTTTTTGCCTCTTCCCCGATACGGTTCAGCATTTCCTTGCGGTTCGGGTTCAGGGCGACAGGCAGGGAGGCCAGCGCCAGAACGGGCAGCGAGAAGAACGCGGGAGTCATCACGACGAAAGATGCCAGCGAAAAAGCGCCGAAAGCGGCAAGGTAGGTCGTTGTCTTATTGGTTGTCGGTGTGCGGGACATGAAAAATCGCCTCTGTCTGAAGAAGGTAAACGGATTAAGCTATTGTTTTGCAACAGGCGGCCATTCTACTGGCCGGACGTCGGCTGTCAAGGCGGCAAAAAACCCCTCTTTGCTGTTGTTTTGGGGCCTGAAACCCCTTAAAAATGGGTTATGAAACCGAATACAGCCGAATCCGCCGCCGATGCCGAGCACGCATCCGATGACACCCCCGCGCCTGCCGGCCTGACGCCGATGATGGCGCAGTATATGGAGGTGAAGCAGCAATATCCGGATTGCCTGCTGTTCTACCGCATGGGTGATTTTTTCGAACTGTTTTTCGACGATGCCGTCAAGGCTTCCGCCGCGCTCGATATCACGCTGACCAAGCGCGGCAGCAAAGGCGAGGACGTGCCCATGTGCGGCGTGCCGTGGCACAGTCACGAAAGCTATCTGGCCAAACTCATCCGCATGGGGTTCAAGGTCGCGATCTGCGAACAGGTCGAAACGCCGGAGGAAGCCAGGCAGCGCGGCGGGTACAAGGCGCTGGTGCGCCGCGACGTCGTGCGCGTGGTGACGCAAGGCACGCTGACCGAGGATACGCTGCTCGATAAGAACGCGAACAACTACCTCGCGGCGCTGGCCGATGTGGGCGGCGCGATCGGCATTGCCTGGCTGGATCTTTCCACGGGCGATTTCGCCCTGCAACCCGTGCATGCCAAAGACCTCGGCACGACGCTCGGCCGCGTCGATCCCGGAGAAGTTTTGCTGCCCGAGAAAATGACGCAGAACGAAAAACTTTTCGACGTTTTCGCCGATTACAAGCAGCGCCTGACCGTGCAGCCCACCAGTCGTTTTGACAGCGAGAATGCGCGCAAGCGGCTTGAAAAGCATTTCGGCGTCGCGACGCTGGAAAGCTTCGGCGGTTTTTCGCGCGCGGAAATCGCCGCCGCCGGCGCGCTGCTGGATTATGTGGAACTGACGCAAAAAGGCAAATTCCCCCGCCTTTCCGCCCCGCGCCAGCTGGCGCTCGGCTCGGTCATGGAAATCGACGCCGCCACGCGCCGCAACCTTGAGCTTACCCATACCATGTCGGGGGAGCGCAACGGCAGCCTGCTGTCCACGATGGATATGACGGTGACGGGCGCGGGCGCGCGGCTTCTCTCCCGCCATATCGCCATGCCGCTGACCGATCCCGCCGCGATCAACGACCGTCTGGATATGGTTTCCTTTTTCGTGCGGGAACCGAAAACGCGAGAAGAAACGCGCGGCTTCCTGCGCCAATGCGCCGATATCGAACGCGCCCTTGCACGCCTGAGCCTCGACCGCGGCGGGCCGCGCGATCTTGCCGCCATCCGCGACACTCTCGCGCAGACGGTGCGGTTGCATCAGCTGATCCGCAGCGCGGGCGACGTGCCGCAGGAATTGCAGGCGGCGCTGGATACCCTCGCCCTTTGGGGATCGCATCACCCGCTGATCGACCAGTTGCAACGCGCGCTGGCCGAAGACCTGCCCGTGCTCGCCCGCGACGGCGGTTTTATCGCCCGCGGCTTTTCGCCCAAGCTGGACGAGCTGCGCGCCCTGCGCGACAACAGCCGCCAGCATATCGCGCAGCTTCAGGCCGCCTATGCGAAAGACAGCGGCGTCAATACGCTCAAGATCAAGCATAACAACGTCATCGGCTATTATATCGAGGTGACCGCCGCCCACGCCGACAAGCTGTTTGCCGATACGGGAAAATTCATCCACCGCCAGACCATGGCCAATGCCGCGCGTTTCACCACGGTGGAACTGTCGGAACTGGAAAGCAAGATTTCCGAAGCCGCCGGCAAATCGCTGGCGCTGGAACTGGAATTGTTCCGGCAACTGGCAAATGAAGTGCTGGCCGTCGGCGAGACCATTGCCCATACCGCCCATGCGATTGCCGCCATTGACGTTGCCGCCGCGCTGGCCGAACTCGCCGTCAAAAACAATTATACCCGCCCGAAAGTGGACGCCGGCCTTGCCTTCGACATCAAGGGCGGCCGCCACCCCGTGGTGGAAGCTGCGCTGAGAAAACAAAACAACCAAGCCTTCATCGCCAATGATTGCGACCTTGCCGATGACGCCCGCATCTGGCTGCTGACCGGGCCGAACATGGCGGGTAAATCGACTTTTTTGCGCCAGAACGCGCTGATCGCGCTGATGGCGCAGATGGGCTCCTTCGTGCCGGCGGCAGCGGCGCATATCGGAGTCATCGACCGCCTGTTCAGCCGCGTCGGCGCGGCGGACGACCTGGCGCGCGGGCGCTCGACCTTCATGGTCGAAATGGTGGAAACGGCGACGATTTTGAACCAATCGACCGATCGTTCCCTTGTCATCCTCGATGAAATCGGGCGTGGCACGGCGACATTCGACGGGCTGTCGATCGCCTGGGCTTGCCTTGAAAACCTGCACGACGTGAACCGCTGCCGCGCGCTTTTCGCCACGCATTACCACGAGCTGACCTCTCTCACCGAGCGGCTGGGGCATCTGTCGTGCTATACCATGCGCGTGCGCGAGTGGAAGGAAGACATCGTTTTCCTGCACGAAGTCGCGGCGGGCACGGCGGACCGCTCCTACGGCGTGCATGTCGCCAAACTCGCGGGCCTGCCGCCCGCGGTTATCACCCGCGCGGAACAGGTGCTGGAAATTCTGGAGAATGCCAAGAACCCGATGGCCGCCGGCAAGACCATGGGCGACCTGCCGCTTTTCAGCAGCATCCCGAAGGAAGCGCCGAAGCCTAAAACATCGCCCGTGCATGATGCGCTCCAAACGCTCGACCCCGATACCATGAGCCCCAAGGACGCGCTGGATGCGCTTTACGCCTTGAAAAGCAAACTCAATTCCATAACTTGACGTGTCGGGGCCCTTTTGCTATCAATACCCCTTCTGATTCCGACGGGGATGCGACGGCATGGCCATCTATAAAATGACAGTGGAGCTCAGCGAATTCGATATCGATATTATCGACCGCATCGCCGCGCATACGGGCTATGATCGCTCGAACGCGCTGCATCTGGCGCTGTCTTTTTGTGACAAGGGCCTGTCCTACAACAAGCAAGGATATTACACCACGGTTTTGTATGAAAACGGCTATGCGCGCGGCTGCACCGATACGGTCAGCCCCCGCGCGGTAGCGCAAACATTCAACAGCCGCAGCCCTGATGCGCAATCCGTCACCGTGAACATGCTGCGCAGCACGCAAACGCTGCAATATTTGCAAAACATCAAATCATCCATGAGCATTCAATCCGACGCCGTTGCCATCGGCTTTGCGCTGGAATACGCCATGGCGACGATCAACCGCCTGCAAACGGCGAATAACGGCAAAGCGGCCAAAATTTTTTTCACAAAAACCAACAACCCGCGTGAACGGGGCTACACGCTCGTCAAACATCCGTTTGACATCAGCCTCGGTAACAAATGGCGCCGTGCTGCCCGTAAGACGGCGCAGGGCATCAAGCGTCTCATCCCCTTCAAGCCCAAGCCGAAGGAATACCCCGCCCTGCCCGCGCCGGAGCCAAAAACTCCCGAAGCGCCTGCTCCCGCCGCATTGAACGGCGCGCAGACCGAGCCGGATGCCGTTTCGATCCTGAAACCTGTGAAATTGAAAAAAAGCGGCAGCGGCTTCGATCTTTGATTGACGTTGAATGCATTGATTTTTATTGACATAATCATAAGCCTTTGATACACTGCACAAACGGTGGTAAAGGCGGTGAGATGCTCAAAAACGAATTCAATATCAAGGCTCCCATGAAACTGTTGCGTTTTGTGCGCGGCCTGAAAAACGATGCCGCCGCCGCGCTGCAAAACGCCTTTCAGGAAGACGGGCAAGAGCATGACGCCATCGTCGTCGATGTCGGTTTTCGCAAGGCGCATGTGATCCGTGACCCGGAAATGGTGGCCGAAGGCGTGCGCGCCCACCGCATCTTTCAAAAATCCCCCGAGTTTCAAAAACTCTTCAGCTTTTTCGGCCATTCCGGCGTTTTCACCAGCCCGCTGGAGGAATGGGACCGGCAGCGCGCCGTGCTCGCCCGCGCTCTTGCGCATGGCAACCTTTCCAAATACGAAGGCGTGATCGGCGCCGAAGCGGATGCGCTGGCGGATAAATTCGCCAAGGATGCTTCCGCCGACCTTTACGAGGACTTCAAGGATTTCGCCGTCACGGCGTTTTTCAAGGCGATCCTGAATTACGACATCACTGCCGAGAAAGACGCGGTGAAAGAGCATATCGACAACCTCAATGCCCATTTCCCCAAAAAGGCGCTGACGCCGATGGCGATCCTGTTCAAGCATTACGGCACGCCGTCGGAGCGGTTCCGGAACGCGCTGGGTTTTCTGGACCGGCTGATGCACGACATCCACCGCCCGCATATGGAGCAATACCGCGAAGGCGAGACGGTATCGGAAATCTTGAAAAGCAGCGGTTATTACGATGCGACAACCGATGCGGCACGCGACGACGCCAAGCGCAAATCCTTCGAGCAGGTCACGCATCTTTTCGTGGCCGGTTATGAATCCACCGCCGCCAGCATGACATGGCTCTTTTACCGCCTCGGCAACAACCCCGATGTGCAGAACGCCGTTTGCGCAGAAATCGCCGCCGCACAGACGGATGACGCCGTCGGCGACATGAACGCCAAGAATTACCGCAAATTCGGCTATCTGCAAAAAACGATTGCTGAAGCCGTGCGCATCAACCCCACGCTTTATCTTTCCGTGCCGCGCAAGGCGACGGAGGATTATACTTTCAAATCCGGCTACAAAATCGGCAAGGGCGAATATTTCCTCGTCCCCATCCATGCCGTCAACAATGATGCAAGATCACACCCGCAACCGCAGGTTTTCTCCCCCGACCGTGAAGAAACGGAAACGCCGAAGCAGGTGCGCCGTGAAACGAATATGTCGTTTTATGCCGGCGCGCACGGCTGCACGGGCAAATCCCTTTTCATGTTCGAGGCGTCCTTGCTGACCGCCCGCATTTTGCAAAAACTGGAAATCCAGCCCGCCAGAATGCCGGGCGTTTTATCCAAAACCAGCATGACACCGCAAAAAGGGTTCGGCCTGACCTTTGCCAAACGCACGCAATGGCCACCCGACGCGCAAGCGCCCCAGCCCGTCGACGCGCCCGCGAACGACCGCAAGGCCGCGAGCGGCTGCCCGTTTCATCGCTTGCTGAAAATGTAGGATGCCCTCAGGGCGTTTTCGGCCCGTCGCCTTTTTTGAACCGGATCGGCTTCAAGACCTTGACTTCTTTTTTCAAGATGGATGGCAGGTCGTCGTTCGCCGCCTCCCCTTCCTTGCGCAGGGGGAACATGGTCTTGGCGTTGAACTTTTGCGTGAGATACGTCGTCGTGTTGTTGGTTTTCTGACGCAGGGATAAATCCACCTGCGTTTTGGGCAGGCCGTAGAGTTCGTCCTGCGCAACCTTGTAGGATTCAATCTCCCAGACGCCGTTATACTTTTGCATGTCGCGGCGCTCTTCCCGCCAGAAAATTCGTTCCCCCACGCGGATAAAGTCCGGCGCGCAGCCATGCACTTCCTTGATGCGTTCCGGGTCGTACTGGACGATCAGGCCATCCTTGAACTGCAAGACCAGCACTTCATCCTCTTTGCGAAAACGGGTACTGTCTTGAGGAATGGCAAGGCAGAGGTCTTTCAAGACACGCTCCGCACCATCAACGGAAACGATCGCGCCGCGGAACAGGAAATCGGGGATATCTTCCGGCTTCATGGCTTCGGCTCCCGCGGCTTGAAAACCAGCGGCTTTTTGACCGCAATGCCGCGCGACAGCATGTAATCCGACGTATTGTTGCGCAGGCGCATGGATTTTTCGTCAAACCTGATCTTGAACATCATGCTGCCGCCTTTGGACAAGACCATTTCGATACGCTGGTCGCGCTCGTCGCGGCTCATGTAACGGGCGGCGGCCACTTTCCAAAGGCCGGCCAGCGCGCCGGGGCGATAGATATGCACCTCATCGCCTTTTTGGATAAACGGTTCTTTCTCGCGCCTGCCCACCATGCGCGTCAGGGACGGAAGCGGTCGTTTGCCGCGCGGCGCGCTTCGGTGGAGGGCGGCGCATTGCCGCCGTGTCGGGGCGGGTTTTGTTTATCGTCATTCGCCACGCAGGGCGGCGCAACACCGGGTTTGTAGAACGGCGCGTATTCTTTTTCCATGGCGGTATAATAAAGCTTCAGGGAACGGATTTGCGTATCCGTCACCTCTTTCCAACGCGCCTTGCCGGCGGCGCGTTCGCGCTCGATCTGTTCCAGCTCCTTGCGCGCCTTGGCGATCGTCATATAGGGCGCCTTGGAATCGGGGTTCAGCAAGCGCGAGGCGATGTGTTTTTTCATCAAATCCTGCTTTTCCTGCGGCAGGGCTTCCGGCGCGCTTTCGAACACGATACGGCCCGCGAATTTGGCATAGCGGCGAATATGCGGCTCCTTCTCCAGCTCTTTTTCAAAACGGGTCGGGAAATCCATCACCAGCCTGGCGGCGTCCGGCCATGTGGCCGTATGGTTGAATTCGTTCATCCATGCCTGCAATTTCGCCTTGGTCGGGCCCGACGGTTCATCGCCCATCAGCGTTTCGGGTAAATGCGGCTGCACGGGTTTCGCCTGCGCATCCCGCATCTTGGCGGCGGCCTTGGCGATGCGGTCGGCGAAATCGGGATCCTTGCGGATCATGTTCGCGCGGCGGGTGGCAAGCTTGTCGTCAAAGCCCTTCGGAATCACGGCATCCGATTGATCCATCGGCATCATGATGGGCTGTCCCTCCTTCGGCGCGTGGCGGAAGGGATGGTATTTCGCCTTCTGCGGCGACATGCAATCGGCCAGTTCATCGACCGACATCGCCATATATTTGGCGGGATCCGCGGAAAGGTCGAACAGGATTTCGGTCGTATCCCCCGCGCGCTGGGCGATATTCGTGACCACGGCGGATTTCGTCTTGCCGTAAGCCATATAGGAATGCGTGAAAATCTTGTGCTGCGCCATAAAGGCGTCGACGCCCGCGACGGTCGCCAGCGCGGTCATCTGGTCCCACAGCTGCGGCGCGGTTTTCTGGATCAGCTTCGCAACGCCGATGGTGGCGCGGATATCGTTCATGGCGTCATGCGCATCATGCGCGCCCAGCGGTACGCCGTTTTGCTGGGCGACGTTGATCAGCGACAGGCTGGGCGTGCCGAAATCGTTTTTGACATCCAGCTTCAGCGCGCCCGGCATATACATGGCCATGGCCTTGACCAGCACCATAATATCGGAGCGGCCGTTTTTCTCCCCCGTATGGGTCGTCATGGAGGTAAGTTCGGGATCGAGCAGGTTCTGGTGCAGGTTATGCGCCAGCACAGGCTCGTCATACCCCAGCGTGTTATAGCCGGAGAAAATGACCGGCATGTACTGGGAGCGGATCCATTCGTCCACCTCATGCATCATGTCGTAATGCGAATTCTTGCTTTTCTTGAGGTCGTCCGGCGTAAAACCCGTGGTCAGCAGGGCACCCGGCGCGGGCACCACCCAGGGGGAGCGGCGGCATTCGACTTTTTTACTGGAAAGGATATTCATGTTATCGTCTGTAAAGACGAGCGCGATTTGCAATACCTGACTGAACTCCTTGTCGAGGCCGGAAGTCTCCGTATCGTAAAAGATGAACACGTCAGGTTTCTCCTTCGCTTGATGTGATCGTTCGCATGCCCGTAACCGCACACCTTGCGTCACAATTCTCTTTTTTGTTGGTGAGTAATTGGATAGCATCTTTTGAAATCAAACGCATCAAAAAAGATGCTTTAGGGAAATATTATTACAAAACGCCGCCCGCCATGACAATAAAACCGAAGACAGCAGAAAAAACAATGGAAGGCAGCAACAATAAAGCCATAAAAGATAATTATATAAATAAGTTAATTAATTTATTTAAAGTCAAAAATAAGGAAATTTTTGATGTTTCCGAAGGCACTGACAAGAATTCGGAATTTACATTAAAAAAAATAGACAAATATACTGATTTAATTGATAGTTTTATCAAAAAAATTGCTGCTCATCTTGCGAGAAAAATCGGCAAAAATAAGCTGCCGGCCATTATCGCCACCGGCGGCTATGGCCGTGCGGAGCTGGCGCCTCGTTCAGACATAGATATCCTGTTTTTCTATGAGAATACATTATCTTCTACCGCTAAAGCTTTTATTGAGCAGCTGAATATCGCGGGATGGGCGGCGGGATTGAAGCTGAGCTTTTCGACGCGCAGTCTGGCGGACTGCGAATCCGGCATTGCCGAGGATTTGCATTTCGCGACAAGCCTTCTGGAAACGCGTTACATCTGGGGGGACAAAGGGCGCTATGCCCGCCTGCAAAAGATGATCCGCAGACACGTGGCCGAAACCCCGGCGACCACCTTCATCGCCGCCAAGCTGGCCGAGCGCGATGCCCGTCATGCGCGTACCGGCGACAGCCGCGCCCTGCTCCAGCCGAACGTGAAAGAAAGCAAGGGTAGCTTGCGGGACATCCAGACCCTCTTCTGGCTAACCAATTTCCTCTACGGCATCGATACGGCGGAAGGGCTGGTCAAGCGCAGCATCCTGACCAAGACGGAAGCCGAGAGCCTGCGCGCCGCGCACCGGTTTTTCTGGACGGTACGCTGCCACCTGCACCAAATGGCAGGCCGCGCCGACGACCGCCTGACCTTTGACGCCCAGCCCGAAATCGCCCGCCGCATGGGTTATGCGGCCGCCGAGCCGAATATCCGCGCCGAAGCTTTTATGCAGGATTATTTCCGCATGGCGACGGAAACAGGATACCTCACCCGCATCCTCTGCGCCGATCTGGAGGCGCAGGCGCTGGGCGCGGGCGCGACCTCCGGCACGCGCAAGCTGGCGCTGACGGCGGAAACGGGCGGCTTTCCCCTGCGCCATAACCGCCTGACGGTCAGCGGCCCCGGGCATTTCACAGATACGCCCGAAGACATGGCCCGCATTTTCCACCAAAGCCAGGTGACAGGGTTCGACATCCACCCCGACGCCCTGCGCGACGTGCGACGCATCTTGAAACAATCGCCGGACATCCTGCGCCGGAACAAGACAGCGCTGCATGTTTTTACCGATATCCTGCTGGAGCGCAAAAAATCCGCGCAAACCCTGCGGCGCATGAACGAGGCCGGGCTGCTGCTCGCCCTCATTCCCGATTTTGCGAATATCTACGCGCATATGCAGTACGACATGTACCATGTCTTTACCGCAGACGAGCATACCATCAACGCCGTCGACATGCTGCACCGGATCGAGAACGGGGAGTTGACGGCCGAGGCCCCGCTGGCAACGGAGCTGGCGCAGCACCTGCCCGCCCGCCGCGCGCTTTTCGCCGCCATCCTGTTTCACGACATGGCCAAGGGCACGGGCGGCGGGCATGCCGTCAAGGGCGCGGCCATCGCGCGGCGCATGTGCCCCAAAATGGGTCTGTCCGATGCCGAAGCCGAAACGGCGGCATGGCTGGTGGAACATCATTTGCTCATGACCATGACGGCCTTCAAGCGCGATCTCAGCGACCCCAAAACGCTGGCGGATTTTTGCGATATCGTGCAATCGCCGGAGCGGTTGAAACTGCTGACCGTCATGACCGCCGCCGACATCATGGCCGTCGGCCCCGACCGCTGGAACAGCTGGAAAGCCGGCTTGCTGAGCGAGCTTTACCACCGCGCGCGCGCCATTCTTTCCGGCGCGGGCAGCACGGTGGATGACGATGGCCTTGTCGTTGTCGCGCAGAAAAAACTGCGCCGCCTGATCGGCGACCAGACCGCTGCGCTGCGCTATCTGACCGATCACGCGCCGCCGGATTTCTTCCTCGCCTTCCCTGCCGAAACGATTGCGGGGTTTATCAAGAATATCGGCAAATTCATCGCCAAGGAAAACCCGACGGTGATCAAAATCATCCCGAAGACAGAGGAAGGTTTTTCCGAAGTCCTCGTCTTCACGCCGGATCGTCAAGGACTGTTCGCCATGCTGTCGGGCGCGTTGGCGGCAGCGGGCGCCTCCATCATGGAAGCACGGATTTTCACGCTGGGCAGCGGCATGGCGCTTGATATCTTTCAGGTGCAGAACGCGGCCGGACAGGCCTATGATAACGGCCCGTTTTTACAACGCAGCATCAAATCCGCGCTGGCCGGCAACATGGATCTCGCCGCCGAGATCGGCCAGCGCCAGAAAAACCTGCCGCGCCGCCAGATGCATTTCAAGGTCGCGGCCAACGTCACCATCGACAACGATGCCGGCACGCGCCACACGCTGATCGAGGTGAACGGCAAGGATCGCCCCGGCCTGCTATACGACATCACCGCCGCACTTTCGGCGGAAGGACTCCAGATTGCCGCGGCCAAGGTCACGACCTTCGGCGCCCGCGCGGTGGATGTATTCTATGTAAAAGACTTGTACGGTCTGAAAGTGCTCCATGCCGCGAAATTGGCGCGAATTGAGCAAGCGCTCAAAAACGTGCTTGAATATTGGGGATAGCCGCGACTATAGTATTGAAGTTAAAAAGATATTCGCGGAGTCTAAGGGTTGTGTCCATCAAAGCCGTCGAAAAACTGAATGCCGCCCCTTGGGCGCCCGACAGCTGGCGGTCGAAACCCGCAAGGCAACTGCCGGCATATGACGACATCGCCGCGCTTGAAAAAGTCGAAGCAACGTTGAAAAACTATCCCCCGCTTGTGTTCGCCGGCGAAGCCCGCCGTTTGAAAAACAGCCTTGCCCGCGTCGCCGCCGGCGAAGCCTTCCTGCTGCAAGGCGGCGATTGCGCCGAAAGCTTTGCGGAATTTCATCCGTGGAACATCCGCGATACCTTCCGCGTCATTTTGCAAATGGCGATTGTCATGACTTTCGCCGCGCGCGTGCCGGTGGTAAAGGTCGGCCGCATTGCGGGTCAGTTCGCCAAGCCGCGCAGCGAGCCGAACGAAACCCGCGACGGCATCACTCTGCCGAGCTACAAGGGCGACATTATCAACGGGTCGGAATTTTCTCCCGACGCACGCCGCCACGACCCGCAACGCATTATCCAGGCCTATAACCAGTCGGCGGCAACGCTGAACCTTGTGCGCGCCTTCGCGCACGGCGGTTATGCCGACCTGCACCGCGTGCATCAATGGACGCTCGACTTTTTGAAAGGCCACCCGCAGGAAGACCGCTATCAGGATCTGGCGGGCCGCCTTGACCAGACGCTGGCCTTCATGGCGGCGGCGGGCATTACGGTGGAAAACTCCCCGCAAATCCGCGAAGTGGATTTTTACACCTCGCACGAGGCGCTGCTGCTGCCCTACGAGCAAGCCATGACGCGTACGGATTCCACAACGGGCGAATGGTATGATGTCTCCGCCCACATGCTGTGGATCGGCGACCGCACCCGCCAGCCTGACGGCGCACATGTCGAATTTCTGCGCGGCGTGAAAAACCCCATCGCCTTCAAATGCGGCCCCAGCCTGCCGAACGACGACATGCTGCGCCTGATCGACATTCTGAATCCGGATAACGAGCCGGGCCGCCTGACGCTGATTTCCCGCATGGGCCATGAGAAAGTGGCCGACCACTTACCCCGCCTCATCAAATGCATCCAGAGCGAAGGCCGCAACGTGGTGTGGTCGTGCGACCCCATGCACGGCAATACGCATACATCCTCGACCGGATACAAAACGCGCCCGTTTGACAGCATCTTGCGCGAGGTGGAGCAGTTCTTCGCCATTCACCGCGCCGAGGGATCGCATCCTGGCGGCGTGCATTTCGAACTGACGGGGCAAGACGTTACCGAATGCACCGGCGGCGCGTACAAGATTACCGAGGATGGATTATCGGCCCGCTACCACACGCATTGCGACCCGCGCCTGAACGCGTCGCAAGCGCTGGAACTGGCCTTTATGATCGCAGACGACCTGCAAAAACATGTCGGCAGCGGGATACGGCCCAAAGGCTGACAAGAGGCAACAACCAGACACAGATTCAACGGGGGAAATGAATATGCTGCTGGGTAGCGGAAATAACGAGGGGCTCGATCAGCTCCAGAAAGCGCAAAAACTTTATCATGCGCTCTTGGACTGCAACACACCGCAGACTTTCAAAAAGACCCTGAGCGATGCCATACAGCAGCACCCGCTGGACGAATTCTATCCTGTGGTAGTGCTGGCCGAGCTTTCCGCCGCGCTGACGATCTGCCACATCGCGGCAGCGCAGGTGCACGGGTTTGCCTTTCGTGATCATTTGCGCGATTTTTGCGGCGTAAAACCCGCACAATTCCTGAGCCTGAAGGTGCAAAGCATCAGCGACATTACCGCGATGCCCGCGGATGAACTGGAACCCATCTTGAAGGCCTTTGGCTATACGGTGAAAGACGGCGTCATCGCCGGTCATCCCGATGCCAAACGCCGCAAGGAAGAGATCGTCAGTCTGGCCGAACGGCGCAAGAACAAACATGCTGGATGATAAACCACAGGATATTTACGACGATGCCGGATGGTTCCGCCATTTCCGGATGACGAAATACCTGCCCGCCATCACGGACAAGTTCGAGCAGGCGCTGAACGCGCATGCCGAGGATGGCCGCGCGACCAAAGCCGTCATGACGGCCTATGGCGCCGCCGCGCTGGATATCCTGATGCACGTCAATACCGCGCCGAAGGATTTTGCCGCCGCCCTTGCCGATACTTTTGCCATGACGACGGACCACCTGCTTTTGCTCAATACCGATGATTTCGCGCGGCTGGCGCAACGCAGCAAGCTGACGGTGCATGAAACGCTGAGCCAAGCAGGCTTTCTGGTCGACCGGGATATCGTCGTGGGATTTCGCCTGCCGGCGGATGCGCCCCGCCCCAAACCACCCGCCGCCGCCCGCGGGGTACCCCCGCAAAAACCCCCGACGCCCTGAAACCGCCCGAAAACAAGGCTTTATTTTACGCCAAGCCCCCTTGGGTTTTGGCAAAACGTGGTGTAATATGGGCAACCTTCAAGGGTTATAGTCGTTTGTATTAAGAAACGGATGCCTCCCTTTTTGTCATGCCCGCTATACGCGGGCATCCGGCCGGCGCCGAAAGCGTTGATTCATAAAAAAGCATTTTCCATCGAAAATGCGCCAGACCTCCGCGTGAAGCGGGGGTGACAAAAGAATACGTTTCTTAAGACAAGCCGCTATGTTTTGCGCAAGGTACAATGTCATTCCGAATACAGCCATGACATGAAACAGAATTTTTCGAATATCTAAACACTGGACAAAAAAAATGACCGTCGCCGTAAGATTTGCCCCCAGCCCCACCGGTGTCCTGCATGTCGGCAGTGTGCGCACCGCGCTCATCGTCTGGCTTTGCGCCCGTAAAAACAACGGCAGCTTCATGCTGCGCATCGACGATACCGACCTGCAGCGCTCCAAGGAAGAAAACGTCGACGATATCATGGCGGGCCTCAAATGGCTGGGCCTTGACTGGGACCGCTTCGCGCGCCAGCGCGACCGTGCGGAAAATTACGATATCGCCATTCAAAAACTGAAGGACAACGGCCGCCTTTACCCTTGCTATGAAACGGAGGACGAACTGGCGCTGAAGCGCAAGTCCCTGCTCTCCCGCTCCATGCCGCCGATTTACGACCGCGAGGCGCTGACGCTGACGGACGCGCAAAAAGCGAAATACGAAGCCGAGGGCCGCAAACCCCACTGGCGCTTCAAGCTCAACCACGAGCCCATCATCTGGCAGGACCTGGTGCGCGGCCATGTCGAATTCCACGGCAAGGACATGTCCGACCCCGTGCTGATCCGCGAGGACGGGCGCCCGCTCTATCATATCTGTTCCGTCATCGATGACATCGATTTCGGTATCACGCATATCGTGCGCGGCGAAGACCATGTCAGCAATACGGCTAGCCATGTGCAGATGTTCGAAGCACTCGGCGCCGCGCCGCCGCATTTCGCGCATGTCACGCTGCTGGGCGACATGGAGGGCAAAAAGCTTTCCAAGCGCAAAGGCTCCTTCAGCCTGGCCTCCCTGCGCGATGAAGTCGGCATCGAGCCGATGGCGATCATCAGCCTGATGTCCCGCATCGGCACATCCGATCCGATCGAACCCCTGATGACCCTTCAGGAAGCGATCGACAGTTTCGATTTCTCCAAATTCTCGCGCAACCTGCCGAAGTTCGACGAGGAAGAGCTCTACCGCCTCAACGCCAAGATCCTGCACAAAATGGAATTCGCGGAAGTCAAAGACCGCCTTATCGCCATGGGGCTTGCCGATATCGACGAAACCTTCTGGCAGACAGTGCGCCCGAATCTTGAGATCCTCAGCGACATCAAGGACTGGTGGCAGGTCGCCAAGGGTCCCGTCACGCCCGTCATCGAGGATCCCGCGTTCACCGCCCTCGCCGCCGAGCTTCTGCCCGACGGCCCGTGGGACAATACGACGTGGGATCAATGGGTGAGCGCGATCAAGGCGAAAACCGACCGCAAGGGCAAGGCGCTGTTCATGCCGCTGCGCCTGTCCATCACCGGCCAGCAGCACGGGCCGGAGCTGAAAGAACTCCTCCCCCTCATCGGCCGCCAGCGCGTGCTGGAGCGGTTGAAGGCGGCGTGATTTCCGTACACAATGGCCGGCACGGATACATCCATCAATCAAATCCCCGACAACACGCCGCTCGCGCCCGTGATCGTGCTGGTGCGCCCGCAGCTGGGCGAGAATATCGGCATGTGCGCGCGGGCGATGCTGAATTGCGGCGTGACGGAGCTGCGCCTTGTCGCGCCGCGCGACGGCTGGCCGAACCCCGATGCCGTGGCCTCGGCTTCGGGCGCGGGCATCTTGTTCGATACCGCAAAAGTCTATGCGACAACGGCGGCGGCTGTCGCCGATCTTGATTTCGTTCTCGCCACCACCGCGCGCGACCGCGATATGGTGAAGGAAGTCATGACGGCGGAGGAAGCGGCAAAGGAAATCCGTAAACGCCACGCAGGTGCGCCCGCCCCCGTCTGCGGCATTCTATTCGGGCCGGAACGCTCCGGTCTCGAAAACGACGATGTGGCCGTGGCCGATATGATTTTGAATATCCCGCTGAACCCCGGGTTTTCATCGCTTAATCTGGCGCAGGCCGTTTTGCTTGCCTGCTACAGCTGGCTCGCGGCGCAAAATCCGTTCGAAGGCACCGCCTTCGCGCCCGCGCCGGAGGAAAACGACAACGAAGCCCCCGCCGGCAAGGGAGAAATTGAAAACCTGCTGCAACGCCTGGAGGAAGAACTGGAAAAACGCCGCTTTTTCCGCAGCCCCGAACAACGCCCGACCCTGACGCGCAACATCCGCAACTTTTTTTTCCGCAGCGGCATGACCAAGCAGGAAACCCGCACCTTTCACGGCATCATTTCATGCCTGGTGGAGAAGAAACGCAGCGATTAGCTTTCTGCAATGTCAGATGGAAATTTTGCCAGTCGTCGAAAACGTCTTTCGCGCCGGCCTCGATAAGCTTCTCGGCTGCCGCCGCGCGGTCGTCTGCAAATCCGACAAAACCGTAAACCGTCATGCCTGCCGCAACGGCGGCGGTAACGCCGGTCACGCTGTCTTCGACGGCGATGGATTGCGCCGGCGTAGCGCCAACTTGCTGCATGGCGCGCAGGTACACATCGGGCTTCGGTTTTTGCACGTCGCCCGCTTCGAAAAACCGCGTACCGAAAAGATTTGCCAGTGCGTCTCCCCGCCCGTTATCGGCATAGCGCATGGCGGCCAGCCCGCGCTGCACGGGGTTGTTGGACACGAAGGACAGCACCACCCCGCGCGCCGCCAAATGTGACAGGGTTTCGATCAAATGCGGCGCCATCGGCACGCCGCCCGATTTTTCGCGCACCTGTTGCAGATGCTGCATCACATGCCATTCGCGGTCGCGATAAAGCGTTTGATAATCCACATCGATGCCGAAATAGGCCGCAAGATTGGCGCAAAGGTTTTCCCGCGCCTGCCCGTGAAAATGCCGTTTGAAGACATCAAGCGTCAGCGGCGTTTCGATCCGGTTGCCGTAAAGATCGTTAAAACGCGCAATCAGCGACGGCACGGCATATTGCTCGGTCGCCATCATCGTATTGTCGAAATCGAGGAAAAGGAATTTTTGTCCCATATTAAAGATTCGGCCCCTTTATCACAGGCGGATTCTGAGGCGCCAAATTCCCTGTTTCGCAATCTTGCGCGTGCGCCACTTCCCAGGTGGATAAAGGCGCATCTTCATAAAAAGAGGATATGCCGCCATTTTCGGGGCGCAGCAGAATACGTGAAACAGTCAAAGGGGACGTTCCTACGTATTTCATCGATCCGGTACGCTGATCGGCCATGGACTTCAGCACGGAAAAATTCACTTCTTCATATTTTTGCCCAGACCCGTATTTATGAAGCATGAAATGTATTTTATCCAGCAAACATGTTTCCACACGTGTCGCGTCCCGATCCATACCGATCACCACACGTTCCGGCTCTCGACCGTTTATTGAAAAATCTATTGCAAGCCCCTTGTCACTGAAGGCGACGTCTTTAATAAGGTAGGTATATTCATCCAAATCCGTTTGGACTGTGAAAGATTGTTCCTTTGGCAAATGGGGCAAGTAATCTTTCATCTGCTCAATGACCTGCATGCTTTGAGCTGTGCTCATCTCATGGTCGATCCGCCAGTTTTTCCCATCGAGGGGAGCCTTCAACTCAACAAGCATTCCCCGCCCGAACTTATTGTCGTCAGGATCCGAAAAGTCGTCTTCTGCCCTGCTTCTTGCAAAACCAAGAGCGGCATGCGGCTTTCCGGCGGCGACATAAAGGCCCGCTTCCTGATCCCAGGCAGATTGCGTGAAACGCGATACAAACCCGTTGCTGATAAAAGAGCGCATGATCGCATTGTCTCTGCCTGTCACAGAGCCATGATAAAACGTGTAAACATCGGAGTGTTTGCCTGCCATTTCACGAGTATACCTCACATATGAGGTACGGCAAAGCGTCCCGGACCAAAGGCAATGATTTCAAAAGTTTAAAAAAAGCCGCCCCGTTGCCGGAGCGGCTTTTTTTTGTTTCCGGTCCCGTACCAATTAACGGGAATAGAATTCGATAATCAGGTTCGGTTCCATATGAACCGGGTACGGAACATCTTCCGGTTTCGGGCCGCGGACGAAGGTGCCTTTGAAGGCTTTGTGGTCGACATCCAGGTAGGACGGCACGTCACGGTCAGCCGCTTCGGCCGCGCCGATAACCAGCGCCATCGTGCGGGATTTTTCGCGCACTTCGATCACATCGCCGTCTTTCACGGAGATGGACGGAATGGTCACGCGCTTGCCGTTCAGCAGAACGTGGCCGTGGTTGACGAACTGGCGTGCCGCAAACATGGTGGGCACGAATTTCATGCGATAGACGACCGCATCCAGGCGGCGTTCCAGCAGCTCGATCAGGTTCACGCCGGAATCGCCTTTGCGGCGGCACGCTTCGGTGTAATAGCGAAAGAACTGACGTTCGCCGATGTTCGCATAGTAGCCTTTCAGCTTTTGCTTGGCATGCAGCTGGATTGCATAGTCGGTCGGCTTTTTGCGGTTCTGGCCGTGCTGGCCGGGGCCGTATTCGCGCTTGTTGAAGGGGGATTTTGCACGGCCCCAAAGGTTTACACCCAAACGGCGGTCGATTTTATGTTTGGCTTGTGGACGTTTTGCCATTGTATTTCCTCACTTTTTTAAAATTGTCCCGCTAGTTCGGCCCGCTTGCGCGGCGACGGGGAGCGGATCTTAAAATCCGGCCCACATTCGCGGGAATGCAGGCACTATAAGGTTTTTCGCGGCTTTGTCAACAGCAATATTATGGATTTTAACGGGTTTTTTCAGGGAGTTACGGCCCGTTTTACAGGCAGTTGCAGGAAATTGAGAATAAAATCCGTCCGTTTGGCGATCGGCATCACGGGCACGCGCACGGGGTCATAGCCGAGGCTGCGGTAATCCCGCATCAGCATTTGATCGATTTCGCTTGCCAGCACCTCGTCCTCTATCCGCACGCCGTCGTTGACGACCGGCAGGCGGTCGAAAAGAAAAACGGCGTCATAGAGAAAATACGCGGCAGCCTCCCGGGCCGCCCCGACATCCAGTCCCGCCAGCCGAAAGTACGTCATGCTGTCGGGAATGCCGCGGTCGAGGAAAACGGTTTCCTTGGGCGACAGCACCGCTTCCCGCGCGGTTTTCAGGCGCAGGATCTGCCGTTGCAAATCCATGCCGCCGTCGGCGCGGATATCCTGCATCGACAGCCCGCGGGAAATGCAGGCTTCGATATACTCCCGCGCCACTTCATCCTGCACGTCATATCCGCGCGCCTTCAGGTCGTTGATGACGGATGTCTTGCCGGATGACGGCGCGCCGGTAATCACAATCCATTCGGTGCGCTGCGGCGCTGCGGTGTTTTGCGGGGGCTGAGGCATCTTCGTCCATCCTTTGCCCCATTGTGACAAAATCCGCGCCAAAAAGCCAGAGGGGCGATGCGCCTATGGCATTCCCGCACATGCTTGCGGAGGGCTTTGCGCCGATCCTGCATGGCAAGTTATTTAAAAAGACGTGCGGAACACGATCGCCGCGCCGATGATCAGAAAAGCCAGCAGCAGCATCTGGGCCCTGCGGTCGCTGGCGCGGGCGGATTTCGTATCCCCCCGCTGCACCATAAACGACGTCCGGACCACTTGCAGCAGCGTTGCGATGATAAAAAGATAACACAGGAGATATACTTTGTCCGTCAGCAGAAGATACGTCGCCTCCGACAGGCCGCTGGCGGTCGTCAGTTGAAAAGCCACCAGCGTCAGCAAGGCCGTGATGGCAACGCCCAGCCGCCCCTCGATATAGTCGGGATGCACGTGAAAAACCAGCGTCGTGCAAAGAATGATCAAAATCACGGGCATAAAAACCTTGATCCCCGTCGTCAGCCGGGGGCGCGAGATCGGAATGATGAAATCGGCGCGGGCGTAATCCGTCGCCGCCCCTTCGCGCAGGTCGCCGAAAAGCGTCGGATAGGAAAAGGCCCTGATCCGCAAGGCAGGGCGGCCGATCATGAACCCCGGCAGGCTGATATGTTCGTTGATCGTCAAAGGCAGGCTTTGGACATCGTCGGGAACGTATACCAGCTCGGATGTGTCGTAAACGCTGTCCTCCATCGCTACGGTCAGGTTCTGGGTGTCGAAAGGGTATGATTGCAGCGGAAACTTGTTGCTGAAAATCCCCTGCTGGCGGATCACCATGTAAAGGGAGCCGTCGGGCATAACTTCCGGCGTTTCATACAGCGGCGTGCGCACATGGTCGGCAGGATCAAAGGCGTTCATGAATTCCGCCGTTTCCCACGGGCGGAAAGCGGGGTTTTTCCAACGAAACCAGACATACATATCCAGCCGGTAACTGTGGCTTTGCAGGTCGAGCGCCAGAATATCATTGATATGCGCGCCGACCGTCACGCGCTCCGGCTTGGGATAGGACGGCAGCGCCTCCGCGCTCACCGCGCCCGCGGGCACGGCGGGCATTTCGGCGCGCGCGGCAACCGTGCCCGCCAGGACAAACAACAGTGCCGCGATCAAAGAAATCATCCGCATGCGCGCGATCCTTTTAAGGAAGATGTTTTTTGCGCGCCAGCGTCTGCTCGGTAAAGACGGTGGTGGCGGTTTGCTGTTTCATGACGGGGCGGGCGGTGTAATCCATGCGCTCGATCCGTCCGCGAAAAACGCGGCGCGGCTGGCCGTCCTTGACATCCTCGAAATAAATCAGCGGCGTGAAAACCATGCTTGCCGTCCATTCCACGCCGACCTCCGCCTGCAGCAGCAATTGCAGCAAATCAGGGCTGATGGTGTGGTGCTTGCCGTCAAAATCCCACTGGTTGGCAAATTGCAGCGTGACCGTGCCGATATCCGTCTTGAACGACATTTCCTTGGGCGTGGTGCCGATACGCAGCCAGACGGGGCGCACATAAATCGTCCCTTCCGCCCGCAAGTCGCGCGGCACGGCGCCGATGCTGCGCGGATAATCCAGCTCCGCCCGCGGCACGTCGAAAAGAATGCTGCGCAGGGGCGTATCGTCCGCGCCGTAGCCGTATTTTTCCGCCAGGCCCGCCTTCTCATCCAGATGCTCCGCCCAGCGGGCAAAGGTTTCGCCGCTCGGCGCCATGCGCGCGCCGTTCAACCTGTCATCCAGTGCGGCGTTCATGGCCTGCACGGCAGCTTCGTCGAAAGTCGCCAGATCCCGCAGCTTGTTGCCGAGGCGATCGACATGCGTGACCTGCATATCCAGAACGGTCGCCGTCACGGTGGGCGTGGCCTTCAAAACCGTCGTCGCATGCGTATCCATCATCTCGGGCGCGACGGTCATGGCGATCTCGACCTTGCGGCCCTTGTCTTCCTCCAGCCGCGCCGCAATCACGGGCGGCAAAGGGATGCCGTTGATGGCATCGCCGTTGGTAAAGCGCACATGGAATTCTTCGGGCCAGATCGCAGGGGTTGCGGGATGGCAGCTGTGCACGATGCGCCCCCGCTCCTTTTTAATCCGCACGATGCTGTCCGCATCCAGCGGGTCGAAATACAGCGTTTGCGTGGCGGCATCATAGGGGCCGAAAGTGCCCGTCATGCGCACCGTGGCGCGTGCGGGCAGCGCCGCATCGTCGGACAGCCCCTTCACCCATTTCTCGAAAGCCGCCTGAAACGCCGCGCGCCGCTGCACGGTATCCTTGTCCGGCGATTCCATGACGGCGCGGCAATCGTCGTAAATAGCGTAATCATACCCCAACTGCTTGTCCGCCAGATCAGGGCGATGGCTGAAGTAATAAGCAATCAGCGTGTCGTAATCGAGGAGTTGGGTTTGAGGAATTTGATCTGACGCCTCATTCTTGGCGAAAGAAATGGCATACCATGCGCCGATGGCGGCAATGATGGCCGCAATAAAAATCGCCATTATCTTGCTATAAACAGACATCAGCAAACCCCGCGACCAAACGACGCTTCACCGCCGCAATCAGACTTATAGTAATGGTGGGCCCGGAGGGACTTGAACCCCCGACCAAACCGTTATGAGCGGCTCGCTCTAACCAACTGAGCTACAGGCCCTCTCCTGCCGCACCCCTTTTGTTCAAGGGTCTGGCGAGAGAAAATTTTTCACCATCAGGTATCCAGGAAGCTGCGCAGCTGGCGGGAGCGGCTGGGATGCTTGAGCTTGCGCAAGGCTTTCGCCTCGATCTGGCGGATACGTTCGCGTGTCACGGAGAACTGCTGGCCGACTTCCTCCAGCGTGTGATCGGTGTTCATGCCGATGCCGAAGCGCATGCGCAGCACGCGCTCCTCGCGCGGGGTCAGCGTCGCCAGCACGCGCGTCGTGGTTTCGCGCAGGTTGGCGTGAATCGCGGCTTCCACCGGCAGGATGACGTTCTTATCCTCGATGAAATCGCCGAGCTGGCTGTCCTCTTCATCCCCCACGGGCGTTTCAAGGGAAACGGGCTCCTTGGAGATTTTCATGACCTTGCGCACCTTGTCGAGCGGCATGGCGAGGCGTTCGGAAAGCTCTTCCGGCGTCGGCTCGCGCCCGATTTCGTGCATCATCTGGCGGCTGGTGCGCACCAGTTTGTTGATGGTCTCGATCATATGCACCGGAATGCGGATGGTGCGCGCCTGGTCGGCGATGGAACGGGTGATCGCCTGGCGGATCCACCACGTCGCATAGGTGGAGAATTTATAGCCGCGGCGATATTCGAATTTATCCACCGCCTTCATCAGGCCGATGTTGCCTTCCTGAATGAGGTCGAGGAACTGCAGGCCGCGGTTGGTGTATTTCTTGGCGATGGAAATCACAAGGCGCAGGTTCGCCTCGACCATTTCCTTTTTCGCCTTGCCGGCCTCGCGCTCGCCCTTCTGGATGGTATGGACGATCCGCTTGAATTCCGCGAGCGGCAAGGAGGACGCTTGCGCGATCTTCTCGATCTCCTCGCGGATGTTCTTCACATCGTCCTTGTGCTGCTCGCTGAATTTTTTCCAGCCCTTTCCCGACAGCTTGGCGACGTTCGCCATCCAGCGCTGGTTGACTTCGTTGCCCGCCCATTGCTCGAGGAAGCTTTCACGGCTCACGCCGCAATCGACGGCGAGGCGCATGATCTGGCCTTCGAAGCCGAGCATTTTGCGGTTCATGTTATAAAGCTGCTCGATCAGCTGCTCGGAGCGGTAGATGTTGAGGCGCACCGACTGCATGAGATCGATGAGATCCGCGCGCGCCTTGCGGTAATTGTCCACGAGGCGTTTGGGCAAATCCTTGCTGCTTTCCAGCGTGAGGCGGCGCTCTTCCTGCACCTTGGTCAGCTTTTTATGCGCTTTGGTGATCATCTTGAAGGTTTCGATGATCTGCGGCTTCAGCTCTTCCTCCATCGCGGCGAGCGACAGGCTGCTTTCATCGTCCGTATCGTCATCGCCGGCGGATTTGACGTCGGGTTCGTCGTCGATCAGGTCGTCGCCTTTTTTGGCTTTGGCCTTCTTGCGCGCCTCTTCTTCCTTCTGGCGTTCTTTTTCCTTTTTCTCCAGCTTGTCGGCGACCGCCTGCTGGATGGCCTTCGTGCGCTTGTCCGCGCCTGTTTCGTCACTGTTGTCGGACGGGCCGTCGTTGTCGCTGTAGGTGGCTTCAAGGTCGATAATGTCACGCAGCAGCATTTCGCCGTTTTCCAGCGCCTTGTGCCATTTCATGATGGCCTGGATGGTCAGCGGGCTTTCGCAGATGCCGCCGATCATCATTTCGCGACCGGCCTCGATACGCTTGGCAATCGCGATCTCCCCTTCGCGGGACAGCAGTTCGACCGTCCCCATTTCGCGCAGGTACATGCGCACGGGGTCATCGGTGCGGCCAAGGTCGGCCGTGGCAAGGTTGCCCGCCTTGTCGTCGTCTTCATCGCCGTCGTCGTCGCCGGTTTTATCCTCGGCGTCGTCGTCCATATCGGATTCATCCTCGACCAGCGTGATGCCGATGTCGGAAAGCATCGCCATGGTCTCGTCGATCTGGTCCGACGTATACTCCCCCGCGGGCAGCGCCTTGTTCAGTTCATCATAGGTGATGTAACCGCGATCCTTGCCCTTGGCGATGATTTTCTTGACGACTTTCGCGAGCGCGCCGCCCTGAAGGGGGCTTTCCTCGCCCTCGTCCGTCGTCAGTTCGGTATCTTGTTCTTCGTTTGCTTTCGCGACCATCCGCGCATGTACTCCTGAGTAGCATTGTCAGACCGCGCCAACCCCTTCGGCGCCGCCGGCGTCATCATTCAAAAAGCCTTTCCCATCAGGCTTTTTTCCAGCGGGATTTTTCGAGCCCTCTGGCATAGGTATCCTGCCAGCCCTGACGCACAATATCGGGCGGCTGGTCGGGTTTTGCAAAACCTGCATGAAGATACAGGGATGAATCGAAAATTGCATCCAGTATTTTGCCGTGTCCCGATTCAATAAGATGTTGTTTAACTGCCTGATCGTCAAGGTATATTTCTTGCTCTTCCGCATCGGTCAAAAAGCGGATCAGGCTTTGGCGGACGGCATCGTATTCCCCGTTCGGAATCTCGATCATGCCCAGCTGCTCGCCGAAGTCCCCGAAGAGAACCGGATGGTTGATCATCATGGCCAACAAGACTTTTTCCCGCAAGAGGCGCGAGGTGCGGATCGGCTTGGCCGAGAGGGTCAGCGGGCGATAGGGGCTGTCCTTGGACGGCAACATTTGCTTTTTGCCCATGAAGGGGCGTCCGCCGCCCTGATACCGCGGCGCGGATTTACTTGAATCATTGCTTAAGAATAATTCATTAATTCTTTGATTTATCTCATAAACAAAAAACTCTTGCACCGTCATATTGGCGATTTGCCGGGCGTGTTTTTCCAATGCGGCACGGAAACCGGCCTTGGCCTCCGGCTGGCTGAAATTACGGCCCTTCGCCTCCTCCATCCACATCATATCGAAAATGCCGATGGCGTTGTCGATAACCCTGTTCATGACGGGTACGCCTTCGTCCTTGATCAGGCTGTCGGGGTCGTGCTGTTCCGGCAGGAAGGCAAATTTAACAGAATAGTCCGGCTTCAGGATCGGCAAAATACGCTCCAGCGCGCGGGCGGCGGCGCGCTGGCCGGCGCTGTCGCCATCGAAACACAGCACAGGCGTACGGGCATCTTCGGGCATCGTTTTCCAGATTTCTTCAATCTGATTTTCCGTCAGCGCGGTACCGAGCGGCGCAACCGCCCCTTTAAATCCCGCCTGCCACAGGGCGATGACATCCATATATCCCTCAACCACCACCACGGTCTCACCGTCGCCGATCGCCTTGCGGGCGCGGGACAGGCCATAGAGCATCCGCCCCTTGTGATAGATTTCCGTCTCGGGCGAGTTGATGTATTTAGGCGCGGATTTATCCGGCGGGCCGCCGTGGCTTTCGGGCAGCACGCGCCCGCCAAAGGCAACACAGCGCCCTTGAAAATCCAGCACGGGAAACATCACGCGTCCGCGGAAAAAGGGATAAACCTCCCCCTTTTGCCGCTGGGAGTCACGAAACAGCCCCGCTTCCTTCATGGCATCAATGCCATACCCGGCTTTCTTAAGGGATTGCAAAAGCGCTGTATCGTCCGGCGGCGCAAAACCGAGGTTGAATGCTTTGATCGTTTCCAAAGAAAGCCCGCGACCAATCAGATACTCCAGGATTTTTTTGTTTTCCGCGGCATGCAATTGATCCGCGTACCACTTGGCCGCATGCGCCATCAGGTCATAGAGCGACATTTGCCGCTGGAATTTCTTTTGCTCCGCCACCGTGGGTTTCGGTACCTGCATGCCCGCCAGGCCCGCCAGCTGCTCGACCGCATCCATAAAGGCCATATTGTCATGGTTCATCAAAAACCCGACCACATCGCCATGCGCGCCGCAGCCGAAGCAATGATAAAATCCCTTCTGGTCATTGACCGTGAAGGAAGGCGTTTTTTCATTATGAAATGGACAACAACCCTTGAATTCGCGGCCGGCGCGCGTCAGCTTCATGCGCTTGCCGATGACATCGGACAGCGGCACACGGGCGCGGATTTCTTCCAAAAAGGCCTTCGGGAGCGACATAGCTTTTATTTAATGGGCTTTCGCCCGCCAGACAAGGAGAATTACCTGATCGGGAAGAATTACCCAGACGGGGAGAATTTACCAGTAACGCACGTCAAACGGATCGACGGGGCGCTTGCGGTGCGATGGCGGAATCAAATCCACCGGCGGGTCGACCTTCAGAATATCTCCCGCGAACTGGCGCTGAATATCCATAATCAGCAATTCGGTCGCCTGCACTTTCAACTGCGGCTGTCCACTTTCATTCACGCCCGCTTCCACTTTCGCCAATTTTTGACGCGGCAGGTTATGGCGCACCAGCGGCCAGCGCAGCAGCCGGCGCTGAAAAGCCTCTGCCCGTTTTTGCGGATCCTCACCGCGCGGCGTCAGAGTAATGGTAAAATCGAATAAGGCACGGTCATCGTAATTGACGGCGGCGTTTTTATTAAAATCCTTTTTAGCCATAGCATTACATCCCTTTATTTATCTTTGGCTTAAAACGTATCGGCTTCATGGCCGTAACTTTTTCCTGCAAATGCGTGCTATCGCGGCGGAATTCCTGCTCCGCCTGTTCCAGATAACGTTTGATCTGGCGTGCCACATGCGGATTGCCGCTTTCCTCCGCCATCGCCAGCGGCGTAATCGCGGGATCATATTTGCAGGCCTTTGCCGGATCCGCCCCCGCATGCCAGAGCATTTCCACCAGATCAGCCCGCCCCATTTTGCAGGCGTGGATCAGGGCCGTCATGCCCTGCCTGTTATGGGCATTCACATCGCAATCATCGCGCAGCGCCCATTCCCGCGCTTTCCATGCCGTACCGTCCTTGACGGCCTCGATCATATGAAAAGATGCCGCCGCGCCCGAAACGGCGAAAGCGATCTCCGTATTCTTTGCCTTGGCAGCGGCCATGACGTCGCTGACGTCTTCCCTGCACAGGCTGTCATAGCTGACCATCAAGGGATCGGCGCCGGCGCCAAGCAGGAAAGCAACGGTGCCCATATCCTCCCGCTCGATCGCCACGCGCAAAGCCGAGCGGCCGTTCAGTCCCGGCTGGTGGATATCCGCGCCGTGCGCAAGCAACAACTGCATCATCTCCCGCCCGCCGACGGCGGCCGCCATGATCAACGGCGTATCGTCCTCCATATCCGCGCTCAAGGGGGAAATGCCTTTTGCCAGCAAAGCACGGGCCTGCCGCAGGTCGTTATTGCTCACGGCGGCAAAAAGCTGCATCTGCTCGACATCGGCGAGATCAACGCGCAACGGTTTGATGGATGCAAGGTCGGTCATGCCGCCTTCTCGCTCCTTCACGGTCAAGGTTTGTCAGAACTGCCGAAGCCTAGCCGCCGGCATCCCCAAAGTCAATCTTTATGAAAAGATACGGTTTTCACATGAAACAAGGGAAAATCCTTCGCAAGATCAACCCGCAAGGCGAGTCTTGACGATCTGGCTGACCTTGGAAAAATCCATCTGGCCGGTATATTTCGCCTTCAGCGCACCGATCACCTTGCCCATGTCCTTGATGCCCGTTGCCGAGACTTCGGAAATGGCGGCTTCGATCGCGGCCTTGACCTCATCTTCTGACAATTGCTCCGGCAGGAAGGTTTCAATGATGCGGATTTCCGAAGCCTCGCGTTCCGCCAGCTCCTTACGGCCGCCGGCTTCGTACATTTTGATGGATTCATGGCGCTGCTTGATCATGGATTGCAGCATTGCCAGAATCTCGTCGTCGCTGATGCCTTCCCAATTGCCCTTGCCGCGCGCGGCGATATCGCGATCCTTCATGGCCGCGATGATCAAACGCAACGTAGATACGGCAATTTCATCCTTGGCATGGATGGCCTGCTTCAACTGATCCTGGAAACGCGTTCTGAGCATATGGGCTTATTCCTGCTTTTGATCTGGCAACGAAGTGTTTTGTATGCTATTCCAAGCAGAACATAAATACAACCAATCAAAAATCAGGGTAGCCATGTTGCACAAGCAAACCCCCCCGAAACTGACCGCGGCCCTTGTTCTGGCGGACGGCAGTGTTTTTCGGGGGAAAGGCATCGGCGCGCCCGGCATGACCGGCGGCGAAGTCTGTTTCAATACCGCCATGACCGGTTACCAAGAAATTATGACAGATCCCTCCTACGCGGGGCAGATCATCACCTTCACCTTCCCGCATATCGGCAACGTCGGCGCCAACCGCGACGATCTCGAAGCCGAAACGCCTTTCGCCCGCGGACTGATCCTGCGCACCGACATCACGGCGCCCGCCAGCCACCGCGCCGAGGAAGACTTCAACGCCTGGCTGGCGCGCAACAACCTGACCGGCATCTGCGACATCGATACCCGCGCCCTGACCCGCCACCTGCGCGACAAGGGCGCGCAAAACGGCGTCATCTGTTTTTCGCCCGATAAGGATATCGACATCGAGGCGGCCAGAAAACACCTTGCCGCCCTGCCCGACATGACGGGGCAGGATATCGCCCACACGGTTTCCTGCACCCGCCGATATGAGTGGCCGCAAGATGCCGGCGACAAAAACCTGCCGCATGTGACGGTGATCGATTACGGCGTGAAGCGCAATATCCTGCGCTGGCTGGCCGCCGAAGGCCTGCGCCTGACGGTGGTGCCCTGCACGGCCACCGCAGAAGAAATCCTCGGCCTGAATCCCGACGGCGTGTTTTTGTCGAACGGCCCCGGCGATCCGGCGGCGACGGGCGTTTACGCCGTGCCCGTCATCAAGGAGCTACTGGCGACCGGCATGCCGCTTTTCGGCATCTGCCTCGGCCACCAATTATTGTCGCTGGCGATCGGCGGCAAGACGCAAAAACTGCCCTTCGGCCATCGCGGCGGCAATCACCCCGTGAAAGACCTTGAAACGGGCAAGATCGAAATCACCAGCCAGAACCACGGCTTTTGCGTCGTGGCGGACAGCCTGCCCGATACGGCGGAGGCCACGCACGTCAGCCTGTTCGACGGCACCAATGAAGGCCTGCGCCTGAAAGGCCGTCCCGTTTTCTCCGTGCAGTACCACCCCGAAGCATCGCCGGGCCCGCACGACAGCCACTACCTTTTCCGCCGCTTTGCCGCCCTTCTCAATCAAGGCTTGCGCAAAACGGCCTGACCCAACCACTTCATCCCTACCGCGAGTTTATAACCATGACACAAGCATCCACCCTGACGGCCCCGCAACAGAAAAGCTTTTTGAGCACCGTCACCCTGCTAGTCTTTATCGTGACGTTGTTCCTGTCCGCCAGCATCATGTTCGCCATCCAGCCGATGGTCGGCAAAATGCTGTTGCCCATGGTCGGCGGCACGCCCGCGGGCTGGATTGTGGCTATGGCGTTTTTCCAGGTCATGCTGCTGATCGGCTATTTCATCGCGCATATCCTGTCCAAGGTCGGCAAGGTGACGCAAGGAGTCTTTTACCTGTTCCTGCTGCTGGCCGGCGTTGCCTTCCTGCCGCTGGATCTGCAAAGCCATCTGGGCAAGGTCGGGGAAAACCCGGGGCCGGCGGATGTTTTCATGCTGCTGACCTTTGCGGTGGCATTGCCCTTTATCGCGCTCTCCGCCACGTCTTCGACGATCCAGCGCCTGTTTACGGCATCCGACCACCCCTATGCCGACGACCCCTATTTTCTCTACGCGACCAGCAACCTCGGCAGTTTTACCGGCCTGTTCGCCTATCCGCTGCTGGCCGAGCCGTTTATGGGCCTGGCGGCGCAGGCGAACCTGCTTTTATTCGTTTATATGGGGCTGATGACATTCGCCTTCCTGTGCGTCGTCCTCTCCGCCCGCAAGAGCAACCGTGAAAAAGCCGCGGACAACACGCACCGCGCCGCCGCACCGCAGGCACGGGAAAATGCGCCCACGGCGAAAAAATGGCTGACCTGGCTGTTTTTGTCCTTCGTTCCATCCAGTCTTTTGATGGCGGTCACGGTATTCATCACAAACGAGATTCTGACGGCGCCGATGATCTGGGTGCTGCCGCTGGGGCTTTACCTGCTCACCTTCATTATCGCCTTTGCCCGCAAACCGCTCGTTTCCAGAAAAATCGTCGAAATGCTGCATCCGCCGGCCGTCATTGCGGCCATTATCATGATGTACGGCGTCGGCGAAATGACGTTGGGCTGGATCGGCATGATCACCTTTCTGGCCATTTTCACCATTGCCGCCCTGTCTTGCCATATGCAGCTGACCTCCCTGCGTCCGCTGGAGGAGAATAGCAAGAGCCTGACGGCCTTCTACCTCATGATGTCTGTCGGCGGCGCGCTGGGCGGCATTCTGGTGGCCTTTATCGTGCCGGTGATTACGGACAAACTGGTCGAATTCCCCTTGCTGCTGCTGCTCTCGCTCGCATTGCATCCGCAAATCCGCACCGGCAAGACGGCCGTGTACCTTATTCTGGCCAGTATCGTCCTCACCATGCTTTTCATGCATCTGCCGATGCCGTTGCTGCCGATCCATAAAACGCAGTTCGTGACCCTTGTGCTGGTCGCCTGCGCCGGTCTGCTGCTGTTCTCCGGCGATAATAAAACCGAACCTTTTAAAGTATTCGTCTGCGGCATGGCGGTGATCCTTCCGGCCATGCAGTTCAATACGCTGAAAAAAGAGCACCTGTTCATGACGCGTAACTTTTACGGCACCATCCGCGTCTTTGACCGTCCCTTGGTGGTCAATGAAGACGATGAAAATGCGGAAGAAGAAATAACGCATACCATACGTTTCATGATGCACGGCACGACGTACCACGGCGGGCAGGACATGACGCCCGGGCATGAGCTGGACATGATTACTTACTACGGCCACACCAGCCCCGTGCGCGAAGCGTTCCGCCATTTGCCGCACGAGCATGTCGCGCTGGTAGGGCTCGGCACCGGCGCCCTGAGCTGCCTGAACACGGGCCGCACACCGTTTACCTATATCGAGATCGACCCCGCCGTTGCGGAAACGGCCCGAAATTATTTCAACTATCTCGACAAATGCAACGAAGAAGCCCCGCCGAAAATCATTATCGGCGACGGGCGCATCGAAATGCAGAAAATGGCGGAAAAATCACTGGACGCCATCATTCTGGATGCCTTTGCGGGCGATATCATCCCCACGCACCTGCTGACGGTGGAAGCGCTGAAGGAATATGCCGGGAAACTGACGGACGAAGGCATTATCATCCTGCATATTTCCAACCGCTTTTTCGACCTGCGCCCGATCATGGCCGTCAATGCGAAAGAAGCCGGCCTGCAAACGCTTGTCAAATTCGACGATATCGAACCGAAAGCCTATCTCTATCCGAGCCTTTGGCTCGCCATCGGCAAAAATCAGGAAAGCCTCGATATCTTGAAGGAAAACGGCTGGTACGTGCCGAAACCCAAAAAAGCGCTCAACCTGCGCCCCTGGACGGATGATTACACAAACCTGATGGGCATGTTGAAGTACAAGCTGTGACAAAAAGCGACCGCCGATACAAACGCGATCTATTCACGCTTCCGCTTTTCAGCATCACCCTTTTCGTTTCCGCCGCATTGATGTTTGCGGTGCAGCCCATGGCGGGGCGCATGCTTTTGCCGATTATCGGCGGCACGCCCGCGGGCTGGATCGTCACCATGGCCTTTTTCCAGGTGATGCTGCTGGCAGGCTATTTTCTGGCCCATGCGCTGTCCCGCCTGCCGGCGGCGCTGCACGGGTTTGTTTTTCTGGTCATTCTCGTCGCGGGCATGCTGTTCCTGCCGGCGCGCATTATGCCCGCCCCTTCCGGCGAGGTGCCCGGCGCCTTCGGCATTTTCAGGATGCTGGCCGTCACGCTCGCGCTCCCCTTTATGGCGATTTCGGCAACGTCATCCACCCTGCAGCGCCTTTTTGCGACGACAAGCCACAAAGACGCCAAAGACCCGTATTTCCTTTATGCCGCCAGCAATCTTGGCAGCTTTGCCGGGCTGTTTGCCTACCCGCTGCTGGCCGAGCCCTTGCTGGGGCTGAAAGCGCAGAGCCATTACTGGTTTTACGGCTACAGCCTGCTGATCGCCCTCATCGGCCTTTGCCTGATTGTGCCCACGGCAACGCCGGCCGCCTATAAAACGGCCGCGCACCAGAAAAAGGCGCCGCCTGTCGGCACGGCGACAAAGATGAAATGGGCGCTCTATGCCTTTATCCCCTCCAGCCTTTTGATGTCGGTATCCACACACATCACAACGGATATTTTCTCCGCTCCCATGCTCTGGGTGCTGCCGCTGGGCCTTTATCTCCTGACTTTCGTGCTCGCCTTTGCGCGGCGCCAGTGGCTGTCCGATCCATGGCTGAACAGGCTGCAACTGGTTGCCGTCACTCTTTGCGTCGGCTTTTTGATTATCCTTTCGATTTCCTTGCGCATGTCCTGGGCCGGGCTTTTCGTACAACTTTTCGGCTTCACGGTATGCGCGCTGATGTGCCACCGGCAGCTGGTCCTGATGCGCCCTGCGGACAGCGACCGCCACCTGACCTCTTTTTATCTTTACCTCTCCGTCGGCGGTGCGCTGGGCGGTATCCTGAATGCCTTTGTCATTCCCTATGTCTTCGACCGTTTGATCGAATATCCGCTGTTCCTGATCGCCTCGCTCTGCCTGAACCCCTATTTCCGCGAACGCATGACGCTGGTGCCGAAAATGTACCTCGGCCTCGGCCTTGCCATGACGCTCATTTATGTGACCTATCTGTCGACAGGCACCGAAATTTTCGAATCCCTCAGCGTCGGCGGCATTTCGCCGGGGATGATCATCGCCGACTTTTTCCTGATCTGCATTCTCGTCATGTTTGCGACAGGCGCGCGCACCGCATCCATAGGACTTCTGGCGCTGTTGTTTTGCCATGCCGTGATCCTGCCGAAAAACGTTCTGGTGACCGACCGCAATTTCTTCGGCGTCGTCAAGGTGTTTGAACGGCCCATTCTGGTTGAAGATAAAGTATATACGTTACGAAACCTGCACCACGGCACGACCCTGCACGGCACGCAGATCATGGAAGAGCCGCTCAACACGCAGGTAACGTCCTATTATTCGGAAGACGGCCCGGTCGGCAACATCTTCAACATCTATGCGCCGCGCGACATTGCGGTCGTCGGCCTCGGCGTGGGCACGATTTATTGCTACAGCACGGCGGAGAACGGCTTTACTTTCTTCGAAATCGACCCGTCAATCGTCACCATGGCGCAGGAGCATTTTACTTACCTGAAGGATTGCGACAAAGGCACGCCGCCGCGCTTTGTGATCGGCGACGGCCGCATCGAAATAAGCAAGCTGAAAGACGAGAAATTCGATTTGATCGTGCTGGACGCCTTTTCCTCCGATACCATTCCGACGCATCTTTTGACGGTCGAAGCACTGGAAGAATATAAACAGCACCTGACCGAAAACGGGTTCATTCTGGCCAACCTTTCCAACCGCTATTTCAATCTCGGTCCCATCCTGTTCCGCAATGCGGATATCGCGGGGCTTTCGGGACGGCTGCGTTTTGATTACGGCGGCAAAAAGCCTTATGAAACGGCCAGCCTCTGGGCCGTTTTGGGCCGGCATGACAAAGCTTTCAAACCTCTGGACCGTTTCAACTGGCAGCAACTGAAGCTGCGCAAAGACCTCCGCCCCTGGACGGACGACTATACGAACCTGCTGAGGATGATGGAATTCGGCCTATGAGCACCCGCAAGAACAACCTGACCTACATCATTTTCAGCCTGACCCTGCTGCTGTCCGCAGCCATGATGTTTGCGTTGCAACCCATGGTCGGGAAAATGCTGTTGCCCCATATCGGGGGCACGCCCGCGGGCTGGGTTGTGGCCATGGCCTTTTTCCAGGTGATGCTGCTGGCCGGTTATTTGCTCGCGCATATTTTTTCGACGGCACGGACGCGCCTGCACGGCATCCTTTACATTGCGGCCCTTTTGGCCGGTATCGGTTTTTTGCCCATCCATCTGGCAAAAACGGCGGGCGGCTTGCCGCCAAGCGCCGGCGCAGCCGATATTTTCATGCTGCTGACGTTTTGCGTCGCAGTGCCCTTCATCGCCCTGTCAGCCACGTCTTCCACCATACAGCGCCTGTTTACCGCGACGGGGCACCGGGCCGCACATGACCCTTATTTCCTTTATGCGGCCAGCAACCTCGGCAGTTTTTCGGGGCTGCTGCTTTATCCGCTTCTTGTAGAGCCCCGGCTGGGGCTGAGCCAGCAGGCCGGGCTGCTCGCCAAAGGCTATATGCTTTTGCTGGCCTTTGCCGTTCTTTGCCTGCTGATCACGTTTTTCCAAAAAAGCGCGAAGCAAAAGAAACACGCCGCCGATGCTCTTCGCGCCCCGAAAATTCCTGCGAAAGAATACGCCTATTGGATCGTCCTGTCCTTCATCCCCTCCAGCCTGCTGATGGGCGTGACGGTTTATATTACAACGGACGTGATTTCCGTGCCGATGATCTGGGTGCTGCCGCTGGGCCTTTATCTGTTGACGTTTATCCTGGCCTTCGGACGGAAGACGTTTATTTCCATCGAACGCCTGGAGCGTTGGCATCCCTATGCGGTTTATCTGGCCATATTGCTCATTTACGTGGCGAAACTGGGCTGGCTGAGCACGCTGGGCGGCATCGGGTTTGTACTGGCGGTGTTTTTTATCGTCGCGCTCTCCTGCCACATGCGGCTGGCGGCCCGCCGCCCGCTGGAAAGCAACAGCAAGGGCCTCACCGCGTTTTACCTGATGCTCTCCGTCGGCGGCGCCTTGGGCGGGGTGCTGAATTCCTTTATCATCCCTTATGTGCTGGATACGCTGGTGGAATTTCCGCTGGTGCTGCTGGCCTCGCTCTTGCTGCATCCGGCAGCGGGCCTGCACAGCCGGACGGGTAAAGTCCTTGCGTCGCTTTTGGCCATCGGCATCGTTTTTGCCAATATCCCGCCGATGCAAGCCCCCTTCAACGCCACGCTGGCGCGCTATGCGCTGACGGCTTTGGGCGCGTGGCTGTTGTTAACCTCTCTTTTCATGAAACCCGCATGGCGGGAAAAACCGCTTATTCTTGCTTCCGTCACGTTCTTCTTATTGATGCAATTCACCATCGCGGAAAACCGGGAACTGCTGCGGCTGCGGAATTTTTACGGCACCATCCGCGTTTACGAGAGAACGGTGCAGGACAATAAAGACAGCGCCCCGTATCTTATCCGTTACATGCAGCACGGCACCACCGTGCACGGCCTGCAGGTCATGGACGACCCCGCGTTGAAAAACATGCCTACCGCCTATTTCACGACGCAAGGGCCGCTGGGCGATATTTTCAACGGCTATGCGCCGAAAAACGTCGTTGTCATCGGGCTTGGCGCGGGTTCCATCCATTGCCATGCGGCGCCGGACAGAAAATTCACCTTCATTGAAATCGATGCGGATATCGTCACCGTCGCCAAGGAAAAATTCAGCGCGCTGGCTGAATGCCGGAATGCGGCCGCACCGGATTTGATTGTCGGGGATGGCCGTCTGGAAATGCAAAGGCTGCAAGACCGCGCCTTCGACATGCTGATCATCGATGCCTTTTCATCGGATTCGATCCCGACCCATCTTTTGACGGCGGAAGCCTTTGCCCTTTATCTGGAGCGCCTGAGCAAAGACGGCGTCATCGTGATTAACATATCCAACAGATACTTCGATCTCCGCGCCGCAATTGCGGCAACGGCCGATACGCTGGGGCTGGATGCGCAATATGGCAAAGATTTATCCGCCGACCGCCCCGCCTACAGCCGCGAAAGCATGTGGATGTTGCTGACCCGAAAAGGCAAAATGCCGGATACCCTGCCCCGCCCGCGCTGGCAGCCGGCAGAGGCGAAAGAAGCATTGAAACCCTGGACGGATGACTATACAAATCTGCTCAGCACCTTGAAATTTTAAATGAAGGAGTCGCCCCATGCCGAAACGCACCGATATCAGGACAATTGCTCTCATCGGTGCCGGCCCCATTGTGATCGGCCAGGCATGTGAGTTCGACTATTCCGGCACGCAGGCCTGCAAGGCGCTGCGTGACGAGGGATACAGAGTCATCCTCATCAACTCCAATCCTGCGACCATCATGACGGACCCGGAACTGGCGGACGCGACCTATGTGGAACCGATCACGCCGGAAATCGTCGCAAAGATCCTTGAAAAGGAAAGGCCCGATGCGCTGCTGCCCACCATGGGCGGCCAGACGGCGCTGAACACCGCCCTCTCCCTTGCCAAAGACGGCACGCTGGAACGCCTCGGCATCGAGCTGATCGGCGCGAACCAGCGCGCGATCGAGTTGGCGGAGGACCGCCAGAAGTTCAAGGAAACGATGGCGACCCTCGGCCTTGCATGCCCGAAAAGCCGCACGGTGAGCAGCTTTGCCGAAGCGATGGATGCGCTGGAACACGTCGGTCTGCCCGCCATTATCCGCCCGTCTTTCACATTGGGCGGCACGGGCGGCGGCATTGCCTATAACCGCGACGAATATGTGGACATCGTGCGTCAGGGGCTGCACGCTTCGCCCGTCAAGCAAATCCTGATCGAGGAATCCGTCCTCGGCTGGAAAGAATACGAAATGGAGGTCGTGCGCGACAAAGCCGACAACTGCATCATCATCTGCTCCATCGAAAATATCGATCCTATGGGCATTCATACCGGCGACAGCGTCACCGTCGCCCCCGCGCTGACGCTGACGGACAAGGAGTATCAGGCCATGCGCAATGCCTCCCTTGCCGTGTTGCGCGGCATCGGCATTGAAACAGGCGGATCGAACGTGCAATTCGCCGTCAATCCCGAAGACGGCCGCCTTGTCGTCATCGAAATGAACCCGCGCGTCAGCCGTTCCTCCGCGCTCGCCTCCAAGGCGACGGGCTTTCCGATTGCCAAGGTCGCGGCCAAGCTCGCCGTCGGCTATACGCTGGATGAATTGCAAAACGACATCACCGGCATCACCCCCGCCGCCTTCGAGCCGACAATAGATTACGTCGTCACCAAAATGCCGCGATTCAGCTTCGAAAAATTCCGCGGCACGGAAGAGCGCCTTTCCACCTCCATGAAATCGGTCGGCGAAGTCATGTCGATGGGCCGCACGTTCGAGGAATCTCTGCAAAAGGCGCTTTGCTCCATGGAAACGGGCCTGATCGGCCTCAAGGAAATGAACCTGACGCCGGAAGGGGAAGCGTTCCACCCGCAACACGTGCTGGCCGCCCTGTCGCAGCCCCGCCCCGACCGCCTGCTGGTCATTGCGCAGGCCTACCGCCACGGCTTCAGCACCGAAGAAATTCACGACCATTGCAAATTCAACCCGTGGTTCCTTGAAAAAATCAAAATGCTGGTCGCGCATGAAGAATGGCTGAAACAAAACGGCCTGCCCAAAACCGCCGAGGAATGGCTGCTGATCAAACAGCTCGGTTTTGCCGATGCGCGCATCGCCCAGCTGACCGGGAAAAAAACCGCCGATGTCATCAAGGCACGGCGTAAAGCGGGCATCACGCCCGTTTACAAACGCGTCGATACCTGCGCGGGCGAGTTTCCGTCCCATACCTCCTATATGTACTCCACCTATGAGCGTGACACAGGCATGAGCGACGAATGCGCGCCGACGGATAGGAATAAAGTCATCATCATCGGCTCCGGCCCCAACCGCATCGGCCAGGGGATCGAGTTCGATTACTGCTGCGTACATGCTTCCTTTGCGCTCCGCGAAAAAGGCATCGAGAGCATCATGGTCAATTGCAATCCCGAAACGGTGTCAACGGACTATGACACCTCCGATCGCCTCTATTTCGAGCCGATCACGACGGAAAAGGTGCTGGACATCATCCATGCCGAACAGGAAAACGGCAAAGTGCTGGGCGTCATCGTGCAACTGGGCGGCCAGACCCCGCTGAAACTCTGCGCGGAACTGGAACGCGCGGGCGTTAAAATCCTCGGCACCAGCCCCGATGCCATCGACCTTGCCGAAGACCGCGAACGCTTTTCCAAGCTGCTGCACAAGGCAAAACTGCAACAGCCCGCCAACGGCCTGGCCCGCAGCGCCGCCGAAGCCGAGAAAATCGCGCATGACATCGGCTATCCCGTCGTCATCCGCCCATCCTATGTGCTGGGCGGCCGCGGGATGGAAATTGTGCATGATGCCGCCGCGCTGCGCCGTTACATCCATACGGCGGTCGAGGTATCGGGCGATTCCCCCGTGCTGATCGACCAATATCTGCAAAACGCGATCGAGGTGGACGTCGATGCGCTCTGCGACGGCAAGGAAGTCTTCATCGCCGGCGTCATGGAGCATATCGAGGAAGCAGGTATTCACTCCGGCGACAGCACCTGCTCCCTGCCGCCGCATTCCCTGCGCGAAGAAATCGTGATCGACCTCATGGATCAGTCCATCACCCTTGCCAAGGCGTTGGGCGTCGTCGGCCTGATGAACGTGCAGTTTGCCGTGCAGCAAAGCCGCGACCCCGCAAACCTCGACGCCTATGAGATCTACGTGATCGAGGTCAATCCCCGCGCATCGCGCACCGTGCCCTTCGTTGCGAAAGCGACCGGCATGGCGATCATCAAAGCCGCGACGCGCCTGATGACGGGCGAAAAGCTGGGCGATATGCTGGCCGAAGGGCTTTTGCATCACCGCCGCTTCGACCATGTGGCCGTCAAGGCGCCCGTCTTCCCGTTTGACCGCTTCCCCAAGGTGGATTCGGTGCTGGGACCCGAAATGCGCTCCACCGGCGAAGTCATGGGCATCGACCGCGATTTCCGCCGCGCCTTTGCCAAGGCGCGCATCGGCGCCGGAGCAAAATTGCCGCTCTCGGGCACGGTTTTCATCTCGGTGCGCGATTCCGACAAGAACGTCATCATCCCGCTGGCCGCCAAGCTGGCGGATATGGGTTTTCATATTGTTGCGACAAGCGGCACGGCGCGTCATCTGGTCGAGGCCGGAATCCGCGCCCGCAAGGTGAATAAAGTCCATGAAGGTCAACCACATATCATCGATGCCATGATCAACGGCGACATCGCCTTGATGCTGAACACGACCGACGGCCCGCAGGCCGTGGCCGATGACTTTAACTTGCGTCGCGCGGCGTTACAGAATAAGATTCCCTACTATACGACGATTTCCGGAGGCAAAGCGGCTGTGGACGCCATCGCCGCCTTGCGGCAGTCCGGACCGTTCGATGTCAAATCGCTGCAGGACTATCTCAAAGCCGCCTGACAGCCTATCGTAGAGTGAAAGATACTGAACATGGTTAAACTACCCATCACAGTCGCGGGGTATGCGCGCCTGGAAGAAGAGATCAAGCATTTGAAAACGGTCGAGCGCCCCGCGGTGATCGAGGCGATTGCCGAGGCACGCTCTCACGGCGACCTGTCGGAGAACGCCGAATACCATGCCGCGCGCGAGCGCCAGAGCTTTATCGAAGGCCGTATCGCCGACCTGGAAAGCCGCCTGTCGTTGGCCGACATCATCGACACCTCCAAATTCAACGATACCGTCGTCCGCTTCGGCGCGCATGTGAAGGTCGTGGACGAGGAAACCGACCAGGAACAATCCTTCCAGATCGTCGGCGAATACGAGGCGGATATTGAAAAAGGCCTGCTTGCCCTCACCGCGCCGCTGCCGCGCGCCCTGATCGGCAAAAACGTCGGCGACAGCGTCGAAGTCCAAACCCCCAAAGGCCCCCGCGCCTATGAAGTGCTGGAAGTCAAATACGGCTGATGGCCTATTTGCGTTACCTGATTTTTCTATTCGCGTCATCAATGGTTGTCAAAATACCGTTGATGACGCTTTTTCATGCGCTTTATCTGCTGATAACAGGTGACCCGTGGATTGAATCTGCGAGCGATGCTCTCTCCAAGCTCATCCTTGGCGAGGCTCTCTTCTTCATTCCGCTGTATCTGATCTATCTGCCGCTCTTCATCTACAACATCAAAACCCAACGTATCGAGCCCCGTTTCATGTATTGGGATATGTCGATGATCTGCCTGATCGTCTGTCCGCTGGCTTTCGGTATTTCTTTAAATGACAGTCTTTGGTTCGCCCTTGGCACGGCTGTTTTTGTTGCGACCTATCTGATGCTCACAGCGATCGTCCACCTGTATTTCTGCTGGCCGTATATTTTTGGAGACGGACATAGGCTGCCGCGCAACATGGACAAAACCCTTCCCGAATACGCCGCATGGCAAGAGAAGATGGAAGCTCTCAAAAAAGAGCGACAGGAAAAATACGCACTTATACACGTCAAGAAACAACAGAAAACCAGAGAGAAGAAAACGCGTAATAAAATCGGTTATATATTCTTCTTTACAGGAATAATCGCCAATTTCTTCGTAAACTTTATTTTATATTACGCGATTATGTACGTAATAATGTACTACACATGCATCACAGACTTTAGATTTGAATGTTCTCGTGATCTCACATTTGAAATTTTTTCGCACCTCGGAACAGAAGATCATTTACTTATGGCCATTCTTGCAACATTTTTTGTATATACAGCCGTTTATGTGTTGTATTTCCCGATTACGCACCTTCTCTGGAAAAGAAATTTACGCACTTTTGCGCACTTCGCCCTTGGGATGTGTCCCATTATTTTGCTCTCTTTTATTAATTTGTTTTTCTTTCAACAGACAAGAATCACATCTGAAGGACAAATCCTCTCCTTCTACGCCATCAGCGCTTCGCTGATATTAACCAGCGTTATTCATCTATTCATTCTAAAGCTATACGATAAATATATCGGCATCCCCGAACAGCCGCCTTGCCCCAAACGCTGGTACGACAGGTTTTTCAGCAGGAAACCGGCAAAAGCCTGAGGCACTTACTTCTTCTTCCCCTTGCCGCCCTTCAGTTCTTCCACCTCCGTACGCAGCTTGGCGAGGTCGCGGTGGACTTTGCGGAGCAGGGCCATCTCTTCGGAATGGTCTTGATGGGCGCGGCTGTCGCCTTCCTCGTCATGCATCAGGTTCATGGCATCGACAATGATGCCGATAAACAGGTTCAGGACCGCGAAAGAGGCCACGGTGATGAATACCACAAAGAAAACCCAGGCCATCGGATATTGCGGCAGCACGGCGGCTGCGATATCGTTCCAGCCTTCCAGCGTCATGATCTGGAACAACGTAAACATGGAATTGCCGATGTCTCCGAAGTATTTTTGCAGCTCCGGATCCGGGTTCGTACCAAAGACCTGCGTCGTCATGACCGCCGCGACGTAAAGAATAATCAGCAAAATCATCATGACGGAAGCCATGCCCGGAATCGCCGTCAACAGAGCGGTAATCACCCGCCGCAAACGCGGCACGGTCGAGATCAGGCGCAGCACCCGAAATACGCGCAGAGTCCGCAAAATCGCAAAAGGCCCCGATGCCGGCATGACCGACACCGCGATGATCGTGGCGTCGAAAACGTTCCAACCGTTCTTGAAAAAGCGCCCGCCCAGGGCATAAAGCTTGAGCAGCATTTCCAGCACGAAAAGACCGAGGATCGTCTGATCCATCATATGCAGCGCGCCGCCGTATTGCGCCATAACGGCGGAATCGGTTTCCAGTCCCAAGGTCGCGGCGTTGATCAGGATCAGCGTCGTAATGCCTTGGATGAACCATTTTTCGGCAATAAGCCTTTCAACGCGGGAGCGCAGTCCGTCCGCCATCAGAAACAATCCCTGTACATGTTCGTAAAAGCAGCGCCTGTGGCTTATTCAACCTCGACCGGTACGCCCGGCTTGTGTTTCGCCACGCGAATACCCAGCGCGGATTTGATGTGGCTCACGTTCGGCGCTGTCGTCAGGTGGCTGGTCAGGAATTTCTGGTAGGCATCCCAGTCTTCGGCAACGATTTTGAGGATGTAATCCGCCTCGCCCGAAACCAGATAGCATTCGCGCACCAAAGGCCAGCCGCGCACAAGGTCTTCGAATTTCTTGAGATCCGTTTCCGCCTGGTTGGACAACCCCACCTGCGCGAAGACCGTGACGCCGAAACCAAGGGAGTTCGGATCGATATCGGCATGATAGCCCTTGATCACGCCCGCTTCCTCCAACGCCCGCACACGGCGCAGACACGGCGGCGCGGAAATACCGGCGCGCTCGGCCAGCTCGACGTTGGTCATGCGGCCGTTTTCTTGCAGATCGTGAAGGATTTTGCGGTCGATGCGGTCTAGTTTAACTTTTGGCATGGGAAATTACCTGATGAAAGGTTAGAATCAAACTCTGTAATGTAATAATATTATCATATAATCGTTGCAAGAGAAATAATTCGACCGATAAACTTTAAATAAATTTCACGTTCCGGTTTGTCAAAATCTTGTATCGCGTTATACTTAATATCGAATTTACCTTAAATTTCAGGAGTTTGAATTGACAGAACGCCCCCTCCTCTGCTGGGTCGTCACCGAGGGCATCGCCGGCACGGAAAATCAGTGCCTCGGCGTGGCAGAGGCCATGGGTATAACGCCTGTCGTGAAACGTATCAAGCTCCGTTTTCCATGGAAACAATTAAGCCCGTGGCTGGATGCGGGGCACGGGCTTTCCCTCGCCGCGGGCAGCGATGCCATCGCCCCGCCGTGGCCGGATCTGGTCCTTGCCAGCGGGCGCAAGGCCATCGGCATCGGGCGGCACATCAAACGCCGGAGCGGCGGGAAAAGCTTCCTCGTGAACATACAGGACCCGCGCCTCGACCCCGCCAAATTCGATCTTGTCGTCGTGCCGCAGCACGACAAAACGCGCGGCGGCAACGTCCTTGTCACCACGGCGGGCTTGCACCGCGTGACGCCGCAAAAACTGGCCGAGGGCGCGGAAGCCTGGCGCGGCAAGCTCGCCCACCTGCCCGCGCCGCGTGTAGCCGTGATGATCGGCGGCAACAGCCGCGCGCATGCGATGACTCTGGAAAACGCGGGCAGCCTGGCGGCGCAATTGCAGCATCTGGCCGCGCACGGCTATGGCGTGATGGTCACGGCCTCCCGCCGCACGGGCGCGGACAATACCCGCCTGCTGCGGGAAAAGCTGAGCGGAAACAACGTCTTTTTCTGGGACGGCACGGGAGAGAATCCGTACTTTGGTTTTCTGGGCCTTGCCGATTATATCATTGTGACGGAAGACAGCGTTTCCATGACGTCGGAGGCGATTTCCACCGGCAAGCCCGTTTATATTGCGGGGCTCACGGGCGGCGCGGCACGGCTGAACGCCTTCCACCGCCTGCTGCAAGCACAAGGCTTTACCCGCCCCTTTACAGGGGAATTGCAGGCATGGTCTTATGACCCGCCAAACGATACCATAAAAGTCGCGGAAAAGATTCGCGCGGAGATGAAAGGAAAAAAATAAATGTCCAAGACGCATCGCACCAAGGTTCTCATCATCGGCTCCGGCCCTGCCGGCTATACCGCCGCCATTTACACGGCGCGCGCGAACCTGAAGCCGATGCTCGTCGCCGGCATGCAACCCGGCGGCCAGATGACCATTACGACCGATGTGGAAAACTACCCCGGTTTCGCCCAGCCCATTCAAGGCCCGTGGCTGATGGAGCAAATGAAGGAACAGGCCGAACATGTCGGCACCGAAATGGTGCATGACCTCATCACCAGCGTGGACCTGAAAGCGAACCCCAAAAAACTGGTCGGCGACAGCGGCGATATTTATCTGGCCGATGCCGTCATCATCGCCACGGGCGCGCAGGCGAAATGGCTGGGCCTGCCGTCCGAGCAAACCTATCAGGGCAAGGGCGTTTCCGCCTGCGCCACCTGCGACGGATTTTTCTATCGCGGCAAGGAAGTGATTGTTGTGGGCGGCGGCAACTCCGCCGTGGAAGAAGCCTTGTTCCTCACCAACTTTGCCAGCAAGGTGACGGTCGTGCATCGCCGCGACAGCTTCCGCGCCGAGAAAATCATGCAAGACCGCCTGTTTAAAAACCCGAAGATCGAAGTCATCTGGGACAGCGCTTTGGAAGAAATCACCGGCGACGGCAATGTCGTAACGGGCGCGAAGATCAAGAACCTGAAAACAGGGCAAGTCACCGATAAAAAAGTCAACGGCGTTTTCGTCGCCATCGGGCACAAGCCCTCCACCGACCTGTTCAAAGGCCAGGTGGATATCGATGCTGACGGATATATCAAAACCAAGCCGGATTCCACGCAGACCAACATCCCCGGCGTTTTTGCCGCAGGCGACGTGAAGGACAAAGTCTTCCGCCAGGCCGTCACCGCCGCGGGCATGGGCTGCATGTCTGCCCTTGAAGCCGACAAATACATCGCCGCGCTGGAAGCCAACCACACACCCGGCAACGACGCCAAGGCCGATGCCCCGAAAAAAACGGTAAACGGGAACAAGCCGCCGGAGGTTTGAGGCTTATTGCTATATTATCCATGCTGCCCCTTCGGCGGCATGGGATATAATAAAAAAGCCGCTCCTTTAAAAGGAGCGGCTTTTTTTAATCTCGTATAGCCTTGGCGTTTCGTTTACGCCGCGGCTTCCTGCGAAGACATGGCGCGATAGAGGTAATCGTTCATGTATTTCACCATCAGCTCGGTTTCGCCGGGGTTGTTGAAGAAGTGGCCCGCGCCGGGGATGACTTTATAGTCAACGCCCGTTTCGCCGCGCTGTTCTTTCAGCTTGTCCACCAGCTTGTTGACGGATTCGATGCTGACAACCTGGTCGTTGTCGCCCTGCACGATCAGCCCTTCGTTGGGGCACGGCGCGAGGAAGTTGAAGTCGTAGATATTCGCCGGCGGGGAAATGGAAACGTAACCGTCGATTTCCGGACGGCGCATCAAAAGCTGCATGCCGATCCAGGCGCCGAAGGAGAAACCACCCACCCAGACGGCGGAGGCGCCGGGATTGACGCTTTGCAGCCAGTCGAGCGCGGCGGCCGCATCGGCCAGTTCGCCCTCGCCTTGCGCGAATTCACCTTGCGAGCGCCCCACGCCGCGGAAATTGAACCGCAGGGTGGAAAAGCCGCAATCCGCAAAGGACTGGAACATGGTATAGGAAATCTTGTTGTTCATCGTACCGCCACGCTCGGGGTTCGGATGAAGGATCAGTGCGATCGGGGAGCCGGGGATTTTGCTGTGTTTGTAGCGGCCTTCAAGTCGGCCGGCCGGGCCCGTGATAATGACTTCTGGCATGCGAGATTTTGCCTCCTGGTGCCTACGTGGGTTGAATATTTTCTGTTATGCTGTACAACCTCTATCGGAGATAGAAACTATACATAACCACCAAGTAAAGCAAGAAAAATCTTGAATCTCCATTCAATTACAATACTTTAAATCAAAACTCTCATGTGGGTCACCGGCCCGGAAAACAGCAAATAAACCAAAAATGAGCATAACGGCCCTCACTTATCTCGACCATAACGCGACCACGCCGATGAAACCGGCCGTGCGCGACATGTATTTGGAAATGCTGGATTTTCCGGGCAATGCTTCCGCCATTCACAAGGCAGGGCGCGCGGCGCGGCGCAGAATCGAGGAATCGCGCCAAAAAATAGCGGCCGCCTTGCGCACCGGCCCGCGCGATGTGATCGTTTTCACCAGCGGCGCGACGGAGGCAAACAACCTCGCCCTCAAAGGCGCGGGCATGGAGCGCGTGATCGTGAGCGCGACGGAGCATCCTTCCGTGCTGGAAGTCGACGTCGAAAAGGAAATCCTGCCCGTGGATGCGAACGGCATCGCCGATGTCGGCGCGCTCGACAAAATGCTGGAGGGTAATACGCGCCAGACACTGATTTCCGTCATGCTGGCGAATAACGAGACAGGCGTGATCCAGCCGATCGAAGACATCGTTGCGATCGCCCGCAAGCGCGGCGCGCTGGTGCATACCGATGCCGTGCAGGCTTTTGGCAAAATTCCGCTGGATGTGCAAAAGCTGGGCGCGGATTTTTATACGCTCTCCGCCCATAAAATGGGCGGGCCGCAGGGCGTGGGCTGTTTGGTGATTGCCAATTGCGCTCCCGTGACTGCCCAGACCAAGGGTGGCAATCAGGAAAAGAACATGCGCGCCGGCACGGAAAATCTGGCAGGGATTTGCGCTTTCGGCCTGGCGGCAGAATTGGCCGATGCGGAATCCTTCCAAAAGCTGGCCGTGCTGCGCGATAAAATCGAAACCGCCGTCACCGCTGCCGCACCGATGGTGCAGATCTTCGGCAAAAACGCGCCCCGCCTTGCCAATACCAGCATGTTCAGCCTTGCGGGCGCATCATCCGAAACGCAATTGATCGCGCTGGATCTGGCGGGCATTTGCGTCAGCAACGGCTCCGCCTGTTCCAGCGGCACGGTCAAACCCTCCCATGTGCTCAAAGCCATGGGCGCGACGGATGCGGCGGCCACGTCCTCCCTGCGCGTCAGCCTGGGCTGGAACACCACGGAAAAAGAAGTAGATTACTTTATTGCAAAATGGCTGGAGATGTTCGACCGCGTCAAATTCCGCCTCGCTACCGCCTGACATAGAGGATACCAAAATGCCCAGAATGACCTTCATCGAAAAAGACGGCACCGAGCGCGAAGTGGATGCGCCGAACGGCCTCTCCATCATGGAAATTTCGCACAAGCACGGCATTGATATCGAAGGCGCCTGCGGCGGCTGCCTTGCCTGCGCGACCTGCCATGTGGTCGTCCATCCCGACTGGGCGGACAAGCTGGAGGAAAAGACAGAGGAAGAAGAAGACATGCTGGATCTGGCCTTTGACCTCAAAAAAACATCCCGCCTCGGCTGCCAGATTTTGATGCGCGACGAACTGGACGGCATCGTCGTCGCCCTGCCCGGCGCGGAAGCGCCGTGGGATAAATAAACGCGGAAGCGCCGTGGGATAAATAAGCGCCGAAAACCCCTACACCGGCGGCCCGCCGTAGCGCTTCGTCAGCTTTTGCATGGCATCGCGAAACTTGGGGGAATTGAGCAAGCGCCGGTCGTTGACATTCACCTCGACGTAACGCAACCACTTGTTATCGGGATCTTCCAATTGCGCCTCTTTGAAGGCGACGGCAAGCTTGCTGTCCTCGGCGCGGCCGGGACCGTCGACGTTTTGCACGCCCGTTTGCTCCACCCAGACCGACAGGCGCTTCTTGTCCTCGATATCCAGCGACGAGTCGTTGTGGATGAAGGCCACGCCCGGCTTGTTCCGCTGCCACAGGAAAAACTGGCGCACCATATGCGGCCCGAAGGACGCGAGATTGGAATCATCGCTGTACCCGCTCAGCCATGCGGCATCGATATAGGCGAGTTCCACTTCCTTGCCGCGCACAATGCCCAGCCAGTATTCGTCGTAGCCTTCGCGCCCCGAAATATTCTTCAGGCCGCTCATGGCCGTCGTGCCCGTCAGATATTCGCGCATCGCATCGGCGATGATTTTCTTGCCGCAACCCAGCGACCCGCGCACGCAGACAAGCAAAGGATCGTTGTCATCATGGATCGCATCGTTCGGCAATGCCGAAGCCAGCAGCCGCGCCATATAAAACATGTCGCGCCGGCTGCGCAAAATCAACTCGGCCTTCATCGGTGTCGGTTTCTCGTGCATCGTTCCGGTATCCCGTTTTTCTTCTTATTATTTCGGCGCGGGGGGCGGCTTTTTCTGATTGGTATTGGAATGATGTACCACGAATTTATGGCGCATGGCCATATGGTATCCGTCGATAATCTCCTGCGGCGTGCAGCCGGGCTCGAACTCGACGGAAACGTGCGGCAGGTGGATAATGAGGGGCTGGTTGGATTCTTCCATCATTTCCGCGAAGTTACGGGCGGCCGTGCGGATGTTGAATGCGCCTTCCGGCGTGAATTCGATCACATGATCGTCGCCGCCAGCACCTTCATTTCCGCCATTTTTATGTCCCGTCATCGCATGCTCCGGTATAACCCGCGCGGAAGCCGGACTCCCGCGCCTTTATTATACCGCCGCATATTTGAACAAAGGGTTAAGATGCGCCGCAAACCGTGAAGCGCTTCCACATCAATCATTTAACGATAAGGTTTTCAGGGCTGCGGACGGCGGTTTTGCTGCATTTGCGGCGCAGCGAAAAGATCATCGGCGAAGGCTTTCACATCGTCATATATCGGGCAACCGGTCGCGCGCATCTCTTCTTCGGAAACGCGCCGCAGGTCATCGCGCACCCAAACGAAAGCGACGCCTGCGGCCTTGGCGGATTTATAATCGCGCAGGCTGTCGCCGGCGACGATGATCTCTTCCGGCTTCAGATTATATTCGGCCATGATTTCATGGATCATTGCGGGCGACGGCTTTGCCCGCGCGCTTGCGGGCGCGCCCTTGACGTTCCAGGCGAGATAGAATTTTTCAATCCGTGCATCAGAGCCCAGCTGCTCGTTCATATGGGCATGGATGGCATGCACACCCTCCGCGCTGACCAGCCCTTTGCCGATGCAGTTTTGCTGCGTGAAAACAAAGGGCTTGATACCGCGCCGACGCAACAGGGCCAGCGCAGGACGAACGGCGGGAAACAGCTCCAGTTCCCCCGGCGACAAAACATAGCCATCCGTCGCATCGCCCGGCTGCTGCCCCGCCCGCAGAATTTGCGTGGTCTTGTTCAAGGTGGCGTCGCGGTCGAAAATAACGGCTTTGATCACGGCGTTATTTGTCCTTATTTTTCGCCATTTCCGCTTTGGCTGCGGCAATTTGGGCGCAAAAATCCTCGTAAGCCGCGATGATTTCCTCAACCGGCGTACCGTGGGGCACTTCCATCGTGAAATCGGGGAAATGGACTTCACAATCCATTTCGTATTGCGCCATCAAGTCGAAAACACTTTCGGCGATGCCTTCGATCCCGGCGTCTTCCTCGGGCGTGAATTCCAGCACATTGCTGTCGCCGTCATCTTCCGGATCCATGTCCGGATCGTCGTTGAAAGCTTCCTCATCGCCTTCGGTCATGCTGTCTCCCCGCCGCGCACGGCTAAAAATTCATGAATTTCAGTTATCTAAGCACAATCGCCCGCCGAAAACCAGCGGGATAATCCGCATGTCAAAAATATGAAAAATCCTTGATTTTTTAACGGTTATGCGTATATTCAGGAGCTTGAAAAGATGCAGGCAGGCAAAGGAAAAATGAATACCCTCGGCTTTGATAAAGACCCCAAGAACACCCGCGTCGTCGTCGCCATGTCCGGCGGCGTCGACAGCTCCGTCACGGCCGCTCTGCTGCACGAGCTAGGCTATCAGGTCGTCGGCATCACCCTGCAGCTTTACGACCACGGCGAGGCTTTGGCGAAAAAAGGCGCTTGCTGTGCCGGGCAGGATATTTACGATGCAAAACGCGTCGCCGAGAAAATGGGCTTCGAGCACTATGTGCTGAATTACCAAAGCAAGTTTCAGGACGGCGTGATTGAGGATTTCGTCGACAGCTATCTGCGCGGCGAAACGCCTATCCCTTGCGTCAAATGCAACCAGAACGTCAAGTTCAAGGACCTGCTGGCGACCGCGCGCGACCTCGGCGCGGATTGCATGGCCACGGGCCATTACATCCGGCGTGTTGTGAACAAGGACGGCAAGGCGGAACTGCACCGCGCCGTCGATGCGGGGAAAGACCAGAGTTATTTCCTTTTCGCCACGACGCAGGAGCAGCTGGATTTCCTGCGCTTCCCCCTCGGCGGCTGGCAAAAGGACGTGACGCGCCGGCATGCGGAGCGGTTCGGCCTGATCGTGGCGGACAAGCCCGACAGTCAGGACATCTGCTTCGTACCCAACGGCTCCTACGCCCGCGTGGTGGAAAAATTCCGCCCAGGCTCCATGCAGCCCGGCGAGATCGTGCATATCGACGGCCGCGTGCTGGGCGCGCATAACGGCATCATTCATTACACCATCGGCCAGCGCCGCGGCCTCGGCATCGGCGGCGGCCATACCGAAGGCAACAGCCCGCTGTTCGTCGTCGGGCTGCGCCCTGATAAGAACCAGGTTCTCGTCGGCCCTTACGAAGCGCTCGGCCGCGATACGGTCTTCATCAAGGAATGCAACTGGCTGACCGGCATCCCCGCCGACGGGCTGGAAGCGGAAGTCAAGCTGCGCTCCGCCCAATCGCCCGTCGCGGCCACGGTTTTTGCCGATCATATCGTTTTGAAAAACCCCGCCTTCGGCATTGCCGCCGGGCAGGCCTGCGTTGCCTATCACGGCGATCGCGTGCTGGGCGGCGGCTGGATCACCGGCACGGAAAATCGCAGCCTGACGGCGGCGGCGTAACCCCGCGTATTATAAACTTCACCCGCGCGCTTTTTCGGCCGCACATCTTTTGGACACGTCACATGCAAGCGCGCTCTCGCCAGTTTTATATTTTCGTCATCATTCTGGGCAGCCTTTCGGCCTTCGGCCCGCTGTCGATCGACATGTACCTGCCCGCCTTTCCGGCAATGGCGGAATCCCTCGGCGTGACGCAGGGGCGGATTGAAATGTCGCTCGCGTCCTACTTCATCGGCCTGTCGCTCGGCCAGCTTGCCTACGGTCCGCTGACCGACCGCTACGGACGCAAAAAGCCTTTGTATGCGGGGCTTTTGCTCTATATCCTCGCCTCCGCCGCCTGCGCGCTGGCGGCGGACAGTTACCAGCTGATCTTTTTCCGCTTCATACAGGCGCTGGGCGGTTGCGCGGGCGCGGTGGTGTCGCGCGCGATGGTACGCGACCTCTTCGACCACAAGGAATCCGCGCAAGTCTATTCCGCATTGATGCTTGTCATGGGCCTTGCCCCCATTCTGGCGCCGCTGGCGGGCGGCTATGCGCTGATCTTTTTCGGCTGGCGCGCGATTTTCTGGATTCTCGCGGGCCTTAGCATCCTCATTTCCCTCGCCATCGTTTTCTTCCTGCCCGAAACGCGCCGGCCCGACGAAACCGTCCGCTTCGCGCGCAGCTTCCATATCTATTTCGACATCATGAAACACCGCGAATTCATGGGGTATACCCTCTGCCTTGCCGTCGCGCAGGCGGGGCTTTTTGCCTATATCACGGGATCGTCTTTCGTCTTTATCAAATACTTCGGCGTGGCAGAGGAAAATTTCGGCTGGGTTTTCGGCGCCAACGCCCTCGCCTTCATCGCCGTCTCGCAGCTGAACGCCTGGCTGCTGCGCAAGGACAAACAAACGCCTGACGACATGATGCGCAAGGCGCTTTTCGGCCTTGCCGCCGCCGGCATCCTTTGCGCCGGTGTGGCGGTGCTGGATCTGGGCCTCTGGGCGATGGCAGGATCGCTGTTCTTGTTCATGGCTATGCTGGGCGCGATCTTCCCCAACGGCACGGCAGGGTCGATGGAGCACCAAAAACACCGCGCGGGCGCGGCCTCGGCGCTGGCGGGCATGATCCAGTTCTCGATCTCCGCCGCCGCCAGTGCCGCTTTGAGCCTGACGCATGCGACGAGCCCCGTGCCGATGGGCATTATGCTCGCTCTCTCCGGCCTTGGCGCCTGCGGGCTTTTCATCTGGATGAAAAGCTACCGCCCGCCCGAAATCTGCCCCGCCGCCCCCGATGCGACGACCTGATTTCGACGTAAAAAAAGCTGAAATGACATGGACAATGGCATAGATATCAATATTTTAACTTTATGCGCCATAACGCTTGACAGACGCGCGCCGGCTTGGCATATAAATGAACACTTTCCCTGTGGCGGGGTAGCTCAGCGGTAGAGCAGAGGAATCATAATCCTTTGGTCGGGGGTTCAAATCCCTCCCTCGCTACCAATCATTAAATAAATAACTCAATCAGCAGTTTGAAGCCCAAGCCCGAAAACGTAAGCAGAGCTATAGGCGTTATCGGCAGAATTACGCATGTCGCCTTGGAAATGGCGGCGCAGGCCAGTCCCGCAGAACTGTAAAACCACAGCGGCAGGATGGCAAAAACGGCAGGTTACGCTTTCAAAAACGCCGTAAACTCCCCTTGCGTCTTAAACCGTGCTGCCGGCGGTGCGGCGGCGATTTTTTCGGGTTCGGGCTGTTTGGTTTCGAGGAGAATGGGCGTCAGGCCCGCGCCGTGGGCGCAAATCATATCCGTCTCGCCGTCGCCCACCAGCCAGACATCGGGGCCGGCCGCAACGCCCGTGGGCGCGAGGGCGAAATGCACGGCGGCGGCATCGGGTTTATCCTGTGGCGCATCGCCGGTACCGACGATATGGGCGAAATAGCGGTCAAACCCCAGATGCGCCACTTCACGGCGCAGCACGGGGCCGCGCTTGTTGCTGAGGCAGACCATGGGGATGCCCCGCGCCTGAAAGTGACGCAGCATATCCTCCGCCCCCTCATGCACGCGGATATTGCCGGCGATGCTGTCCTGATAAGCCTGAATAAAAACGGCGTCCGCTTCCTGCCATCCATCCGCACCGAAAAGCGCGGTAAACAGCACACGGGCGGGTGGGCCGATACGCTGGCGCGCTTCGGCATCCGTCCATGGCGCATGCCCCATATGCCGCAAGGTGGCGTTGATGGCCGCATGGATAATGCGCCACGTATCGACGATGGTATCATCCCAGTCGAAAATAACGGCTTTGGGAGCAGGTAAATTCATGAAAGGCATCCTTTTATTGATACCTGCGTGATTTTAAAGACGAATGAGAAAAAATCCAGCCCGTTACACGGTGACGTCCAACCCGCCTTCTTCCGTGCCGGCGGGAGGCGCGGCAGACGCCGATCCGCCGCTTTGAATGGCAGCCAGCATATCCTGGATCTCTTTGACGCGCTTGCTGGCCTGATAGGTCGTATTGTCAAAGAAAATGCCTTCGCTGCGCACCTTAATCCGCAGTTTCGAGGTAATGCGCGCCATGTCATCGACGATTTTCTTCACATCCGAAAAAAACTTCTGATCCGCGGCGTTGATGCCGCCGTCAAGCATCGCCGCCGCCTCTTCGGACAAATCCACAACATCTTCGGAGGAAGTATCGGCACTCGCCTCCCCGCCGCGCGAGGCGACATAGTCTTTGACGGCCTGCTCCAGCTCACGCAGGAAATAGCTGACGGAATATTTCAAGTCGGTCGTTTTGATGTCATTATTGTACGTGGCGGATTTTATGGTGCGATACGCGTCTTTCAGAAAAGTCACCTTTGTCTGCGCTGTTTGCTGCAGCTTTTCATTTTCCGTCAGGTGGGGATTGTTTTGGATCTGCGTATATTGCGCCTGTTCCGTCGTACGGCGGCTTTTGAAAAGCGACAGCCGCATCTGGTCGCCTTCAATCATCTTGGCAGTGTATTGGAAAAAAGAATCCGTTTTGCCCAGTATCTTGTATTTATACTGGTTGCGGAACGATGACTGCAGGTCGCGCAAGACCGAATTATAATCTACCTTCTTCGCCACGGCATCCCTTTCTGGCATGCATTCAGACGGATTCCTATCCATCTATAGTATAGCGTAAAAAGCGTTAACGCTTTGTTAACCCCTCCGGCGTCTTAGATTTTATGTTGATATTCAGTCAGTTGCTGCTCCAGCTTGTGGCTGATCGCCTTGGGGGATCCCGTATGGACGGCAAGGACGCGGTACATCATGGGCACCACGAAAACCGTCAGCAGGATGGACAGGCACAAGCCGCCGATAATCACCACGCCGATCACAAAACGGCTTTCCGCCCCTGCACCCGCCGCCAAAATCAACGGCACGGCGCCCATAATCGTAGTAACGGTCGTCATGATCACGGGGCGCAGACGCGTGGCAGCCGCATCCAGAATGGCTTTACGGAATTCGACGCCTTCATCGCGCAACTGGTTGATGAACTCGACGATCAAAATCCCGTTCTTTGCCGACAGGCCGACAAGGATGATCAGGCCGATCTGGCTGTAGATATTCAATGTCTCTCCCGTCAGCCACAGGCTGAGCAGCGCGCCCGTGACCGCCATCGGCACCGTCAGCATGATGATGAAGGGGTGCACGAAGCTTTCGAACTGCCCCGCCAGCGCCAGATAGACCACCAGAAGCGCCAGGCCGAAGACCAGATAAATGGAACCGCTGGATTGACGCAACTCCAGCGACTCCCCTTTGTAATCGATGCTCGCGCCTGCCGGCAATTCGGTGCGCACAAGGTTTTCAAGGTAATCAAGCGCCTGGTCGAGCGCATAACCCTCCGCCAGCCCGGCCTCGAAGGTGATGGCACGGATGCGGTTGTAGCGGTTCAAGGTGCGGGCATCGGCAAATTCGTGCAAGGTGACAAAACTGGACAACGGCACCAGCGCGCCCGTGCGGTCGGAGCGCACGAAGGTATTGGTGATGTCGAGCGGGCTGTTCTTCAGATCCTTGCGGCTTTCAAGGATGACGTCGTATTCGCGCCCACGGTCGATGAAGGTCGTGACATTGCGCGATCCCATCATTGTCTCCAGCGTCCGCCCGATGACCGATACCGATACGCCGAGATCGGCCGCCAGATCGCGGTTGATGTCGATACCGATCTGCGGCTTGGTTTCGTAATAGTCATGGTCGACCTCGACCAGATTGGGGTTTTCGCGCATCTTGGCCAGCAGGATGTCGCGCCATTCCAGAAGATCTTCATAGCTGGGCCCGCCCAGAACGAACTGCACGGGCTTTTGCGACCCGCCGCCGAAAGCGCGGCGAACGGTCGAAGATATGCGCACCCCCGGGATATCTAATGTCAGATTGCGGATTTCATTCATGTATTCCCAGATCGGGCGGCGTTCCGACCAGTCGTCGAGCACGAAAATCCCGCGCGCATCGTTAAAGGACGCCGTGGTGCCGAAGCTGCCGGGTGCACGCATCAGCATGCGCTGGAACGCGCCCTTTTCGACATAAGGCATCAGCCGCTGTTCAAACTGGTTCAGGTGGTCGCTGATGTAATGGTACGACGCCCCTTCCGGCCCGCGCAGATAGGAGAAGAATACTCCCCTGTCTTCCTGCGGCGAGAATTCGGACGGTATTTGCGTGAACAGCCAGGCGGCGCTGGCCAGCACGGCCGCCATAATCGCGATACCGAGCAGCATATGGTCTAAAAGCGCGCCCAGTACGTACAAATAGCCGTTTTTCAACCTGTCGAACGCCCTGTCCACCGTCCGGCTGAACCACGTCTTCTTTTCCTTGCGCGACAGCAGCTGGGAGCAGAGCATGGGTGAAAGCGTCAGCGCGACGAAGGCGGAGAGCAAAATCGCCGCCGTCATGGTCACCGCGAATTCCGAAAACAGCCGGCCGACGTTGCCTTCCAGCAGCGTAATCGGCAGGAAGACCGCGACCAGCACCATCGTTGTGGCGATGACGGCAAATCCTACCTGCCGCGTCCCGCGGTAGGCGGCCAGCAATCCGGGTTCGCCCATCTCCACGCGGCGATAGGCGTTTTCGACCACGATAATCGCATCATCCACCACAAGCCCGATGGCCAGGATGATGGCGAGCAGCGTCAAAAGGTTCATGCTGAAGCCCAGCGCGTAAATCACGATGCAGGCGCCGATCAGCGAGGCCGGCACGGCGGCCAGGGGAATAATCGTGGTGCGCATGCTGCCCAGAAAGGCGTACATGACAACCCCCACCAGCACGACGGTGATGACGAGAGTCAGGTACACCTCCTCCACCGCGCTTTCAATGAAGACGCTGCTGTCATAGCTTTGGGCCAGCCGCATATGGGACGGCAGGGTGCGGTTGACGACCTCCATTTCCTTTTTCACGATGCGCGCGACGTCGATCGTATTCGCCTTGGACTGCTTGACGATGCCGACGCCCACCATGGGTACGCCGTTGCCGCGCAGGGTGCCGCGCTCTTCCTCCGCCGCCACCTGCACCTCGGCCACATCCCCGAGGCGGATAAGGTGCAGGTCATCCGTGCCGCGGGACAGCACCAGCGCCTTGAAATCATCCGCCGTCTGGTATCCGCGCCGCACGCGCAGGGTGAAATCGCTGTTCAGTGACTCAATCGTCCCTGCGGGCAGCTCCACGTTTTCGGTGCGCAGGGCGTTTTCGATGTCGGCCACGGTCAGGCCGCGCGCCGTCAGCTTGTTGCGGTCGATCCAGACGCGCATGGCAATATCGCGCGCGCCGCCGATCTGCACCCGCGCCACGCCGTCGAGGGCGGAGAAACGATCCTCCATATACCGGCGGGCGAAGTCGGTGAGCTCCAGAATGCTCATCCCCTCGCCCTGCAGATTCAGCCACATGATAACATCGTCGTCGGAATCCGCTTTTTGAATATCGGGCGGATCCGCTTCTTCAGGCAGGTCGTCCAAAATGCCCGACACACGGTCGCGGATGTCGTTCGCCGCGGCATCGATGTCCCGCTCCACGTTAAATTCGACGGTAATGCTGGACCGCCCGTCCTCACTGCGCGACGTGATGTTGCGAATGCCCTCGACGCCGGAAATGCGGCGCTCGACCGGCTCGGTAATCCTCGTTTCCACCACGTTCGCAGCCGCGCCCTGATAGGTCGTGCGGATGGAAACGATGGGCGGGTCGATATCGGGGTATTCGCGCAGCGGCAGGCGGTCGAAGCAGACGATGCCGAAGGCGACAAGCAAAAGGCTCATCACAGCCGCAAAAACGGGGCGCTTGACCGAGATGTCGGAAAGCAGCATGGGCTTATTCTACCTCCGCATCCCAGCCGTCCAGCGGCGGCCAGGTTTCGGCGACATCCACTTCCTGACCATCGCGCACGCGGTTGACGCCGCGCACGATCACGCGCTCGCCTTTTTTCAGCCCGCCGGTGATCTCGACCTTTCCCGGGCGGCGCGCGCCGATGGTGACTTTTCGCTGCTCCACTTTATTGTCATCGCCGACGACCAGCGCGAAATGATTGTTCTGCCGTTGCGTCAGCGTTTCTTCGGGCAGGATGACGGATGTGCGCGCGTTCTTGATCAACGTCACCTTCAGCAGCAGACCGGGCTTCAGGGTGTGGTCGTCGTTCGGCAAAATGGCCCGCACCAGCACCGAGCGCGTGACGGGGTCGACGCGCGTATTCACGCTTTCGATATGGCCGCGGAACACGCGGTTCTCCAGCGCATCGGCAACGGCTTCTATGGCCACGCCGGGCCGCAGCGCGCCGAGGTATGCGGAGGGCACGGTAAAATCCAGCTTGATGGGGCTGATGTCGTCCAGCGTCGTGATCACATCGCCCGGCTGCACCAGCGCGCCGGGGCTGATGCGGCGCACACCCAGCACGCCTTCAAAAGGGGCGCGGATGTTGCGGTAGGCCACGCGCGCCTCCGCCTCCGCCACTTCCTGCCGTGCGACTTCCAGCATGGTCAGGCGGGCATCGTAATCCTGGCGCGGCACGGCCTTGTCGGCCAGCAGCCCCTCGAGACGCGCCAGCTCCCGCTTGTCCTGTTCCAGACGCGCGCGCGCGGCGTCCAGCTGCGCCTGCTGCTCGCGCTGTTCCAGCACGACGATGATATCGCCCTCGGCGACATGCTGCCCGTCGCGGAAACGGATTTCGCGCAGCACCTCGGTCACGTTGCTTGAAATATCGACGGACTCATTCGAAAAAGCAGTGCCGATGGCCTCCACACTGTCGTAAACCTTGCCTTCCGCCGCCGCAGTGACGAAAACGGATGTCAGCGGCTCGGCCGCATCTGCCGCCGCCTGTGCGCCACGTGCCTGCAGGTATTTTGGCACGGCATACCCCCCCGCACCAAGGGCCAGCAGGAGAAGCACAAGAATAAAAAGCTTTATTTTCATCGGGTATCGATGCCTTTTGCGGTAGGAATAACCGGATTATAGACAAGGTTGAGGATCGGAGCAGCAGAAAATTCCACTTTATCCCCCAAAAGCAACAGTATCATGAAATAAATCCGTCGACGGCGGTTTCAAGGTTATTCTGACAACATTTGCGCCAATTCGCCCAACTGCGGCCCGATATCACCGTTGATGCTGAGCGCCACCTGCCCGAAATGCTGCTGGTCTTCCCAAAAGGGTGTGTTCTCGGGAACGTCGCGCGCGAGCATATCGGCAATGTCCGCGCTTTCGTCGGCCAGGGCATAAAGGGCGGTTTCCAGCGCCCCCGCGAGATCCGGCAGGTGCGCGTCCTTTTGGATAAACCCCTGCGCCAGCATGAACAGGGCGGTTTGCGCGAAGGTGCCGATGGCGACCTTCATCGCATTGCTTTCCGTGACGGCACGCAGACGCTTGATGACGTCTTCCGCCTTGTCCTGATCGTAAATATGCGTGGCTTTTTGAAAAACCGGCGGCGTGGCGTATTTGGAAAAACCGCTTTGAGCCGGCTTGACGAAAGCCTTGAAATCCTCGACGAAAGCCGCCGTTTCCGCCTGCAATTCCTTTTTCGTCGCATCGTCGAGCGGCAGATCCGCCGCCGTATCTTCCGGCGCGGAGAGCAAACGCAGAATGTAATACGCCCGCGCATGCCAAAAGCCCGCCGCAATGGCCGCTTCCTTGGCTTCTTTCACTTTTTCCGGCGTGCTTTCAGTCCCGAGATCGGCTTCGGACATCAGCTGCAGCAGGCGGAACCAGCCTTCTGGATTGTTCTCCTCCACCGCCGCCCGGCGAAAGAAAGCGGCGGCCAGCATGTCGTCCCCGTCCATCAGACAGCGATCGCCCAATGACAGCGTGTCCAGCACGACCGCCGCAGGCGGCATATCGGACGGCATCATATGGGTGGGCGATTTCATCGTGACCGTATCAAAGTGGTCGAGCGCGCGGCGCACCTCGTCGGAAAAAATATGAAAGGCGGAAAAATCATCAAGACTTCTGTCAAAGGCGGCAATAAAACTGCCCAGCACATTGACGGCCGCGGCATAGGATTCCGCCGCATCCTTCAGGGTTTCGGCATTGTCCTTCAAAAAAACGGTGAAGTGCCGCCAGCAGGTGACCGCTTCCAACATTTTGCCGGCGGCCATAAACCGCTCGAAGCAAAGGTAATAAACCGGCAGGTTGAGCGCCGCGCCGCCGTCCATCAACAGGCCGGACAGGCGGTCCAGCGCCTCGTCCTCCGGCGCATGGATGACAAGCGCGGCTATATTGTCTGCCACATCTTCCGGAGTTTGTTCTGTCATCTGTTCCTGCGACGGCGTCATACGGGAAGTATGGCATAGGAAACACATGGGTGCGAGAATATATCAACGCCCTCTAAAAAACTTTCGCACGACCCTTATATTATGCCAGACTACGCAAGATTAAGTTTCCTGAACAGGATAATAACATAATATGGCCATTTCGCATGATCTTCCGTTGATCTCGACGATCGCCACGGGGCTGAGCAGCGCCTTTATCCTGGGGCTGGTCGCCACGAAGCTGCGCATTCCGCCGATTGTCGGGTATCTGCTGGCAGGGATCCTGATCGGCCCTTATACCCCGGGATTTGTCGCAGACATAGAGCTTGCGAATGAACTATCGGAAATCGGGATTGTCCTGCTCATGTTCGGCGTGGGCCTGCACTTTTCGATGAAAGACCTGCTGGCGGTGCGCAGCATCGCCCTGCCCGGCGCGATCGTGCAGATCGGCGCCGCCATGGCGCTCGGAACGGTCGTCGCCCATTACATGTGGGGATGGACGGTTGAAAGCGGCATGATGTTCGGCCTTGCCCTCTCGGTCGCGAGTACGGTCGTGCTGCTGCGCGCGCTGGAGGAACAAAACCTCCTGCAATCCAACAACGGCCGCATCGCCATCGGCTGGCTGATCGTCGAAGACCTTGCCATGGTGCTGGCGCTCGTGCTCGTCCCCATTCTGGGTGAAGCGGAAAACGGGCATGTGCGGGGCGATATTCTCTCCGCCATGCTGGAAGCCTTCGGCAAGGTCGCCGTTTTCATCATCGTCATGCAGGTCGCAGGCAAGCGCATCCTTCCCAGGCTTCTGGAGGCCGTCGCGCGCACCCGTTCGCGCGAGCTGTTTACGCTGGCCGTTTTTGCCGCCGCCATGGGGGTTGCCTTTGCCGCGGCGAAGGCTTTTGACATTTCCCTGGCTCTCGGCGCCTTTTTTGCCGGCATGATGATCCGGGAATCCGATCTCAACCACGAAGTCGCCGACCGCGCTCTGCCGTTTCAGGACGCCTTCGCCGTTCTGTTTTTCGTCGCCGTCGGCATGCTGTTCGACCCGCACATCCTGCTGGAACAGCCGATGCAGGTGCTGTTGACCGTCAGCATCATCATGATCGGCAAATCCATCGCCGCCTTCCTGATCGTCATCATGTTCAAATATCCCCTGAAAACCGGTCTTCTTGTTTCTGCCGCGCTGGCGCAGATCGGGGAATTTTCCTTCATTCTGGTCAGCCTCGGCCTTGCTTACGGCCTGTTGCCAGAAACGGGGCGCGACCTCGTGCTCGCGGGCGCAATGATCTCCATCGCGCTGAACCCGCTGACCTTCCGCTTCTCCCGCCGCATTTATGCCTTCACGGAAAAGCACCAGCGCCTCTCCGCCATGTTCAACGTGCGCGAGACCGATCTGTCGGAGCTCAGCCGGAACGAGAAAGTCACCTTGCGGGATATCGTCATTCTGGTCGGCTACGGGCGCGTCGGACAGCATATCTGCCAGAACATCCACGAGGCCAGAATCGACCTTGTCGTCATCGACAGCAACCGCGACCGCGTGGAGCAGCTTCGTGAAAAAGGCTTTCATGCCATCGCGGGGGATGCGACCTACGCCGCCACGCTGGAGGATGCGGCGATCAAAAAAGCGGTGGCGATCGCGATTGCCATTCCCGATCCTTTTGCAGCGCGTCAAATTGTCGACACGGTGCGCCAAATGAACCCGAAAATCAAAATTCTCGCCCGCGCCCATAACGACGAGGAACTGGAGTATTTCTGGGATCAGAACGTCGACCTTGCCGTCTACGGCCCACATGAAATCGGCCGCAGGATGGTGCGCTATATCCACCATTTAAGGGAACCGGAACAATCGCCGGGGTAAAGCCCGCCCGCCTTGGGCGTCTGTCAGGCCTCTTCCTCTTCCATATCCCGGAAGATATGGCTTTTGAGGTCTTCCTTGATATCATCCAGACACAGCGCCGCAAGAGCCAGATGGTGCTCGGAATCCGCCACATGCACCCAGTCGACATGTTCTTCATCGTCGATGGTCAGGACGATCACGGATTTCACGTTCGTCCTTTTGGCAAACTTTGCCATATCCCGTAAAAATTTCGGGATGCCGCCTTCGCCGTCGAACTGAACTTTGCTGACGATCGCGCCGTCACGAAAGTTCACCGTGATGACGGAGACCTTTTCCTCGGCATCCGTCTCGCCCGCATCGGGCATGATGATGTCAGTCGTATCCGTCATAGCGTTGAAACTCCCCAATATCATATCCACTAAATCTTTGATCTTATTCTATTTTACCTCATAATTCCTTCACAGGGGATTAATTCCCGTCAATCTTTTTCATATTTTCTTAACCTCTTGAAAACAGGCCTCTCTCGACAGGGGCATACCCCAAACGGACGTGCCGGATGCCCGTTCCCCACAACCTCAGGTTTAATTTATGCAAAATTATTGCCCTGCTTACCCTTCCCTTGACCGTGAATTTCGGGTATATAAATACCCCTATTCAGGAAAATAGGCTGCATGACGGACAAAAACAACCCGCATAAAAATACCTCCGGCGACGGTTTCGGCGGCTATGACCCGACGGGTGACGACCGGCCGGCCCCCCTGCCGGTGCGCAAAACCCTGCATCCGCTTTTCGGCACGCGTTGCCACACGCAGACCTATGGCCTTGCGGCCTATAAGCGCGGGCATTATCACATTCATCTGGAAGCCGTGCTGGATGACCCCGTGAAAAAAACATGGTCGGTACGCAAGATTGTGAACGTGTCGGAACAGCAGGCCGGCATCATCTTCGGCGAGGATACCCGCTCCAAGACCTACGTGCACCAGTTGCGCAGCGGCATCAGCTTTACGCAGGCGCTTGATATGATGCAGGATTTCGAGCGCATCTGCCGTAACCGCGGGCAGGATTTCCGCGTGCTGGTTCCCGATGCGCCGATGATGGGCTTTGACCATTACCGCGCCTTCGCCGAACGCGAAGGATACGTTTTTGATACGGGCGGACACGCCCATGCCCGACCAACGCTGGAGACCCTGCCCGCCGGCGCCGCTTTCGACCGACGGGACATCGATACCGCCGCCCGGCATTGCCGGCGCCCCGCCGATGAATTCGACAACAACGGCCCCGCCAGCAAAACGCCGAATACGCATTTCCTGTTCGATCATTTCACCAAGGCTACACACGGCCAGAACATGCACGAACGCCTCGCCCAGATGCGGGTGCTGGACATTCTGGACCATTTTGCCGGCCATGTGCAAACCGCGCATGACAAGCTGAAAGAGTATTGCACCCATTATCAGGAGCTTGGCCGGGGCGGACTGGTGTACGATGCGGAACGCGCACTGAAGCTGGCAGACGCATCCTTGCGACAGCTGAAGGCTTACGGCGTCGATACGGCGCATTTCGAAAGTTTCCTGCTGCAATGCGAAATCACCTGCCATGTCCTGCATGCCGAGGGGCTATACGACCTCATGAACAACCAGAAAGGCGATTTCGAGCAGAACGAGTTGTTGTTCAAGGAGCGGGTCAACAAGGCGCTGGAGGGTTTCCGCAAAATCGACAGCTCCGAGCGCGGCCTGCAAACCTTGCAGGACATGATCGTCCAGACGCCGAGGCCGCAGGTGCCGGAATCCATGACCGTCTTTTTGCAAAACTACGCCGTGCAAAAAGAAATGTTCCGCAGCAAAAATAACCCGGGCGCCCAAAACGGCGACAGCAAGCGCAATCCGCCGCAGTTATAAGAATCTTCCTTCTAGGCGGCCTTCGTCCGCAGCCCCAGCATGTGGCAAATGGCCTGCGTCAGTTCCGCCCTGTTCAGTGTATAGAAATGGAAATCGCGCACGCCGTTTTCATACAGGACGCGGCATTGCTCCGCCGCGACGGTCGCAGCGACCAGCTGGCGGGTTTTCGGCTGGTCGTCCAGCCCTTCGAACAGCGTCGCCATCCATGCGGGCACTTTGGTGCCGCAAGCTTTGGCAAAAAAAACCGTGCGCTCGAAATTCGTGATCGGCAAAATCCCCGGCACGATCGGCACATGCACCCCCGCATCGACTGCATTGTCGCGAAAGCGCAGGAAGTCTTCCGGCTCCATGAAAAACTGCGTGATCACGCGGTTTGCGCCGCTATCGGCTTTGCGCTTCAGGTTTTGCAAATCGTGCGCGGCATCCTTGGCTTCGGGATGCACTTCGGGATAGCCCGCGACGCTGATTTCAAAATCGGCGATCTTTTTCAAGCCTGTCACCAAATCGGCCGCATAGGCATAACCTTCCGGGTGCGGGGCATATTTTTCGCCTGCGCCGGGGATATCACCGCGCAGCGCGACGATATGGCGGATGCCCGCACCCCAATAGGCGCGCGCGATATCGTCGATTTCGCCGCGCGTCGCCTTGACGCAGGTCAAATGCGCCGCGGCTTTCAGTCCGGTTTTTTTCTGAATACTGGTGACGATATCATGCGTGCGTTCCCGCGTCGATCCGCCCGCGCCATAGGTGACGGAAACAAAGCGCGGCGCCAGCGGCGCCAGCATATCCAGCGACGCCCACAGCGTTTTTTCCATGTCTTCCGTTTTCGGCGGAAAAAACTCGAAGCTGATATTCAGGTCACAGGATTGCGGCTGAATGAACGGCAAAAACATTTGCCCGCGGTTTTGAATCTGCATAACACCCTGTCGTGGATCGGCGGCACATTATTAAAAACACCAAGCCCCATATTAGGAGAAAAACCTTTTGAAACCAAGGCCGCAAATCGTTTTCCCGATTATTGTGCGCCGCCACATAAAAGGGCATTAAAAAAACAAGCCCCCGCAAGCCTTGAAATGCAGGTTAAAAAAATCAATACTCATGCCCGGCAATCATTTACCCGTTTTGAAAACAAGGAAGGCATAGAATGGCTGATCTTTTCGAAAACCCGATGGGCACGGACGGCTTTGAATTCGTCGAATACTGTCATGAAAACCCGCAGGTACTGAAAGACCTTTTCACGCAGCTGGGGTTCAAGCAGACAGCCACGCATAAATCCAAAAAAGTCAGCCTGTGGCAGCAAGGCGATATCAACTTCATCCTGAACGAAGAACCCGACGCCCTGCAGTTCGCCAAGGACCGTAACGGCGGCGCGGCCTGCGCCATGGGCTTCCGCGTGAAAGACGCGCAAAAAGCCTATGCCCGCGCGATCGAGAAAGGCGCCACGCCCGTCGAAACCACCGCCGTCGAAGGCGAGCTGAAAATCCCCGCCGTGGAAGGCATCGGCGGATCGAAGCTGTATTTCGTCGACATTTACGGCGACAAAGGCACGATTTACCAGCATGATTTCAACTTCACCGACACGGCGCCCAACCCCGGCGCGGGCCTGACCTATGTCGACCACCTGACCCATAACGTCAACCGCGGCAACATGGACAAATGGGCGAATTTCTACACGGATCTCTTCAACTTCCGCGAAATCCGCTATTTCGACATCGAAGGCAAGCTGACGGGCCTGAAGTCCAAGGCGATGACCAGCCCCTGCGGCAAGATCCGCATTCCGATCAATGAATCCTCCGACGACAAATCGCAAATTGAGGAATTCCTCAAACGCTATAACGGCGAAGGCATCCAGCATATCGCCTTCGGCACCGACGATATTTATGCCACCGTTGAAATCCTGCAGGCGAAAGGCGTTGATTTCCAGGAAACCAAGGACACCTACTACGCCCGCGTGGACGAGCGCGTGCCCGGCCACGGCGAGGATATGGAGCGCATGCAAAAGCTGAACATCCTTGTCGACGGCGCGCCGACGAAAGGTCAGGGTCTGCTGCTGCAAATTTTCACCAAGGACGCCATCGGCCCGATCTTCTATGAAATCATTCAGCGTAAAGGCAACGAAGGTTTCGGCGAAGGCAATTTCAAGGCCCTCTTCCAGTCTCTGGAAGACGACCAGGTTCGCCGCGGCGTTCTGAAGGCTTAAGCAGGCTTGTTAAAAAATACATATCCCCCTCTCTAAAAGAGAGGGGGATATATTTTAAACGGTGATGGAATAAGGGGGAACAGATGAAACTCGCATCTTACAAACACGGACGTGACGGGCAATTGATGGTGGTGAACAAAGACCTGACCCGCGCCGCCCTTGCCAGCGATATCGCCCCGACGTTGCAAGCAGCGCTGGAGGATTGGCCGAATACGCATTTGGCGCTCGAACAACGTTTGAAAGAGCTGGAAGACGGCAAAGTCGCGCCCCTGCCGTTCGAACCGGCCAAATGCGCCTCCCCCCTGCCGCGCGCCTATCAATGGGCGGACGGCAGCGCCTATGTCAATCACGTGGAGCTGGTGCGCAAGGCGCGCGGCGTCGACATGCCGCCCAGCTTCTGGACGGACCCGCTGATGTATCAGGGCGGCTCCGACAGTTTTCTGGCGCCGACGGACGACATCGTTTTCGCCGATGAAAAAGGCGGCATCGATTTTGAAGGCGAGGTCGCGATCATCACCGACGACGTGCCCATGGGCGTGACGGCGGAGGACGCGCCGCGCCATATCAAGCTCATCATGCTTGTCAACGACGTCACGCTGCGCTATATCGCGCAGCCGGAGCTTGCCAAAGGGTTCGGATTTTTCCAGTCCAAGCCGTCAAGCGCCTTCTCTCCCGTCGCGGTCACGCCGGACGAACTGGGCGAAGCATGGAAAGACAACAAGGTGCACTTGCCGCTCCTCAGCTACTGGAACGACCTGCCCTTCGGCAGTCCAGATGCCGGCGTGGACATGGTGTTCGATTTCGCGCAATTGATCGCCCATGCCGCCCGCACCCGCCCGCTGTGCGCCGGCACGATCATCGGCTCCGGCACGGTTTCCAACGTCGACCGCAGCAAAGGCCATTCCTGCATTGCCGAAAAACGCATGCTGGAAAAAATCGAAACGGGCGAAAGCACGACCGCATTCATGAAATTCGGCGATACGGTGAAAATAGAGATGCTGGATGAAAACGGCAAATCCGTTTTCGGCGCGATCGAGCAAAAAGTAGCGCAATATACCTATGTGTCCGTCGCAGACCGGCGCTCAGCGCTACGCGCCGAAGGCTGATTTTTTGAGCCCCCGCGCCGCCGGCTTTTCGAGCGCCATATAGCCGTAATCCGCCGGCAGCTTGCCGCCAAGACCGGCAAAGGCTTTTTCCGCCGTTTGCACCAACTGGCGGTCGGCCATGTCGCCGAAGGTTTTCATGGTGACGCTTTCGGCCTTGGTCTGCTCGTTATGCATCACCAGAATATAGCTGCGCGCGGCGAAGTTGAATATCTGAGTTACTTTGTAATTGATCTCGTCGCGGTAGGATACTTCCGTCACCTCCGCATCGCCTGTTTTCATCCAGCGGGCGGCGCGATAGGCCTTGCGCAAAAGGGAGATGGTTTCCTGCTCGCCTTTTTCGACCGCGCTTTCCAGCGGCGTCTTGTCATTGCGGTTTTTCGCATCCAGATCCGCGCCGCGCGCCAGCAGCAACGGGATGACCGCCGGCTTGCCCGCGCGGGCGGCTTCGTGCAGCGGCGTATAATTTTGGTTATCCCGCACATTGGGCGGCATACCGCCCGCCAGAAGCCAGGCCGCCACCTTCGGCGCGCCGTAATAGGCCGCCTTGTGCAGCAAGGTTTCGCCGTTGTCTTCGCACGCGTCGAAACCGTTTTCGGCGTCAACCCATGCCTGCAATTCCTGCAGGTCATCGCTTTCAATCATGCGAATGACGCGTTCGGGGATTCTCACGGTGCCGTGCCTCCGCTCTGCCGGATTTGCAGCAACGGCTTGTCAAAACCGCCGATGACACGCGCGGCAGGCATTTTACCGCCCTTCGACGCCAGTTGTTTTTGCGCCTCGACCAGCAGGGTGTTGTCGCCGAACTCGTCAAAAAGCCGCATGGTCTGGCTTTCCGCCCCCGTCTCCAGATTACGGGCGATGCGCGTGTAAACGCCGCCGCTGAAATTAAAAATCTCCGTCAGGCGGTAGCCGATCGCGGCTTTGTCGGATACATGAGCCACTTCATCGGGCGCGGTCAGGTGCCAGCCGCCGGAATCGGGGGCGCTCCGCTCCGGCGGGCGCTCCTTGCCGCGGATCATGTCGGCAATGCGCGGATATTCCTTATCCGCGAGATCCGCCGGCGTATTCATGCGCTGGTCGGCGGCATCGATATTCGCGCCATGCGCAATCAGCAACCGCGCGATGTCCCCTTTTCCGCGGCGGGCGGCAAAGTGCAGTGCGGTCAGTCCGTCGTCTGCGCGGGCGGCGTTCACATCCGCCCCCGCCTTGATCAGCATGGAAACGATTTCATAGCTGCCGTCGCCGACGGCTTCCATCATCGGGGTATGGCCGTCGACGGCGCGTTTGATATGCGGGTCGGCGCCCTGTTCAAGCAGCCATTTCACCCCTGAAGTAAACGCGCGGTATGCGGCGGCATAGAGCGGCGTGTTATGCGGGCTCTCGCTGCCGATGCGCCCGACCTGAATATCGGCGCCCGCTTCCACGGCCTGTTGCATGCGCTTCAGGTCGCGGTTTTCGACCGCTTTCATCAAACGCTTTTGCAACGCCGCCGGTGAGGGTTTGCCGAACATCCCCATATCAGCCCTTGCCTCCCGCGGGTTTGGCCGACAGGGCGGGCTTGTTGGCCAAACGCGCGCCCATCTCCTCGTCAACCGTGCCGCCTTTTTTTGTCAGCATTTCCAAAGCTTCGCGGATCAGTGCCGTATCGGGGAATTCCTCGAAAGCCCGCATGGACTGGCTTTCCGCCCCCGTTGCCACATTCGCGGCGATCTGGGTATAAAGCCCCGTTTTGAAATTGAACATCTCGGTCAGGCGATAGCCGATGGCCTCCTGGTCGCGCACCCGTGCAATTTCATGCGGCGCGGTCATGGCCCAGCCGTCGTTGTCTTTCACCTTCGCCTGCACCGCTTCCGCCGCAGTCTTCCCGCGCAGAAAATCGCCGAGGCGCGTATGATTGTGCTTATCCGCGATATGCGCCGCCGTCTCCATATGATGGTCGGTCAGGTTGCGGTCGGCCCCTTTATCCAGCAGATACTGAATCGTATTGCCGCGCCCCCAGTAAGCCGCCCAGTGCAACGGAGAAAAACCGCCCACCTTCGGCTGAGCGTTCGGATTCGCGCCCGCATCGCCCAGCAGCACGACGCATTCATGGTGGGCATTGCGCACGGCGGCCAGCAGCGGTGTCCAGCCGTTGCTCTTGCCGTTATCCACCGCCGCGCCATGTTCCAGCAATATGCGTATACAATCGGCATGGCCATTTGATGCGTACAGGTACAGCGGCGATCTGCCTTCCTTGTCCACCGCCGCATCGGGTTGCGCCCCTTCAGCCAGCGCGGCACGAATTTTCACGGGATCGGCTTTGAACAGCAGCTTGTTCAGCCGCTGCTGCCGTTTTTCCCTTTTTTCTTCCTCGGAGGCGAAAAAACCCATTAAAAGCGCCTTCATTGACATAAGTTATAAATTAACCCGACAGATAATAGACATAATCCATCCAAACGTCAATGCCTGCGGTTACGGGAAAAACCTACGTCAAGCGCGACGGGCGCGCCTTGCGGCACAACAAGCTAATACCTTGTTATTTAGAGGTTTTCCTCTTAAAATAGAGAACATCATCAGGATACGGGAGTTTCCGGGAGACCATGAAGCTTTACAGCTATTACAGATCGGTTTCTGCCTATCGCGTGCGTCTGGCGCTGGCGATCAAAGGGCTCACCTATGACTACGCTCCCGTTCATCTGGTCAAGAACGGCGGCGAACAGCACACGGCCGAATACAAAGCCCTGAACCCGCAGGCCATGGTGCCCACATTACAAGATGGCGACCTGACGATAACGCAATCACTCGCCATCATCTCTTATCTTGATGAAAAATATCCCGAGCCCGCCCTGCTGCCCAAAAAATCGGATGCCCGCGTCTATGTGCGCCAGATTGCGCAAATTTGCGCCAGCGATATGCAGCCGCTCAGCAGCCTGCGCGTGCTGAACCACCTGTCGGGTGAGCTGTCGGTCACGCAGGCGCAGAAAAACGAATGGTATCAAAAATGGACATCGCAGGGATTTGACGCGATCGAAACGCTGATCAGCCAAAGCCCTCATTACAAAGGGCAATATGCCTGCGGCAAGGAGCTGACGCTCGCCGATATCTGCCTTATCCCGCAGGTCTACGATGCGCGGCGGCACGACATGAATATTGCCGCCTGGCCGGCGATCGCCGCGATCGATGCCGCCTGTGCGTCACTGGACGTATTCGATACGGCCTGCCCCGAAAACCAACCCGACACGCCGGAAGACCAGCGCCCGGCCTTTTTGAAAGGAAAAGCGACATGACCGAAGACAAAGGCATTTCATCCGCCAAGCATTATCATTCCGGCGAGGGCTGGACGCCCGGCGACCTCGATTTCTTCACGGTGCCGCAGCACCGGTATACGGAGGAGGAAAACGAAGTCTGGAGTATCCTGTACAAACGTCAGGAAGAAGTGCTGAAAGGCCGCGCCATCAGCCTTTTCATGGATTCCCTGTCCACGCTCGGCATCAACCGCGACAAGGTGCCGTCTTTCGACGATGTCAACGCCATCCTTGAAAAGCGCACCGGCTGGCAGGTGGTGCCCGTGCAAGGGCTGATCCCCGAGCAACCGTTTTTCGAACTGCTGGCCAACCGCCGCTTTCCCGCGGGCAATTTCATCCGCACGAAAGACAGCCTGGATTACATTCAGGAACCCGACGTATTCCACGACCTGTTCGGCCATGTGCCGCTGCTGGCCGATGAAACCTTTGCCAATTACATCCAGGCCTATGGCGCAGGCGGCATGAAGGCGGCCAAAATGGGCATGACCGACAAAATCGCCCGCCTTTACTGGTATACGGTTGAATTCGGGCTGATCAAGGAACCGGAGGGGCTGCGCATTTACGGCGCGGGCATTTTGTCTTCCCCCACGGAATCCGTTTTCGCGCTGGAAAGCGACTCCCCGCACCGCATCGGCTTTGACGTCAAGCGCCTGCTGCAAACGCATTACCAGATCGACGATTTCCAGGACAACTATTTCGTCATCGACAGTTTCGAGCAGCTGTTCAACGAAACCTATGCCGACTTCACACCGATCTATGAAGAGCTGAAGGGTCAGCCGGAATATCCCGCCGGCACGCTGCTGGACACGGACAAGGTTTACCACAAAGGCACCGGCGCATATGCGACGGAAGCCGACGCGCGCCGCAAAGCCCGCCGTAACGCGCAGTAAGGGGAACGCCTCTTGCCGTATTCCGCTGTCCTTCCGATTCCATCCGATTCTTTCAGCATAGACCGGGAAGCGTTGCATGCGCCCTTTATCGGCCAAGGAAATATCAGCAATGCCGACGCCTGCCGCATGATCTGGCAGGAAGAAGACAGCCTGAAAGAAGACGACGCCGGCGACGTGACCGGCAACGACCAGCGCCGCGCGCTGCAACCCGTCGGCCGGAAATATATCATCGAGGCTTTCGGCAACCGGCCGCTGGAGATCGCGGATATACGCGCAGGCTCTTGCGTGACGACGCTGACGCATTTGCTGAAAAACGCAGGTATGCCCGTCACTCTGCATGTTCTGGAAGCGCAAAAACACCGGCGGGAGGAATATGCCGCGCAGGTGCGCAAACGCGCCCATGTCAAAATGGGTAAAGTATATAAAGGCCCCGTCACCGATGTCACCGGACCGCCGCCGAGCTTGCTGCATATGCTGCTGGGTCTGCCGCGCTTCGTACGCAGGCAATCGCAGGATGCGGTTCTTTTCCTCCATAGCCTGCACAGCCTGAAACAGGCGGATATCGCCCCCGCCCTGCGTTACGGCTATGGCCTGCTGAAGCCCGGCGGCAAAATGATCGTGACCTATGCGCGGCAGGATATCAGCGCCATGGGCCGCACCTGCCTTGCCTATTTCGCGCGGCATGATGCGGGCATGTTTGAAAAACTCACCCGCCTTTACGCGCATAAAAAATCCCTGCTGGCCGATGGCGGCATTTGCGCGGTCCTGGATGAGGCGGATAAAAAACACCGCGCAGAGATCGATACCTTCACGCAAAACACCCATACCTTCCGCGCCACGGCGGAAAAACTGTGCTACGGCATGATGATGACGGAGCTTTTGCCGCCCGATCCGAAAAAATCCTTTACACCCGCCATCCTCGATTTTGCCGCGGACTATCTGGAGCAAAATGCCCCGCTTTGCGGCATCGAGCGCTTGCCCGATACGGATGCCCATCACCCCGGCGGCTGGCAGGCGTTGCAGCCGCAGCAAGTAGCTGTTATCACAAAGAAATCCAAGGCTTAAAATTCTATTTCCTAAAAGCCCGCAAGGGGCGTATTGTCTTCGCACAGGGTCACTAACCAAAATTCTCAAGGAGAATGGATATGAAACTCAACGAAATCACACCGGAAGCTTATATGTGCGGCAACTGCGGCTGCGGCTGCCCTGCCGTTTTCGAAACCGAAAACAACACCTATGTCATCATCGGCAAGAAACTCTCTGCCGATGCGCTGAAAATGCTGGACGGCCGCATTGCGGATGACGAATTCGCGATCGAAGTCGAAAAAGGCATGATCGACGGCCTGGAAGTCAAAACGCTCAAAGCGGCCTGATTTCACGCCAGGATAAAAAAACGCCCCGAACATGTTCGGGGCGTTTTTTTATCGGCAGATGTCCCTGACCACCTGCATCACGGTCGTCAACGATATATTCGCGATATTCTCTTCCCGCAGCACATAGACATGCGCCCCTTTCGGCGCGGACTGTACGGGGTTCGAACTGCCGGAAAAAAGCCAGAGCGACGGCACCCCCACCAGCGATGCCATATGCATCGGCCCCGTATCGTTGCCGACGGCGATAGCGGCGTTTTGCGCAATCGTCGCAATGTCGAAAAAGCTTGTCCCGCCCGCCAGATTGACCGCGCCGGGCACATGGCCCGCGATCGCCGCCGCCAGTTCCCTTTCCGCCGGCCCGCCGATCAAAACGGGCGTGACGCCTTGCGCCAGCATCTCTTTGGCAAGCGCGGCATAATGCTGCGCCGGCCATTTCTTTTGCGGGTGCTGCGGCGCGCAGCCGGGAACGATCAACCCATAGCGCTCCGGCAGACCGAAACGGCTGACATCGCTTTGCAGCCAGTCGACAGCCGTCAACGGAAAATGCCGCGTATCGTCAATCCGCAACATCCCCTCCGGCACGTCATCCCCTTTTTTGTAAAGGCCGGGGGACGTGCCGTTCGGCAAGTCGTAGCCGACCCAGGAGCGGCGCGTGCCCGCCGGTGCAAGACGATAGTAAATTCCTGTCCTTTGATTACGTTGCAGGTCATAAACCGCATCATAATTTTCGGCCCTTAGACGTTTACGGAAACTTTGCCACGCGCCAAACTCATGCCAGCGCCAACGTTTTTCGATCCAAACTGCATCAAAAAAACCACATTTTTCCGCCATCTCCCGAAACGGCGGCGTCGTCAGCAATGTCATACGCGCCGCAGGGTGCTGTTTGCGTATCGCTTCGAAAGCGCCGAGAGATAAAACAAAATCCCCGAATGCGCTGAGCCGGATCACCAGAATGTTCTTGTAAGTCATGGATAGGTATTTCTTCGTGATGGAACCGTCATGAGAAAACGGAGAAACGCGGATTTACATCGTCTGCTTGCGCTTCTCGGGGGGTTGTTTTTCGTCTTTTTCCGCCTGCGCCGTCTCCCATATTTTATCGTCAGGGGTTTCGAGCAGCAGTTTTTCATCATAATCGACGACTTTCCAGCGGCCCTGATCGATCTCGCGGTTCAGCTGTTTGCGGCCCCAGCCGGCATAGCCTTTGTAAACCCGCGACCACATCGGCTGCGGGGAAGCTTTTTCCAGCACGGCGACATCGCTTTCTTCCACATAGGCAAGCCCGCTGTTGCCGATCGGCTTGCCTTCCGGCAGCGTGATATCTGTTGTGTAAAGGGCGATTTTCCGTGCCGGTTCGACAGGGCCGCCGTTGTAATAAGGCGTATCTTCTTCCAGCGGCCGGTTGATCACGACGCCGTAAGCGCCGCCCAGATTGTGGCGCAACACCAGAATGACCGTTTCCTGAAAACGTGCATCCACCTTTTCCTGCGCGACGAGCAATTTATGCTCGGCAAATTCCGGCACGCGGAACTGCGTGCCCAGCCAGAAAAGACCGGCTGCCGCCAGAATGAGCAAATATCCGTTAACGTCTTTTTTCGGCTTTTCGGTTTTTGTTTGAGCGGATTGTTGTTCTTGTTCCGTCACCCTTTATCTCCCCCCATTTTTCAGGGACTGAATTTATCGCGGAAGGATTTGAGCCCGTGCTTCATATTCGGCTGCTTCGGATCGCCAAAATCCTGCTTTGCCAGATCCTCCAGCGGTTTGCGCAGGTTCTTGAACAGGGCGCATTTGCTGAAGTCCAGCTCGAATTCCTCACCTGTGGCTTTGTGAACCAGCTTGGGATTTTTTTCAAGATCCGTCAGGTTTTTGGCGAAATACGGCATGTTTTCCACGCCAAGCTGGAACCATTCCACGGGCAGTCCCGGATCGTCGGGCGAAATGGAATAGCCGACGGCATCCTGCAATTCTTTCGGGATGGCGAAAGGCGCAACGCCTTCTTTCTGGAAGACGTGCTTGGAATGCGTATTGCCCAAAATGATTTCCACGGCGAAGCGGTCCTCCGGCGGCTCCAGCAGATAGGCTTGCATCACCTGCGCGCTCAAAAGCGCCTTGAACAGGCCGATGCCGTCCTGCGCCACGCGCACGGAGCCAAGCTCGGTCCATTTGTGCACATCGTTGCCGTTTTCATCTTTCACGATAATCGGGTAGGAAATGGCGGAAGCGACGATCTTGCCGTTCTCGTCCTCGATCAGCGTCACCGCGCCATTGGCAATGCGCTCGCGCCAGACGTCGGGGTCGCGCTTGGCCACGTACTGGTGTTCGTTTTCGCTGTAAAAATCAAAAATCTTTTTTTCATCCGCCGGTTCGGCATAGCGCACAAAGAGTTTCCTGGCCATATGTATGGACCCCATGATGATAAATGTTATCACTACCCTTTAGTGCCGTTGGCCAGTATGATAGCAACGATCCGGCAAAAGGTACAAATAAATGTCACAGGGCCATATCGCCTCCTTCGCACGGGAGGCTTTCAAGAAAAAACTGGGCGAACTGGTGAAAAACGGCCGGATCGGCGATGAAGCCTTTGCCGATGCCGTTTACGAGGCGCAGAGCCGTTTCGGCCTGTCGGAGCAGCAGTTTCGCAGCGCCTTCGGCCTCAGCGCCGGCGCGGTGGAACGGTGGAGCATGCGCAAAAACCTGCCGCAGCCCGGCGTCCGCGCCGCCATTCTGGAATGGATTTTATCGCAATTATAATGCCCTGACGCCCCGCAACTTGACTTTTTATGTCAATAAATGTATCTTGACCCCCATCGAAACACAAAGCAATGGAATAAAAGGATCGGCCATGTCTCCGGAAGAAGAAAACTACCGCAAACTGCTGCGCAGCCATGACTGGTATTACGATTACAGCGACGACCACCGCGTATGGAAGCGCGGCGTGGCCGAGCGCGACCAAATCAACAATCTCCGCCGCCAAATCGATCCCGAAGGCACGATCTGGAACGAATGCGCGCCCGATGGGTACAAAGTCAAGCCGGTCCCGCAAAAGCCGGTCACGGTGCTGCCGCCGATCAAGCTGAAAAAGCCGGGTGGCCCCGGCAGCGGTGCATGACAACGCCGGCGCAGCGCTTTAATATCCGCAGCACCACGCGGACCGAGCTGGACAAGGCTTTGATGGAAGCCTGCGGCAAAGCCACGCCTGTCGCGGATATAAAGGCGCTTTTAAAGGCCGGCGCCAATCCCAATGCCGTGAACGATTCCAAAGCGGATTGCCTGACCATGGCCGTCCTGATGCGGAATGACGATGCCGTGGCGCTCTTGTTGCAACACGGCGCCAACCCCCATTATGCGGGTTTCAAGAACGGCAAAACCGCCCTGATGTGGGCGGCGCATATGGGGCAGCGCAAAAACGTGATTACGCTTCTCGCAACCGGCGCCGACCCCGCGGCAAAATCCGGCCACGGCAAGAATGCCATGGACTGGGCGGATGATAACAACAAGATCGCCGTCAGCGAGATGATCCGCGATTTCGTCCACGATAAAAAAGCCGTTGCCGAAAAAGCTGCGAAGGATGTCGCGACGAAAGCCGAGACGGATGCCTTCAACAGCGTTTTGCAGCAAGGCCTTCCCCTCGATCATGATATGAAACCCATGAAAACCATCCGCCTGAAACGGGCGGATAAACCACGCCCCTGAAGCCTTTTCGCGATTCTGCCGCGCCCTTTATGCTCAGAATGAAAACAATGCCGTTAAGAATGGATCGCAATAACCCTCTGATAAACCATAGTTATTATTGAAATTTTATTATCAAAAATAATGATTCCTTGACACTAAATTAAAAGAATTCTAGAGTTTTTAATACTTTATCGCCGTTAAGGTTTGTTTTTACTTTGTTTTCAGAGGTATCTTGCCATGTCCAGACAAGGCACCAGTTTTAACGAAACCGCGCAGGGCGGCAACCAACCTGACAAATGCCAGAAGGTGCCCATAGCCGCCCGAATGGCGGCACCGGATCCGCTCGGCGTTTCCCTGTTGCTGGAAACCAGCCAGAAAACTCCGAACAGCACCAAGATTTTCGAACTTATCAACCGCGGCGCATCGCTGGAAGAAACGAATGCGCAAGGCGCAACGCCTTTGCTCGTCGCCGTGCGCGGCGGACATGAAAGCCTTGCGGACATGTTCATTCAACGCGGCGCGAATATCGACGCCGCGGATCATGACGGCAATACGCCGCTGATCCTCGCCGTCATCGCGGGCAGTGTCAAGAACGTGCGCGACCTGACGGACAAGGGCGCGAAGCTCGACCATTTCAACAACCTCGACCGCTCCGCCCTCATGTGGGCGGCAGCGCTCGGCCGGCGCGAAATCGCGCAGATTCTGATGCGCAAAGGCGCCGATCTGCATTTGAAAAACAGCGCAGGCCAAACCGCTTACGACCTCGCCAGGCAAAGCGAGAACCACAGCCTTGCCGCCGTGCTGAAGGCGGGCGTGGAGCAGCAAAAAACCCCTGCCGTCACGCGCCCCTCCTCCGCTATGACGCGCGCGGTGCAGTACAAGGAATTGCCGGGTAAAGCGTAAGAAATAAAAAGAGCGCAATCATCCGCGCAAAAGATTAAGGCTTTTTGCCAAAGGGCGGTTTGAACTTCGGTTTATCCAGCCCTTTTTCTTTGTCCTCCTGCAACTTGTCTACCTGGCCTGTCAATTCGGCCAGCTTCTTTTGCAGGGCTTCGATTTCCGCCTTCGCGGCGGGAGAAAATTCGTCTTTCAGATTATTTTCATTCGCGGGTTTGGGCTGCTGTTTTTGCATCTCCAGATGGGCGCGGAAGCGCTCCTCTTGCAGGTCGATGATTTTTTCGCGCACTTTTTTCAGGTCTTTTTCAACACGGCGCGCATCTGCTTTGTAACGCAGATAGCCCGCGCCGCTCCAGACCGCAATCGCGGTGCCTACCCCGCCCATGAAGGCCCAGTCGGCCATCAATCCGACGCCGCCGATAAAGCTCCAAAAGCCCATTTCGCCAAGCTCGCTATCCGCTTTTTTCGTCAACTCGCCAAAACGCTTTTCCAGCTTGCCGCTTTCTTTTTCAAGCGTGTGCAACGGATCGTTTTCAAATTCCGGCATGTCGTCTTCAATCATTTTACGCGGGCTCTGTTTCTTGGCCATCGGTCTTCCTGACATGAATTTTGCGAATGCCCTCTTATACTAAAATTCCATATATGCAATCAAGGGGAAGCGGGCAAAATAAAGCATTATAAATCAGTATATAATTTAAAAAGCGGCATAGCATATGCCGCTTTTTAAATTCAGTACTGTGCTGCGCCTTCTTTTTACGGGGTACGTTTTTGGGCCTGCTTCAGCACTAGCTGCCGTTGATGTCTGATTTCTTGCGCGCGCATTGCAAAGTTTTCCATGCTCTCCAGGCTGTTTTCTACGGAGGGGATCAACGCGGCAATCCCCTGTAATTCTGGCGCAAGTTTGTTCTTACTCTCTTGTGATTGCGCATACGCCGCCGTCAAGGCCGTATAGGCGCCGGTGATTGCGCCGGTGATGGCTTCATCGTGATCCGGCGTTGTCCATCTACCGTCTTGTACCATTTGCTCGATCTGGCGACTGTCCGAAACGGCACGGATGGCACCCTCCACGGCATCTGCCATCATGGTGTTAAGCTTGTATTCCGCCTTTTTGTCGTCAACATAGGCCTGCTGTTGCTTTTCAATACCAGCGTCCCATGCCCGCTTGAGCGTTGTGAAGAACCTAAACATCTTTATCATCTCTCCGCTTCTTTTGTTTGACATATAAATGTCTAGGCCCATTTCATAATACTGTCAAGCATTGCGCGGATATTTTAAGGCAGTTTTTTCTTGAACGTTCGTCTTTTGGCATTCTGCGGTACATGTGCACCCTTCCTTGCCCCAGGCTTTTACCTGTGTCCGTTTAGCCGAATAGAAACCCGGCACTTTTTTAAGAAACCCCCTGTCTTTTTTTTCAAGAGCCGGAGACGTTACGACTTCTGTGCCAGCCATGTCCGGGCGAGTTCGACCCAATAGGCGGCGCCGACAGGCAGCACCTCGTCGTTGAAATCATAATGCGGGCTGTGCAGGCCGGGATCGTTATCCGACTTGCCCTGCCCCAGAATGATATACGCGCCTTTGCAGGCTTCGAGGAAATAGGCAAAGTCCTCCCCGCCCATCATCGGCGTGAAGGGGAAAACTTTATCTTCGCCCACCACGGCTTTGGCCACATCGCGCGCGAAATCCGTTTCGGCGGGAGTATTGACGCAGGACGGATAACCCTTGTGCCATTTCACCTCCACCTGCGCGCCGAAGGCGTCGGCGACGGTTTCGACGACATGGCGGAATTTCTTCTCCATCATCTCGCGCGTTTCGGGCTTCAGCGTGCGGATCGTGCCGCCGAGCTCCACCGTTTCGGGCAGCACGTTCAGCGCCTGCGTGCCCGCATGGAATTTGCAAACGCTCAAAACCGCGCTGTCGGACGGCGCCACGTTGCGGCTGACAAGATGCTGGAGCGCGGAAACGATCTGCGATGCGCAAACAATGACATCGATCGTATCATGCGGGAATGCCGCATGTCCGCCCTTGCCCGTCACTTTCAGTTCGAATGAATCGGTGGAGGCGGAAACCGCGCCCTCGCAAATCGCCATCGTGCCGGCGGGCATCCACGGCCAATTGTGCATGCCGAAAACCGCTTCGCAGGGGAATTTGTCAAAGAAACCCTCGCGCACCATCACATCGCCGCCGCCGCCGCCTTCTTCGGCGGGCTGGAAAATCGCGTAGACAGTGCCGTCAAAATCACGCGTTTCCGCCAGATGCCTGGCCGCCGCGAGCAACATGCTGGTATGGCCGTCATGGCCGCAAGCATGCATCTTGCCGGGAATCTTTGAGCTGTGCGGCAAATTGGTTTCTTCAAAAATATTCAGCGCATCCATATCCGCGCGCAGGCCGATACCGCGGGTGGAATTGCCCTTCTTGCCCTTGATCACGCCGACAACGGCCGTTTTGGCCATGCCGCGATGCACTTCCACGCCCCAGCTTTCCAACAGGCCCGCGACGTAATCGGCGGTATTCTCTTCCTCGAACGCCGTCTCCGGGTTCTGGTGCAGATGGCGGCGCCAGTTCGTGAACTCGGCGTTTTGTTCTTTCAGCTTTGCAAGTGCGCTCATGATCTCTCCCCTTTTACATGATCGGCGTGTCGAAATGATCTTAACGGAAATATTTTTTCAGCCACTGGTCGCGGCGCTTTTGCACGCCTTCTTTCAAATCAGGCTTATCGGCGGGGCCGAAGTTTTTACCCGCGAGATTGCGAATTTCCGCTTCAAACATATTGAAGAACGTCGACTTGCTGAAATCAAGCTCGATTTTTTCGCCCGTTTTCTTGTTTTCCAAAACGGGGTTGTCCAGCGCCTTCAGCATCCGGCCGGCCATGACCGGCAGCGCCTCGATCCCCGCCTGGAACCAGTTATTGCGCAGGCCGGGCGGGAAATCCTTCGGATCGATGCCCTTGAACTGATCAAGTTTTTTGACCTTGGCCGCAATCAGGTCGTCGGGCACCTGATATTCGCTCCAGCCCAGCTTTTTAGCCATGCCCTGCACGGCTGACGTATCCATCTGGGCAATGAAGCGGTCTTCCGGCGGCTCCACCAGGAAGGAGCGCAGTACCTGCATCGTGACCATGGCGTCGAACAGGCCCGGATAGCCGTTCAGCGCAATCCGTGTGGTGCCGACTTCCTGCCATTTCACATGCTCCACCCCGTCACCGTCCTTGGTGGTAAAGGGGTAGGTAATGCTGGCGGCAACGACCTTGCCCTTTTCATCCTCGATCAGGACGACCGATCCGTCCTCGATGCGGGAGCGGAGCAGCTTCTCTTCCCGCTTGTAGACGTTCTGGTGCGGGTTCATGTCATAGAATGCGAAAATCGCCTTTTCGTCCTCGGGCTTGGAAAAACGGACAAAATACTTTTTGGGTTTTGCGGGCTCTGTCACTGGCTTTGCGTCCTTCAATAGCAGAAAACTTTGATAACCGTTTCTTTCGGTTCCAGACACACACGCGCTCTTCCACGCCTGCCCCGATGGAGCATTCCCGCCCCGGCAATTGGGGTGTATTTATTCAAAAATGCCTTGCGATTGGTAACTTTTATAGCCAATCGGCGGTAAAATATCCATAGCCTATTTTTTGTGCAGCGCATTAATGAACGCTTAACCATCATTTAACGTATTCTCTGTATATTTGAGTCATCGGGGGAATCTCTTATGGGCTGTGGTGTATGAGAGAACAAACCATAAACGCGATATCTGATACGACGCTGCGCTTTTCAGGGATGGGGCTCGGTCTTTTGCTGCTTGTCTGCCTTACGCTCGGCGGCTGCATGAAAAGCGGCGAGCAGGACGTCAATACCGAGTTGTTCCAAAGCCGCGAAGACATGATCACCCGCGCCGCCCAGCTGAAACCCGGCATGAACAAAAAAGCCGTTTTTGAAAAACTGGGGATCGACCCCGACCGCTGCGAAATCATGAGCACCGCGGGCGTGCAAACGAGTTTATACGGCAATTCGCAAGTACAAGGCAGCCCCGAACAGCTGGAAGCCTTCAGCAAAAAGATCGCCCGCATGGAAGGCTATTCCCTGCCCTATCGCGAGATCAAGAGCAACAGCTCGCTCGGCTTTGGTAAAATGAAGGTCGAAAAAACCGGCTATGACCTGCGCCTTGTCATCATCTTCAATCGCGACAAACTGGTCAAATCGGCCATTGAAGGCACGCATGAGGTCAAGCACAGCGAAGACCAGTATCTATGGGATACGCTGATCCGCCGCGGCATCGGCCTGGCCTTCTGAGCGGATTTTATTCAACGCCTAAACGCGCATGCGCGGACAAGGACATGCTTACGCCCGCATAAAAGCCTTGCATTTCATACATCATGCATGCACGTATGGCGACGCGCGAAAATGCCTGCGGCACAGACAATAAACGCAAATCAACTTTGATTAACGCAGCATCCTTTGATGAAGTTCCCTCATATCATAAAAACTTTTAAGTATATCAGGCATGATAATTTTTAGTTGTTTGATATACTCAACGAGACTATGAGTGACATCGGTGAAATGCTTGAGCAGGTCAGAGGCTCCGGCTTTATTATGCATATGCTGATATCAAGATATGCCGAAACCAAACACAAAAGCCCAAACTAAACACAAGAGGTTGCATGCCGAAACCGGAAGATATGAAAGCACAGGCAGGGGATGCGGCAGGATTTTTAAAGAATCTGGCCAACCCCAACCGCCTCATGATCCTGTGCCTGTTGTCGCAAGGTGAACTTTGCGTTTCTAACATTCAAAGCCATCTGGACATCAGCCAAACCGCCCTGTCCCAACACCTGGCCCGCCTGCGGGAAGAGGGAATCGTCACCTACCGCCGTGACCATCGCACGCTCTATTATTCCATCCTGAATCCCCATGTGGCGGAGATCGTGGGGGTTCTCTATGATATTTATTGCCCGAAAAAGGACTGATCCAGCCCTTTTTTAAGGTCATCAACTTGCATTTTCCATGCAAGTTATGTATACTCACGGGATATTTGCTATCTTTTTAAGGGCGTAGATAAATGAGTAATCAATTCACAAGGCTGTTAAAAGTCGGCACCGCCAGTTTTTGCCTGATGGCCTTCAATACGGCCTGCACCACAACAACCGGCACCCATCCCGGCCAGACGCCGCGGCCGGATACGAATGAAACGGCCGTGACCCAGACGCAGCTATCCTCCGGCCTTGCCTTTGTGCAGTCGGATGCCGAAACCTTGCGCTTTTTCAACACCCATACATCCGAACGCATCACGATCACCCACCGCCCCGGCCAATCCTTGAGCGAGCAGGCCAACTGGTTCATGCGCGACCACCGCCGCAACGAGCGTGCGGATCTCGATCCGCGCCTGATGGATTTGCTGGCCGACTTGCAAAACGCGATTGAAACGCGCTATCCGCACTTGAACGGCAAGATCGAATACCATGTCATTTCCGCCTACCGCGCCCCCGAAACCAATGCGGGCCTGCGCGCCGCGGGCGGATCGCAAGCCAAGCAATCCCTGCACATGACAGGCGATGCGATCGACATCCGCGTCCCCGGCCTGACCACCGCGCAACTGCGCGATGTGGCGCTGGGTCTTGGCCGTGGCGGCGTCGGTTATTATCCGCAGGATCAATTCGTGCATGTGGATATCGGCCGCGTCCGCAGCTGGTAATTTTTCATAAATAGAAAAACTTCCGAACGGTGGCATTCACGCCCGCCGTCTGCCCGTTTTATTATTCCGTGAAATAAAAAGCGCGGTACTTTTATACGAATTTGTTGACATTCCAATGCGTTCTGCGTAGTTTCCGCTTGCCTTAACCGCACAACGCATATCTACCGTTCCGCAAGGGATTCATATGTCGCACACACCCGACGAGCTGGGCAGAAAAATCCGCGAAGCGCAGGAAAGGCAAAAGCAACTTTTCCGGGAGGAAAAGGACGGGGCGGCGGAAGACAGCGGCATCTCCGGCAAAGGGTTCCGCGCAGCAGCGGACCTGGTGGCCGCGGTCTTTGTCGGCGCTGTCCTGGGATACTGGATAGACAAATGGCTCGATACGTCCCCCTGGGGCATGATTATCATGTTCTTCATGGGATTTATCGCTGGATTTGTAAATATTTATCGGTATAACACAGGGCAGTATTTCCAGGTCGGATTCCCGCAGGAAAATGAACAAAAGGATAAAGAGGAAAAATAGCTGTGGCGTTAAATCCCCTTGAGCAGTTTGTCGTCAAACCTCTTGTGCCCCTGCAACTCGGCCAGATGGATATTTCCTTCACGCAGGCTTCCCTGTTCATGATGCTGGGCGTCGTGCTGGCCACCGCCCTGATGACGCTGAGCATGCGCACGAAATCCGTTGTGCCCAACAGATGGCAGAACGTCTCCGAAATGCTCTATGAATTCATCGCGGGCATGGTGCATGACAACCTCGGGCGCGACGGCCGCAAATTCTTCCCGCTGATTTTCACGATCTTCATGGTCGTGCTCATGGGCAACCTGCTCGGCATGGTGCCCTACTCCTTCACCTACACCAGCCATATCGTCGTCACCGCGACGCTGGCCATCGGCGTTTTCATTCTGATGACGGCCGTCGGCCTTGCCTATCACGGGCTTCACTTCTTCTCCATCTTCCTGCCGAAAGGCCTGCCGATTTTCCTGATCCCGCTGATCGTCGTGATCGAGGTGATTTCCTATCTGGCGCGCCCTTTCAGCCTGGCGGTTCGTCTTTTCGTGAACATGGTCGCCGGCCATACGCTGCTCAAGGTATTCGCCGGCTTTAACGTCGTGCTGTTCGGCACCCTGCTCGGCAATACGCTGGGCATCCTGCCGCTGCTGTTCAACGTCGCCATCATTGGTCTGGAAGTCTTGATCGCCTTCATTCAGGCATACGTATTCGCCATCCTGACATGCGCATACCTGAAAACGGTTATCGAGCTCCACTAATCGAAACCACTTATCCATCACGCTCCAACAGAAAGAAAAGAGAAGGAATAAAACAATGGAATTAGAATCTGCAAAACTCATCGCCGCAGGCCTTGCCGTACTGCCCCTGCTCGGTGTCGGTATCGGCGCGGGCATGCTGGCTTCCAGCATTATCGACGCCATGGGCCGCAACCCTTCCGTATCCAAAGCCGTACAAGGCAGCGGCCTGCTGTTCTTCGCCCTTGTGGAAGCGATCGCGCTTTTCGCACTCGGTATCGCCCTTATCATCCTGTTCGTATTCTAATCGATACGACAAGACTGGAGAGATCATGTTTCTGAAACGGTTTACGCTTCCGCATCTGACGCCCGTCATCGTCCTGCTGTTCATGACCTTTTTCGCCTGTGCCGCGCCGGCATTCGGTGAAGTGGCCGTCATGGACTTTCCGGCCGTTGCCGGCACGACGGCCGCGGACGTGCCCGCCGCAGAAACAGCCGTCGAACATGGCAGCCCTGCCGAAAAGAAAAAGGCAGGCCTGCCACAGTTCGATACCTCCACCTATGCCAGCCAGATTTTCTGGCTGACGGTTTCTTTCGTCCTGCTGTACATGCTGATGTCCCGCATGGCCCTGCCCCGCATTTCCGAAGTCATGGAAATGCGCCAGACGCAGAAGGACAACAACCTCAACCGTGCCGGACAGATGCACGAAGAGGCCGAAAAGATTGAAGCCGCCTATCAGGAAACCCTGCAAAAAGCGCGTGAAGACGCCCAGGAAAGGCTGACGCAGGCCGAAAACAAGGCTTCCGCCCGTTTCAGCGAGGAAAATGCCCGCTTCCTGGAACATACCCGCAACCGCCTTGCCAGCGCCGAGCAGACTATCGCGAAAGCAAAGGACGAAGCCCTGCACTCCCTTGCCGACATTTCCGCGGAGATTGCCTCGGAAATTACGCAAAAAATCGCCGGCGCGACCGTCGGCAAGGCAGACGCCAAGAAAGTCGTTACCGAGATCATGAAGGAGGCCGCATAGCATGGCTGTAGAACATTCCGCAGGCCTTGTCGGCGATACCAATTTCTGGGTGCTGGTTTCGACCGCCATTTTCGTCCTGATCGCCTATAAAAAAGGCCGCAAGCCCATTCTGGACATGCTGGACAGCCGCACGGCCAAGATCAAGGCCGAACTGGAGGAAGCCGAGCGCCTGCGCATCGAGGCGCAGGATCTTTTGTCCGAGAGCCAGAAGAAACATCGCGATGCTATCCAGACGGCGCAAAAAATCATCGATAACGCGCAGCAAACCGCCCAGCGCCTGGAAGAAGGCGCCCAGACCAAGCTGGAAGAAAGCCTGAAGCGTCGTGAAGAACAGCTGCTGGAGCGCATCAGCCGCGCCGAAGCTGCCGCCGTTCAGGAACTGCGCGACCAGGCGGCCGACATTGCCAGCCGCGCGGCGGAGAAACTGATCGAAGACGCACTGACCAAAAAAGGCGGCAAGCTGGTGGACGACGCCATCGCGGAAATCCCGAAGCGCCTCAGCGCTTAAGGCCCATACGGCATCAACAAAAAAACGCCGGTATTGAAAACCGGCGTCTTTTTTTCGTGGGATATAACAGCCGCGCATAAACCGCGCGCAGATGCGAATATCTTCAGCATCATTCCGAGGCGCAGCCGGAAATGACGGAAAACCTTCTCGCCGCACCTAAACCTTCGACTTCGGCCCTGCCGACGGGGGCGCGGGCTGAAGGGCCGCAAATTTTGGCACCGACGGTTGCAAAGGCGTCGCAGCCTCTTTGGCCATGGCTTTTTGTTGATAATTTGTCTGCAAATCGGCCAGGTGCCGGGCCTGGTAGACGTTCCAGTCGGGCTTTCTGTAGGAAATATCATCAACGGCCCTGTACCCCGGCAGCGTCATGTAATTCACGCTGGAAAGCGCGCCCAGCTTTTCAATATCGGCACGGCCAAGCACCTTCGGATCCAGCGGCGGAATGTCACCTTTGAAAAGCTTGCGCCAGGCATCGGCGAACCGCAGCCCCTGCCCGTTATACACGGCGCTTATTGTCTGTTTCGATCTCATCCTCGCCTCATACCACGTGTCATATGCGGCACGTTTCGCGCGACCGTCATAGATTGCATCGGGGTCTTTTTGCGCCGCCTCTTCATATGCGCGCGCCATGGCCGAACAGGAAAGGGAATCCTTCGAGCGCAGAAAATGCCACGCATCTTTTTCGCCAATCAAGTGCAGCTTGTAAGCAATGTCCACCGCCGTCGCTTCCGCATCCGCTTCAATAGCGCGGTTGTACCACATATGCTCTACCGGGGAAACGCCCTTCTCCACGTCCCTGATACCGGCCATATACTGCATTAAGTGCTGCAATTCATGCAAAAACATGGCGATGCGCGCGCCCTTTGTGGCCAAGCCCGTATAAGAAATCTGCGGCGGCGATGCGCCGTCAGCGCTGACGACATTACTGATCGGCATGAAGGATGCGCCGTCCCTGAAAAAATCGAGGCGGAATTGTGTGCTGTTTCTTTTCGCGGCCTCCACCATTTCCGCGCCCTCGGGGACTTTTGAAATAATATCCAGCGTGCGCCGCGTTTGCAGCGCATCGACGAAGGGCAGAGCCGCCACCAGTGCCAGCGGATCTTTGACCGTCGCCCGAATGGCCCATTTCGCGACCTGCGCGTAATCGCTCGCGCTGCTTTCCTGATAAAGCTTTTTGATTTTCTCGCGCATCCCCGGAGAAACTTCCGCCGCTTTTTCCTGATCCTGCGCCTGCCAGTAAGCGTCGTCCAGCGTCTCCAAAGCCTCCGCCATGCCCGGCGATCGGCCGTCGGACATATCGGTCAGATGCACGAATTTAGAAACAAATTTTTCCCCTGTGCTCATACGGCTCCATATACATAGGCAGTGCAATCGCCCATTACATTCTACCACAAGAAGATAAAATTATGGGAAAGTGTCGTCAAGCGCTTGATGTTTTTATCTTTTTCCTACATGCAAAACACCGTGGGAAAAGGTAAATTAAGGCAGAATTTCAATCTCATAGCGGAAGCCCCGTGCCATGCAAAAAGCCCTTTCCTCCGGCCGTGCCAGCGACAGCCTGAAACACACCCTCAACGAAGCCTATCATCTGGATGAAAACGCGGCCGTTGCCGAACATCTGGCGATCCTCAAACAGGGCCTTTCAAAGCAGAATATCCGCGATACCGCGCACCGGCTGATCCAGACCGTGCGCGACAACCGCCGCCGCTTCGGGGGCGTGGACAAATTCCTGAACGAATTCGGCCTGACCACGCGCGAAGGCATCGCGCTGATGTGCCTTGCCGAAGCCCTGCTGCGCATCCCCGACAGCGCGACCGCCGACCAGATGATCCGCGATAAAATCGGCAGCGCCGATTGGGACCAGCACCTTGGCAAAACCGAAGACCTTTTCGTCAATGCCTCCACCTGGGCGCTGATGCTGACGGGCAAGGTCATTGCGGATGTGGAGGAGGAAAAATCCCTCTCCGTTTCCGCCGTTGCGGGGCGCATCGTTTCCCGCGTGGGCGAGCCGGTGGTGCGCCAGGCCATGCTGCATGCCATGAAGATCATGGGCCAGCAGTTCGTGATGGGCCGCACGATCGAGGAAGGATTGAAACGCGCGAAAGAAGATGAAAAATCCGGCTATCGCCATTCCTATGACATGCTGGGCGAAGGCGCCCGCACGGCCGAAGATGCGGAGCGTTATTTCAAAAGCTATGAAACCGCCATCCATGCCATCGGCAAGGCCGCCGCGGGCCGCGGCGCGATCGACGCGCCAAGCATTTCCGTGAAACTCTCCGCGCTTTACCCGCGATACGAATACGCCAAGCGCGATCTTTGCGTGCCGGCGCTGACCGAAAAACTCCTGCGCCTTGCCAAAACCTGCGCAGGATACAACATCGGCCTGACGGTGGATGCGGAGGAAGCGAACCGCCTCGAAATCTCCCTCGATATTATCGAGAACGTATTCCGCGATCCCGCGTTGAAGGGATATGACGGTTTCGGCCTTGCCATTCAGGCCTATCAAAAACGCTGCTCCCGCGTCATCGACTATCTTGCCGCCCTGTGCGAAGAGGTCGGCCAGCGCATGATGGTGCGCCTTGTGAAAGGCGCCTATTGGGATTCCGAAATCAAATACGCGCAAGTGAACGGCCTGCCGGGCTACCCCGTTTTCACCCGTAAAAACGCAACGGATGTATCCTATCTTGCCAATGCGGCCAAGCTGATGGCGCGGCGCGACGTGTTCTATCCCATGTTCGCCACGCATAACGCCTATACCGTCGCCGCCCTTTTGGAAATCGCGGGTGCGGATAAAACGGGCTTTGAATTCCAGCGTCTACACGGCATGGGCGAGCCCTTGTTCCACCAGATCACCGGCACGGGCGAGGGAAAATATCCCTGCCGCATTTACGCGCCTGTCGGCAGCCATCAGGACCTGCTGCCCTATCTGGTGCGCCGCCTGCTGGAAAACGGGGCGAATACCAACTTCGTCAACCGCCTGCAGGACGACCGCGTACCGATCGACGACATGCTGCAAGACCCCGTCGATTACATCGCGCGCCTGCAAAGCAAGCCGCACCCGAAAATTCCCCTGCCCGCCGATCTTTACGGCCCGTCGCGCAAGAATTCCAAAGGCATCGAATTCGCCGACGGGCATGTCAGCGGCCGTTTCCTTGCCGATGTCTCCAGACACGCCGACAAAAAATGGATTGCAGCGCCGCTGATCAACGGCATGCCCAAAATCGGCAAGGCGGAAAAAGTATTGGATCCGTCCGACAACCGGCGCGAGGTCGGCAACGTCACCTTTGCGACCCGTGAAGATATCGGCCTCGCCCTGCATACGGCGCAGGAAGCCTTTCCCGCCTGGAACAAGACGCCCGCCGCCGGCCGCGCCGCCGCCTTGCGCAAAATGGCCGATTTGATGGAGGAAAACTATACCGAGTTGATGGCGCTTTGCATCCGCGAGGCCGGCAAAACGCAAATCGATGCCGTCGCCGAGATCCGCGAAGCGGTGGATTTCTGCCGCTATTACGCAAGCGAAGGAGAAAAGCATTTCGGCGCGCCGCAAACCCTGCCCGGCCCGACGGGCGAAACCAATACCCTGCAACTGGAAGGCCGCGGCGTGTTCCTGTGCATCAGCCCGTGGAACTTTCCGCTCGCCATTTTCATCGGTCAGGTTTCCGCCGCGCTGATGGCGGGGAATACCGTCATCGCCAAGCCCGCCGAGCAAACCAGCCTGATTGCCATGAAGGCGGTGGAGTTGCTGATCAAGGCAGGCATTCCCAAAGACGTCCTCACCCTGCTGCCCGCGACGGGGGAGATGACGGGGCAATACCTCGTGACCGACACACGCATCGCGGGCGTTTGCTTCACCGGTTCGACGGAAGTCGCGCAGCTCATCAACCGCAGCCTTGCCGCGCGCGACGGCGCGATTGTGCCGCTGATCGCCGAAACGGGCGGGCAGAACGCCATGATCGCGGATTCCACCGCCCTGCCGGAGCAAATCGTGGATGACGTCATCACCTGCGCCTTCCGCTCCGCCGGGCAGCGCTGCTCCGCCTTGCGCGTACTTTACCTGCAGGACGGCATCGCCGACAAAGTCATCGATATGCTGAACGGCGCGTGTCAGGAACTGACCCTCGGCGATCCCCTCTCCCTTGCGACCGACATCGGGCCGGTGATCGACAAGGAAGCGCTCTCCAACCTGCAATCTCACGCCGACCGCATGGATCAGGAAGCCAAGCTTGTCGCCCGCGTGAAACTGCCGGAGAATTGCGCCCACGGCACGTTCTTCACGCCGCGCGCTTACGAAATTTCCTCCATGTCCGTGCTGAAGCACGAAGTCTTCGGCCCCATTCTGCACATCATCCGCTTCAAGGGCGAGAATCTCGATGACGTCATCAAGGAAATCAACGATACGGGCTATGCCCTGACCTTCGGCGTGCATACCCGCATCGACCATACGATGCAAAAACTGTGCAGCCGCATCCATGCCGGCAACTGCTACGTCAACCGCTCCATGATCGGCGCGGTGGTCGGCGTGCAACCTTTCGGCGGGCACGGCCTGTCGGGGACGGGGCCGAAAGCGGGCGGACCCTATTATCTGCCCCGCTTCGCAACAGAACGCACCGTCACGATCAATACGACGGCATCGGGCGGCAATACGACGCTCGTGTCATTGTCGGAGGATTGATCTGCCATGCACTTCACCCCTCCCACCCCCGCCTGCGGGGCGCGCTGGGCGGGCCGCACCGTCGGCCTGCTGGGCGGGTCGTTCAATCCCGCGCATGACGGCCACCGGCATATCAGCCTGATGGCCCTGAAGCGCCTGCAACTGGACGCCGTATGGTGGATGGTCAGCCCGCAAAACCCGCTGAAATCGACACGCGACATGGCCCCCTTGCGCGACCGCCTGCAAAGCGCGCGGGATGTCAGCCGGCATCCGCAGATTGTGCCGACGGATATCGAGCAATACCTCAACACACGCTATACTGCCGATACCCTGGCCAAGCTGCAGCGCCATTTCCCGCATACGCGGTTTATCTGGCTGATGGGCACCGACAACCTCTTGCAGGTGCACAAATGGCAAGACTGGGAAAATATTTTCTACAGCGTGCCCGTTTGCGTACTCGACCGTCCGCCGCGCGGCAACAGCCTCAAATCCTGCCCCGCCGCCGAGCGTTTCCGTGACCGCATGATTCCCGAAAGCGCGGCCAAAACGCTGAAAGACCGTCCGCTGCCCGCCTGGACGATTCTGCACATTCCGCTCAATCATCTCTCCGCCACCGCGATCCGCGAAGCGAAAAGGGTCAAAAAATAGATATATTTCAATATTTTGACGGATGGTTGTTCCCGCCTCTCAATAACGGTATACTATAAGGTAGGTTGAACAACCGGAGATTTTGAAAGTTTTGTTTACCGCACGACATTTCAAAACTGCATATGACGCAAGCCGTAGCATGACGCCTTGCGTTTTTTATTCACTTTTTATGGAGGCCCCTCATCGCACCGAAATCGAAAACGCCGAATGACGGTAAAAGCGAAAAGACAGCTGTCAAAAAATCAACCGTGATTTATGACCTGATCATGGCCGCGCTGGATAAGGAAAAAGGCGAAGACGTTGTTTCGATCGATCTTTCCGGAAAAACCGCGCTTGCCGATTATATGGTGATCGTCACGGGGACCTCTTCCCGTCAGGTCACCGCCATGGCGGAAAAGCTGCGTGACAGCCTGTCGAAGGAAGGCATCAAGGCCCGTCTGGAAGGCATGGAAACCGGCGACTGGGTGATCGTGGATGCGGGCGATGTAATCGTCCACCTCTTCCGCCCCGAAGTGCGCAGTTTCTATAACCTCGAAAAACTCTGGTCCACGGATTTTTCCACGACCGATTATACCCTTTACAAATCGGGTTAAGAAACCCATATAAGCTTTTGGGTTAAAACGCTATGAAGATCAAGATCATTGTCGTCGGCCGGCTGAAGGCCTCGCCGTTGCGCGATCTGTGTGATGAATATATAAAACGGCTGAACTGGCCCGTGAAGCTGGAGGAAATCGACAGCCCCAAGGCCGCCACCGCCGCCATCGAAGCGCCGCTGATTTTAAAGCATATCCCCGACAACGCCTTTGTTATCGCGCTGGATGAACGGGGCCAGAGTTTTTCCAGCCCCGATTTCGCCGCCAGGCTGGAAAACTGGCGGGACCAGGCACCGGGGAATGAAATTATTTTTCTCATCGGCGGCGCGGACGGTTTCGATAACGCCGTGCGTGAAAAAGCAAAAATTCTGCTCTCCTTCGGTAAACAGACGTGGCCTCATATGCTTGTTCGGGTTATGCTATTGGAGCAGGTTTACCGTGCCCAGCAAATCATGGCCGGGCATCCATACCACAGGGTATAAATGACGCAGCACCAACGGATGACAGCCCTCGTTTTTGCAGCCGCGCTGACGCTGCTGGCGGCCGCGCCCGCCGTTGCCGAAAAAGCCCCGCGCAATAAGGAAACCGTTTCGGCGGAGCTTTCCAAAAAACAATCCGAAGCCGCCAAGCTCGCCAAGGAAACCAAAAACATTGAAGCCGAGGTCGAGGCGCTGCAGCAAAAACTGGTCCGCATGTCGCGCGACCTGCGGGCAGCCGAAAACGGCCTTGCCGAAACGTCCCGAAAACTTAAAGAACTCAATGCAGAACAGGCCGCTCTTGCCAAACAACTTTATCAGGAACATGGCCGCATGGGCGGCCTGGTAACCGCGGCGCAGCGGTTTAGCCGCACCTCCACGCCTACGATGCTGGTTGAGGCCGATCCGCTGGATGCCGCGCGCGCCGCACGCGTGATGAAATCCATGATCCCCGCCCTTCATGCCCGGTCGGCCGCCCTGCAGGCGCAACTGGAAGCCTTGAGCAAGCTGGAGCAAAACATCGCCGAGGAAAAGTCCGCCAGAGCGAAAAAACTTTCCGGTATCAACGCGCAGGAGGCAAAACTTTCCGAGGCACTTCAAGAACGCAAGGCGCTCTACCACCAGACCGAAGCCGAGCGCAAAAAACAGCAGGCCGAAGTGACGCGCCTGACCAGGGAAGCGAAAACGCTCGAAGAGTTGGTCGAGAAAGTCAGCCTGCCGATCGCGAAACCTTCTGTCGCTGCCGCCTTGGCCAAACCGCCGCGCACGGCCGGCAATAAAAACGATGCCGCGCCGGATAATATGTACGCTCCCGTGGTCGGTAGCATCCGCACCTCTTTCGGTGGCATGGACGATCTGGGCGCCTCCAGCAAGGGCATTACGTATAACGCGCGCAGCGGCGCGCGCGTTTCCACTCCGCTGGCGGGCAAGGTGCGTTTCGCCGGCCCGTTCAGGAAATACAAGCATATCTTGATTATCGAACATGCGGGCGGGTATCATAGCTTGATTGCCGGCTTGGGTCAGGTGGATACCATTGTCGGCGCCTCCCTTGCCGCCGGCGAGCCTGTCGGCCGCGTCGCCGATACCCAGACAGAAGAACACCCCGTGTATTACGAGCTGCGCCACAACGGCGCCCCCGTTAATCCGCAAAAAATACTGATCGCTCAACGCAAACAGGATAAAAGCTGACCATGCCCATGAAGAAAAAACTTATCGCCGCCGCCAGTGCTCTTGCATTGACCGTCGCCATCAGCACATCGCTCTCGATCGTTTCGGTCGCGGATACGCGCACGGCAGGAAAATCTTCGCCCCTGAGCCGGACTTATGACGGACTGGTGCTCTTCGGCGACGTCTTCGAACAGGTGCGCCAAAATTACGTGGAGCCGGTCGATGATAAAAAGCTGATCGAATACGCGCTGAACGGCATGCTGACGAACCTCGATCCGCATTCCAATTACATGTCGGTCGAAGAAACACGCGCCATGGCCGTGCAAAACCGCGGCGAGTTCGGCGGCCTCGGCATCGAAATCACGATGGAAAACGGCGTTGTGAAAGTCGTCTCCCCCATTGACGACACCCCTGCCTCGCGCGCGGGCGTACAGGCGGGCGACCTGATTGTCGAGATCGACGGCAAGCAGGTCATGGGCATGACGCTGAACGAAGCCGTCGAGAAAATGCGCGGCCGCGTCGGCACGGATGTGCTGGTCACCATCGTGCGCGAAGGCGCGCCGGAGCCGCTGAAAATCAAGCTTACCCGCGATACCATCCAGATCCGCTCCGTCAGATCGCGCCTGGAAAGCGGAAATGTGGGGTATATCCGCATGTCCGCCTTTAACAGCCAGACCTTCCCGGGGCTGAAAAAAGCCTTTACCGACCTTACCAAGGAGTCCGGCGGCAAACTGGTCGGTTATGTGCTGGACCTGCGCAACAACCCGGGCGGCTTGCTGGACCAGGCCATCATGGTTTCCGATGCCTTCCTCGATAAGGGCGAAATCGTTTCCACCCGCGGGCGCAATCCTGAAGATATGCGCCGCGACATCGCAGGCCCGGGCGACCTCGCCAACGGCCTGCCGGTCGTCGTCCTGATCAACGGCGGCTCGGCTTCCGCTTCCGAAATCGTGGCGGGCGCGTTGCAGGACCACAAACGCGCCATCGTCATGGGGACGCAAAGCTTTGGCAAAGGCTCCGTGCAAACGCTGCTGGACGTGCCGGGCGGCGGGTCGATCAAGCTGACGACCGCGCGGTATTACACGCCTTCCGGCCGCTCCATTCAGGCGACGGGCATTACGCCCGACATTACCGTCGAGCGCGCAAAGGTGGTGGAAGAAAAAAGCAAATTCGGCGAGATTCACGAAGCCGACCTGAAAGGTGCGCTCAGCAACGGGCTTGAAAGCAAGAAAGAAGATGTCGAAGATCCCACGCTGATGCCCGATAAAAAAGACACGCCCGATAAAAACGCCAAAGCCGCGGACGTCAAGGACGGCAAACCCGCCGAGACGGACGATTACCAGTTGCGGCGCGCCATCGACCTGTTGCAGGGCATCTCCCTCTACCGTCAGGCGGATGCGGCCGACGCCGTTTCCGGCAAGAGCAAGGGAACGCCGTAACACATGGCCGACGACACCCCAGAAAAAAAATCTGGCGGATCTTTATGGTCGCGTTTATCGCCGCTTTATAAAAAGCGTTTTATGCAGGGCATCCTCACCTATGTGCTGGTCGTCGTCCTTGTCGGCGGCTGGATATGGCTGAATGCCGACAGCACGCGCGAAAACTGGAACAGCCGCACGCCCCGGGCCAATGCGCCCGTGCTGGCGATGGAGGTGCAGGAACCCGTCGATGCGCCGGCGCAGTCACCGCCCGCGCTGCCGCCGGAAATAACCGATGCCGCTCCCGTCAACGGCAACCAACCCGCCATCGCGCTGATCCTCAGCGGCGCCGGCATGTCGGAGCAAATGACCGGACAGGCGCTCGATACATTGCCGCGGGAAGTGGCTTTTGCCTATTCGCCCTATACGAACGTCGCCACGCTCGAAAATTTCACGCAGGCCGGCCTTGCCGCAAACCGCGAAAATCTTTTGCTGCTGCCGATGGAACCGATCACCTATCCCAAGGACGACCCCGGCCCCAAAGCGCTGCTGAGCCGCGCGAGCGTCAAGCAAAACACCGATAACCTCATCTGGCTTTTGTCGCGCACCGCGAATATCAGCGGCGTGATGAATTATATGGGATCGCGTTTTTTAACCGACAGCAACAACCTGCGCCCGGTTTTTTCCGCGCTCAACCGCAACAAGCTGTTTTTTGTAGAGAATGCCGGTAGCGCGAACGAACGCCTTGCGGAAACGACGGCGCGGATTGCCAAAACCCCCTATATGGCGGTGGATGTCACGCTCGACAACATCCTCACCGAACATGACATCCGCCTGCAGCTGGTCGCGCTGGAGAAACGCGCGGCGGAGCGCGGCTATGCCCTTGGCGTTTTGCGCCCCTATCCCGTTTCCCTGCAAACGGTGGATGCCTGGGCGGATACGCTGGCGCGGCGCGGCTTTCGGCTGATTACCCCCTCCACGCTTTGGAAGGAAAATGCGAAGAATGACAAAAACAGACAAAATGGCATTAACCCCAACCCATGACGAGGCACTGTACCGCCCCGGCGTCGGGATCACCCTCTTCAACCGCCACCGCCATGTTTTTGTCGGCGAGCGGCTCGACAACCCCGGCGCCTGGCAAATGCCGCAAGGCGGCATCGATGAAGGCGAGGACGTCGAAATCGCCGTCTTTCGCGAAATGGAAGAGGAAATCGGCACTCGCAATGCCCGCATCATCGGCATGATCGAGGAATGGATTTACTACGACATTCCCGCCCATACCGCCCGCAAGCTCTGGGATAACAAATTCCGCGGCCAACGCCAGAAGTGGATCGCGCTCGAATTCCTCGGCGAGGACTCGGAGATCAAGCTTGATGCCTTCAGCCATCCCGAATTCGGCCGCTGGCAATGGGTGCCGATCGACGATCTGCTGGCCTATGCCGTGCCGTTCAAACGCGACGTATACAAGCGCGTCATCGAATGCTTTCACTGCCATGCCGCGGGAGCGTTGCAAACAAAGGATTAAGCCGTGCCGATTATTCCCCTGGGAGATGACAACCCGCATGGCGACAGTTCTCCGCTGAACTGGCTTTTCATCCTCTCCGCCCTTGGCGTCATGGCCTTTGCGGTTTTCAAGGATCATAGCCTTTCGCTCGATGCGCTGATGCCGCTTTTGCTTTCGCCGGAGACGCGCCTGCCGCTGGAAACGGCGGAGATCAAACGCTTCTTCGGCGGGCTCTTCATCCACCAGAACCCGTGGCAAATGGCGCTGTATCTTTACATGCTCTGGATGCTCGGCGATAACATCGAATACGCCATGGGGCACATGCGCTACGCGATTTTTTTCCTGCTCTGCGGTTTCGGCGGCCTTCTGCTGCAGCTCTGGATCGCGCATCAGGGCAATACGCTTTGGTTTACCGGCATGGGCGCGGCAGCCTTTGCCGTCACAGGCGCCTATATCGCCTGTTTTCCCCGCATCCAGATCAATATTCTGTGGTTTTTCGAGGAAAACTATCTCAGCGTCAAAAAACTGCCGGCGATGTTCCTGCTGGCGGATTTGCTGGCAAGCCTTCGGTATGCCGCGGGTAGTTTCAAAGACATTCCCTCCCTGCCCGTCTTGCAGCATCTGACCGTGACAGGCATACATCTTTTGGCGTTTATCATCGGCTACGGGCTATTTTTCGTGTTCCGTGACAAATCCGTCGTCATCGACATGCCGACGCATTTCCGCACACGCACCATCCGCACCGGCGGCACGGATGAGTGGCGTTAAACCGGACGCGGTTTGGTGAAGAAAACGCTTACTTGTTCAGCGGCGACCAGGCGGGGTCCGATCCGTCCAGCGGCGTCGGCACGGCTTGCTCGTTATACCCCGTCAAATCGATGGTATAAAGCTTGGCGGAGCGGCCGGCGCGGCGCGCGCCCGTCGGCGTTTCCTTGAAATACGCAAGGACGCGGCCGTTCGGCGACCATGTGGGGCCTTCGACGTGGAAGGCCTGCGTGATCAGGCGCTCGCCCGAGCCGTCGGGACGGATGACCCCGATGTAAAACTGGCCTTTCAGCATCTTGGTAAAGGCGATCAGATCGCCGCGCGGCGACCAGACCGGGTTGGCATAGCGCCCTTCCCCAAACGTAATACGCTTCGCGCCGCCGCCGTTCGCGCCCATGACATAGAGCTGCTGCGTGCCGCCGCGGTCGGATTCAAACACGATCTGGCTGCCATCGGGCGCATAGCTGGGCGCCGTGTTGATGGAATTGTCGCGCGTCAGCTGCGTCACCTTGCGGCCGGCAAGGTCGAGCGTATAAATGTCGCTGTTACCGTTTTTGGACAGGGACATGACCACCTTGCGGCCATCGGGCGAAAAGCGCGGCGCGAAGGTCATGCCCGGAAAGTCGCCCAGCACGTCCTGACGGCCCGTGTCGATGTTATAGACATAGACCCGCGGCTTGTTGTTGTAATAGGCCATATAGGTGATTTTCTGTTCCGTCGGGGAGAAACGCGGCGTCAGCACCAGCGTGCGGCCGTCGGTGAGATAGCGGTGGTTCGCGCCGTCCTGATCCATGATCGCCAGACGCTTCACGCGCGCATTGGCGGGCCCCGTTTCGGAGATATAGACCAGACGGGTGTCGAAATAGCCTTCTTCCCCCGTGATGCGCTTGTAAATCGCATCGGAAATGATATGCGCAATGCGGCGCCAGTTCTGCGGCGTCGTCATATAGGCCGTGCCGACCATTTGCTGCTCGGCGAAAACATCCCAAAGACGGAATTCAACGCGGGTGCGGCCGTCGCCCGTTTTGCTCAAAACACCCGTGACCAACGCCTGCGCGTTGATCGCGCGCCATTCGCCAAAGCGCGGCGCGGTCTGTGCGGAGAGGGAATCCTGAATGAAAGAGCGCGGGTTCAACATGCGGAACAGGCCGGAGCGTGTCAGGTTGTTGCTGATGACTTCCGTCATGCGGGCGCCCATGTCGTTATCCTCGGCCGTGCTGCCCTGGAAAACAGGGATGGCGATCGGCATCGGGTCGGCCTTGCCGCGCGTCACATCGATCTTCAACTCCGCCTGCGCCGGCGTTGCCGCGCCCAGCATCAAAACCATAACCAGAATTTTATAGATTTTACGCATTATCGTCCCCTAAACATCACTTCGGTATACTTAGAACATTTCACGCGGATTAAAGTTCACTGTCGTCCGTTGCCAGACCTCATATTTATCAGGCGGCAGGTCAAAAGGCGAGCACAAAGGGCTGCGCACGGCCCGCAATGCGCTGTCGGCAGCGGCCCGAAAGAAACTGTCGCTGTTATACCGCGCACGGTTCACGACCCGCGCCTCGCGCAAAGTACGGTCGGGATTGATAACCATAAAAATCTCGACATTCAGGTCTTGCGCATCCTTCGCGCCGAAGGGCACGTTCCAGCAACGCTCCAACTGGCGGCGCAGGGCGTCCTCCTCGCTCATCGTCATTTTCCGGCCCAGCGGCGCATTGGCCCCTTCCTGCGGGGCGGCTTCATCCAGCCCCATGTCGGGCTGCTTTTGCGCGGGCGCGGGCGGCGTTTTGAGATCGGCAAGGTTCTTCAGAACCGAGCCGAAATCGCGCTCCGGCGCTGCCGCTTTTTCCTTTTCCGGCTTTTTCTCCGGCTGTTTTTTCTCCGGTTT
>Ga0206101_1000018_pt1 | contig 126454 bp, 130 predicted proteins | sample 1B0metagenome_FD_148613 | JGI IMG/M metagenome (GOLD analysis project Ga0206101, IMG submission 148613) | Enriched microbial communities from leaf-cutter ant dump, University of Wisconsin, Madison, United States - 1B0 | ecosystem: Environmental > Terrestrial > Nest > Insects nest > Nest dump... | reverse complement strand
CCAGAACGCCGACGGTATTCCCGGTCATGTTCTCGATGACCAGCGGCGGCACGAAAGCTTCCTTGTCCCCGAAAGTCGCGATGACATAGGGCACGTAGATGATCGTCGCGGCGATAAACAGAAGACCCGCGACCATCATGATCTTGAAGGGAAGCGGTATGTCTTGCAGGATCTCCGAAAGCGTCTTGTCGTATATCTTCATCGCGGGCGGCCCTTAGACGGGTGTTCAGGCGGCGGGGGGCAGATCCATTTCGAGGATGGCCATGTTGAAGTCGTAGGAAACGTCGCCTTCCTCTTCGTCGCGGTAGATGACGCCGATGAACTCGCCGTTCAGCTTCACCTCGACGGAATCATCCGCTTCCTTGCGCGCGGCAAGGCTGATGTCGGCATTGCCGAACTTTTGCTGCAGGTATTTTTGCAAACGGTCGATTTCAGATTTTTGCATGGTGCCTTCTTTCAAACGGGAGGGGCGCCGGAGAGGGAGGCGCCGTTCTTTTCAGGAAAACAGTGTACCCGTTATGCGCGGTTTTTTAAACGCATATGCTGCAATTTCAGCGCATTGGAGGGCGCGATGCCGGGTTTCTTGACATTATGTGAAGAAATTGATTAAAACCGGAGGCAGAAATTTTTTAAACCCGATCCGGCAGGCCCGCATGCGCAGCGCTTTTCATTCCGCCGCCTTCAAGGAAACGACGGCCGCTTTCGCCGAAACCGTCGCCGCCGTCGCGGCGGGCAAGGCGGATGAAAAATCCATCCCCGCTTTCTGGGAAGCGGATAAAAAGCCGGAAGAGCTGCGGGCGGCGCTGTTGCGCGGCGCTTTTCACGCCGCTTGCCGTAAGGGCGAACAGCCGGCCGCGCAATACATGTTGCAACATTATCCCCGGCACCTGAATACCGCGGAGATCAAAAAATCGGCGTTGGCGGCGGTGGCCGCGGGATATGAAGCGCTGGCGCTCTACCTGACGGAAAAAATTCTTGCCGCGGGCGAAAACAAAAATACCACGCGCGCGGCGGAAATCGTCGCGGCGGAGGTTTTTGAAAAGGGCAGCGCCGTTTTCACCCGAAACATGCTGGCTCTCTTGCCGGAAACGGACAGCGCGCCGCTTTTCCGCACCGCGCTCGGCAACAAGCCCGATAATATGGATGTGCTTCTGGTGCATTGCCGCGCGCGCGGCACATTGTCGCAAGGCGACCTCGATCAGACCCTGACCGTTGCCGTTAAAAACAGAAATATGCCTATGGCACAAGCACTTCTTGCCGCCGGCGCCGATGCGGACGGCTGCGGGAAGGGGCCTTTGAAGCGGCTCGCCGCCTGGGCGGAAACGGATATGTCCGCCGCGGAAATCTTTTTGACAACCTTGTTGTCGGCGAATGCGGATCCGTTTTTCGCCAAAGAAATTTTCCCTGCCGCATGTCATGCGTTGATCGATGAAACGGCGGATAAGACGCAGCGGAAACATCTGGAAATATTGCAACGCACGGCAGGTGAAACGGCGCTTGATATGGATGCTTTGCGCGGCATGACCCTGCAGGACGGCACGCCGGGGCTGCATTATGCGGCGCGGCATCGCCTGCTGGCGCGATTGCCGCTTTTCGGCATGACGACGACGGATCTGGATACGGCGGATGCCGGGGGCAAAACCCTGACGCAAGCGATCGAGCGCAGCGGCGCCTGGCGCTCCCTGCTTTTGCCGTCGAAATGGATCGGACAAAAACACGTGCTGCGGCATTTCGTGGCGGGTCTTGGCGAAAAAGCGCGGGAAACCATCGACCTTGCCGCGCTGACGCATGCGGTCGATATGCAAACGCTGCGCGGCCGCGCGTGCGGATTAAGCCTGAAACCAAAGGGCTTTTGACGGTTTTATGCTGTACTGCGGGCAGCCTTGTCATCCTTGTCCCGAATATGCGAAGCTATATCCTCCTTAAAAGTCGAAGACCGGAGGATACGCCGCCCATGTCCAAGCCTACGCTCAGCGATCAGCACTGGCGTTTGCAGTTGCGCCGCAAGCCGGCGGAGGCATTGGCCGATGATATGCTGGAGGCAATTGCGGAAGGCAATCAATGGCGCTTTGACATCTTGGCGCAAATGGAACACGACCCGTCGTATGCCAAGGATTTTTTGAAAGAGGCCGTCGAAGCGGGACGGATCGACATGTTCCGTCGCATGGCGGGCTGGTGCGACGACTGGCAGGATAATCTCGGCCATTCCGCCTTCGCGCCGAAAGCCGCCGAGAAGGGCCATGTCGATTTCCTGAGGATGTTTATCGAGGAATACGGCCTTGCCGTCGATACCGCGAATAACCTGATGCTCCGCCAAGCCGCCGCTGCGGGGCAGACAGAGGCGGTGGAATATCTTCTTTCCCAAGGCGCGGATTATACGGTCTTTCATAACGATCCGTTGCATGATGCGGCAAAGAACGGCCATGCCGAAACCGTCGCCGTCTTGCTGGATGCGGGCGCGGATATGCATGCGGGGGACGGTAAGATCCTGACGGCCGCTGCGCGAAGGGGGCATCTGGACGTTGTCCGCCTTTTGCTGGAACGCGGCGCCGATCCCGCGCGCGACGGACAGGAGGCGCTATGGCGCGCGGCCGAAAACGGCCATACCGATATCGTAAAGCTTCTTTGCCGCCATCCGTCCGTCGACGTTGCAAAAGACGATGACAAGGCGCTGGAAGAGGCACTTGGCGGCGGGCATTACGATTGCGCGCGGGTGCTGATCGGTCACGGCGCGGATGTGAATGCGGATCACGGCGCTTTCCTGCGCGAGGCGGCGGAATACGACCGTAAGGAAACCGCCGAATTTTTGTTGAAAAACGGTGCCGATCCGGATGCGGCGAAAAATGCCGAGACGCCGCTGGTGCTGGCGGCGCGCAAAGGGCATGCCGATATTGTCGAGATGCTGCTCGACGCCGGCGCGCGGGCGGGGGCCTATAACAACGCCGCGCTGGAAGCTGCGAAAAAAGCGGAGAAATGGGATGTCGTCGGATTTTTAAACCGGCACGCCGCCCGCCGCCTGCAATTGCAGGAAAGCGAAAAAACGGGCGAATTCGCGCGGCTTTTCGCAAGCGGTTATTCGCTGGACGATCTGCGCCGCACCAAAGGCCCGTCGGGCGAGACGGGCCTGGCCATCGCAGCGCAAACCGGCAAATTCGCCACGCTGGTCGCCCGCGCGGCGGGTGGCGCGCGGCCGCATCTGACGGCGGATGATTTATATCACCCCGACGACACGCCCGATTGCGTGCTCGGCCATTTGATCCGTCATAAATCCCTGAAGCAGTTTTTCGACCCCGACCTTTGGGCGGGGCGGCGCGAGGCCATGAAGGAAGCCTGGCAGGCTTTGCCCAGGGACACCCAAAAGAAAGTCGATCTGGATTCCCTGCTTGCCGCCGTCGACCGCAAGACGCTGAACGAAAAGGGCAAATCCTTCCAGTTGAAGCCGCCAAAACCCTGATATTGTTCAAGGATTCCAATATTGACATAAAGCGCCCATCCCGATAGGATAAAGGCCGGTCAACCCCAAAGAACTCCTTGATAAACCAAGGGAAAGAAGCTTCGCCGATGCCGCAGGATCGTCTGCCGTCCCCGTTGAAACCTGCCGATGCCGCACGCGAAGCCGCCGTGCGGGCGGCGCTGTTGGAGCAAGATACGGCATGCGCCATGGACTTGATGCGCGGCCATGCCTTCACGGAGGAATTCCGCAACGATATTCTCGGCGGCGTGATGGGCCTTGCCGATGACGTGCATTTCGTGCGCTTTCTGGTCGAGGAACTCGATACCGGCATGACGGCGACGCGCTGCGTTTTTTTGCTGAACGCCGCCTGCCGCAACAACCTGCCGGATACGACGGTTTATCTGGTGGAGCGCGCGCTGGCCGAAAATATTTCGCTTGAGGATTGCTACAGCCGCATCTTCACCAATTTTTCCGTCGAAGGCGCAATGGAAGTCGTGCAAAAAATCGCCGACAAGGCCGATGACCGCGCGGCTGCCATGACCGAAGCGCTGCATCAGGCGGCGCTTGCCAAATCCTATGCCGCCATAGGGCCGTTGGTGGATGCGGGCGCGGCGGCGGGCAATCATATGCCGTTCATCCTGCTGTTGTTGACGATGTGCGAGAACGAAGCGTTTTACGACGATAAAGATACGTACCTTGAAACCTTCCGCAAGGTTTTGCAAACCGCAACGCCGCAAAACCTGCCCGCGCTCGACGCGCTGCTGGCTGCCGCTGCGTGTAAAGTCTCCGAACAAACGCAATATCCCGAAATGCTGGATATGCTGATCGACGCGGGGGCAGATCCGTTTTCGTTCCGCTGCAGCGCGCCGCGCGTGCTGGCCAAGGCCTTTAACGATCGCGGTGATTTCGAAGAAGAAGCGCACTGGAAGGAATATTTCGATCAGGCGCAAGAGAAATATACCGCTCGTCACGGCGCGGCTTTCGACGAAAAGTTTGCAAAGGGTTTTTCCATCGGTGATTTGCTGCAGCCGGTGAACGCGGCGGGCGATACGGGCCTGACGCTGGCGGTGCGCGCGCGCCGTGCCGACGAGGTGCTGGACGCGGCGGCGAAGGACGGCGGCCTGACGCTCGCGCATATGTTCAATGAAACGGCGGCAAAGCAATCCGCGATAACGCTGGCTATCGACCGCGGCGATCTCGCGCAATGGTTGCGCCCCGCCTATTGGCTGAAACAGGATGCCCATGTTTTGCAAACGGTAGAGGAAAAACTGACCGACGAGCAAAAGAAATGGGCGGATCTGGATATGCTGGCCGCGCGCATCGACCAGTATCGCCTGAAGCAAAACGCGAACCGTTTCAAGCTCGGCCCCAAGCGCGGTTAAAAAGAACAAGAAGGAAGCGTCATGTCACAACCGGGTAAAGAGGCGGATCAGTTCTGGCAGCTCTGGTTCGATATCCGCGGCGCGGCGCGGGCGAAAAACTGGGATAAGCTGCAGGAGATTCTGGACCGCAACGCCGATATCCGGCTGACGTCGCATCCTTTTCTGACGGAGGCTTTTCACGGCCTTGCCAATGCGGGCCGGACGGCCCTTATCAAGGCGATGTTCGACCGCGGTTTCAAGACCGACGACGAAATCCTGGCAGATACCGTGAACCGTCTGGCGCGGTATTATCATCCGCAATCGGCGGAGGTGATGGCCTATCTCGTGGCGGCGCAAGGGGCCGATACGGCGGATGCCGTTTACTATGCCGCCTCTCACGGCAAGCTTGCCGTATTGCAAACGATCGATGCGGCGGGCGGTGATGTGCGCGCTGGCAATAGCGCATTCTTTCTCGCGCTCTACGGCGGGCATCCCGCGGCGATGCATTACCTCTATGAAAAAGGCGCGGATATATACCATCCCAACATGATCGCCGCGGGGTACGGTCGCCATAACGAGATTCCCGAATCCCAGCGCCGAATCGCATTGGAAACCTACCGTGACCTTGTCGCGCTCGATAACAAGGCATGGGCGCAGTGTTATATCGAATCCGGCGGCGCGGCCGAAGATATGGAGGCATTCCGCAACGTGCCGAACGCTCTGGGCCGCACGCCGATGAACCGTCTGCAACTGGCCGTCCGCGCCGATAGATTCGAGGACGTCGCCGCGGCGGCGGACAAGCCCCCCGCCTTTGCCATGCGCGCCAGGGATTTGCTGGTGGAGGATTTCAAGGGCGTCAGCCCGCTTATGGTCATGGCCGCGCGCGGCAAGCTCGGCGACGTTTTCGATCCGAAAATCTGGTCGGGCCGGCCGGAAGAGGTCGCCGAGCTGCATGAAGCGCTCAAAAAAATGCGCGCCGAAAAAACGATCGATCTCGAGGCCTTTTCCGCCGAGATGGATCGCTACCGCCTGAAGCAAGTCCGCAAGAACGCGCCGCGCTTGACATTGAAACCGCGCAGGTGACATGCGCGGCGGCGATCACGACAACCCCTTGACGGTGCAGGCCGTGATGACCGTGACAGATGAAACCGCGCATCATGATGGTCTTGTGTCGGATGATCCGCTCACCGATTTGTTGCATCGGGATAACAAGGGCTTACCGTGCCCTTGATTAGATCGTCGACGCGCGGTAATTGGATATGCTTTTCGTGCGCGATCTTTGGCAAAACGGCCGCGAGTCTCCGATCTTGCCCGCCGGCACCGCGGCCGCTTCAAACTTTGATTCAAAAACAGGACGATTATTCAATGGGTTAGCCCTCTTGACCCGCCTGTCTATTATGTCTATTCTTGAAGTCCCCTGAAATAAACGACAATAAAAACAGGGGATCGGAGAAATAAACATGTCGAATGAAGACAATTCGGATAAGAAAAAGAAAGGCTTCGTGTCCCGCGCGTTCAATAACGCGCGTCTCGGGTTGCGCCGCGTCGGGATTGTTTTGCAAAGAGGCAGCATCGACAAGGCGCTGATTTATTCCTGCACCATGGGACATGAAACGCGCGTGGCTTTTTTGCTGGCTTCCGGCGCCAATGCGAAAACGCAAGCCAGCGCGCCGATGAAGGCCGCGGCCGCGCATGGCCGCCTCGGTTGCATGAAACTGCTGTTGCGCTACGGCGCGGCGGCCGATGACGATAAAAGCGCGGCCTTGCATGCCGGCATTGCCAACAACCAGCGCGACGCCGTTAAATTCCTGCTCGCGCGCGGTGCCGACATTCATGCGCAGGACGAAAAGGCCGTGCGCATTGCCGCGGGGCTGAACAACATGCGGATGATGGAAGAGATGATCCGCGCCAAGGCCGATCTGAATACCGGCGACGGCGAGCCGTTGCGCATTGCCGCATCGAAAGGGCACGAGCATATCGTGCGCCTGCTGGCGATGTCGGGCGCCGATGTGGCCAGGGGCGACCATGCCGCGCTTTACTGGGCCTGCCGTAACGGGCATAAAAACGCCGCCGAAGCTTTGGTCGCGGCGGGCAGCGATGTCAACGCCCGCAACGGCCTGATGCTGGATGTTGCCGCAGCCTACGGGCATTTGCGCGTGCTGGAATTTTTGCTGCAAAAAGGCGGCAACCTTGCCGATGACGGCGGCCTTGCGCTTAAATGGGCGAAGCAAAACGGCCAGACCGAAACCGTCCGTGCGATCGAGGATTATCTGGCGCATCAAAAACCGCCGCCGCTCGCCGCGGATATGCCTCCGCCGCCACCGGGCGCATCACCCCCGCCGCCGCAACACGGGGTGTGACATGCCCGCCTTTGACAAAGACCTGACGGCCGCCGCCGCGCGCGGCGATCTTGATGCCGTGAAGGATTTTATCGCGGCGGGCGCCGACTGGCAAGAAAACCGCCAGGCGCCCCTTTGCGCTGCCATGAAGAACGGCCGGCAGGACGTTGTGAAATATTTTTTGGAAGCGCATATTCTGCCGCTCGAAACGCAGCGCTATGTCGCGAGCTTCGGCAACGGGTACAACCCGACGGACGATGATATCGCCACCTATCTGCTGCAACCGAAGCGGTTGATCGCCGCGGCCCTTGCCGAAGAGCCGCCGACCTATTCCATCACCAGGATGTCGATGGCCGTACAATACGATATGCCTGGCCTGTTCGATGCGCTGATGGCGCAGGATAAGGCCCGCAGCCTGCAATACGGCGCCATGGCGGTAAAGCTGTCGGGGCAGGTCGGCCTCCTGCCCGATCTGCTGGCGGCAGGCGCGGATCCTGCCTTTGCCGGCGGCATCGCGCTGAGCCGGATTCTCAAAACAGAGGATATGCCCCTTTTGGAAAGGCTCGCGGAAAGCGGCTTTGACTTCAACCGTGATTACCGCGCGGAGGACGGCAGCGGCACGCATCCACTGGCCCGCGCCTTGTTGTTGCCTGAAGGGGATTTTAAAACAAAAGCGATCCGCCTGATGCTGGATCAGGGTGCGGATTTGCGCTATGGCGGCCTCGGTGCGCTGAAAAACGGCGCCCTGCGCGGCGACGGCCATGTTTATGCGATGGCACGTCATGCGGAGCCGGGGTCGCAATTGCCCATGCTGCTCGCCCTTCGTGACGAGGCGCAGGATGCGGGCGGCGGGAACGCCAGGCCGCGTCAGGATTTCATGGCGCGTTTTCCGTACCTGAAACACTGGTATGCGCACGATTTCATCGATCCGCTGATGCTGAATACGGCCACGGGGCAGGAACGCTGGTTTGAAAATGTGCGCATGCAGCCCCGCCATGCCGATGACGGTTTCTTGATCAAGGCGGCAATCGTGTCGGAGCAGGACAAGGCCATGGTGCCGCATTTGCTGGATTACGGCGATATCAGCCTCAATACCCGGAACGACCGCCCGCTGACGCTGGCCGTTTTGCTGAACAAGCCGCATCTCTTCCCCCTTTTTGCCGATTACGACGCGGATCCCTATGCGAACAAGGGTGAGGCCTTTGCTTTCGTCGCGGCGCTGGGCGACGCGGCGATGCAAGAGGCTTTTGACGCCTTCATCGTCCGCACGGAAAAGGAAAACCGGAAAAAGCTGATGAAACACGCCAGCACGGGCGTGAATATCGCCGCGCTGCGGCAATCGGACGATACGGGGGAAACGGGCCTCTATCGCGCCGCGAAGGCGGGCGTCATGCCGTTGCTGGCGAAGGAAAGGCTGCTCGCGGGCCTGACGGCAGAGGATTTTTTGAAGGAGCAGCCCGGAAAGGGCACGGTCGCTTTCGCGCTTGCGCTGCGCGGCGACTACAAAACGCTGTTCAGCGACAATATATGGGCGGGCACATTGGATGAAGCGGAAAAAGTTTATCAGAGCCTGCCTCTCGCGCACCGCCGAAAGGCCGATCCTTATTACAGCGAATTGATGCAGCACAAGCTGGCCGCCCAGCGCCGCGCGGCCTTACGCGAGAAGAGCCGCGATCTGCGCCTGACGTTGAAAAGGCGCGCGGCGGATGACAAGCCTGATAAAGGATAAAATCATGCGCTATAAACCCACCTTTGCGGATAAATTCTGGAAGATCGCCAGCGCCCCTTTCAAGGAGATGAAGGATCTGGAAGCGGATTTTCATTACGCCGCCACGACCAATATGCTCTGGCGCGCGGAATATCTGCTGACGGAAAAGGGCGTGAATATCGCTTCGGGCAATAATTTCGCCTTGCGCTGGGCGGCGAACGGCGGGCACGACGAGATGCTGCGGCTGCTGTTCCGCCACGGCGGCGTGGATGTCAATGCCAAGGAAGGCGAAGCCCTGATCCGCGCCGTCACGCGCGGTCATGCCGGCGCGGTCGCCCTGCTTTTGGAGCACGGTGCGGATGTTTCGGCGCAGGATCACAAGGCGCTGCATCTGGCGCACGATAAAAACAATATCGGCCTGCTGGCCCAACTGGTGACCGGCGGACAGGATCTGCGGCAGGCGATTACCGCCTTGCATGCCGATGCCGTTGAAAAAGACGACGGCAGTCCCGCGCATGAGGCGCGGCTCAAGCTCTATGGCGATTATCTGGCGCGGCAAACACCGCCGCGCCAACCGCCCGCGCCGCCGAAGCCCTGAATCTTTAAAAAGATGGAAAAGCCGCGCCGGAGTACGGCGCCTTCACCGTCCGGCGAAAAACGACGGGGCTGCGCCTGAAACTATACGGGCGTTTGACGCGTGTGAAAAAACTACGGCCAAGCCGCGCGCGGCCTTTGAAGTTATACCGAAAAGTTATGTCGAAGGTTACGCCGCCGTCAGCGCCTTCATGGCGCAGGCATGCACGTTGCGCAGGTGCTCTTGCGGCATGTTCAGCTTGGCCATCGTGCGCAGCGAGAAAATAGTGCTCAGGATGAAATGCGCGTAGGCCTTCGCGTCATGCTGCAAAGGCACTTGTCCCTTGTCTTGCGCTTTTTCGATGCAGGCGATGTAGGATTGCTCCAGCCGTGCCATGTATTCGCGCAGGATGTCCGTAATGCGCGTGTTAATGTCATTGATGTCAAGCAAGGAGTTGATCAGGAAGCATCCTGGCGCGTTGCTCGACGCGCCGCATTCGTCGATGACCATCTGGAAGATGCGGTCGATCGCGCCGACGGGATCGTCGGATTCAATCATGCGCTTCATTTCCGGCATCACGTATTCGTCCAGATGTAGGCGCAGCGCAGATTCAAAAACTTTTTCCTTGTCGCCAAGGGCGTTGTAAACGGAGCCGAGATGCAGCCCCAGGCTCGCGGCCAAGTCGCGCATGGAAGTATGCTCGTACCCCTTCGCCCAGAAATTTTCCATTGCGGTATGCAGTGCCTGCGTGCGGCAAAATTCCAGTTTGCGTCCCATCCGTTATCCTTTAGGTCATCAATAAATAATTTTACGTTGAAAGCCGCCACCTCGTTCATATGGGTGGGTTGTGAAGTTCGCCGGCAGGCAGTGCTGCCGCTTCCGGCAAAGGCGCGTTCCAAAAAAAGCTTTGCTGAACGAAGCCAAGCCTTTGCGTGTATAACCGCTCTCGCGGGCAGATGCAATTATTTCGTACCTTTTTCGTACCTTTGGCGCAGCGCAGGCGGGGCCGTGTTTAACTATCTTTTCATAAATTCGGCTTAGACTGGGAAATATATGGGATGTGCAAATAAGGCAGATCGGCGCCGCAGGGTTTGCGGGGCAGTATTAAAACGTGACGATGACAATTAATTTAACACTTTTAAAACAGTTGGTTAAATAACCGCGCCTGTCAGGGGTGCGGCTTTTGTCGTGTCTTTTGTTCGATTTTTATTTGGATGCCCCAAGGTTTAACAATCAGGAGCATATCCGCGATGGGACAACTTGATGTCGATTTTAACGCCGAAGCCGAATCTTACGAAACACGCGAACTGGCATGGGAACTGCAACAACCGCAACCGGATCAACAGCGCATCCGCATGTTTCTCGAAAACCAGGCGGATCTGCGGCAGGCGTTAAAGATCGCGGATATCAATGAAACCGAATTGCTGCGCAAGCCCGCGCTGAAACCCTTGCAGCTGCAAAAACATTTGCGGCGCGACACGGTCGTTTAGAGCGTTTAAGGATTGTTCCCTTTATTGCCTTTGCGGGCGGGCGGCGCTTTCAATCTGGGCTTGTCCAGCGTTTTGTCTTCAGGATATTTCAGCGCCTTGATCTCGGCAAGGATTTCGGCCTTGAAGACGGCGAATTCCTCCGCAGCCCCGCGCAATGCGCGCAGTTCGCGTTCCTGCTGCTCGGCCAGGCGCAAAAGGTCGGTGGTTTGCATGGCCAGCAGTTCCGCCGTAAAGCGCGGATCGAGTTTGATGTCGTGATCCTTGCGGGCGTGGAATTCGAAAACGGTCGCAAGCTCCTGCAAACGCTCTTGCAGCGTTTCGCCTTCCATGAGCCACGTGCGGCTGCCGTCAGCATTGCGGCGGAGTTGAACCATTTGTCTTTTCCTTTGTCGATGAGGCATATTAAGAAAAATAAAAGGACGGAGTCAAGCGTCAATGCGGGGTTTTCCATCCCGTTTCGCAGCGCGCAGGCCTGCGCATGAAAAAATCCCCCTGCGCGAAACGCAGGGGGATTTTTTGTCAGCATATCAGCGATGATTAAAGATCAAAGCTGCCGTTGCCGGGGCGCTTGGGCCTCGGGCCTTTGGGGGCCGGCGGCTTCGGCGGTGTTTTTTTGATGGACGGCAGGCCGGGAATGCCGGGCAGGGCGCCGCCCATGATGTTGCTGATTTCCTCGCGGATATCGTTTTCCAGCTGACGCAGGGTTTGCGCGGCAGCGGGGTTGTTTGCAGCTTCGCGGCGGATTTTGTTGACGGTGTTTTGAATCTCCATCATCGCCGGCATCATTTGCATCATCAGCTTGTTCGGGTCGGGCTTCTCGGTCGTAGCGGCCAGATCCATGCTTTTTTCGATGACGCTGTTGAACTTGTCGCTCAGGCTTTCAAACAGTGGCTTGGCGGTGCCGGTTTCGGCATCGGCCGCGCGCAGGAAAGCGTCTTTCAGGTTGCCAATCGATTCCAGAACTTTATCCGGATCGGGGGGATTGAATCCAAAATTCACGGCTCTTCTCCTTAAATGCTGAAACGCCCAAAGGCGTCAGGTGCTTGTTTTCTTTATTATTGGGTAGGGGAAGAGTGCAAGTTATGGCAGGGGGAGTCAATACGCAAAAGCTGCAATCTATAATTTTATTACAAAATTATAAGGTTTTTTCTTATAAACTCCGCCTATTGCATCGCAAAATATCGGTGTTATTGCCAAAAGCCGTTTTTTTGAATAAAACAAAGACCTGTTTCAACAAATACGGATGCCCGACGATGACGTTAAAACGTGTTTTTAACCGTATCCAGTTAGGGAGTGCGCTGGATGCCCGCGGCCTTGGCGGCGAAACCTATCTGACCCGCGCGGTCAAGGTGGGTGATGTGAACCTCGTGCAGGAATTCCTGAACCTCGGCGCCGATCCTGATGTGACGAATGCCGCGGGCGAATTGCCGTTGCACCTCGCGCTGGTCGCGCAGAATTTCAAGATCATGCACGCGCTTTTGGAAACAGGCGCGAATATCTTTTTGAGGCAGGAGGGCCTGACGCTCAGCCAGCACGCCGAAAAGCTGGGCATGGGCAAGGTCTCTATCGTCCTGCGCGAGCTGGAGGAGCGCAAGATCGCTGCGACCATTTCCGCCTCTATGGCTATTCCCATGGGCGCGGGCGTCGTGCCCTTTGTGCCGAGCAAGGAAGAAGTGCGCAAGGCCGCCGAGGAAAGACGCAAGGCGCCCGAGACGAAAAACAAGCGTAAAGATAAAAAGGGCCCCGCGTTCTGATCGCCCCTGCGCCTGTCTTATAAATTACAAAAGCCGCTGCGGCGCCCTTGCGGGCTGGGGCGGTTTTTTCTTTTCATACGTGGCGACCGCATTGAAGGTTGCGGCAAATTTGCTTTTTTGCAGCGTGCAGAAATCGGGATATTTTTTGCCAAAATCGGCAACGCGCTTCAGGCGCGGGGCGTCATCGGGGTGGGTTGCGAAAATGAACTTCAGCAGCTTGCCCGTTTCCGCGGGCTCCATAGAGGGCAAGCCTTTTTTCAGGCGCTCGCGGTTAATCATGAAAGTGCGTAGATATGAAAGCGACTTCGATACCTTGTTCAGGCCGCTGGTAAATTCTTTTGTATGTCCCGTGATCAACGCCGCGCCTTGGTCGCAAAGGTGCTCCCGTCGGCGGCTGCGGATACTTTCAACGGCCTGTTGTGCCAGGCCGGTGACGACAATGAATCCCAGTGTCGGCAAAAGCGGCAGCGCGCCGAGCAACGTTGCGCCGAACAAAAAAACGTTCAATATCGTGTTGCCCGCCATGCGGGCCGTGTGCAGATATTTCTGACGGGGATGGTTCAGTTTCGCATGCGTCATTTCGTGCGCCACAATACCACGCATTTCATCGGGTGCGATATTTTCCATTGCGCCCGCGCCGAACATCAGCACGGGACGCTTGCCGTCGGGACGGCAGGTCATGGCAATGCCGGCATGCAGGTTGCGCAGTTCCAGTTCGTTCTTCGCAACATCAAAACGGGCGGGATCGATGATCTCAACGGTAGGCAGTTCGTTCAGGCCGATCGTTTTGGCTATGTGCAAAACATCGGTCAACAGGTTCGGCTGCAGCCCGCCGTAGCGGCGCATGTATTCCTGTCGGTCTTTTTCTTGCGTTAAGTCAAAGCGCACGGATAGAGCATCGGACTTGAAGGGGCTGTTGTATTTCGCCTCATGGCTTCGCGTGGCGCCGGCCAGGACGTTTTGCCGCGTGAGCAGATAGCCTGCGGCGGGCACGATCAGGCCGCCCGGCCCAAAAACGGTATAGACGATCGCGCTTTTAAGTCCCAGCAAACCCATATGGGCGGCAGCAGGCAGTGCTTCGGTCAATAAATAGTCGCGCAGGGTTTGCAGCCGGCGCAGCTCTCCCGTTTTTTTATCGATATATCCACTGGGGCCGGCGGTAGGCATTTGTTTCCCATAAGGTTATTCAGGCTTATGTCTTATAGAGTAATGCAGTGTCAAAATTCATGTCAAATAATTTAAATAAGTATTTCAAAAAAATCATATTTTTTGAAATAATTTTTTATCAAACGATTTAAAAACAGGCACAAAAAAAGCCGGCCCGAAGGCCGGAAACGCGCAATATGACAATATTAAGTCTTTGAATCTTTTAGATAAAGAAAGGCATTGTTAACTTTTTATTCATCATCTTGTGGTGTATAATGAAGACATCTACCAGATATAGTGTGCCGACGTTTCCAGCGAAAGGGGGCCGCAGATGACGACATCGTCTGTCATGACTGATCTTCTGGCATATAACTTCAACCTCGATATACCCAGGTTCGCGGATGTGCTGGGCCAACCGTCCCACCGTCACATCGGCCAAAGCTTCATGCATGAACTCGCGCGCGAAGGCGATACCCTCAGCGCCGAGGTCATCATGCTTGCCGGCGGGGAAATCGACTTTCCCGACGACGAAGGCCGGCGGCCGCTGCATGAAGCGGCCTTTTTCGGTCGTTTCGAGATGGTGAAATTCCTGGTGCGAAGCGGCGCGGTGATGGATGCGCCCTTGCATCCCTTCGGCTATACCGCGCTTTACTATGCGGTGCAGCAGGGCCATCACGACATTGCCGCCTGGCTGCTGGCGCAGGGGGCCCGCCGCGACGTGGCCGACCGTCTGACGGGGCAGGGCCTGTTGCATCTGGCCGCCGCGCGCGGCGATACCCGCATGGCGGGCATTCTGATCGCGGCCGGCGCCGATACGCTGGCGGAAGACCGCAAAGGCCAGACCGCCCGCGATTACGCTGCCAGGGGCAACCACAAAACGCTCGAAAAAACGCTGCTGAAGGTCATGATGCATCACGCCCAATTCGGCGGGATCTGACCTTTACGATCCTCGGGCGCTATTCGCCGCTGCAAAAATGCAGCCAGAGCGCATTGTTGCGGTCTGTCTGTTGCAAGGTGGCCTCCGTATCGGCCGGCGCCGTATAAACCGGCGTATACAACCTGCAAAAACTACCGTGTGAAACGCTGGCGCACGCGCCTTGCATAAGCAGCATCACGGCGCAAACGGTCTTCGATAACGCGCGCATCCTTATCCTTTATGTCTTCCAGGTTTTTTTGCGCCGTCGCTCCCTCGCCGCGTCCTGCGCGCCAGGCAAAATAACAGCAAAGCGCTAGAAGGAAGCCGAGCGGCAGGCCGTAGGCGAACAGCACGGTCATGCGGCGGCGCCGTCATTATCATTACCATCGTTCTTGTCCGTCGTGAAAACGGCGACGATGCCCGCGAGCGACATGCCGGCGGCGATGATGGCCTCGCTCTGCATTTCTGTCAGTGTCACTCCCAGCGCGGTGATAAGGGAGATCAGGCCCAGCCAGGTCGAGCGTTCTCTGGCGCGGGCGAGCAAAAAGTCCAAAAGTCTTTTCATGGCGGTTATCCTTTGTTTTTTCAGGGAAGGGGCAGGGCGTTCATCGCCGCGGCGTAAACCGCGGGCTCGAACCAGTCGCGGGGCATGGCGGACGGCGGCGCGCCGTTTTCATGGTGAATGATCGCTTTGGCCAGCAGGCACAGCAAGGCGCGGTTCTCCAGCGAAATGACATCGCGCCGCCGCACGCCCAGCTTCTTGCAGACATGGTGGATATAATGATCGGTTGCGTTTTCATGCGGCGGGGCATAACGGTTGATGATGCTCTCCACGGTATCGAGGCCGTATTTGCGCTGGTAGGTCAGTAAAAGCTTCATCAACGCGCGGATGCCGTCTTGCGGATTTTCAAACTCGACGAATTCGGTGTCCTGCTGGATCGGTTTCTGGCCTTGCCAGCGCGTCGCGCTCAGGCGGATATTGCCGGGGTTGTTGTTGCGGATGCCCCGGGGCAGTAAAAAACTGTGCATGATGGATGTCTCCGTTCAGGGTCTTTGGCGCAGGAAAAGCTCGATGCGGTTGATGCCGCCGTTCAAATGGTCGATGCGCTGCTCCAGCGCGGCCAGCCGTTCGGCCGTGTGTTCGTTATGGCCGATCCATTTTTCGATGTGCTCCACGCGCCGTGTGATGCTGGCCGCCCACCAGACCGTGCTGACAAGGTGGATCATCACCGTCAGCGTCAGGGTCAGCATGGAAATGACTTCAACGCCCATGGCTGTTATCCCTTGATTTCTTCGATCACCAGCCGCGCCGCCGCCGTGCCGCCCAAAAGCCTGCCGGACATCGTGCCGTTCAGGCGCACCGCGCCCGCCGCGCCGGGGCCGATGCGCACGGCATAGGTATGGCTGTCCGTATCTGCAGGCGTCAGCTCGTGGATAAAGAAAACGGGCAGCAGGGCGTTTGACGCGCCCGCAACGGCGCCGCCGCACACGGCGGGCGCGCCGTCGACGACCAGCGCGGCGACCAGCGCCACGCCGCTTTCCGACGCCGCGCCGAAGGCATGGAAGGAAAGGCGCAATTTATTCGCCGCCGATTTTGCCGTATAGACAAGGGACAAAATCTCCGTGCCCTCCGACGCCTGCGGCACGCTGTCATCCAGGGGGATGACGCTTTCAAGGTTTTCGTTGACGTCGTAAACGGCGCTGGCGCTGCCGATCACACTGCCGGTGGCAGGCGTCGTGTCGATTTCCGGATTGGCCAGAATGAAATCCGTGCCGTCATAGACCAGAAAATAAATCCCGCCCGCCCGCATCGCGCCGGCAGGAAGGTCGCTGCCGTCCGCCAGCTTGACGGCCTCCGCATCCAGGTCGCTGACGGCGAGGGTCGCAGGGCCTGTTGTGGTGACGGCAGGGCGCAGCGTCACGGTCAATCCCGTCGCATAGGCCGCAACGGCGGGCACGGGCGCAATGGCGGCGGCATTGACCGTGCCCGTATCGGCGGCGAAGTTCACCTGCTTCAGCGCCCCCGTGCCGAGATAGGGCAGGAAGGCGTTGTTATCGGCATTCACGCTGCCCAGCACGATCCAGTCCGCGCCGTCGTGCAGTTTCAGCTTCCATGGCGTCGTGCTATCGTCGATCCAGAGAAGCCCCGCTTCCGCATAGCTCGGCGCGGTCGCGCCTTTGTGGTGCGTCAGCAGCGCTTTCTTGCCGTCGTTATCTTCCTGCCGGTAGGCAAGACCGGTCTTGTCCGCGCCGATGGTCGGATTTGCTTGTGACATATTTGTATCCTTTTGAAAGGGATGTTATGCGCGTTCGCCAAAGCCTTTGGCGACATAGTCGAAACGGCGGCTGATGCCGCCGCCGCCGCTGTTGAAAAACCGGATATGAAACCCCGTGGGCGTGATGCCGGTGATGGTGTAATAATCGCCCGTCGCCATATCCTGCGGCGTGACGGTCAGCGCGGGCGTATCGCGGAAGGCTTTGGCGAATCCGACTGTCGATCCTGCCGCATCGGGGTCAATATCCTTGCCGCTTTCCGTGCGGTCGGGCATGTCGACCGTGACGCTGATATCCGATACGACAGGCGTGACCGTCGCCATGCGACTGCGCAATTGCGCGCGGAACATGAACCCCCGCGCCGTATATTCGCCCAGAGTGAAATCGCGCCAGTCCGACCAGACGGGCCGGTAGGGCAGCGATGTTTGCGTCACATGCGCGCCCCAGACGTAAAGGCCGGAACTGCCGTCTCCCGTATAGACGGTGCTGCCCGATGCGTCAGCCAGCCGTATTTGGGCATAAACGGCATCGCCGCTGCCTTCCGGCTTCACGGTGCCGGAAACGGCAAACCGCCACCAGCCGCCGCCCATGTCCTGCGCCGCGACGGTAATGCCGGTCGCCGTGCCATAGGTGTAAAGATACGATGTCGCGCCGCTCGACAAATCAATCGTCGCGCCGATGGCATCGTCGAGATCCGTCGCGCCGGTGGAGAGGTAAATGCCCGCAAAGCCGCGCTCTCCCGCTTTCACGAAAAGGCCGAAGGCGGCGGGCGCGTTGTCAACGGCGGTTGTCGGCTGCGAAACGATATGCGTACCGGCGGCGGCATCCTCGACGATTTTATCGGCGGCGTTTGATTCGTCCGGCGCGGTTGCCGCATTCGCGGTGATGCCGCAGCGGGTTTTCGTCCAATCCGCATGGTCGAAGGCGCTTTCCTGTGTCAGCGCTTGCACGGCGGGGATAAAGCGCGGGTCGGTCGTGGTGCGAATTTGCAGTTGCACATCCCACAGGCCGGGGGCGCTGTTGTTGTCGATATTGTCGATCCTGTCAAAATCGGGCCAGATGTCGAGGCTTTCCGCGCGGTCAAGGCCCGTCGCCGCCACATGCGCGGTGACAAGGCTGGTATAGATTTGACCGAGGTCGATTTCCTCGGCGAAATAATACTGGCCTTCCACATGGCCGGCGGCCAGTTGCAGGGTATCGTCGGCCAGAACGACATCGTTCGTCGCGCCGTCAAAGGCCGGCCCTTCGTTGACGGTCAGCACGGCGTTATAGCCGGAAACGGCGGCAATATCGGTCACGGCGGTGACGGCTTGCAGGCTTTCGCGCCCGTTTGCGCCGATCGCTTTCAGTAAATAGGTGCCGACGCGGGCGGGTTGCGCCGTCGAGCGCGCATCCGCCGGCAGGGCGCCGCCGATATCCGCGGCATTCTGCCAGTTTGCGTCATGGGTTTCCGCCGCAAAGCGCAGCTTGAAACCGGTAATCCCTTCCATCTGCGCCATTTGCCAGACGAGATAGCTGGTGTGACCTACGGTATAAACATTCAGGCTTGTCACATCGGGCGGCGGCATCGTGCCGTCCGCCGCGCTGTAGCCCGCAATCACCAGCGGTTCGGAGAACATGCCCGCCGAAGTCACATAACGCAGGCGCAGATCGTAAATGTCGGCAGGATCCAGCCCCGTGATCGCCACGCGCGCGGGGGTGGCGGAAAGCAGGGTGACGTCGTGATAAAAACTTTCCCCGATCGCGCGGGCCTGCGCCCGCACATTGAGCCCTCCCGTATAGGCGGGCGCGGCCAGATGCAAAATCGTCTGGCTGGTGACGGAGCCGTCGGCATGGCGAATTGCCGTATCGGCCCCGGCCTGGATGCGCGTCAATTGCGGGCGCGGCGGGCGTTGCAGTTCGGCGGGGAGGGTCATCCGGCTGTTATAAAGCGGGATGCTGCCCTGATCTGCCGCATGGATGGCGGGCGCGGCATCAACGCAGGTAATGCGCGCGCCGAGATCGCTTTGCGGCTCGATGGCCTGCACCACCAGCGCCACGCTCTCGCGCCCCGCGATGCCCGCCAGCAGCAGATCGCCCGGTTCGGGCGCGGCCGTCAGCGGTTGCGGCACGGCGAAGGTCACGGTGTCATGCGTGCCTTCCTGCGTGCGCAGCGGCACCACCGAGCTGCTGCCGTCGGCATGGCGGAACCTTGCGGCATAGCTTTCACCTGCCGCCATCGGCATGGCGCTTTCCATGCGGATGCCGAGAACAATGCTTTCATCGGCGGGATCCGCCACAACTGCCGCCACGCGGCTGCCGTGCAGGCCGAAGAGCGGCACGTCGTGCGTAAAGCGGATCAAATCGCCGCGCGTGCAAACCAGATGCTCGATATCACAATAAAAACTGTAGGTTTCCGGCCGCAGCAGCGCCGTGGCCAGATGATAGCGCCCGTCGCGCCAGGCCTGCGCGGGGTCGGTGATGCCGGTCAGGGTCAGGCTTTCGTATTTCGTCGCCGTGGCTTCGTCAAACCCGTCGCGGAACACAAGGCGTTCATCCTGCAGCCAGCCTTTTTCGCGATTGATAAAACGGATGCGCAGCGCCTCCGGCACCTCGTCAAAGGCTTTGCGCCCTTGAAAGCCGTAGGTGTTATAGGGCGTGAAATGCTGGATGGGCACGGATTGCGGGCGATCCTCGATCACCGACCATTTGCCGTCGAGTATCGTCGGGCTGGCGCGGCCCGCGGCGGCGATATCGTGCAGCACTTCACGCACGGAAACGTCGTAATCGATCACGGCGTTGAATTCCCGTCCTGTCGTAGCGCATGCCGCATGCCATGCCTGCAGGCGCGGCAGGTCAAGCCGCGCGTCGTTCAGCGGCCGTGCATTCGCGCTGCCCTGCAAAACATGGCGGTAGAGGGAAGCGGGGTTGGATGTCGCCTGTTCCACCCAGTTTTCCCCGTTCCAATCGGGCAGGATGGAATGCACGACGCCGTTCAGCCGGTCGACAATGCCGTTCATCTGGTCGGTGGCCTTGATCCGCAGCGCGGTGACGGCGAGGTTTTGCATCCGGATAGGGTAGCTGTTGCGCACGGTGCGCAGCGCCGTCCAGACGGTATCGTTGAAGGTATTGTCGTCATCGGCATCGGCGGTGATGCGGCGCACGCGCACATCGTATCTGCCGCGCGGCACCTTGAACGCCACGGCATGGCGCAGCGCGGATGTTTGTTTGGCCGCAAGGTAAACGCCGGGGTATTTCAGCCCGCCCGCCGCGATACCGATGTTATTGCCGCTGACGGTCGTCACGGCGAAATCGGTTTCCGCCTCGAAATGGGCGGCGACGATATCGGGGCCGCGCTCGCTTGTCACGGCGGCGGGGGGGATGTGTACGCCGTCGCTCGATTGCCGCAAGATCCGCGCCAGCGGCACTTTGCCCGAAGGCACGGATGGCAGGGCAGGCGCTTCCCCGTCATGGCCGAGACGCTTGACCGGCCCGGAGACGAAGGAAACCGCGCCCGATGCCGTATCCAGAAAAATGCGGTCATAGCGCTGCATCGTGTTTATATGGCCCGGCTTTTGATATCCGCCCGGCCTTGCGGGCAGGGTCAGGTTTTTGGCGGCGATCGGCTTATAGCTTGTGGCGGGCGCGCTCCACGCGTCGGCGCCGACGGGGCTGTATTGCACCTCCAGCTGCACCTCGGTTGCGCGTTTGCTGCCGTTGCCGCCGAAAACCACCAGTCCGCGCGGCAGGGTAATATCGACGGATATCTCATCGGCATCGGTTTCCGTCGTGCGGATGACATAGCCGTCCGCCTGCCGGAGCGTGATGTTCATATCGGTTTGCATGACGCTGTTGCTGTACAGCGTCAGCGGCGGATCGTCGGGGTATCCCTGCCGCGTTTCGATATCCACGCCGTCAAATTGCTCGATCGGCGTTTCGCCGATCTTGATGTCGCTGATATGCAGAGGGCCGTATCCCCAGACGAAAATCATGCGAATATACTGGTCGTTGCCTGCCGTTTCGGTATAAGGCATGGCGCCCAGCGGCGGCACAAAGCGGTGTCTGCCCAAAACCTTCGGCACGCGCGCGAAGGGATAGGCCTGGTTGCGTGCGCCCTGAATGAACAGCGTCGGGCTTTCCTGCAACCCCATGCCGAAGCGCGGCTTGCCCGGCGGGGCGAGGGCGTTCAGCGCCAGCCGGCCCAGGAGATTCACGCCCGCCGTGATGATCCGCGCGGCGCTGATGCCCATGAAGGCCGCCCCTGCCGTGACGCCCAGCGCGCCCGCGATGCCCGCGGCGATCATCGGGCTCGCCGCGATCAGCGCCAGCGATAAAACGGTGCGCAAGGGGTTCTTGCCGCCCCCGCTGCCCATCGGCACGACGCGCAGGGTCAGGACCGTGCCGGCCTTGGGGCGCACGGCATGCCATTTATCGCGCGGGATATAGGCGCCGTCGATATAGGCATGCGCGTGGGGCAGGGCGGCGGCATCGCCGGCAAAGCCCGCCAGAATCCCCGCCACCGTGCCGCCCGCGGGCATGCGGGCCTGGATGCGCTCCACGGCAAAGGGGTGGGGCGCAAGACTGACGGTGACGCGGCCCTGCTTTCCTGTTGCCGGCAAAGCCTCGCTCGAAGTGCCGGTCGAAGCGTTGGTCATGGGCATTAAAATACCTTCCTGTAACGGTAAAAGCCGAAAACGCGGTCTTTCCACCGCGTGCCGTCGTAACGCTCGATCGCGCTGTTGATGCCGGACTCGATGTGCAGCATATGCGCATCGCCCAGCACCGTGCCGACATGTAGCGGCTTGCCGCAAAGGCGCAGAACGATGACATCGCCCGCTTTTTCGCCGCCCGCGGGGATGGCGTCCCACAGCGGGATTTCGCGCAGGATGACATCGCTGATTTTTTCCGCCGCGCGGCTGTGCGGGTACTCCTGCGCCAGCGAGGGCAGCATATGCCCGAATTGTTCCGACAGCACCAGCCGCACCAGCCCCCAGCAGTCCAGCCCGTTGCGGTCGCGGCCATGGTCGCGGAACGGCAGACCGATATACCGGCCCGCCCAGAGTGGAATGGGCATGTGAAATATCCTTGGCGCAGGGATAAAAGCGGGCATGAAAAAACCCGCCGTTCATGCCGCGGCGGGTTTTTTCGAAAATGCCTTTGTCAGGTGAAACGTATCAAGAGATCAACCCTTCATGCCGGAACCCGGCGGGGCGCGACGCACAGCTGATGCCGCTTTCGGGGCTTCTTCAGTTTTCAGCACCTTATCCGCCCAGACACCGGCGCGTTCCTGGTTCGGGCTGTTGTCTTTGATGAACTTTACTTCCTCGGCGAAGGCTGTCGTAATGCCGTGGCGGGTATCGACGGCGACGGCGGTCAGGGAGCGCGTCAGAAAATCATTGGCTGTCGGTGCGCCGGTATCCATGAACTGTGATTTCGTCATTCTAGCCCCCTAAAAACCTTGCCTTGCGGCGCGGTATGGTTTGCCGTTGGTGAATCGAGTTTCTTTAACTGATTTTTAATATCTTATCCCGATTTTTTATATCTTACCATAAGAAAATTAAATGAAGTCTTAAAAAGGGCTGATTATGCTTAATTTTATGGTTTTTTTAAAACAATCCGGGGAACAGGCTGGGCGAAAAAGACGCTGCCGGATAGGGTTCGGCCGTGAAATCCTCGACGGTCAGGTCCCCTTCCACCCGGTGCGAATCATAGGAAATATTCGTAAAGCGGAAGTCCTGAAACCGGGCCTCCGCCACATCGGGGTCGGCGGCGCGGATAATCTCGATGGTGACCGTGGGCGACGACGTCAAGCTGCGCACGGCCTGGACAATCTGCCGGTCGACGTTATCGATCGTCAGCCGCGCGCGCGGCGGGCGGTTGTCCTCGTCATCGGGCAGCGTCAGCTGGAACGGATAGGCAATGTAGATATCGCCGCGGCTGGTGATGTCGGTTGTATTGTTGCAAACGCGGATCGGGCTTTGCATGTCGGCATGGTCAATCGTCAGCAAGACCAGAAAAACATCCGACGTTTCGGGCGCATGCAGGGCCGCGCGCGCGGCGGGGGAAATTTCGCGGCTCACGGCAGCACCTCCAGCTCCAGCGCGACCTTGAACCGCCCCGGCGCGGCGGCGGCGGGCGCGGGCGGTTTTAAAAGGCGGCAGGTGATCGTGGCGCCGCCGACGGGATGCGGCATGTCGAACCGCAGGCTGCCACCCGCCAGGTCGTTTTGATAAAAACTCTTCAAATCCGCGTATTGCGCCGCTGTCAGGTAATAGGCAAGGACAAGCTTGCCGATGCCTGCCGTGCTGCGCGGCCGCGTTTTGGCAGGGCCCATATCGGTCTGGCTGCGCAGCGTCGTATCGGGCCAGGTTTCCTGAAACCCGTCCGCCAGCGGCGCGGCAGGCAGGGTTTCCGGCCATGTGGGGTTGGACATGAAAAGGCTCCCTTTGTTTTTGCGTTAACGGCCCAGCAGGCTCGGCGCGATGCCGAAAAGGCTGCGCATCACGCTGCTGGTCTGGCGTCCGCGGATCAGGCTGTCGGCTACCATCTGGTCGATTGTGATTTCAAGATATTTGCGATCAAAGGCGCCGCTGGTTTCCCGCGCGGTGACGGCGGCGGCCGTATTGTTATGGATGACGATGTTCAGTCCGCCCGCCGCGGGGCCGGCAAGGCTGCCGAGGAGGTTTTTAAAACTTTCCTGCAGTTCCTGTTTGATGAACCGCGTCAGTTCGCTTTTGACGATATCTCCGGCGCGGCTGTCGCGGCCTGGCGCGGCGGTTTTGGGGGTGGCGGCTTTTTCAAGCGCGGTAAAGCCTTCGCGCGCCAGCTTTTGCAGGCTGTCGTTCAGGGCGCGGGTTTTTTCTTCCATGCCCTCCAGCGTGCGGGAAAGGTCTTTGGTGCCGTTTTCAATGTCCATGATCTTCTACCTTATGCATCGGGGAAACGCCGCATCATCTCCGCCATGAAATCGCGCGGCGCGGTGGCGGGCGGCGCGGCGGGCAGGGGTTTGGCGTGATAGCGGTGATAAGCGGCATAGGCCTCCGCCATTTCCGCCAGCGGTATTGTGCGTGTCAGCGGCGGCGGCCAGTGCAGCAGCGCCGCACAGAATCCGCGCAGCCTGCCGAGATTCAGACAGGCTTCCCCGGCGCGGCCTGCGGCTCCCCCGGGGCACCGCCTTTGGTTTCAACGGCGTCCATGTCGTGCAGCGGCGTTAGGATATCGATCAGGATATCCGATAGCAGCGCCACGGGCGATTGCCCCATCCCGCGCCATAAAAACAGGCGCAGGGCTTCGCTTTCAAGGCCGCAGCCGGCATGGCTGTAGACGAGACAGAGGATATCCAGCACCTTTGACAGCGGCAGGCTTTTTTGCACCAGATCGTCGGCAAGCTTTAAAAGGCTGCCGTTTTCCGCTTCCAGCCGCTCCACCAGTTGCAGCGTGGGGGCGAAAGCCAGCGTGCCTTCCGGCACAGGCAGGCGGCGCGGCATCATGCCTCCGCCGCCGTAAAGTCGCCCGCGCCGCTGCGGCGCAGGGTGGCGGTGAAGCTTTCCAGCCCGTCATAGCTGCCCGCGCGGCTGTAGCTCTCCACCACGAAAGGCGCATCGTACCGGTCGCCGTTCGGAAAGATCATGCGGTAGTTCGCGGCCGTGCGCCCGAAGGCCTGCGCGCGCAGCAGCTCTTCCGCCGCGCTGTCCTTGAACAGGCCGTCGAGGCGCAGCACCATGGTTTGCACGCCGCCCGCCGCGTCTAGTTGCTGCATGCCCGCGGAATCCATGGCCGTCGCATCCAGCGGCTGGTTGTCGATGCTGAGCGACACGATGCGCGCGGCGCCGAGGGTCAGGAAGCTTTCGCTTTCCTCCCCGTCGCCGATCTTGAGCAAAAAATCGCGGCCTTTATGGCTGGGCATGGCGGTCTCCTTTTATAAAAAATACAGGCAAAAGTCAGGCGTCGACGGGTTCGACAAGCAGTTGCAGGTTCTGGCGGCAGCGCCAGGTCGTGGCGTCATAGATTTGCGCAATTTCGGTGGCGGCGATGCGGCAAAACACCAGCCGGTGCTCCGTTACGGCGAAGTCGGCCTCGTGCAGGGCGGCTTCGATGGCGGCGGCGATGCGCTGGCATTCGTGCTTGCCGGCGGTGCGGCTGTAGGTTTCGATGCTCAAAAAAACCGCCGTTTCCGAAAACCGCTGGGTATCGGCGGGGCGGGCGGCCATATCGGCCAGCACGATATAGGGAAAAGCGCTGCCTTGCGGCACCTGATCGTAAACGGCATCCGCCGCCGCCAGCAGGGACGTGACCGCGTCATCGCCCGAAAGCCGCCCGTAAACGGCGGCTTGTACATGTAACAAGGTTTCTGCGGACATGGTTTTATGCTCTTGCTGTTTGAAAAACGGAGCGCAAGGGATTATCCTTAAAGAATGGCTCGTCATTGATGAGGTTATTCGTCCCGCGGCTATCTGAAGGAGTGTCACCGCCTATGCATATTGTTCTTGCAGCCCTGCTGTCGCTGTTTTTTACGGCGGCGCCGGCCCTTGCCGATTTCAACCAGGGCAAAGTCGCCTATGACACCCGGCAGTGGCGGGAGGCGATCGCCAATCTGCGCCCCGCGGCGGAGCGCGGCGATGCCCGCGCCATGATCCTGCTCGGCAATATGTACGCGCAGGGCTTCGGCGTCGACCGGGACGATGTGGAGGCCTTTTTGCTTTTCCGCCGCGCGGCGGAAAAAGACAACGTGGAAGGCATCCGCGCCGTGGCGACTTTTTACCAGGGTGGTCGTGGGGTTTCGCAAAACACGCGCCTTGCCATCGAATGGTTCGAGCGCGGCGCGAAAATGGGCGACCAGACCTGCGCTTTTTTCTACGCCGTGCATCTTTATCAGGGCAGCAAGGGCGAAACCTTCGATTTCAAGCCCAATCATTCCGAATCCTATAAATGGTTCCTGATCGCGAGCGAAGGCACGGCCTTCCCCAATATGGCGCAAGTCGCGGGGAACATGGCAAAGCAGGTCGGCGAAAAGCTGAACCCGCTGGAGCGCGCGGCGGCCGAGCGCGGCGCGAAGGAATGGCGGCCGATGTCTCCCTCTCAGCTGGGCCCCGCGCCTGATCATGATCTGATCGAGAAGGATAAAGCCGGGTCGGAAACGAAAGCAACGCCAAAAACGAAAGCAACGGAAGAGGCAGCCCCCGACGCGGCGGAAGCGCAAAAGCAAGCCGAAGAAAAACCGGAGGAGCAACCTGCCGAGTAAGCTTACGGGATTTTATCCGCGTACAAATGATGGGCGCCGATCAGCACGTGAAACATGCGGTCGGCGCCTTTTTCAATCTCGATGCGCAGCGCAAACCAGCGCAGATATAAAAACCCCAGGTAAAAAGCCGTCAGCGCCGCACTTTGCAGCCAGATCATCATGATGGCGACCGCCAGCACCGGCACGGCATAGCGCAGCTTTCCCGCCCGGCCGACGGGCTCGAACGCGCGCTTGACTGTCAGCCGGCTCGGTGTATGCGCCGTCACGCGCCAGTCCGTTCCCGCGATCCGCGCGCCCGCATCCGGCGCGGCTTGCGGATGAATGGCGGCAAGCTCTGCGGGCAGGCCCCTGTGTTCCGCGCGGTGGAAAAGGGCAAGCCCCCAGATCACGATCATAAAAACGGCGAATAACATGGCGTTATCATACCGCGCACCCTGTTTTCATGAAAGCGGTTAAATGCCGTGCGCCTCTGCCGTCAGGTGCAGATAGCGCTCCGTCCCGTCGGGGTCGGCGACATGGCGGATGTAATAAATGCGCGCATCGCCGACCAGCCGCATGCCCGCCGCCACATCGCGGCGGTGATAGATGCGCAGGCGGTAGACGGCCATCGCCGTTTCCTGCCGCAGGTCTGTTCGCATGCCGCCGCCGATGGCGGTGATTTCCGCAAAAACCTGCGGCGTGGTGGTAATATTTTGCCACGTGCGCGTGAATCCGCCGCCGCCCGCGGGGATTAAAACTTCTTCCTGCAGCGTCAGCAGGTGCCGCATCGCGCCGATCACGACAGCCTCATCTGCTGAAACGGGCGGAACAGCGCCGCCGCACCGGAGGCATGCAGGGCCGTTTCCGGCGCATCGCCGCGCAGGCGGTACAAATGTGCGATCATTTGCAACATGCCCTGGCGCAGCGGGGCGGGGATGCTGTGCGGCGTCGCGCCGAAACCGGCGGTATAGCGGATTTCGATGCCGTTGACACTGCGGCCCGGAACGGGCGCGCTGACGCCGTAGCGCAGCACGATGCGCCCGGGTTTGCGGATGGTATCCGTATGATAGTTTTCGGGGTCGAGAGCGCCGGATGCGCCGTTGTCGGCATAGATTAAAATCGCGCTGACAGCGATTAGCGGCGGACGGGGCAGGAAAACGGTTTCCCCGCCGCCTGCGGCAATGCCTTCGCGCACGCCGTCCCACCATTCGCGCTGCGGCGCGGACGGCCAGCTGTCCAGCCACAGGCTGTAGGCGCGGGTGATCAGTGCAAGGCCGGTGTCCGCTTCGCAAATCAGGCGCGCCGTCATGATCAGCGATGACAAAAGCGTGTCTTCATGATCATGCGTGATGCGCAAATGCAGCTTCACTTCCTCCAGCGTTACGGGCTCTGCGCCCGGCGACGCCGTTTCGATCAGGTGATAAGCAGGTCGGGACATCAAAAACTCGCTTTCGGCCAATAAAAAACCCGGCTTGAGCCGGGTTTGTCTGGTTTACTGGGGTAGTCTTTATGCGCTTTCAAGTTCTTTGTATGAAGGCACGCGTTTCACTATTTTGCGTATTTCCGGGTCGTGCTCCGCCTGCCACAGGTTATAGGCGGCCTGCATGTTCCACCACAGCCGCCCGCCGTTGCCGGCAAGCTTGCCGATCTTCAGGCACATTTCGACGGACATGGGCACTTCACCGTCCAAAAGACGGTAAAGGTATGCACGGGAAACGCCCAGCAACTCCGCCGCCCGCGATTTCGTCAGGTTCATGGCGGGAAGCACATCTTCTTTTAAAAGAATGCCGGGATGGGACGGGCATCTTTTATTGTTCATCACTAAATTCCTTCCATCAATTTTGATGGTAATTTTCAAAGTCAACCTCGCTTGCATGACCCTTCTCGAAAGCGAACGTAATGCACCAAGGCCCATTCACATGTATTGTATACCGTTTCGGTTTAAAACCTCTTAACCCGTGGAAGTCAAATCCGGGAAGATTAACGTCTTCCGCTTCTTCCGCGGCATGAAGCGCGTCCAGTCTGCGCAAGATTCGCGCATGGAGTTTTTTACAACCAGACGGGATTTCCCGGTTTCAAAGAACTGTTTGGTTGGAAAAAAGCCGGTGCGGCAAAAAGCCCGCCGCACCGGCCAGGGGAGGGGGCAGGGGAATCAGCCGTTATCCACGGGCTTTTGCGCCGCGTTGCCTTGCAGCGCCAGCATGGCGACCGGCCCGCCGGTGGACAGGGAAACGGGCGTTGCCGTCACCTTGACGAAGCGCTTGCCGCCGCGATAGCCCACGACGTGGCGCGCATTTTCCTGCGCATCGTCATCTATCGAGAGGAAAAGGCCGTTCGTGACGGTATCGGCATTCAAGACGTCCTCCGCCGTGCAGTTTTCAAAAGCGGCGGGCGCGCCCGTGCCGTCGTCATCGGCATGCTGGATTTTAAGGTCGATACGCTTGCCGGCGGCCAGCGTATCGCCGATGGCGCCGATCAATACGGCCACGGCCAGCGCATCGCAGCCCTGCATGTCGATCGCGCCGCTGTCGAGCGCCTCGGCCTGGATGGTTTGCGGGGCCAGCACCTGCAGGACCGCAATGTTGTTTACAATATCGTGCATCTGGTTTGTCCTTTTTCAAGTATTGAATGAAAAACCCCCGGAAGCCGCCGCGCGGCGCCGGTTTTAAAAAACCGCGCCGTCAGGGGAGGCGGGGTGTGCAAGGCGGCAATGGCTCGCCGGGGGCCTTGCGCGAGGGTCAGCTTCAGGCGGCGGAGAATTTCATCAGCTTGATCGCCTCGAAATTCACCACGTCGCCGCCCACGCGCTTCGTCGTATAGAACTTGACGTAGGGCTTGGCGGTGAAGCTGTCGCGCAAAATACGGATGCCCTGGCGGTCAACGATCTGGTATCCCGCGTTGAAATCGCCGAAGGCAATGGAAAGGCTGTCCGCGCCGATGGCGGGCATATCCTCCGCCTCCACCACGTTAAAGCCCAAAAGCGTGCCGCCCTGCTGCATCTGGAAGTCCGGCTGCCAGAGGTAATTATCGCTGCCGTCCTTCAGCTTGCGCATCTCGGCAAGGGTCGATCGCTTCATCATGAAAACCGCCTTCTCGCGATACGCGGATTTCAGGGCGTAGACGAGGTTGATCAGGGCGTCGCCCGGATCCTCCGCGGCAAAGCCGCCCGCGCCGCCGCTCGGCAGCTGCTCGATCACGTTAAAACCGGACGCGCCGGGCGTGCCCGTCGCATAGGTCAGGAACCCGCGCGGCTTTTTCACGCCGTTGCCGTGGATGAAGCTTTCGTTTTCCATTCGCGAAAGGCGTTCCGCGATTTTCAGGGACAGCCACTCCTCGATATTGAACAGGCTGTCGTCGAGCAGTTTTTGCGTCGCGCGCGGTTCCGCATACTGCTCGTGCACGGGAATGCGGTATTCGCCGATTTTGGGCGCGGCGGTTTCCGTGCGGGCTTCGGTTTCGCCCACCCAGCCGGAGGTCGCCTCGCCCGTGTCGTGGATGCCCTCCAGCGCGTCGGTGCCGATGGTGATGACGTTCGCCACCTGGCGCATGGGCGACGTTTCGCGCACCAGCGCCGCGATGCGGCCCGACATATCGGGCGTCACGGTATAGCCGCCGTCGGGGTCGGAGCCGACGGACAGCGCCTTGATCTCGTCCACGCCGCTGCCGGCATTGTTTTTACGCAAGTAGCTGCGGAACGCGCCTTTATACTGGCGATAGGCGTCGATGCCGAGATCGCCGCTGATGAACCCTTTGCGCTCCAGCATGAAGGTTTCGGCTTCCTTCCAGTCGCCGCCGCCGCCCACGGGGCTGCGGTGCATGGCGGTTTCGATCTGGTCGACGCGGCGTTTGGCGGCATCGGCGGAATCGATCGCGCGGGTGATTTCGGCGTTCAGGCGGTTGACTTTCATTTCGGTCAGCGGGTCGGCGCTGCCCCGGCGTTCGATCTCGCGCAGGCGCTGGTCATTGGCTTCCTTGAAAGCCTCGAAAGCGCGGCCCAGATCGTAGACCGCGGAGCGGATGTCGTTTGTCATCTGTTATTCCTTGTCAAAAGAGAGGAGGGAAAGGGAAGCGGCGGCACGATGCATATCCTCCGCCAGCCGCCGGATGGCGGCATGGGTGTCGGCATCATCGCTTGCCGCCGTTGACGCCGCATCCCGCGCGTCGAGGGCGTTGCAGCCGTCAGAAATGAGGGCTTTATAGCCATGGGCGATCAGCCCCTTGGCTTGTTTGCGGCTCAGGCCTGCCTCGCGCAGGAAAGCCTCAAATTCACGTTCGGACGGAATTTGTCCGTCCGCCAGCAGGGATTTCACATGCCGCACCCGTGCCAGCGCATTGGCGGGGAAAGTGACCATGGAAACTTCCAGCAATTCCACTTCGGTCAGCAGCCGCGCGCCGCTTTTGGCGTCGCGTTCGGCCTTGATAGTGCGGTAGCCGATGGACAGCCCCGTGACGACACCCGCGCGCATGAGCTTATAGGCTTCGCGCGCCTGGGCGATGTCCTCCACAAACAGCTCCCCGCGGACAAACAGCCCGTGGCTGTCCTCGAACATCTCGTGCCAGACGCCGATGGGCTTTTGCGCGTCGTGCTGCCATAGCAGCGGCGGCAGGCGGTTTTCCGCCCGCGCGCTTTCCAGCGATTTTCGGAACGCGCCCGGTTGCACGCGGTCGTTGGCGCTGTCGGTGACGTGGAAAACGGAGGCATAGCCTTCGAACGTGCCGCCACCGGCGACGAATTTCAGTTCCAGCGGCGAAGTCAGATGCAGGGACATGCGAAAAACTCCCGAAAAGATCAGGCAATGACAGGGGCGACGGCGAGCGGCCCTTCGGCCGCCACCTGCGTGGCGCCGTTCAGGGACAGGGTCAGCTGCCCCCAGAAGTCGCCGATCAACGGCTGCCCGTCCGCTGCCAGTGCTGCCGTGTTCAGCGATACCGTCGCCGTGCCGCCGGAAAGGACGATGCCGTCCTCCTGCGTTTTGACGAGCAGCGCGGATTCTCCCGCGCGGCGGGCGATTTTATAGGTGGCGGCAGCTTCGGTCAGATCCAGCGCCACGCCCGCCGCGTCCGTCACGTGAAAGGCAAGGACGATATCCTCCCCGCTATGGGTACGGATCAGGGGATGGGGGTTGATATGCATGGGCGGCGGCCTCTTGTTTCAATGGACGAGTATGGCGGATATGTGGCGGGCGGGCGCGTACCGCGCGGCTTGCGACGATGCGCCGGCAAAGCGGCAGGAAATGCCGAAATACCGCGCGCCGCCCGCGGACAGGCTTGCCATGCCTTGCGGCAGGACCGCAGCGATCGGCGCGGCGAAAAGCGGCTGGCCCGTCATGCGCTGCGCCCTGCGAAAATACCCTCGTAGTCGAGGTAGAGGTAACGCGCGCCGCTGCCGAGCTTTTTCTGGATCGCGGCGGAAACGACATTATAGGACACATAAGCGGGCAGCGTATCGATCGTGGCGACATCGGTGCCGTTGATGGCGAGCGTCATGGAAACGTCGTTCTGGTCGCTGTCGCCGTGGACGGTCAGAGCCATGTCGTACCAGGTATCCACTTCCACCACGACGCCCGTATCCACGCTGTCGGTGGAGGATGCAAGCCGTCGGCGCAATTGCCAGTTGGCGCTGGTTTTATCATAGATCCAGTAAACGCCGACGGTCGTATCGGGATTGGTCGTGGCGGCCGTGCCGGCGGTCAACCCGCCCCAGGCATAGAATTCCTGCGATCCCGTCGCGATCAGCGTGCCGATTTGTATGCGGCTGACGATTTTGATGGTCTTGCCGTCTGCGTGCACCATCAGCGGCGCGTTGCCGAAGCCGCGCAGGGCCGCGCCTGACGCCGCCGTCCCGCAAGACATATACAGCGTGCCGAGGGCGTCGGTATTCCGGATATAATCCGTATCGACGGTGCCGGCATTCGCGCCCGAGCCGCTGGCGGATGCCGTGAAAATGCTGCCCGACAGGTTACCCGCCAGATGATGAAAGGCAATCAAATGCCGGGGTGAAAAACCGCCTTGCAGCAGGGCGCCATCGGCGGCGGCGAGCGCCGCCTGCACATCGCCGCCCGTAATCAGGCGCAGCGCCGCGGTATCGGCGCTGATATTCTCCGCCGCCGCGCCCGTGGGCAGGTCGTGAAAGCCTTTATCGCCGGCGCCGTCGGTGCCGTAATATTTGTTATTGCCGGGCGTATCGGCATCGCCTGTCAGTTGCAGGCTGCGGTCTGCCGTTAAATCCCCGCCGCCCGTGAGGCTGCCCGCGCCGCCGATCTGCCGCGCCACGGGCGCATAGGCCGCCAGCGCTTCCGAAAGATCCGTAATAGCCGCGGCGGTATGCGTATGGCTCGCATCCGCCTTGCCGTCCAGCGCCGATTGCAGGCCCGTGACATCGCCGACGGCATGCGTATGCGTCGCCGCCGCCTTGTCCGCCAGCGCGGCGGCAAGGCCGGTGATATCGGCTGTCGCATGGCTATGCGCCGCATCGGCTTTGGCGGCGAGCGCATCGCTCAAATCCGTCACATCGTCAATGGCGTGGCCGTGGACGGCATCGGCCTTGGCGGCCATTTGCGCGGTGAAATCGGTCATATCGGCGCTGCTATGGGTATGGTCCGTGCCGCTTTTGCCGTCCAGCGCCGATTGCAGCCCGCCGATATCGCCGATGGCGGGCGTGGCCCAGTTTATCGCCTCTGCCGTGCTTTGCAGCATCTGGCCGCTCGTGCCGCGCGACAGGCGCTCCCACTTGCTGCCGTCATAGCGCAGCAGATCGCCCGTCTGCGGCGCGGCGGGCAGGGGCAATTGCCGCTCTGCGGGAATGTCGTTCACAACGTCTTTGTCACCTGCCGAAAAACTCACGTGCGTGCCCGCATTGCTGGAGGCGATGACCGTATCGCGCACCAGCGTCGTCGCATCCGACAAATGCCCCGTGCCGATCTCCCATTCGTCCAGTGCATGATGGCGCAGGGCGTAAAAAAACATATCGTTGCCGCCCGTGCCGAAGGCCGCGTAAAAACTGCGATAGCCCGCAACGGAGGAAAGGGATATGTTTCCCGTCCCTTCCGACTGTGTTTTTTGATAAACGATGTTCGAAATGGATGTCATGGCCGCTCGCCTTTATTCGGTAACGTTGTCAAAGGGCAGGTGCAAAAGATCGAAAAACCGCAAAACCGCGCGGTGGCATTCCGCTACGCCCGCTTGCAGGACGAGATTGCCGAGCACGTGGTAATCCAGCGTCCTGCCGCCGTGTTGCAGCATCATGTGCAACAGGCTGACCAGATCGGCGAAATGCCATCGGCCCGTGCGAAATCCGGTAGCCAGCGCGGGCAGCGCGCCAAGCTCGTCCTCGATCTGCAGCAAAAGGCACGCATCGGGCCGGATGGCATACTGCACGCCGCCGAGCGTGAAGCGCAGCGCCTGCATCACGCCTTGCTCTCCATTCCGGGCAAAACATCCCCGCCGTCGAGCGGGGAGAGGCCGAGGGCGATGCGCTTTTCATTCACCGTCATGAAATCGGCGCCGCTGATGCGCGCCCAGGCTTTTTCACGACGGGGGGCAAAGGCCTCGATCGCATCCATGTCATAGCCGATGCAAAGATCGGTGCCGAATTGCGGGCAAAGCCATTTGTTCAGCTCGTCCTTCACATGGTCCAGCAGGGGGATGACGGCATCGTCGAAGAGGGCGAGCCGCGCCTGCTCGAAATTCGCGAAGGTCAGCGACCCCTCGATGCCGATCAGCTGCGGCGGCACGTGGAAGGCCAGCGCGATTTCCCGCGCGGAAACATCCTTGCCCGCCAGCCAGTCCATATCCTTGGGCGAGAGCGACATATCGCGCCAGTCCAGCCCGCCTTCCAGCACCAGCGGGCGGCCGGCGTTATCGGGGCCCTGGAAAAAGGCCTCCAGTTCGTTTTTCAACGACTGGCGCTGCTCGTCCGTCAGCGTCGCGGCCCCGTCGGGATGTGCGGGCTTGTACACCAGCGCGCCGGAAGGCCGCCCGCCCGCCTGCAACAGCGCGGCGTTCCAGCGCGCGGCGTCGTTATGCTGGTCGATGCTGGCGGCGGCGGATTCCAGCGGGCTCATGCCGTACCAGTCGTCCAGCGGGTGAAAGGATTTCAAATGCAGCACGGCGGAAGCGCCCGTCAGGGCATCGACGGGAAAATCCATTGCCTCCCCGCCGATCTGGTAGCGGTAGGCGGCGGGCACGCCGTGTTTGCCGGGAATAACGCGCATGCGGTCGGGGCGCAGCGTCCAAAGCTCGCGCGGGGCCGCGTCCGTCGCGCCGACGCCTTCGAGATAGCTGTTGCCCGCAATCAGATAAAAACCGAACAGCGCCTCGAACAATTCGGCGCCGCCCTGCATGGGGTTGGGGTTTTCAAGCAAAGATTTGAGCGGGTGGTCTTCCAGCCGCGTGCGGTTTTCTCCCTTGCCCCGGTACACGATCCACGGCACGGTCGCCGCGTTCTGGCTGACAAGGCGGATGCAGCGGTAGGCGATCACGTTTTTCTGATAGGCCTCGCGCGCCAACTGGTCGTACTGGCGCGGCGTGAAACGCGGCTGCCCCGCGCCCCATTGCACCAGCAGCGGCGCGGCCGCGCTGGCCTTTTGTTCCTTGCGGCCGAACAGGGCGGCGAGCGGATTTTTAAAACCCATCCGGATATACTCCATGATTAAAGATAAAAAGTGTCGGCTGCGCCCGGAATGACACAGGGCATTTATTATCGCCAGATCAGCGGCTGCGCGGGCTGGGGGCGTTTCAGCAGCAATTCCGTCACCGCCCAGGTGCGCGCATCCACGCGGTCGGGGCTTTTGGCGTTTTCGACCGGGTCAAAGGCGCACATCTGGTCTTCCAGCTGCGCGAAACGGCCGATGTGATGCACCATGCCGCGCGTATCCAGCGCCGCCACGGGCTCCGCCCGCGCGATCTTGCCGCGGCTGGCATGCACGGATTTATAGGCGATCGACGGATCGAAACTGCGCAGCGTATGCTCGACCAGGTCGCCGCCTTGGTTGACTTCCGCGACCACGCAATCGGCGGCATGGGCGTAATAGGCATTGACCACCTGCGATGCCCAGGCGGCGGGCGCGTATTTACCCGACAGATCGGCCAGAATATAGGCATGATCGTCCGTGCCGAGGCCCGCGACGACAATGCCCGTCTCGTCGCTGTGGCGGTTTGCCGTCACGGCAGGGTCGACGGCGACGATAATGCGCTTCATCTCGGGCGCGTCGTCGGCGTGGCGGCGATTTTTCTCGATCGTTTCGCGCTGCCACAGCGCGCCCGGACGGTCGCTATGAAAGGCTTCGTCGGGCGTGCTGGGATATTCACGGCGAAACGTCCAGATGCCGCCCAGCGCGGCGATTTTCAACCTGCGCCAGTAGATTTGCGCGGCGTCCAGATGGAAAGCCTGTTTGTATTCGGCTTCGTCGGGCGTCGGCGTGAAATCTTCGGGCGGCGCGGCGCGGTATTCGTCCTGCCAGAACCACGGGATGAAAACGAAAATGAATTCGGACCGGCCTTTGATGGCCTCCTGGCACAATTGATAGAACAGCCCCGTCGCGCCGGCGGAGGTGCTTTCCAATATGATTTCCGTTCCCTTCGCATCGGGCACGGCTTGCAGAACGCCGGCGATATGGTCTTCGGCATGGCGCCAATAGGCGACTTCCGAGCCGTGAAAATACTGTATGGTATGCGACCGCCCGATGCCTTGCGATTTGGCGGTGCCGACGCTGTAACCGGAATCGAGGCGGCTGAACAAAAGACTACGCTGGTTGGCCAGCCCCGTTTGCGGACGCACGGCGGCAGGGCAGTTGTCATGAAACCGCCGCACGATCTGGTAGATGTTCTGCGACGCTTCGTCGAGATGCGTCAGGATAAAGGCGCGCACGCCGCGGCGGTGCGTCGTTTTCCAGTAAAACCGCGCCTGCGCGTAGGTGGAGCATCCTTGCTGCCGCCCCTTCAAAACCAGCGCGCGCACGCGGCCCGTGGTCAGCAGTTGTTCCTCCAGGCGGTCGTGCAAATGGCGCTGCGCGGCGTTCAGCTGCAAGGGGGCGATGGCGCCGTTCTTGCTGCGGATGAAAAGGCATTTTTTCGCGTAATGCGCGAAATCATGCATCAGCCGTGCGCGGATGCGTTGTTCTTTTGCGTTCATCAAATTCGGGTGTTCTTATTCCAGCGCCTGCAAGGCGTCTTCATGGCTCATGACGGCAGCGGGGCCAGCGGCGTCATCCGCCGTTTTGCCGCCGGCGGCGGCCGCGATATCGGGCAGCGTTTTTTTCAAAAGCGCCAGCGCGGCGCTGACCTGCGTCGCCGTCATTTTCTTTTCGCCGAGAACATGTTGCTCCAGCGCCTCGATCAGCGCCAATACGTTGATGGCATCGCGGATATTCTTTGCCGTTTTGCGCCGGCGCGGGGGGCGTTTGACGCCGGTCGTTTTTTTTACGGCAGCTTTTTTGCGGCTGGGCTTTTTGACGGTCATGAAAAAAGCGGCTGCCGATCCGGCACCGCCCCATAAATTTTTTCGTTTTTTGCGATCCTGCCCGCCGACACTTCGCGAGCATGTTTAAACCCTAACGGAAATGATCCCCGGCGGTCAAGCAAAGGGCGAAGCGTCCGTCCGCACTTCTGTCGCGGCGGGCAAAGTTGATACGGCATTTCAAACCGTTAGGCAGTTTTGGCGGGCGCGGATTTTTTTGGCGGCGCGGCGCGGTTTTGCCCGCGGGCGCGATTGTTTCACGGCGTTTCATGTCAAGGCGGCCGCATGCCCCGCGTTTGCGGAAGGGGCAATCGGCGGCCGGTGCCCTTCGCATAGAGGATTGATTTTTAACCAAAAATAACAAAAAAGCGGGAATTTTTGACATTTCCATATATGGAGCGTAGAGTAAAAGCCTGTTTTAACCCCGCCGCGCCGCGCGGCTTTGATTCGATTCGGGCCGCAAAGAATGACCCAGACGGGAAACGATATCGCCAACAGCGATTTGTTACAGGCCGCGAAAGCGGGCGACCTGCCGGGCGTGCGCAACGCGCTCGACGCCGGTGCGCGGATCAACAAAACGGACGGCGCGGGCGACAATGCCCTGCTCATCGCGGCCAAGCGCGGCGATGCGGCGATGTTCGGTTTCCTCGTCGAACGCGGCGCGGCGCTTGATTTCCTCGACAACGAAGGCAGCGATGCCCTGATGCTCGCCCTCGCCGCGCGGCAGGATAAAGTGGCGGCCATGTGCCTCAGCCTGCCGTTCAATCTCGCCGCCGCGAACGAGACGGGCAAAACCGCCTATCTGCTCGCGGCGGAAAAAAACCTGCCGCAGCTGATGACGGCGCTGGCGGCACGGGGCGCCGATCCGATGGCGCGGGATAAATCAGGCGCGACCGCCCTCATGCTCGCTGCCGAAGGCGACGGATTGCCCAAATCTTTCGTGCGTTTGCTTCGTCGCGGCCAGATCGATCTGGAGGCGAAGGATAAGGACGGCCGCACCGTGCTCATGCGCCAGCTGAATCGCGGTGCCGGCGCGGCGCGCAAGGTCTGCGCGTTGCTGAAATCGGGGGCGGACGTGTCGCAGGTCGACTGCCGCCAGCAAAGTGTGCAGGATATCGCCCGCAAATGGGGCATGGAAGACCTGGTCAAGGGCGCGTTTGAAAATTACGATGTCAAGCGTCTGACCGAAGGTTCTGGCCGCGCCGTGCCGGTCTTGAAGAAAATACAGTTGAAGAAGTAAAACGGCGCATACGCCTTATCCGCCGATTTTTTTCGGCTTCAGACGCTCCTCCTTGCGTTCCCGCGCTTTTTCGGCGGGGGTTTTCTCTTTTTCTTCCTCGGCGGCGGCATTGTCTTCGGCGGCGTTTTCATCCGCGGCCTTGGTTGCTTCTTCCTTGGCTTTCTCTTCCGCCGCGGCAGCCTCCACCGCCGCTTTTTCCGCATCTATCCGACGCTGCTCGGAGGCGCGGATTTTCTGCTGCGTGCCGTAGGCCCCCTTGCGGGTTTTCCGGCCGTCCTTCATTTTCTGGATTTTCTGGATGCGATCCTGGCACAGCGTATAGCCGTCGAAATTACCGAGATAGGCGGCGCAAGGATCCTCCGCTGTGGCGGCGGCGGTGCCGTCTTCGTTAATGGCGGTCGGGGCCTGCACGTTTTCAAAAACGGGCGGCAGTTGCGGGCGGGTGCGCTCCATTTCGTCGTTGAAGGCCTGCTCGTCCATTTCTTCCAGCGCGGGCGGCTTTTTGGCTTTCGTGCCGACAAAGCCCTCCGTCGAGCCGGTATAGGAGGATTGCGCGAAAAGTGTCACCGGCGTGCCGGAAACCAGCAGCGCAACGGCAAGAAAGGCGATAAAGGGAAACGGGCGGATCATGCAAAAACTCCGGAAGGGGAAAATCCTGTTCCTTACATTTTATCACAATCCCGCCCCAAGCGACAGGGGGCCTTAACGGTTGTAAAGATCGGGTGTTTTTCCACGTTTTGCCGCGGCATCGCTGTTTTTAAGGCCGATAATCGGCGCCGCTGCGGGCGCGGCGTCTTTTTGCACGCGGATAAAGTTACGCGGGCTTTCCGCCTTTTTTTCTTCGCCGGAGTCGCCCTGATCGCCCGCTTTCGCTCTTTTGATCGCGTGAATCTGCAGGCGGCGCTGGCATTCCTGATAGGGTTTCAGATAGCGCGCGCGTACCTCTGCCGCTTCTTCGGGCGGCAATTGGTCAAGGCAGGCGGATACCGGTGTCACCGATTTGACAACGCCCACGGGCGGCATTTCGTTCCCCGCCGGCATGGCAGGCTGGGGGGAAAGGCCTTCTGTCACGGTCGTCTGCTGCCCGTTTGAAATATGCATCTGCGCCGCTGCGGGCGAAAGCGCCGTGAGCCAAAGTGCGGCAACGGCGGCGGCGATCTTCTTGTTCATGTTTCCCTCCGTTTGGTTTCAACCTGTTCGGTTGCGGGCTGCTTGATTACGGGCCGTTCGGTTTCGGCGGCCTCGGCTTTTTGCTCTTTTTGGGAGTCGCGTCATTTTCCGGCGCTGGCGGCGCGTTATTTTCCGCCTGTCTGCTCTGTTCTTCCATCGCCCGCGGCAAAAGGGCGGAGAAGATGCGCTCGTTTTGCCCCTCCAGCGCCAGCTGCAGCGCGGTCTTGCCGTCCTTGCCGGGCGCGAGCACGCGGATATTCTCCTGCCTTGCCAGGTACGACACGGCGTCGGCATGGTTTTCCCGCACCGCGATGTGGATCGGCATGTCGCCCGCGCCGTTGCGCTTCGTCATATCCGCACCCGCCTCTTGCAACCGGCGTAGCATCGGCGTGTGGTCGTGCAGCACGGCCGTATGCAGCGGGGTATTGCCCTCCTTGTCCGTCAGGCTGTCGGGGTGGATGTTTTTGCCGTCCAGCTCCTTTAAAAGCATATCGGCAAGGGCGCTGTTGTTATCGGCAACGGCAAGATGCAGCGGGCTCTGGCCTTTTTCGTTCACGGCGCAGATATCGGCGCCAAGGTCGATCAGTTTGCGCACGGGCGCTTCCATCCCGTGGCGGACGGCGAGGTGCAAGAGGCTTTCCTGTTTTTCCGCCGTGCGGGCGTTCCAGTCCGCCTTGCCGCCCTGCCATTCGGCGAAAACAGAAAGAATGTCCGTATTGCCCATTTGTATGGCCAGTTGCAGCGGCGTGAAGCCGTTTTTGTCGTAAAGATCCGCATCCGCGCCGGCGGCCAGCAATATTTTCGCCGCATCGTCTTTTTCGCGCAGGCAGGCATGGTGCAGCGCGCTGCGGCCGATGTCGTCCGTCGCATTCGCATCCACGCCCTTTTGCGCCAGCAGCAGCGTGACCAGCGCCTCGTTTCCGTTGTGGGCGGCAAGATGCAGGGCATTGCGCCCCTGTCCGTCGGTTTTCAGCGGGTTCGCGCCTTTTTCCAGCAGCGCGGCGGCGACCGTCGCATGGCCGTGTTCCGCCGCCAGCAGCAAAGCGGTCTTGGGAGAAAAGCCGCGGCTGTAGCCGTCGACCATCGCGTTATGCTGCAACATCAGCTCCACGCTCCGGCAGTGGCCGTATTGCGCGGCGCGGTGCAGCGGCCCTTCCTGGATTTCCGCGACGGGGGAGATATCGGGGCTGGCGCCTTTTTGCAGCAAGGCGGCGACCAGCTCCGGCGCGTCGGTCATGCGATAGGTATAATTGTCGATCAGCTCGTCGAGCGCGCGCTGGCCGTAGTCGTTGACAAGATTGGGATCCGCGCCGAAATCCAGCAGCGCCCGGATCTTGTCCGCATGCGTCATGTCGCAGGCGCGGTGCAGGGCGGTATTGCCGCCGGTGTCGGCCGCGTCGATATCCGCGCCCGCGCCGACCAGCACGGCCAGCATCTCGCGGTATTGCGCGCGGCCGATGTTGTGCAAAAGCGGCGTATGGCTGCTGCGCGGCAATTGTCCCTTGCCCGCGTCGGCGCCGAGACGCACGAGTTTTTTCGCAGCCTCCACGTTGCCGGCCTCGGCGGCGATGTAAAGGCTGTTGCGGTTGCGGTTGTCCGTCTGGTTGATGTCCGCGCCGACGTTGAAAAGCTTTTCGATGACGGCGGGAAAGTCCTTGTGCGCCGCGACCATCAGTGGGGTGAAGCCGCTGCTGTAATTCGCATGGCTGTTCACTTCCCGCGCGACGCGCGGCAGGGTGATCAGCAGATCGACGCCTTCCCCGAATCCCTTTTCGGCGGCGACATAGAGCGGCGTTTCGGATATTGGTGTTGCGGATGTTGGATCCGCGCCCATGTCGATCAGCTTGCGCATGGCATCCGCATGCCCGCCCGCGGCGGCGAGATGCAGCGGCGTGTTGCCGTCCTTGTCGCGTCCGTTCACGGAAAGGCCGAGCGCTGCCAGCACCTCGAACAATTCGGGTCGGCCCGCGGCGGCGGCGGTATGCAGCGCGTTCTGTTTCGTTTTGGGGCTGGCATCGAAAGCGGCGCCGAGGCCGTGCAGCACCACCAGCATGTCAGGCGCGGCGCCGGTTTCGATCGCCCAATCGATCAGGCCGCGACCCTTGTCGTCGCGGTGGTTCATGCGCCCGCCTTTGCCCGCCAGCGTCCTGACGGCGGCAAGGCTGCCGCTTTTGACGGCGTCGAACAGCGGCGTCTGGCCGAATTTGTCGGGCTGGTTGGGGTTCGCGCCGATGCGCAGCAGGCGGTGCAGGGAAACCTCGTCTTTGTCGGCGGCGGCGAGATGCAGCGCGGTGCGCCTGTTGTCATCCAGCGGGGCGTTGATGCCCTTGCCGGCGGGCCGCGACGATTTGTTGAACGATGGGAACATCTGGATCGTTTCCTTGACGTTAGACGTTAAGCGGTAGCTTCAAAAACACCCTCTGTTTTCGCGCGCGTCCTTAATGTCCGAAGTAATATGGCGGCGGCGGTTGCTGCCGTCCGGTTTGTTCCTGCGCCATGCGTGCGGCGCCGTCGGCAATTTGCAGCCGGTCGACAATCGGGTTCTCCCGCCCGAGCTTGGCGATGGCGCATTGCAACGGTGTCGTGCCCTCCGTATTCGGGCGCAGCGGGTCGGCGTTATGGCGCAGCAAGAGACTGACGACCGCCTGCCGGTTGCGGTGCACGGCGGTGTGCAGCGCGGTGCCGAATTCGGTCGAAAAATCGTTCGGGTTCGCGCCTTTTTGGAGCAAAAGGTCAATCCCGTCGTCGTCCACGCCATTCAGTACGGCGTTTTGCAAAACGGGTTTGCCGTTCGGCATGATGGCGTTTACATCCGCCCCGCCGTTGATCAGGGCTTCAATCAACGCTTTCTGCCCCGTCTGCAGGGCGACCATAAAAGGGGTTTCGTTGAAACTGCCGGTTTCCCTGTTCGGGTCGCCGCCGGCGCGGATCAGCGCGTCCAGTATCCCGGGCTTGCCGCCGTTGCGCAGCGCCGCGACCATGGGCGACGTTTTTTCCTGCGCGGCGCCGTTCGGGTTCGCGCCGGCGGCGAGCAGTTTTTCGACAATCTCCGTCTTGCCGCCGTTGATGGCGTAGTATAGCGCCGAGAGCTGCGTTGTCGGGTTCAGCGTCTCCGGATCGGCGCCGGCCAGCAGTGCGGTATCCAGCGCACGGCTCATACCCATGGAAGCATAACGCACCAGCACCGGCATGCCGTGGCGGTCATAGGCCTGCGCCTTCGCGCCTGCATCCATCAGCATGACGGCGATGGCTTCCTCCGCAGGGCTGAAATCGGTTTTGGCATCGGCAAGGCGGCCCAGCAGCGTGCTGCCGGTATCCTGTTCGTATTTCGCGACATCGGCGCCGGATTTGATCAGCAGTTTCACCAGGTGGCGGTCGTGATTTTCGACGGCGACGGCCAGCGCGGATTTGCGTTGCGCGTTTTGCGCATTGACGTTGACGCCGGTGCCGATCAGGCGCGCGGCATCGTCGTATTTGCCGTTTTCAACGGCGGCGAGAAACAGCGCGGGCAGGTCTGCGGGCGGTGCCGTATCGTTCGCCGCCGCGGGTGATGCCGTGCGATTGTTCTGCTGGTTGAATGCAGCGGCAAGCTGGTGGCCGTCTTCTTCCCTCATGCGTGATCCTTTTGCGCGGAGCCTTTTACAAGACCGGATAACCTGCCGCCCGCATCGGCGCGCGATATGCACGGCAGGGCAGCGACATTTAAAATCTTCAATGTCTAGATTCTTGACATATTGTTGCAAAAAGATCAATGGCGGAGCCGCGCAAAGTCCCTGTGTTCAAAGGCGAAAACAGCAAAAAACAAGAATGCTTCAAGATTATGAAAGCACATTCTTGTCATGCACCGCAGCATGCTTCACATGTAAAACACGCTGCGATGCATGACCGGTATTTTTTAATGATCTATTTGACGGGCTGATTGCGATTTTGTTTATGTCATGTCGGACGCCGTGAGGAATCTCTAAGGGTTTATTGCGGCGGTGCGGCGGATTTATGAGCTGCTTTCAGCATGATCGGCTTGCGCACCTGCACGGCGTCTTGCGTTGCGATGCTGAGATCCGGGGGGCGTTTTTCCAGCGCGGTGAGCCAGGCTTTTTTCAGCGCATCTTTGGTGGACGGTTTTTCACCGCCGATGTGAAAGGCGTTCTGTCCCTTGGCGTTTTGCAGCATGATGTCGGCGCCGTTTTGCAGCAGGGTGTGCAAAACCTCGCCAAAGCCGCGCTCTGCCGCGATCATCAGCGGCGTCGTTTTCTGGGGGTCGGTCGCATCCACGCGGGCACCGCATTCGATCAGCGTATCGATGATCATCGTAAAACCGTTTTCGGTGGCGATATGCAGGGCGGTGCGGCCGCGGGCATCGCGGGCGTCGGGGTTGGCGTTCTTGTCTTCGATGTAATAACGCACGGCGTCAAAGTCGCCCTGCCGGACGGCGTCCAGCATTGATTCGTCGGCGGTCTTGCGCTTTTTGGCGTTGCCCATCGCGGCACCCTTTCGGTCTTTTTATGTGCCGGTATCCTATCGAAACTTGCGAATTATGTCTATAATTAATAAATTACCGCAATAAAACAACCGCTTATGTCTCCGGTCGTCTTTTCCTGCGTCGTCATTCCGAACGCAGTGGGGAATCTTCGGCAATGCCGAAGATACACAGGTTTCAGATTCCTCACCACGTTCGGAATGACAAGGAAGGGGATGATGTTGTTATGCCGCCGTCGCTTACATATATCCCCACGGCGGGCGCGGCGGCTTGGGCTTGTAGGGGGTCGGGGATTTTTTCAAGAGGTGCTGGCGGAACAGTTCCGTCACCACGGTCTTGCGCATGTTATGGGCCATGTCATAGGCATTTGTGCCGTATTGGTCTTCTCGCAGCGGGTCGGCGCCCTTGGCAAGCAGCTTGCGGATCGCTTCGGTGGAAACAAACCCGTTTTGCAGCGCGTTCATCAGCGGCGTGCGGCCCATGTTGTCGGCGGCATTCGGATCGGCGCCTTTGTCGAGGAGCAAGCCGACCTCACGATCCAGCCCCGATTGCGCGGCGATGTGCAGCGGCGTGATCTTGGCGTAACTCGCCGAGGTTTTGACATCCGCACCCTTGTCGAGCAGTTTGGCGACCAGTTGCAGGCTGCGGTACTGCAAGGCGAGGTGCAGCGGCGTGAAGCCCTGCCCGTCCGCCACGTTGGGGCCCGCGCCTTTGTCCAGCAGCATTTCGGCGATCGTCATGCGCCGGTCGCGCATGGCGGTAAGCAGGGGCGATTGCCCCCAGTCGCTGACCTGGTTGGGGTCGGCGCCCATGTCGACCAGCTTTTCGACCATTTGTTTGGGCACCGTGCTATCGCAGTAATGCAGCACGTTATGCTTTTGCTTGTCGATGGCGGCGGGATCCGCTCCGCCGTCCAGCAGCGTTTGCATCAGCGGCACGTCGCCGTTTTTCGCCGCAACCATCAGGGGCGTCACGCCCTCGTGATCGGCGGCGACGGCGCTGGCGTCGTGCTCCAGCAGCAGGCGCACGATTTCGCGGTCGCCTTTTTGCTGGATCGCCAAAATTAGCGGCGTCACGCGCATGCCCGCCGTGGGCTTGCTGATATCCGCGCCGCTTTCGATCAGCAGCCTGACGGTTTTCTCATCGTGACTGCAAATCGCGTCATGCAGCGGGGTAAAGCCCTTGCGGTCGGGCAGGTTTACGTCCCCGCCCGCGTCGATCATGGTTTGCAACAGCCTGCGGCTTTTTTTCTCCGCCGCGAGATGCAGCGGCGTGCGGCCGTCAAGGTTCACGGCGTTGACCATGCGTGCGGCCTCCGTCTTCAAAAGGTACTCGGCAACGTCGCCGTCCTCCCGCCGCACGGCGTGGTGCAGGCAGGTGTCGCCGTTGTGGTCGGCGCTGAACACGGCCACGCGCTCGAACAAAATCGTTTGCACGACGGCCAGACTGTTATGTGCGGCGGCCAGATGCAGCGGCTGCGTGCCTTTTTTATCGGGCCGGTTCGGATTTTCGGTGTGTTTGAGCAGGCGGCGAACCAGGAACAGCGACGCTTTTTCCGCCGCCGCGTGCAGCGGGATGCGGCCGTCCCTGTCGGGCAGGTCGGCATCGGCGCCCGCCTTCAAAAGCGCGTTCAAAACGCGCGACGGCTGCGGCGCGTCGAGCGCGTCGAACAGCGGCGTTTGCCTGTTGTTGTCGGTAAGGTTCACCCGCGCGCCGTAATCCAAAAGCAGGTTGATCGCCGCCGTATTGCCAAGGCGCGCCGCGTAATGCAGCGGCGTTTTACCGTCTCTGGCTTGCTTGTTCGCGGTCGCGCCGGCCTTCAGCAGTTTTTCGATCTGCGCGTTGTCTTCCTTCAAGATCGCATCGATCAGGCGCGTGCGACCCGTTTTGGGATCCAGAATCTTGTCCGGCTCGCGCACGTGATGCGCGTTAAATCCGTCGCGGGCGGCGGGGACGGCTTTTTTCGGCGGCTTCTTGTTTGTCATCGCATACGTCCTCTTTGCATGTGCCGGTAAAAATGCCAGCGCTTAAGGCCTGTGGTTTTTGTATTTCTTTTCGAAAAACGCCTGCGCGGCCTTTTCTTCGGCGGCGCGCAGCAGGCTTGCGGCGCGCGATGCCGTGCTGCCCCCGCCGTAGCCGTAATCGTAATGACGGTAATTGCTTTGGTTATGCGCGGGGCTTTCCTCCGCGTATTTCGCGGCGGTTTTATTAAAATCGTCGGCCAGCATGGGATTTGCACCCGCCTTCAAAAGCGCCTCGACCGAGGCGGCATCGCCTTTGTAAGCCGCCTTCATCAGGGCAGTCGCATGCTTATCGCCTTCCTGGCGGCGGTCGATGTCGCGCACATAAGGGGCGATCATCTGAACCGCCTGATAGTGTCCTTCCTCCGCAGCGGCCATCAGCGGCGTTCGCCCGCGGGTATCGATAGCCTCGGTATCCGCGCCCTTGCGCAGCAGGAACTCCAGCGCGCGCAGGCGGTTGTTGCGCGCGGCATAATGCAGGGCGGTTATCTTGTCATGCGTGTTTTTGGCGTCGATGTCGGCGCCGAGGCGCAGCAGCTGCGCCATGGGGCCCGTCGCCTCGTTCTCCGCCGCCATTTGCAGCGGTGTTAGTCCGCGGTATCCGCCCGCGGCGTTCACGTCGGCGCCCGCCAGCACCAGCGGCTCCATCAATTTGTAATGATGCTTCTGGATCGCGCTGTGCAGCGGCGGCGTATCGTCGAAATAGCCGTTTTCATTTACGCCGCCTTTTTGCACATGCGCCGCGCCGCCGCGGTTCAGCACGATGCGCAGCATATCCTCGCGCCCTGTTTGCGCGGCGGTGAAGGCGGCGTTGAAGAACTTGTCTTTCTCCACCGGGAAATGAACATCCGCGCCTTTCTCGATCAGATAGGCGACAACCTCCGGCGATGATTGCCGGATAGCGGCGCCGAGGATCGGGAAGTTTTTCCTGTTCAGCACATTCGGATCGGCGCCGAGTTTTTCCACGGCCTCGCGCACGGCGGAGAGCGGCGCGCCGTTCTCGCACAGCAGGTGCAGATAGGTATTCCCGTCCGCATCGGCGGGTTCGTTGATATATTCGCGGCCCGGCTTGTGAAGGCCGTCATGAAAATTCGGCGGCTGCACGCGTTGCTATCCTTATGTTTTTAAAACGCGCCTTGATTATGAAGGATTTTAATAACCTTTAAAAGGCGGTTTTTTGCGCCGCTGCTCGCGCAGAATCTCGAAACGGCTTTTGCCGCGCCCGCTGCGGCGGAAACCGTTTCGGGCATGGCCGCACTTTTGCAAAAGTTTCTGGCGCTGCAGCACCATGTTGCGCGTCACTTCCTGAACGGGCGCTTGGCATAACGCGTCGGGCGTGCGCCCGCGGCGGTCGCGCAGCAAGGGATCGGCATCGGCGTCCAGCAAGGTTTTCACAACATCGCGGCGGTTCTTGTGCGCGGCGATGTGCAGCGGCGTCTGGTGGGTGCGATCCTGCGCGTTGACATCCGCGCCCGCCGCCAGCAGCGCGGCGACTGTTGTGACAGTATAATGATGGCAGGCGAAGTGCAGCGCGGTTTCATCGAAATGATTGGTGCGCGTGGGATCGGCGCCGTGGTCGAGCAGGATTTGCACCGCTTCCGCGAAATCGGATTTCGCGGCGAGCATCAGCGGCGTTTCCCCCCACTGGTTGACGGATTTGTCGCCGTCCGCGCCGCTTTGCAGCAGGAAATGCACAAAGGGCAGCGCTGCCGCCCGCGTGTCGCGATAGGTCAATAGCCAGGTCAGCGGCGTCAGCCCTTCGGGATCCTTGGCGTTCATGTCGACGCCGTAATCGGCCAGCAGCTTGACGACGGGCATGTTACCCGCGCGCAAGGCGAGGCGAAAGGCATCGGCATGCATGCCGCCATCGGCAAGGCGGTCGTGGATATGCGCGGCTTCGGGGTGGTTCAAGAGCGGGGCCATGATGTCCGCAGGTTCCGTTGCCGCGTAATGATAGGCATTCTTGCCGTCCGCATCGCCCCTCGGGTTGCGCGCGGCGGGGGAGGCGTTGCATCGAAGCAGCGTTTCCACGCTGCCGGCCCGGCCGTAGAGTATCGCGATATGCAGCGGCGTTTCGCCGTGCCCTGCTGCCGCCGCATCCATCTCGGCGCCGAAGCGGGCGAGGGTTGCGATGCTTTGCGCTTGCCCCGTCGCGGCGGCAAGATGCAGTGGTGTCCAGCCGTCGAGGTCTTCCATCTCCGTTTTCGCGCCCGCGTTGATCGCGGCGGGGATCAGCTCCGCCCAGCCCGATGCCGCGAGATCGTGCAACAGGGTGCGGCCGTTATCGTCCTGCGCGTTCAGCGCGGCACGGGTGTCATCATCGGGCGCGGCGAGTTTTCGGGCGAGAAGGTCTTTATGTCCCAGATCGGCCAGCGATTGCAGCGCGCTCCGGCTGGATGGGGTGGCTTTGCCCGGGAGGCCTTTCGGATTTAAAGATCCCATGTCAGAGATCCCATGCCTGGCCCTTGACGGTCTTTTTCTTTTGCGGGCGCAGGGTATTATGCAGCGCCGCTTCCAGCGCGCCGACGATCTCGGTCTTGTTGTCGTTCTGTGCCGCTTCGTTCAACGCGCGGGCATAGGTGATGGCGGATTTATCGGCGGCGTCATGGCGCATGGGGTTCGCGCCCGCCGCCAGCAGCATGCGCACGGCGGCCGGATTGCCTTTCTTCACGGCGGCGATCAGCGGCGTTGCGGCGTCCTTCATATGACGCGCATCCACGCCCGCGCCCGCATCCAGCAAGAGACGCAGGTTTTGCGTGTTGCCGAGCGCATGAAAGACCGCGTTCATGCCCTGCTTGTCGCAATGGTCGCGGTCGACGGGATAGCCGAGCAAGGTGCCGAGCGTCTGGCTGCGGTTGTCCTGCGCGGCAAGACGCATCAGCGGCGTTTCTCCTGTACCGGCATGCGGCCTGTCGGCATCCGCGCCGAAGCGCAGCAACGCACCCACGACCTTCGCGCGGGTGTCGTCGCCGTCGATCTCCGGCGTTTCGCAGGCGAAGAGCAGCGGCGTCGCGCCGCCCGGCAGGGCGGCATTGACATCGGCGCCGGCCTTCACCAGCACGCGGATCATATCCGTATCGCCGCGTGTGATGGCGTGTTGCAGGGGCGTTCGGCCCTCCGCATCGCGCGCGTTGGGCAAAATGCCCTTGTCGATCATTTTATCGACCAGTTTGGACATGCCGCGTTCCACCGCCAGCTGGAAGGCGTTGCGCGCCTTGCTGTCGGTCTTGGTGAAAAGGCTGTTCAGGCCGTTCACGACGGCGGGGTATTCCAAAAGGATTTCGGCGACATCGGCCTGCGCGCGCATGACGGCGATCAGCAGCGGCGTCGCGCCGTTTTTCGTCGGCTCGTTTCCGTCCGCGCCGGCATCCAGCAGCGCCTTGACGAGGCGCGGCTTGCCTTTTTCGCAGGCGCGGTGCAACAGGCTCCAGCCGTCGATCGTATTGCCGGGCAGGTAGCCGCCGTGGCGGGCGAGGAATTCGGTCATCTCCGGCTTGCCGAAATTGACGGCATCGTCGAGCGGCAGGTGCTTGTCGTCGTTCTTTTTGCCGCGGCGCGGGTCGGCGCCGGCATCGGTCAGCAGCTGCGCCATGTCCACATGGTTGGCGCGGGCGGCGACGTGCAGGGGCGTATCGCCGCCGACGTTCCAGATATTGGGATCGAAGCCGTCCTCCAGCATTTTCCCGACGTCGGCGAGCTTGTTGGCCTTGACGGCGCGGAAAAAGCGGTCGACCTCGGTCGGCTTGCGGGTGAAATCGATCTGCGTGACCTTGTTGAACATATCCGATACGCGGCCGAGAGCGCGGTCGATGCCGTCGCCTTCTTCTTCGCCGCCGTTTGCGGGATTGTTCTTGTCGTTCGTCATCGCCTGACTGTCCTGACCAAACTTGCGCGGGGTTCCTGCCGCCTTGCGAAGGGGACGGGGGCAACGGAACCGCATTCAAAAAATTTGTCGTTATTCAAATGGGTATAGCACGGCGGCGGGGGCGGCACAACCGCTTATGGTAAGATTATCCGGCGCGAGGCCTTTGAAAAGAATTGACTTTTTTTGCTGCGCTGCATTCTTTTTCGTAATCGTTTATGGCGGTTTGCAAAACCGGCACCAGATTCGTCCGGCTGCGGATGCGGGCGAGATCCAGCGCGTTGCGGTTATATTGATCCTGCAACAAGGGATTCGCGCCATGCGCCAGCAACAGGGCGACCAGCGCCGGTTTGTCGGCTTCGATCGCCTTCATGAGCGGCCGGTCGCCGTCGGACGGCAGGTTCGGATCCGCGCCGTTTTGTAAAAGGCGCACGGCCATTTCCGCATTGCCCGCGCCGATGGCGGTCATCAGCGCATGGCCGCCTTTCGGGGTCAGGGCGTTCGGGTTCGCGCCCGCCGCCAGGATCTTATCGACCAGATCAAAATCGCGGTTGCGCACGGCGGCATTCAAAACGAAATCCGCTCCGCGCACGCAGAAGTTCACATCCACCTTACCGCTGTCCAGCAGGTAATGCGCGGTCTCGCGGTGTTCGTAAAAAACCGCATCGTAAAGCGCCGCGCCGCGGCGGGCGGCGGCGATGTTTTCATCGGGCTCCGGCTCGACTTCCTCCAGCAAATATTTTGCGGCGGCGGTGCAGCCGTTCCAGCCCGCGATAACCAGCGGCGTGCGGCCCTGATCGTCCGTCTGGTGCGCATCGGCACCGAGGCGGATCAGCATGTCGGCGGCATCGGCGTTTTTTTCGAACACGGCGGTATGCAGCGGCGTGTATCGGCAGGGGTTGGACACCTTGTTGATATCGGCATGGCCTTCGGCGACGAGGATATGGATCATGCGCGTATCGTTCAGCCTGGCGGCTTCGTGCAGCGCGGTCATGGCCTGGCTGTCCGCGATCTGCGGATCGGCGCCGGCGGCGAGGAGCTTTTGCACGGCTTCATGGCTGCGCGCCTTCACGGCTTTCATCAGCGGCGTGTCCTTGCCGACCTTTTTTTGCCGGTCGATATCGGCCGCCGCGCCGTGCGCCAGCAGCATCTCCATGGCAACCGGATCATTTTGCATGCCGGCCAGATGCAGGGCGTTTTCATCGTTGATGCGCCGCGCCGCCGCATCCGCGCCGCCCGCCAGCAGGAAGGCCATCATGCCGTGCCGCTGTTGAAATTGCGCGGCCATCAGCGGCGTGGTGCCGTCCTTGTCCGCCGCGTCGATATCCGCGCCGAAGCGCAGCAGCAGGGCGGCCATATCGCTGTCGCCGTTTTGCGCGGCGATCATCAATGCCGTGCCGTTTTCGCTTGTTCGGTCGATCCCGCCGGTCGCGAAGGACAAGATCATTTCAGCCGCCGCCATGTCCTTTTTCTCGGCGGCATAGACCAGCGCGCTGCGGCCGAGGCCGTCGGGCGCATAGGCGTTTTCAGTCTCCGGCAACAGATCGTGCAAGGCGGCAAGGTCTCTGGCGTCAATCGCGGTATGCAGCGGCGTCGTCAGTGCTTCCGGCGGGTTTTTCGCGTTTTGGTTTTTGGCGCGGCGGCGAAAGGTATCGGACAGCTTGCTCATGATTGCGGTCCCTTGGGTGTTGCGGCAGAGTCGTTTTGACGGGTGACGATCTGTGCAAAGCTCGGTGCCTGCCAATCGGCCTCCGCCGCATTGGCATGATTTTCGCGGCGGATATCCTGCGCCCGTTTCAGGATGTCCAGCGTGTGCGCGCTGACGGCGTGGAACAGCGGCGCGGACAGATCCACGTGTGTCTTGTTCTTTTCAAGATAAGCGATGCTGTGCGCATCGATGTCTTTGGCGAGGGCGGCGGGCGCGGCGGCGTTTTGAAAATGCGCGGGATCTTGCAAAACGGCGGCATCGTAAGCCGCGAGTTTGCGCAAGATCACATTTTCATACGTCGCGCGCAGGCCCGTATCTCCGTAGAAGGCCTTGAAACAGGCGGCCATGAATTTATCGGCGGCAAGCGTGCCGTCTTCCATCTTCGGGCGGACATGTTGCAAAAGCGCCTGCACGAAGCGGTTTTCGCTTTTGGCGGCGGCAAGGTCGATGAGGCCTGCAAAAGAAACTTGCCCTGTGGGCGCGGCGGCGGGATAGGTCAGCTCCGCCGCGATCCGCATTTCATGCGCGCGCGCATCGGCCTCCATCGCCAGCAGCTTGAAGATGGCGCTCAGCGGCCGGTCGCTGCGCACATTCACATCAATGCCGCCGTTGACTTTTTGGCTGACGTGCGTCAACTCATGCCCCAGCGTGAGGGCGAGCAGGCGCGGGTCTTCTTCCTTCGCCAGAAAGATCAGGCGCTGTTCATGGTCGACATAGCCGCGCAGATTCTGCGCCGGATCGTCTTCCATCATCACGATCACGTATGCGCCGTTTTTGGCGGCATCGGCCAGGCGCCGCGCCGTGGGGCTTTGCGACAGGATGAAAGTCGCTTCCTCGATGACGGACTCAAAGCCGCGCAGTTCCGGCGTGTCATAGACATCCAGCGCCAGACTCTCTGCCGCCGCGCCCCGTGGGCGCGTATAGGCGGGGATGCTTTTGGGCGGCTGTCGGGCGCCGTTGAAATCATCGGGCAGCAGCATGGTTTCGCTCTGTCGGGGTTAAAAATCCGACATAACGTAGCACAAGGCGAAAACGATGCCAAAGCCTCTTTTCAGAATACGGAGCGCATGGAAAATCTATCTATATTAATCAATGATTTAGAATTTAGCGTAATAATGGGAATATATTGCTTTACGGCCTTCGGCGCTGCCCTCGGCCCTTATCCGCTGGACGCGGTGGGCGAAAGCCCTATTTATATTGTATATCCATAAAGCGATACCTGTGGGTCCTGCACGACGTCCGAAGGAGCTGACGCGAGAAGGTTGTTGCGGTATGCCGTTGAGTCACATAGTATTTCAGAGGTCGTATTCTTGGGGACGCGCGGCGGATTCTCCGCCCGGTGATCAACCGTCCCGCTGCGAAGCCGCAAAAATTCCAAGGCAACGGCATACGGGGCGTTGCCAAAAGAACATGCTAGGGGATTAAAATATGTCTGATGCTGGTCGCGATAACGAAGACAACGAAACCGGTTTGGAGATCGAAACCGCCGACGTCAACGCGCCTGCCGGTGAAGAAGTTCCCGCCGCGCCTGCCGGCCCGCTGGCCGGCCTGTCCAAGGTGCTGGGCGGCAAGCCCGCCGCCGCGGCCGCGCCTGCAAAAGCCGCCGCAAAGCCCCAGGGCGGCAAAGGCGCAGGCGTGAATCAGGACGGCAAGGCGCCGCCGCAACAAATGCCGTCCGGCCCGCTGGTGTCGGTCGTCACCCGCAACGAATTTTACCGCGACGGCTTCCGCAAGATGATCAACCTTGCGATTTTCGAAGCCATCATCATCGTCGGCCTGATCCTGACGCTGATCGTTTACATCAACAACTCCAAGGCGCAGGACCGTTATTTCGCGACGACGGCAGACGGCCGCATCATGCAGCTGGTGCCGCTCGACCGGCCGAATATGTCCGAAGCCGCGCTTATGTCCTGGGTGTCCCAGGCGGCGACGGACGTGATGACCTTCGGTTATCACGACCATGTCAAACAGCTGCAAAGCGCATCGCGCTACTTCACCCGGACGGGCTGGGACAGCTTTACCTCCGCCTTGCAGCGCGCACGCATCGTCGAATCCGTGAAAACTTTGCAACAGGTCGTCACCGCCGTGCCGCGGTCGGCGCCCGTTCTGTTGCGCCGCGGCGTCGTCGGTGGCCGTTACCGCTGGGAAGTGCAGCTGCCGATCGCCGTCACATACAAGGGCGCGACCGAAGGCAGGACGGACAATCTGTTGCTGACGTTGCTGATCGAGCGCGTCTCCGCGCTGGAAAACCCGGACGGCGTCGGCATCGATCAGTGGATTGCCCAGCAGCGATAATCCCCGAACCGGTTCCAAACCCGGTTCCAAACAATGAGGGACAAGAACAGAAGCCGTGGCTGACACACAACAAAAAGCACCCGTCTTGAACGCGCCGGAAACCATTTCCTACCGCGAGGGTTTTTACAATCTCGTCTGGGTTGTGAAAATTCTGGCTTTCATCATCATGGTTCTGACGGCGGTGGTTTTTTACTACATCAGCAACGTCTTGCCGCGCGACCGCTATTTCGCCCTGACCGGCGTCGACGGCGAAGCGCAGATGCCCATGGTGGCGATGCCCACGCCCAACGTTACGAACGACGCTCTGCTGGCATGGGCCATGCAGGCGGCGACGGACGTGATGACCTTCGGTTTCCACGATATGGACGAGCGCTTCGCGAGATCCCGCACTTATTTCTCGGATGAAGGCTGGCAAAGTTTCGGCATGGCTTTCGGGAAGTCCAATTTTTACAACAACGTTGTTAAATCCCAGCAGATCGTGACGGCGATTCCGAGCGGCACGCCCGAGATTTTGTATACCGGCCTTTATAAAGGGAAATATCAATGGATCCTGGACGTGCCGATGCTTATGACAATCCGCGCCGGCGGCAAGCAGCGGGTGGAGCGGACAAGTGTGCGCATGTACGTTGTGCGTATGCCGACGCAAAACAATCCGATGGGTATCGGCATCAATACCTGGCGGCAAATCTAAGGCAGCGGCGCCTTAACTTTGGACGGCGGTGCGTAAAGGGATTGTCGCACGAGGGGTAACTGGGGTATAAATGTTTTTGTTAAGGGGTTTGACACGCATTGTTTTTTTCAAGACGTACATCTCCCGCACAGGTTTTTTAAGGAGTTCCTAAAGATGAAGCATCTGCTGCTTTGCATGGTGTCTGCTTTGGTTTTGACGGCAAATGCGGGGATCGCGCAGGCACAGCCCGCGGCGGACGACCCGCTGGCGGCTTTCAAGGAAAGCCTGCCGAGCGACGACGGTCTTGGCGCGCCGAGCAACGAGTTGCTTCCCGGCGCGGCGGGCGCCAATCCGCTGGGCGCCAATCCTCTCGGCGTGGGCGGCGCATTGCCGACCGGCATTCCGGGTGTGCCTGCGGGCATGCCGCAATCGCCCGAGGAGATGCAGGCGCTGATGGAAGAGGAAGCCGCGGAACAGCGCCGCAGGCTGGAAGAACAAACCTTCGAGGCGGCATTGAAGCAGCTTTTGCCACTGAAGCCAGACCAGATCCGCCGCACGCTGGAGGAATTCCAGATCAGCCGTGAAGCGGCCGAAACGCCGATTACCGTGCCGGAACCGAAACAGGTCGTGCAAACCGTTTCGCTCGATACGGCGGATGCGCCCGTTGTCATCAAGCTTGCACCCGGTTACATCACCACGGTGACCATTCTGGATTCCAGCGGCGCGCCCTGGCCGATCCAGGATGTGGGCTGGGCCGGCAAGTTTGACGTCGTGCCGCCGGAACAGGGCGGCCATATCATCCGCATCACGCCCTCCAGCGCGCATGGCATGGGCAACATGTCCGTGCGTCTCGTCGATCTGATCACGCCGGTCGTGATCCAGATGCAAACGAACATGGAAGAAGTGCATTACCGTTTCGATGCGCGCATCCCGAAGCCCGGCCCGCTGGCGAAAACGCCGCTCATCGAATACGGCGGATTGAAAGCCGTTGCCGGCCGTGACGATCATCTGATGTCTTTTCTCGAGGGTACCGCGCCCGCCGGTGCCATCCGGCTGACGGTCGAGGGTGCGGACGGCCGTACCATCGCATGGAAAATCGAAGACAAGGTATATTTGCGCACGCCGCTGACATTGTTGTCGCCCGGTTGGGATTCCAGCGTGTCTTCCGCCGACGGCATGACTGTATATACGATTAACAACGCGCCCGTTGTGCTGTTGTCCGACAACGGCAGGATGGTGCGCGCCAATATTACCGCAGAAGAGGTAACGCCATGACGGATCAAAACAACGATTTCGATCTCGACAATCAGGATGAATTCGAATCCGATGTTCCCGCGCAAGGCGCCTCTTTAAAGGAGGCATGGGATAACAATCCTCTGATGAAAATCGGGGCGATCGTGCTTGTGATCGCGATTGCGGCCGGCGGTTATCTCACTTTCTTCAGCGGCGAGGAGGAAGAGAACATCTCCAAGGTCGCCAGTCTCGGCTCCAAGGACGTCAAGGTGACCGTCGGCAGCTCCGCGGAAGTGGACGAGGCTTATAAAACCGCGCTGGAGGCGGAAAACCAGCGCGATCTTGAAAGAGCCAGCAAGACGGGCGGCAGTACCATACCGACGCCGATTTCCGGCACGGGATCGGATGAAATTACCCTGCCCAGGGCGCCTGATCAGGGAAAGGAAGACCCGCTGGAAGAATGGCGGCGGGCGTTGGATACCACGCAAATTGCGACAGCCGATTCCTTGCCGAACCAAACAGAGCTGCCGCCCGATGCGCCGCTGACGGCCATTCAGCGGCCAGCGCCGCCAGCACCGCAGGCGAAAATGGACCCCGAGGCGGCTAAGCGCCTGTCCGAACAGATGCGTGTGATTATTGCCGCGCAGATGCCGGGCGGGGCGCGCGTGATCACGGCCACGGGCGTTAAATCCGAATACGTGCTGATGCAGGAGAACATCGCGAAAGGCAAAGCCGGCGGCGGCAGCTATGGCGCCGGGGAAGCTGAAGCGCCTGCTGCCGATGCCGAAGTGATTGTGCCTGCCGGCAACATCGCCTACGGCCAGTTGCTGAACGAATTGAACTCCGATATCCGCGGTCCTGTGCTGGTTCACGTTCTGTCGGGCCCGTTTGCGGGCGGCCGCGCGCTGGGGCAATTCTCCTTGCAGGACGAATATCTCGTGCTGACGTTCAATGCCATCGTGAAAGATGCCGTTTACTACAAAATCAACGGCATCGCGCTGGATGAAAATACGACCCTGACCGGCCAGCAGTCCGATGTGGATCGTCACTATTTCACCCGCATCATCCTGCCGGCGGCGGCGAAGTTCGTTTCCGGCTATGCCAGCGCCGTTGCGGAAACGGGCACGACGACGACGACGACGTCGGGCGGCGGCGTGGTGCAGGACGATCCGGAACCGGATACGAAGGAAGAACTTTACAAAGGGCTTGAAGAGGCGGCCGACAGCGTTTCCACCATTCTGGATGAAAACGCAAACCGCCCGATCACGGTCAAGCTGCACAAGGGAACGACCATGGGGATTCTCTTCATGGATTCTGTGACAACAGAGGATGCGGAATAAAAAATGACAAACAACGACGAATTTGATGTGGACCTTGAACTCGAGGACGGCGACGCAGAGGTCTTTGCGGAAGAGTCCGGATTTGAGGAAGAGCAGCCCGTAAAAGCAAAGAAATCGGGCGGCGGCTTTCTTGTCAAATTTCTGTTGTTTCTTGTCCTGGTCGCGGGCGGCCTGTTCGCCGGCGTGAAATACCTTGGCGTGCAACTGCCGTTCGACGTGCCGTATTTGAATGAACTTGCGGGTGTGCAGGCACCGGCAACGCCGCCGCAGCCTGCGCAACAGGCCGGCGCCGTCGATCTTTCCACGGGCGCGGCGGATACGCCCGCGGCGATGGAAGCCATGGACGGCTGGACGGATGACCCGGCCGCTGCCGTCACTGGCGCGGATACCGGCAATGCCATGAGCGGCGACCCCGGCATATTCGACGACAGCATGTCCGGTGACACGGCGGGGGCCGCTGACGGCGCAACGCTGGCGGATGAATTCGGCCTGCCGCCGGCAACGGAAGATGCGACCGATCTTTCCGCAACGGATACGGGCGCGGCGGATACGGCAGCGGATGTTTGGGGCGCCGTGCCTGCCACGCAACAAGATACGCCGCCGGCCGCGCTTGCGACCGACGATCCTTTCGGCGCGTCTGTAACGGAAACGCCCGCGACGACTTTTGCCGCGCCGGCAGATATGGCGGCAGATACGGCAAAGGCCGCGGCTGTCGCCGCGCCCGCAAATAATGCGGCGCTGGCGGATCTCGAGAAAAAATTGGCCGCGCTGGAAAAATCGCTGGCGGATCTGCGGAGCAATACGGCGACAAAATCCGATATCGAGGCGTTGAAAGCATCGTTCGCGAAAAGCGAGAAAAGCGCTGCAGATGTGCCTGCGGCGGTAAAGGCGGAGAAGGCAGCGGCGAAACCGGCCGCTGTCGAAGAGGCGAAACCCGCGGCGGCAAAGAAAGCCGTCCCGGCAACGCAAAAAGCGCCGGTTGCGCGCAAGTCATGGGTTTTGCGCTCCGCAAAACCCGGCATGGCCTGGATCTCTGAAAAAGGCTCCGGCGAGATCAAAACGATTTCGGTGGGCGACACGGTTGTCGGTATCGGCAAAGTGACGGCGATTGCGAAAGATGGCAGTGGCCGCTGGGTCGTGAGCGGTACCCGGGGTAAAATTAACCAATAGGTAACTTTTTGAGAATCATTCTTATCTGAATGGTTTTTGCCGAAAATTTATCTAGAATTTTATCTTTTTTTGAGGCTTCAGTTTGCAGAAAAAAACACCTTAAAATCAATGATATGGATCTTTGTCGCCTGCACCGGCAGCGGAGTTTTATTTGCAGAGATTATAAAAAGGTGGTGTAATTAAGATAGGGCTTCTTCCATAAGAATAATAATGAGGGTGTGTCCATGTGGTGCCGTCATTTGTTTAAAATAGCATTCCTTTCCGTTCTGTTTATGATCGGCGCTTCTGACGCGGCCTATGCCGGCGGCAAGGTGAGCGACATTCTCACGAACGTTGTGAATTCCTGGGGCGGCGTGACGAACCTGTTGTCCGCATTCGCTTGGCTTGCGGGTTGTTTCCTCGGTGTTGCCGGTATCCTCAAGTTCAAGGATCACGTTGACGATCCGGCGCGCAATCCGTTGTCCGCGGGCGTCAAGCGCATGCTGGCCGGAGGGATGTTCTTCTCCCTGCCGTTTATGATTCGTGCGCTGCGCGGCTCCCTGTTCGGCAACATCAACGTCGGGGATAACGAGCATACCGTTACGGGCTTCACAAGCCATACCGGCCTGTCCGCCGGCGGCCTTGACAAGATGGTTGTCGATTTCATCGGGGACATTGCCGGGCCTGCGGAAACGATGCTGGTGGCTTTCAGCTATCTGTCGGGGATCCTGTTGCTGATCGTCGGCATTTCCCGACTGACGAAGCGCATGGAGGAAGGGCCGCGCGGCCCGGCCGGCATGGGCACGATCATGACCTTTGTCGCGGCCGGCGCGCTGTTTTCCTTCGGTGACTCGGTCGGTACCTTCTCCTCCTCCCTTTTCGGGGATCGGCAGGTAATGACCCGCTCCGAGATTTCGGACGAAATCATTGACGATGCAGACGATAGAGAGCGCGTTCAGGCCGTTATCGAAGGCGTGATGGTCTTCGTGATGCTGGTCGGTTACATCGCTTTTATTCGCGGCTGGTTTGTGTTGAAGGCTTTCGCCGACGGCCAGCAGGGCGCGACCGTGGCGCAAGGCCTGACGTTCCTGCTGGGGGGATCCTTGGCGATCAATCTGGGCGAGCTGGTCAACGCCTTGCAGGAAACGGTCGGCATAGCAGGGATTACGTTCAGTTAGAAAAGAATCGTTTTCAGATCCGGGAAACGGTGGGTGATGCTGGACAAAAGGAATGACTTGGTTTCGGAAAACTTGAACAGAGGCATGAAAGTCTTTCAAAACCAGTCATGTATGGGAATTATGGTGGACCCGAGGGTACGTAAGTCTCATATTTAAGTAGTACGACAAAAAAAAGCGTGCTAGCATATACTATGTGTGTAAGTAAAAGGAGGAACTATATAATGAAACGGTCAAAAATCTCTCATAAACTCGCAGCTACGGCAACGATGGGCATGATCGCCGGTACGGCAGGCTCCGCCAAAGCGGCAACCACTTTCGCAACGATGTCCGAAAACATCGTTACCGCGTCTTCCGGCTTCAACAACCTGATCTCCACGGTTTGCTGGCTTGGCGGCGCAGGTCTCGGCGTTGCCGGTATCTTCAAACTGAAACAGCACGTGGATCAGCCGGCGCAGCACGCGATGAAAGACGGTCTGGTACGTCTGGGTGCCGGCGGCGGTCTTCTGGCCTTCCCGTTCATTCAGCAGGCAATGCAGGGCTCCATCGCTGATACGAAGCTTGACAAGCTGGATGCAGCGAAACTGAAACTGGACAGCACGTCTACGTTCGTGCCGTAATATTTGGAGACATCTGCATAAGATGGCTTATTTAAGGATATCGCCCGGCATTAGTGGATTGTCTGATGCCGGGCGTATTCTGTCTCGGGACGTGCATCGCGTATCCGAAGACACGAAGAACGCTGTTCTGCAACGTGACGACCATACCTGCCGGTACTGCGGCTTCCAGTCACGCAAATACCAGGAAGTCAATTACATCGGCAAAACGGGCAAGGCGACGGGCATCGACGACTACGCCACCGCCTGCACCTTTTGCCACCAGTGTTTTCATCTCGAGCGCGTGGAGCGCATGCAATCCGGCGCGGTGATCTGGCTGCCGGAAATCGGGCAGGCCGCGCTGCATCATATTTGCCGCGCCATTTACGTGGCACGTATTTCCCAAGGGCCGATGGCCGATGCCGCGCGCGACGCGCTGGAGGCCTTGCTCTCCCGCAAGGAGGAAGCCCAGAACCGTCTCGGCACAGACAGCCCGCGCATTCTTGCAACCGTTTTGCAGGATTTTCTGGAGGCCAAGGAATACCGCGAGCGCATGACGAAGCTCAAGGGATTTCGCATATTGCCGCTGGATCGCCGTATCATCAAGGAAGGCGATCTGGAGTTCAACCAGTTTCCGCAGATCCTGGCCTTCTGGCGCTCCAAGGACGGGCCTTTCGGCGAAACGCCGCCGCGGCGCTGGGTCAATCTTTTTTATGAACTGCGCGGCAAGGTCTGACGACATTCGGTTCGATATGCAGGCTGACCTTATTCGCATGCGCAATGCCCATAATGCGGGCATAAGTTTTTATTAGCGATTTCTCGTATACACTCGTTAAATGCATCTCGCCGTTATCCTCCGGGCGCGTGATGTCATTTTGATCAAAACATTGTTTTTATCGGGCAAGGTTTTGGTATAAAATAATAATCTGCGCTTTTTGGGGGACTGAAAGCAGTTATCAGGGAAAAAAGATGGGTATTCTGGACAATTTATTGAAACCTATGGTCAGGCTGATGCGCCAGCCGGTGGAGTCTTTCATTCGCCTCGAAACGGCGGATGACGATATGACGCTGGTGGCTGAAGACGGCTCGCTGCTGACGGTTGTCAAGGTCGACGGCGCGCGCCAGATCATCGGGGATCAGGAGTACAAGAAAATCCTGTCGGATTCCGTCGTCAAGATCGGAACGCGTTTCGACCGCCCCGGCCATGCCATGCAGATTTATTTCTCCCGCAACCCGGAGCGCAGCTTCAACGAAGTGCACAAAATCCTGCGCCCGAACCGCCGCGCCTCCATCAACATCGGCCTTGAGATCGATGATATTTTTGACGAGCGCGCGAAAAACCTCAGCAACTACCTGGCCTGGGAGGAAATCTATTTCGTGCTCTGGACCCGCCCGTCGGTTTTGACCAAATCCGACATGTCGCGCGAGGCGGAGCGCTCGCGCAAAAAGAAATGGGTGAAGGCGGAAGATGCGCAATACCCCTTCGCGGCGATAGAAGGCCTGCGCACCCGCCACAACAGCTTTGCGATCGCGACCATCACTGCGCTGAAGGAAATGGGCATTCAGGCAGCGGAGATGGAAGTGCATGACGCGCTGGTCGCCATCCGCTCCAATCTTTTGCAGCAAAGCGCCGACAGCAAATGGCGTCCTGTGCTGCCGGGTGACAAAATCGCGCCGCGCGCGCCGCGGCACAAGCACGATATGTCCGAAATTCTCTGGCCGTCCCTGCGCCAGCAGCTCACTATGACGAATGCCCGCGTGATCAACGACCAGATCGTCGAAATGGGCCAATATGTCTGGGGCGGCTGCGACATGGTGCTGGGCCCGACGGATCCGCTGCCCTTCCCGGCTTTCCTGGAGCGCATGTCCGAATCCAAAGTGCCTTTCCGCATGTCCTTCCTGATCGAGGGCGGCGGCATACAGGGCATGGCGATGCAGGCTTTCCTCTCCTCCATCTTCGCGGTCACGAACGCGGAAAACAAGATGGTGAAAGACGCGCTGGAGGCGCTGGAGGTGATTTCACGCAGCGAGCCGGTGGTGAAATTCCGCCTGTCCTTTTGCACTTGGGCACCCAAGGACGATATCGAATTGCTGCAAGACCGCCTGTCGGTGCTGACGCAGTCGGCGGAATCCTGGGGCTATTGCCAGGTCTCGCAAATTTCCGGCGATCCGCTGGATCAAGTCATGTCTTCGGCGATGGGCATTCACTGCGCCTCCACCGCGCCGCCGGCGGTCGCGCCGCTGTACGAAGTTATGAAGCTGGTGCCGTGGCAGCGTGCCTCCAGCCCGTTCGAACAGGGCGCGATCCTGTTCCGCACGCCCGACGGCCGCGTCTGGCCCTACCAGACCGGTTCCAACGTCACCACGACCTGGTTCGACCTTGTTTTCGCCCAGCCGGGGGGCGGCAAATCGGTTTTGATGAACACGCTGAACCTCGGCACCTGCCTGACGGCCGGCGTGTCGAACCTGCCCTATATCGCGGTCATCGACATCGGCCCGTCTTCCGCGGGCCTTGTTTCCCTGCTGAAAGACGCCCTGCCGCCCAACCGCCGGCACGAGGTGACATCCTACCGTTTGCAGATGACGGCGCAGTTCGCGATCAACCCCTTCGATACCAAGCTCGGCATGCGTGCGCCGCAGGTATCGGAGCGCAGCTTCCTGATCGAATTGCTGACCCTGATCTGCACACCGCCCGGCCAGGCCGAGCCTTATGACGGCATTTCCCAGCTGGCGGGGATGGTGGTCGATGAAATGTACCGCTGGCGCGACGATACCTCGTCGAACGCCGAGCCGCGCCCCTATCTGCCGCGGATCGACCAGACGGTGGACGAAGCCATCCGCGAACACGATCTCAAGCTGCCGCCTTCCGCCTATTGGTGGGATGTGGTGGATTTGCTGTTTGACAAGGGCCTGACCTATGAAGCCGGCCTTGCGCAGCGCTATGCCATGCCGACGCTGGGCGATGCGATCGCCGCCGCCCGCCGCCCGCAGATTCGCAACCTTCTGGAAGAAACCTCCATCGGGTCTTCCTCCGAGGGCGTGATCCACGCATTCGAGCGCATGGTCACCTCCGGCGTGCGCGAATTCCCGATCTTGTCTTCGGTGACCAAGTTCTCGCTCGCGGAAACGCGGGTTTGCGCGCTCGACCTTGCCGACGTCTGCCCCTCCGGCGATGCGACATCCGACCGCCAGACGGCCGTGATGTACATGCTGGCGCGTCAGGCGCTCGTCACCCCGTGGTGGATCAACGAAGAGGCGCTGGCGCAAATGACACCGAAGTACCGCGCTTATCACGAAAGCCGTCTGCAGGATCTGGCCGAAACGCCGAAACGCCTGTGCTATGACGAGTTCCACCGTACGTCCAAAACCAAATCCGTCCGCGCGCAGATCGTGCGCGACGTGCGCGAGGGACGTAAGCGCGGGATCCAGATCATTCTCGCCTCCCAGATGCTGGACGACTTCGACGACGACATGGTCGATCTTGCCACCGGTGTATGGGTTCTCGGCGCCGCCATCTCAGACGGCGCGGTGGATGCGACGCAGAAACGCTTCGGCCTGACCGATACGGCGCGCTGGGTCATGCGGAACAAGCTGACCGGCCCGAAGGCCGGCGGGGCGCCCGCGCTGCTCGTCCTCGGGACGACGGACGGCCGTTACGAACAGCACCTCATCAACACGCTGGGCCCTATCGAGCTTTGGGCCTTCTCGACCTCGGCGGAGGACGTGGCCATTCGCTCCCGTCTTTACGCCCGCGTCGGCGCGTCACAGGCGCGAAAGCTGCTCGGCATCAACTTCCCGGGCGGTTCCGCCCGCTCCGAAATCCGCCGCCGCATTGCGTCCTTGTCGGAAAAAGGGGAAGTGGAAGCCGCCACCCTGGGCTCGGTCATCGATACGATCGTGGAAGAACTGGTGGGCAGCACCAAGATCAGCCTTGAAGAACTGAACAAGAAAACGGGCTGATCGAACAGCAAGTAAAGAAAAAGCGCCGATGTTTTATCGGCGCTTTTTTGTACTCACATATTCGGCCCCTTCGGCTTTAAACGGAAGCGGCCGGCTTGTTGTTTTAACCCCAGCCGGTCGGCCGCAGCAGCGGCGGCGCCGATATCGATTTGATCGTGGAATGTCGCGGGGACGTGGTTCCGGTACAGTTTGCGCATGTCCGCGGCACGTCCTGCCCAGAGCGCGGGATCGAAAACGGTTTTCAGCTGTTGCGTTTGCGCCAGCAGCAGCAATACCGATTGCCCCGCCGGCGTTTCACGGGTGAGGTCGGCGGTTTGAATGGCAATGCCCGCTTCCAGCGCCTTGTCGCACACCACGTCGAAATGTCCCGCTTTCGCAGCCAGATGCAACCCCGTATGGCCGGGACAGGTTTTGTTTTCGGTCAGCAGCCCGGCATAGCTTTTGGCGGTGAAATATTCGCGCGTGGCGACGATGCCCGTGCTGCCGGATCGAATGGCATCCGCTACCTCGCGTAAACCGATGTTGACCGCCCAGTCGAGCGCGTTCATGTCGCGGTAATATACTTCGTGATCGGCTCCGTGCTGCAGCATGATCTTTGCCGCTTGCGCATGGCCGTGGGAAATCGTCTGGTGCAGCAAAACACCGCCCCGCGCCCGCGCATCGGCACCGGCGCAGAGCAGCAGGCGAAAGACCTGCGCATTGCCGCGCGGGATGGCGAGCGAAAGGGCGGAAGCTTCGTCGTGGTTCGCATCGGCGCCAAGTTCCAGAAACTTGCGCACCAATGTCTCGTCACCGTTATGCGCGGCCTCGCCCAGCGCATCGTTTTTAACGGGGGCAAGATCGATGCCTTTGTCAATCAGGAAATCGACCACTTTGTGATGCTTGTTCGATACGGCGGCGAGCAGGGCGCGCCCCGCGCGGAAATTGATATCCGCGCCGTGGTTCAGCGCCGTTTCCACGCGCCAGAGATCGCCCTTGCGCGCGCTTTGAAACAGCGCGTCGTTCAGCCCCGCCGCGCTGCGGGATGTCAGGCTGTCCAGCCATTTGTCATCATCGTCATCGATGCCGGCGACGGACATGTTACAGTCCTTTCGGTTTAAAGGGTTGTTGTCGCGCCAGGCGGCGCAGCTTTTCGCGCTGCGCGGCGGCGGTGAAGCGCTCCGCCTTTACCTGCGCCTGATAAACGGGCGGCACAAGACGGCAGATGCGCATGAATTCTTCCGGCCTGTGCAGCCAGAAATCGGGCTGCAACAGGACGGGCAATTCGTTTTGCGCGCCCAAAATCTCCAGCGTGTTGTTGCCCTGCGTATCGGTTGCCGCAAGATCCCCGGCGCAGAGCGGGTTTTGTTTCTCTCGCGCCGCCAGCCGCATGACCTCGTCAAACCGTCCGCTTTGCGCAAAGTGCGTGAAACCGCCCCCTTGCGCGCGCAGGTCGCCCAGCGTGCGGGGCAGGGGGCGGTCACTGCCGGCGATGGCGGCGCGGGCATCCCATTTTGCGAGCACGGCTTCGATTGTATCGTAAGGAAAATTCGGGAAGCGTTCCTTGTCCTTGGCGAGCAGGGCTTGCGCATGGCCGATATCCGCGCCATGTTGCAGCATGATGTCGAGCGCGGCGCCGTGGTTTTGCTCCACAACCCCTTCCATGACGTATTTGCAGGTGAGGTCGGTCGTATACCCTTTCGCCATGAAGGCGCGCAGCAGATCCACATGTCCGCCCAGCAGGGCGGCGGCGGCGATGTCGAAATCCTTGGTCGATGTCGCATCGAACCCGTAGCCCAGCATGTGATAGACCAGATCGCCGTGCCCTGCGCCCGCGGCGAAATGCAGAGCCTCGTGGTAGTAATAGGGTTCGTGCACGCCCCTGGCATGTTCGGCGTCCAGAATATCCGGTAGGTTGAACCTTGCGGCCAGCACAAGGCGGTTATAACCCACGCCGCGCATCACGGGTTCGATATCCACGCCCTTTTGCAACAGGCGGTGCACCGCCGCGCGGTCTTCTTCCAGCACGGCGATTCTGAGGGCCTGGTGCAGATCCGGATGATCCGGCGGCAGGGCCATATAGGGCGGGTCTTGAGGCTGTTGCATGGGTCTTTTCCGAAATATTCATCCTTTATAAGGATTTGGCGCGGCATGGTCAACTACGCAACCGGCGCGGTGTTAAGCAATCTTTAATAAAACACTGATAAACAAGTACAAAAGCATGGGTTTGAGGCCGCTTTTTCTTGAATGTCACTAAAGTTTTATGTAATATAAAAATAGAGGGGATCTGCATGACGCATAAGCCGGAATTCGATGCCAAAGCGAAAAAAGCACCCGCAGGGGTGGAGCAGCCGGCTGCTTGCGATGCCAACAAGCATGACGCGAAAATCGTGCATCATTTCGGCCCGAACGCCGTGATGCGCACCGCGCCATAACAGTGCCGCCTTTATAGATACCAAAGGCAGGCTGCGACGAGTTTTTTGTTGTGAGCCCCATAACTTCCTCAAACCCGGCTTTTCGAGAGCCGGGTTTATTTTGTTGCGCCCGACACTATGAATAATCGAGCTATGTATAACTGTGGATAATTGTGGATTTTAAACATCCGTTTGTGTTTTGATGGAATGGCAGACGATGGCCATGACGGGTGTGTAATCCGGGGTTTCAAGGAGATCTAAACATGTCGAGTTTGCGTCACCAGGCTGCTCAGCCGTTCTTTTTTGATCCATCGCCGAAACCGCCGCCGAAACCGCCGACAGAGCGGGGTGACTGGACGGAGTATGTAGCGGGCAAGGGCTATGCCCGAAAGCCTGTCGATGTCGATTTCATCGGCACGATCGTCCATGAGCGCCCCGATCCCTTCGCATCCGAGGAACAAAAGCGCAAGCGCCAGCGCGAACTGCACCGCGAGGCCGTGCGCAACCAGCGGGTGCTGGAACAGGCGATTTTCATTTTGTCGCAAAGCCCCACGGGGCGCGACGTGCTGGAACAGATGACGGCGGAAGGATACCAGATCGTTTTCGACGACCGCCGCACGGGCGACCGCGGCGCGGGCGGGTTGTGCGACCCGACCGACAAGAAAATCATCCTGCGCGGGCATGACAACCCCGAATACCTCGCCTTGCTACTGGGGCATGAATGCGTGCATGCGGTGCAAAACACGCGGCATGACATTTTTCCTTCCACCCGCCACAAGCCGGAGGCGGGCATTAAATTGTCTTTCGCCATTGAGGCCGATGCCTATGCGCAGCAATCGCAAATCGCGCTGGAGCTGGCCTACGGCGACCCCGACGGCCCCGCCGACCAGATCAAAATGGACGGGCCGCTGAAGCAAATGCGCGCGCGCTTTCCGGATATCATGAAGGCGGCGGAACGCGTGCTCAGCGACGAGAAGAACATCAGCAACGGCGCCAGCGTCGCCGCGGCCTTCGAGGCCTTTTACGATAATTTTTACCTGCGCACGTTTTACGAAGACGCGCATATCGAATGGGCGGACATGTACGCGCCGAAGCTGAAGGGCAGTTTCCCCTATCTGCAAAAACATTTTTCCAAGGATGTGGACAGCCGGTGGATCAAGGACCGCATCCAGCATCGCGGCAAGGCATATTTGAACGAACATGCGCCGAAGCTGACCTTCGACGATGCGCGGCACAGCGGCTTGTCCGAGGAAACCAATAAAAAAGTGGAGCGTTTTTACAAAAAGCATTTGCCCAAGGACCCGCCGCCGAAACTGAAAACCTTCGGCGTGCATATGAAGAATGCCGTGGACTGGGTGCTGGGCCTGGCGGGCGATACGCATGTCATTTTCAAAAAAGGCGACGACCGCACCAAACCGCCGCTGAAGGCGCCGCCAAGCCGCAATAATTTCGGTTTTTGGAAGTGATTTTTAAAATCGATCCGCATATAAGGTTGCCTTTTCAAGCGTAGCGCGGAATGGCAGGCATGCCTTATTTGCGCTCATTCCCTGTTTTTAATAATAGCGCACCGGTCGCGGTCTTGATTTTCCGCGCATATCGGTTCATATCTTTGGGACGGGTTTAAGGGGCGTTTTGATAGATAAAAAAGGACACGAATATGCGCGAAGGCACTTCCCCTTACGGCAACTGGGCGGGCACCACCATTCTTTCCGTGCGCAAGGGCAATGACGTCGTGGTCGCGGGCGACGGCCAGGTCTCCATGGGGCAGACCGTCATGAAATCCAATGCGCGCAAGGTGCGGCGTCTGGCGGGCGGCAACGTCATCGTCGGTTTCGCCGGCGCGACGGCCGATGCCTTCACGCTGTTCGAGCGACTGGAGGCCAAGCTGGAGCAGCATCCCGCGCAATTGACCCGCGCCTGCGTGGAACTGGCCAAGGACTGGCGCACCGACAAATACCTGCGCCGGCTGGAGGCGCTGATGGCCGTGGTCGATAAGGACGTGTCGCTGATTTTATCGGGCACGGGCGATGTCGTGGAGCCGGAAGACGGACTGATCGGCATCGGCTCCGGCGGCACCTTCGCACTTGCCGCCGCGCGCGCATTGGTCGACGTGGCGGGCCTGGATGCCGAGGCGATCGCGCGCAAATCCATGGGCATCGCCGCCGATATCTGCGTTTACACCAACCACAATCTTGTCGTGGAGAAGATCTGATGACGTCCGCTTCCGCCAAAGCCGCGCAAAAAGATAATCCGGTCGCCGCCGGCAGCTTCAGCCCGCGTGAAATCGTCTCGGAGCTTGACCGGTATATCGTCGGGCAGAAGGACGCGAAACGCGCCGTGGCCGTCGCCTTGCGCAACCGCTGGCGCCGCCTGCAGCTGGACGACATGATGCGCGAGGAGGTTTTGCCTAAAAACATCCTCATGATCGGCCCCACGGGCGTCGGCAAAACCGAAATCGCCCGCCGTCTTGCAAAGCTCGCGCAAGCGCCGTTCATCAAGGTCGAGGCGACGAAGTTCACCGAGGTCGGCTATGTCGGCCGCGATGTGGAATCCATTGTGCGCGATCTGATGGATGCGGCGATCAGCATGAGCCGCGAGAAAATGCGCAGAACCGTTCTGGCGCGTGCGGAGCTTGCCGCGGAAGACCGTGTGATCGAGGCGCTGGCCGGCGCCGACGCGCGCGACGCCACGCGCCAGATGTTCCGCAAGCAATTGCGCGAAGGGGCGCTGAACGACAAGGAAATCGAAATTTCGGTCGCCGATCGCAGCAGCGCCGCCATGCCGCTCATGGATATTCCGGGCATGCCGGGCGGGCAGATGGGCATGATTTCACTGGGCGACATCATGGGCCCGGCCTTCGGCGAGAAACGCAAAACGCGCAAGATGACGGTTGCCGATTCCTACGATATTTTATTGCAGGAAGAATCCGACAAGCTGCTGGACGAGGAAAAAATCCTCGCCGAGGCGAAATTCGCCGTGGAAAACAACGGCATCGTTTTTCTGGACGAGATCGACAAAATCGCCGCCCGCAGCGACGGCCAGGCGCGCGGCGGCGATGTCAGCCGCGAAGGCGTGCAGCGCGACCTTTTGCCGCTGATCGAGGGGACGGGCGTTTCAACGAAACACGGCATGATCCGCACGGATCACATCCTGTTCATCGCTTCGGGCGCGTTCCATTTTGCCAAGCCGTCGGATTTGCTGCCGGAGCTGCAAGGGCGCCTGCCGATCCGCGTGGAGCTCTCCGCGCTGACCGAAGAAGATTTCCGCCGCATCCTGACCGAGCCCGAGGCCAGCCTCATCAAGCAATACAAGGCGCTGATGGCGACGGAAGACGTGACGCTGGACTTCGAAGAAGAGGCGATCGCCGCGCTTGCCCGCCTTGCGGTCGAGATCAACAAGAGCATCGAGAACATCGGCGCGCGCCGCCTGCACACCATTTTGGAAAAATTGCTGGAAGAAATCAGCTTCACCGCCACCGACCGCGGCGGGGAAAGCATCACGATTACCGTCGAGCTGGTGCAAAAAACCGTGGCGCCGCTGGGCAAGGATATGGATCTTTCCAAATTTATTCTTTGATTTCAAAGGGTTGATTGTGGATTGCGGTATTGACATATCGCAACGTTTATGGATAATGAAGTATCTTTAACCCCCTGATTCATAAACGAAGCATCATGTCCGCCGATCTTTCGCATATACGCGGCAACTGGAAAGCCGGCCTTGATTATCTCGAAAATATTTTCGGGCAGGCGGTCGCGCAATCGGGCGACGGCACGATCAAGGCGGAAGACGCCAAAACGCTGGCGCAGCAGATGCAGCAGCTGGGCGCGGCGGAATGGGACAACAACCGCAAAATCTATACCTACAGCCATCTGGATCTGGATATTTCCATTCCCGCTGCGGAAGCCGGGTTGATTCCGTGGTGGGCGGTCATGTCGGGCCGCGCCTATGCCGGCGACCTGGAGGGACTGCGCAAGGTATATGCGCTCGCGCGCGAAAAAATCCCCGACGAGGACGATCGCCCGGATGTGAATTCCGCGCTGACATGGATTTCTTTTCCCCATAAAGCTCACGCCGGCTACGGCAATAAAATCAAACCCGACGTATTGCAGCAGCTTTTCGACTGGGGCGCCGATCCCAACCGCGAAAACGGCAAATGGCTGATCAGCGCGCTCAACGAATGCGAGGCCGATGCCGTCGACGTCTGGCTGGATAACGGCGCGGCGCTGAAAACCGTGGTGCAGGTCATCAACGCCATGAACGGCCGCAATGCCGAGCGCCATGCCTTCTTGCTGGCCCGCCTGCCAGGCCGCGCCTATTACGATGCGCTGGATGCCGATACGCTGCTGGAAACGAAATTCGTGCCCGATACGGGCGGCACCGCCGCCTTTAAAACCGTTTTCAATTTCAAGGCGCAGCGCGTCACCGAAATCTATGAAAGCCCGCGCCAGCAACAGCCCGTGATGATATCCTCGCTGTTCGAGGACTTCAGCGTGACGGCCGTCGCCGCCGCGCGCGACAAACTGGAATCCATCACCGGTAAACCTGTGGAGATTGCCGCACGCATTGCCAAGACGCCCAAGCCCAGACTGCAAAAACCGCTGGCGGGGGGCTGAAATGGCGAGGACGGCGTATTATCTCAGCGGCGAAAATGTCCTGGCGGTTGAAAAATCCTTTCACTTGCCGGAAAGTAATTTCCGTTATGAGGGCACCCGCAAGGATTTCCGCCGGAACATTTATCTTTTCGATTTTGAATTTCGTACCGTCACCGTCCTGTCGCGCGGCGGGCCGGGCGGCAAGGAAGAATCGCAAATCATCCCGTTTTCGCAGATGGACGCGGCGGTCGTCGGCGCCATGCGGGAAAAGCTGATCGAGCTGGGCGGCATCGCGCCGGAGGATCCGGCAACCATCCGCAAAAAGGGCCTGACGGCACAAAATACGGGCGCGCGAAATCCGCAGCCGAAAGGAATGTGACATGACGATCGATGACGGTTTCGGAGAAATGCTCCCCCCACCGCGCCCCGCGCAGCCTGAAAAACCCGCTTTCGACAAAGTGCCCGATCCCCTGCTGCGCAATACGCAGGATGCGGCCTTGTGGCGGCAAAGCGCCGAGGCGTATGCCCGCATCATGAAACAGATCGATCCTGCCGGCATCGTCGCCAAAACGGTCGCGGAACTCGATGCGAAGGATGACCGCAACGGCAAATGCCGCGAGGCGCTGCAGCCCGCGCGTCAATTGCTCGGCAGCATTCCCGCCGGATCGTGGCCGCAGTACCGCACCAATATGACCTACGGCGCGTTTGATGCCGATGCGCTGGTCGAGCTTTGCCGGCACAGCCTGCTCGGCTGGCAATCCGCGCTGGATGCCAAGGCGCTCACCGGCACGGCGGATGACATGCAAAAAATCGCGGACGCCGCGCGGGATGCGGGGCAATCGCTGAATTTCTCCGCCGCGCTTGCCTGGGCGGCGCAGCCGAAGCTGCCGGTGCAGGGCATGTATTTCAAGGGCAACCTTGAAACGACGGAAAAGCTTTTCGATCTCGGCGCGCTGCCCAATTACAACAGCCAGAACCTGTTTCTGGAAGTCGCCGAAAAGGGCGATTTCGACATCGCGCGCGCCTTTGCTCGCCGCGCGCATACGGTCGGCATGGATATCGAGCGCTATATGCACTGGGCCAAGAGCAATAACCGTCCCGCCCTGCACGACAGCTGCCGCAAGCTGCACTGGGAATACGGCCGTTTCAGCGCGGTCGATTACGAAACGCTGGTGGAAAAAAAGCAGCTGGCGGATAAATCGCAGATCAGCATCGTGTTCAATTTCGCATCGCGTCGCGTCAGCGAGATTTACGAATACGGCCATCCGGCGCAGGCGATTAAAACGGATTTTCCTTTCGAAGACTACGCGGAAGAGGCGATCAAGGCCGCTGCCAGGAAACTGGCGGAACTCGGCGGCAGTCCCACGCCTTACGATCCGTCGCTGCCCGGCAAGCGCGGCATTGCCAAGCCCAAACTGTCGCAGCCGCCGTCCCAATAAAGCATTACGCGCGGGGCATTTTCTTTTTGCGCAGCCGCAGGTAAAAGGCGCCGTCCCCGCCGTCCTCGGCGCGCGCGGGCGTGAGCGCCAGCGCAAGGCCTTTCAACGGCGGCAGTTCCAGCCATTGCGGCAGCATGCGCCGCAAAACGCCGCCGCCCGTGCTGCGGCTGCCCTTGCCGGTGATGACGAGCAAGGTGCGCTTGTCCTGCTTTTGCGCGGACAGGATGAATTTTTCCAAAGCCGCCTTGGCCGCCGCCTGCGTCATGCCGTGCAGGTCGATTTTTTTGTCGATCGGCCATTTGCCCTTGCGCAGCGCGCGGGCGGTGCCGTCATCCTGCTTGGCCGCAGGCGGCGGCATAACAGGTTTTACAGCGGCGCGCGCGGCGATTGTCGGCGCAGGTATTGAAGGGATTATGGAACTTTTTGTCGTCTTGGGCCGCTTGTCTTTTGAGACAGGTTCGATTCTTTTGGCCTGTTTTTGCGGCCGCACCGTTTTGGCGACTTTTTGCCAAAGGGCGTCGTCTTCGGCGGACAAAGAGGGTTTGGGCGGTTTTTTCATAGCAAAATCAGGCGGAAAACATTGTGCGGATTCATATTTTTTAACCAAAGCCATGATATAATAACTTGATGAAAATGATGAGAGGTTCTTCGAAAACATGAAAAAAAGCGGCTTTTCCGTACTGGCGATCACCTTTGCCGTGGCTTTTGCTGTTTTGCAATCCGGCGTCGCCCTTGCGCAATGGGGGGCGGAAGAAAATCGGGAACGCGCGGCAACGCCCATGACCGTCGCCACGGTTTATCACATCATGCAGCGCAAGCTGCCGGATTTCACCGCCTGGGCGCGCGAGACGGAAGCCTATAAAAAGGCGGACGGCTTTGACAAGAACGTCGTGCTGGAGCGCGAGGTGGCGCGCCTGAAATTCGAATTTTCGCAAATTTCCCCCTTCGATCCTCTCGTGATCCGCACGCGCGTCAGGCTGTCGCCCTACAGCACGCAGACGAGGGGCTATCTTGTGCACGGCATTACGCCCGAGACTTATTTCGGGTATACCCACATGGGCGTCAATTACGCCATCGTCCTGCCCAAGCTTATGGACTACGAATGGATCGGCGTTGAAGGCGCACAGAAGAACAAGGTGGAAGCGGCCGCGGAAAAAAGCCCCGGACGCGAGGTCGTCATGAAAATCAAGGTGCGCATCAACTACGCCGATAAAAATCCCGTCACCATGCAAAAACAGCCTTATTTCCTGATGTCGGGCGATATCACCACCCTCGAGCTCTTTGACAGGCGCGATGCCGACCGTCCCGTCTGGTGGATGGACAGCAAGGAAGCCCTTTCCGCCGCGCAGCAAGAGCTGTTGAACCTCAAGCGCTAGGCAGACTGCGGGCGCCATGTTTTCCGGTCCCGGCATCAGCGCTTTTTTCCAGCCCATTCGCGCCGCGGGCGCGGAAGCCGTGCCGGCGCAGGCCGTCCGGCCCTTGCGTAAGGCGGGAGACGATCCGCGCGGCGGCACGGAAAATTTTCAGGATAAAACGGAAAGCCCGCCTGCGCCCTCCGTGACTGCCGGCCATGCGGCGGCGGATGCTTTTACCGAAGATCATACCGCGCTTTCCATTCCGGCCCTGCGCGCCCTGCTCGCGGGCGGTGAAGGCACGGGCGGGGCGCCGGCATCGCGGCGAGAGGAAGGCGCGGCGGGGGAGGATGCGGCGGATGCCGCCACTGCCGCGGAGATGCCGCCCGCATTGCGCGCGGCGGCCGCCGCCTATCAGCATGCCGCCGCCGTGAAGCCGCCCGCCGCGCCCCCTGTACCCGACGGTTTTACGCCGCCGCCGCGCGACCAGGCGTCGGCGGCGGATATCCTGCTGATGCTGGCGCAAATCGAGGCCGCGGGCATGCACGAGATCGCGGTGCGCGACGGATCGTCCATTTATGACACGCTGGCGGCACTTTGTTGGTCTTTGCAGCGTTAATATTGCGGCACTATGAAAAAATAGAGGCGGCTGTTTGCCAGTCGCTGCAAGGAGCCGCGCAAAGGGCCGTAAAGAATTGTTGAGAAATGAATATCCGTGTCGGATAATGGGCCGAACAACAACGGTGATCGCCTATGGAAAGAAAAACGCCCATTTTTACGATCCGCCCCCTGTTTGACCAGGGGTTGACGACCGTTCAGGCCGTTCTTTTCACGGCTGTCGCCGTCTTGCCGGTAACCATCGTCGTCGGCACCTTGCTGTTCGTGCTGCTGGGCCTGATCGGCCTCGGCAGTTTCATTAACGCGAGCTACCTCTACGGCCTTATCCTCGTCGCGGGCATCGTCTGCCTGCCGCCCGTTTTTTTCGAGATGAAGAAAAAAGCCTACGGCCGCACCGTCTTTCATTTCTTTGAAGATCATGTGGATTACCAGCACATGCCGCTTTACATCAACCTGCGTCGCAGCCGCCTGCGCTACCGCGATATCGCCGATGTGCGCATGGAAGGCCAGGTGCTGCAAGAACAGCGCCGCTTGACGAATATCATGATCTATGTGCCCGCCATGGCGCCGAGCCCGCGCGCTTTCGGCGGCGTCAAAATCCCCGATGTGCCGGTGACGCAGGACTATATGATGCGCATCATGGATCTGATCGAAAGCAGCGAAAACCGCGATATGGCCCGTGCGGCCGGCCTGATGTCTCCGCCGCCGGCGCAGACGGCGGACAGCCTGCCGACGACCGCCGCGCCGCTGCCGCCGTCCGGTGACTGATCCGAATCCATCGTCCGCCGCGGGGGCGCCGCTGCTCCGTTTGCATACGCATTTCGAGCCGCTGATGGTGATGTATCACCATCCCGTGCGCCTGACGGCAAGTTTGCTGATCCCGCTTTTCCTGCTGCCCGAATTTTCCGCGCTGGTGCAAAAGCACGTGGGGCTCGGCAGCGCGGCATCCGCCGTTTTCGTCGTGGCGGTGATTATATTCCTCGTATTCCTGCCGCAGCTGTTCGTTTCGGCGTTGAACTGCAAGCAGGTCGGTTACGATTTTTACAAGGACCATTTCAGCTTCATCGAAAGCTTCCTGCTGCGCGAGCCGATCCGCGTGCCCTACCGTAGCGTCATCGCCGTGACGGCGCGGCAGGGGCGCGTTCAGAAAATATTCCATCTTGCCGATATCGTCATTGAAACGCAGCCCGTGGGACGTCTCGAAAGCCGCAGCGTTTACACCGTGATCCGCGACGTGCGTCATGCGCCGCGCGCGGTGCGAAAGATCGATGCCTTGCTTGAATCTTTCCACGCAGACCGGCAAGCCGCAGCGGCCGGGGAATAAAAGGGATAAGCGCCTGTCGGCCTTTCGGCCTGTCAGCTTTTCGGCCCGTCAGCCTTCGGCATGACGAAGCGGTATCCGCCGTCCCCGTCGGTCGACAGGGATTCCGCCAGCGCGGGAATGCCCGCCGTTTTCTGGCGCAGGCGGTAGATATGCGTTTCCAGCGTATGCGTATCCACGCCGGCCTGATAGCGCCAGACGTCGCGCAGCAGATCGTCGCGCGAAACGGCCACGCCGCGGCGGCGAATGAGATAGGCGAGAATCTCCACTTCCTTATCGGTGAGGCTGACGGAACCATCCGGCGTCTGCAGGGTTTTATCCTGCGGCTGGAAACTGCAATCGCCGAGCGCGATGTCGTCGAGGTAGAGAACGGGATCGTTCAGCATCTGGCGGATCTGCCGCATGACGGCGCCGAGGCGCTGGCGCGTTTGAAAGGCCAGACGCAAGACCGGCACGGCGGGTGGCAGGTTTTCCACCGTATCCCGGCACAGCAGCACAAGGTCATAAACCGTCTGCGCGTCGGCTTCGGCGGCAAGGCGGACGTCCCCGCCGAAAGCCGCGCCCAGCGCCGCCATCACGGGGGCGGGCAGGTCGGGGGCAAGTATTTTTTGTATTGTTTTCATGGTGTTGCGGCAGCCATTCTTTTTGACGACAAGACTTTTTTAAGACAAACTCAGCTAAAGTATAGGGGGAGGATCGCTCAATGTCAGCAGACTCTGCGGAAATCATCAAGGAATATGACGTTATGTTCGCGCTGCGCACGGGCGTCACGATCCTGATTCCGCAAACGGAAACGCTGAATTGCGGCACCGAGGTGCCCGTGCAGTTCACGGTCAGTCCCGATAACCCATGCGATCTGCTGATTTCCGCCAACGGCAGATCCGCCGTGTTGAAAGACCTGCGCAAGGATTATCTCGACGAAGCGATCGAGCGCGGCGTGATCATGTTCTATGAAATGAGGGACGAGGAAGTCATTCGTTGCACCCCCTGCAGCTATAACGGCGGGAAATGACCCGCGGCGCCGTCGTCATGCCCGCGCAACATGCTTAAAATACCTGCGGGCCTCCGGAAGGCCGACAGGCTGTTTATATGCTTCACAAGGCGCGTTCGGACGCCCGCGTAAAGCGGGCATGACAGGTGTTTTTCTTATTGATCTATTCTTATTGATCCATTCAAGGAGATGATCGCGAAATATTCTTCACCGAAAAAGCGCCGGTCTCTTGCACCTCATGCGTTGCCTGTGAACATGCCTGACGGTGGCGGCAGGATGAGGCAAGTAAGTATTAGCTCAGCGAATTTAACGGCGCGGGCGGTGGTTTATCGGCCGCCCTCGTAGGGCAGGGCGCCAGTCTGGCGGGCCTGATCCATGATCTGCTGTTGCTTTTGCTGCATTTCCTCGCGCATGCGCGCCCATTCGGCGCGCTGCTTTTGCAGGCGCTCGGCCTGTTGTTTTTGCGCTTCGCGCTGGCGTTCCCGGCGCAAGTCGGTCGCCTTGCGGCGCGCTTCTTCCAGCGAGCCGGGCGTACCGTCCGTGCTGTTGGCGACAAAGTCGTAAAGGTTGTCGGCAGGCCCTGCCTGATAGGGATTGTTGCTGCTGCGCGGCGGCGCGCTGACAATGCCGCCGTAGGTGCTTTCCGCCGACGGCGCAGGCGCGGCGGCGCGGCCCGTGCCGCCGGGCGTTGCGGGGGCGAGAACGGATTCATACGCCGCCGCCTGTTGCGGTGCGGCGGTCATCATGCCAAGCGCCAGCACGGCGGCGGTGGCGGCGGTGAGAAGTTTTCCTGTTTTCAGCATGGCGTCTTTTTCCTTCGATCGTCGGAGATGAGGTTACTGCAGCGGCTGCAGCGTTTTAAAGGCTTCGCGCAACCGTTCCAGCGATTTATCGGTGCTTTCGCGTTGTTCCTGCACGAACACGCCGGGCACGCCCATGGTGCTGTAGACTTCGTCCGGAATGCCTTTTTTATGCATGAAGCCGTCGGCGAACATTTTCAGTTTTTCGTAGCCGGCGCGCGCATTGCGGCGGCGCTGCTCCGGTGTCAGGCCCTTTATGTTGATGCTGAACATGACCTGTTCGATCTGTTTTTTGATCATGGCTTCCTGCGGCAGCATGCCGTTGATGCGCATGCGCGGGGAGGACGCGAGACTATAGGCCTTGGGCGATACCTTGATGCGGGCGGCCATTTCATCGGTCAGCTTGGGCAGGTTCAGCTCAAAGCCCTGCATGCGGGCGAAGTCCTCCAGATCCTGCGCGGTGCGGATCGGGCGGGGCGGTATGCTGCCGGGGCGCGGCGTCATGGCGACCACGCGCTTGTCTTGCGGCGCGGGGGTGTAGTCGTGCGGGGCGGCGGCTTGTTTGGGCGCGGGCGTGCTTTCGGGCGCGGCGGCGGTACCGGGCGGCGCGGTATTGATAATGCCCGTTTCGCGCTCCGGCACGTATCCGGGCATGACGCCATCATAGCCCTTGGGCGCCTCCTTGCGCCGGTCGGGGGAAATCAGCCCGTGATAGCCGGGGGCTTCCGGCGCGGTTTTCGGGGCGGGTTTTTGCGGCTGGTTATCGGGGATCAGCCCCTGATAGCCCTGCGCGGCCGCCTCGGAGGAGGGCGCGGCCACGGCCAGCGCGGCGGCGATGACGCCGACGATCAAAAAACGGTTTCTCTGCTCTGTTTTCACGGGGGCAAGCCTCCTGATCCTTACGATTCACAGCCTTGCGCCGGCGCGTGCGTGGGCGGCGCGGGAATATATTCCTGCATCGCAGGGCCATTCCCATTATAACATATCTTGTTTAAAAAGAAGACACGGCGCAGGAATGCGCGGTTAAATATATGAAAGTTATGGATAAATGAGCCAAGATCTTTTGTCGATGCCCCTGCGCGCCCTGCTGGCCGCCTATCGCCGCCGTAAAATCTCGCCGGTGGAGGTGACGCGCGCGGCGCTGGCGCGAATCGCGGCGCTGAACGGCGAGGTGAACGCCCTTTGCCTCGTGGATGCGCAAAAGGCGCTGTCCATGGCGCGCGCGGCGGAAAAACGCTATGCGGCGGGCGGCGATATTCCCTTGCTGTGCGGTGTGCCGGTAACGATCAAGGACTGGTTCCATGTGAAGGGCTGGCCGACGCGTTTCGGCAGCTTGCTGTCGGACGGTGCGCCGCAGAAGGCGGACTCGCCGCTTGTCGCGCGGCTGCGCGAAGCGGGCGCGGTGTTTCTCGGCAAGACGACGCTGCCCGAATACGGGCATAAGGGCGTGACGGACAGCCCGCTCTACGGCACAACGCGCAACCCGTGGCATCTTGGCAAAACCAGCGGCGGCTCGTCGGGCGGCGCGGCGGCGGCGGCGGCCACGGGCATGGGCTTTTTGCATTTCGGCAGCGATGCGGGCGGATCGGTGCGCATCCCCGCAAGCTTTTGCGGCGTCTTCGGCTTCAAGCCCAGCCCCGGCATGGTGCCGTCCTGGCCGCCCGGTTTGTTTTCCACCCTTTCCGCCGTCGGCCCGCTGACAAGAGGCGTGGAAGATGCCGCCTTCGCGCTGGATGTCATGACGCAACCTGACGCGCGCGACTGGCACGCGTTGCCGATCGGCAAGCCTTCCTTTGTAAAAACGGTGAGCAAGCCGCTGCGCAGGCTGAAAATCGCCTATGCGCCGACGGTGAACGGCATCCGCATGAACGATGACGTCGCCGCCGTGATGAATAAAAAAGTCAGGCTGCTGCAACGCTTCGGCACGGTGGATGTGATTCATCTGGATGTGCCGAACCTTATCGACGTGTTCAACAAGCATTGGATGGCGGTGGCTTCCTATATGGCGGCGGGCTATACCGCGGCACAGAAAAAGAAAACCGATCCGCGCCTGCTGAACTGGGCGGCGCGCGGCGATGAATTAAAGCTGCACGATTATCTGGCCGCGGAACGCGCGCGCATGGATATCGGGGAATATTTCAAATCCATCCTCGACCGCTACGATATTCTGGTGACGCCGACGACGGCCATGACGGCCTTTGATACCGGCACCAATATGCCGCGGGACCGCAGCGGCAAACCGTGGGAGGACTGGACGCCCTTCACCTATCCCGCCAATCTTGCCAAACTGCCCGCCGCCTCCCTGCCCGCGGGCCTGACAAAAAACGGCCTGCCCGTGGGTCTGCAGGTCATGAGCGGTTATCTGAAAGACGTGGCGCTGTTGCAGTTCTGTTATCATCTGGAGCGGGAGATCGGCTTCACCCCCTGGCAACCCGCATAAAAAAAGCCCCGCCGTTATTGCGGGGCTTTTTTGCATCGGTTTCGTTACTTCACCTGTGCCAGCACCTTGCCGAGTTTTTCGACGATCTGCCCGATGTGGGATTCGTCCAGGATCAGCGGCGGGGACATGGCAAGGGTATTGCCGGTAAAGCGCATGACCACGTCCTGCTCGAAATACATGCGGTCGAAAATCTCCATCGCGCGGGACATGTCGTTGGCGGGGTGGCGGGTCGTATCGGGGGAAACCTCGACCGCGCCCATCAGGCCGATGGTGCGGATGTCGATGACATGCGGCTTGCCTTTCAGGCCGTGCAGTGCGTCCGACCAGGTTTTTTCCAGCCTGGCGGCGTTTTCGAAAAGCCCTTCTTCCTTATATACCTCTTGCGTCGCGAGCGCGGCGGCGCAGGCCAGCGGATGGCCGGAATAAGTATAGCCGTGGTAAATCTGGATCGCGTATTCGCCCGTGCTTTCCATGAAGGCGTCATAGATGCCCTTGCGCACGAAGGTCGCGCCCATCGGCACCGTGCCGCTGTTGATCCCCTTGGCGGAGGTGATGATGTCGGGCATGACGTCGAAGTATTCGGCGGCCGTCGCCTTGCCAAGGCGCCCCCAGCCCGTGATGACCTCGTCGAAAATCAGCAGGATGTCGTGCTTGTCGCAAATCTTGCGCAGTTTTTCGAGGTATCCTTTGGGCGGCACCAGCACGCCGGTGGAGCCGGCGACGGGCTCCACGATCACGGCGGCGATGTTGCCGGCATCGTGCAGCGCGACGATGTTTTCAAGGTCGTCCGCCAGATGCGCGCCCCATTCGGGCTGCGCGGGCGAAAAGGCCTGATGTTCGAGATTGAAGGTATGCGGCAGGAAATCCACATTCGGCATCATCGCGCCGGCATAGACCTTGCGGTTCCACGGAATGCCGCCCAGCGATACGCCGCAGATGTTCACGCCGTGATAGGCGCGCTCCCGGCTGATGATTTTTGTTTTCGTCGGCTTGCCACGCGCGTGCTGGTAGGCGAGCGCGATTTTCACCGCCGTATCGACGGATTCGGAGCCGGAGTTGCTGAAAAACACATGGTTGAAATCGCCCGGCATTTCGGCGACAAGGCGCGATGCCGCCTGAAAGGCCAGCGGGTGGGAGAAGGAAAAGCTCGGCGCGTAATCCAGCTCGCCCGCCTGTTTTCGGATCGCCTCGATGATCTTCGGGTGGTTGTGGCCCGCGTTCACGCACCACAGCCCCGCCGAGGCGTCCAGCAGTTCGCGGCCGTCGTCGGAATAATAATACATGCCCTTCGCGCCCTTGATCATCCGCGGCTTTTTCTTGAAGGAATGCTGCGGCGTAAAGGGCATGAAATGGGCATCGAGGTCGTTGGGCTTCAAAGCGGTGGACATGGTTTTCATCCTTCGTCAAAAGAGGGGGCCGTGCAGCCGTTACCGGCATCTTGCGTTGCGCCGGATTTGTTTGCGGCGTCCGCCATCGGGTAAAAGCGGAATTGCATTCGGCAAGTGCAAAGAGCATACTCGGTCAAACTGGAAAAGATCAAGCCCATATAATATGTCAAACAGCGACGACAAAAACGAACAGGACGACCCGAAAATCGCCCGCTTTCCGCCGAAGGGAGAAAGCACGCGCCCCGACCTGCGCCGCGATCCGCCGGAAGCCGCCAACGATTACCGCTCCCCCCATGGCAAAGGCGAGCCGGTGTTCAATATGCCGCCGATGGTCAAATGGCTGTGCTTCAGCCTCATTGCCGTCAATGTGATTTTCGTTTTTACCGACGATGTGCTGAAGGCGCAGGTTTTCATGCTGCTGGGTTTTGTCTCCGCCCGCTATTCGGGCATGCTGCCTTTTGACTGGCCGGCGGTGGCCGCGCCCGTGACGCATCTCTTTTTGCACGGCGGCTGGCTGCATGTGGCGGTGAACGTCGGCATGCTTATGGCCTTCGGCTCCGCGCTGGAACGCGCCATCGGCGCGCGGCGGCTGATCATCCTTTATATCCTGAGCGGCATCGGCGGCGCGCTGACGCATTGGGCCGTGCAGCCCTACAGCATTTACCCGTTGATCGGCGCGTCGGGTGCGATCAGCGGGCTTTTCGGCGGCGTTTTGATGGTCATGCAACGGCAAGGCATGATGGGCGATCCCGCCCGTTACGGCCGGTTGATTCTGTTCATCGCCGTTTGGGTGGGCATTACGATCTTTTTCGGCTTTGCCGGCATGCCGGGGGCGGAGGGCAATATCGCCTGGACGGCGCATGTCGGCGGTTTCGTGCTGGGCATGCTGCTGTTCAACCTGCTGGTGCGCGGGCCGGTCCGTTTCCGCTAGCGGCGGTTGGTTCCCTGAAGGCGCGAAAATAAAACTGTTTTTCCCCCTTGCGACGCAGGCCCGCGGACGATAGATTGGCGCCCGGGAAAAGGGAGAGGACGCACATGCAACTTGTACAGCAGACCGGCGCGCACACGCAGGAAACCTTGTCGGAAATCCAGCAGCACATGCGCGACATGTGCTGGCCCAAAGCGGGCGCGCAATACGACGAGTTCTATAAAGTCACGACCGAGCGCGGATTCACCCGCATCACCGTGCCGAAGGGCAAGGGCTGATTTCTGTTGGCGTTTTTATCCGCAATCATGCCGCGCATACACCCGGAATGACGGTTTTTCTTTTAATATCTTGCAATCGTTTTAACGTCCCATGGCGATGGGCGGCGGGGCGATCAGGTCGCCGTCGAACTGGCGCGTGATCGGCTTGCCGTGGCCGTGACCTTCGATCGTCGGCGTGATCCAGTCCATCTGGTTGAACGCGCCGCAATCGTGGCACAAGGCCGCCCATGCCGCCGTCACATGGCCGCAATCGGCGCAAACCCATTTGGGATCGGGCGGGTATTCCGCCGCGATTTCCAGCCATTCGCGCGCCTTGGTGTCGTTGCCGGTTTCATCCCGCTCCAAAAGCGCCAGCATGCGGTAATCGCCCGCGTGGATCAAACGCTCCCGTGCTTCCTTCCACATCTTGGCCTGCAACGCCGCCGCGCCGAGCGCGCGCTGGCTGTCGCGGTGTGTCGGGTTGAGATCGGCCAGCCGCCTGACCCAGAGATAGGTGTCCTTGCCGGTGTCATAGACCGAAGGCTCTTTCTTCGGCACGGGCATGAGCGTCAGCCAAAAAGAGGCGAGCGACGGGTGCGGCCCTTGCTTCCATGCTTTTTCGATCGTGCGGACGGCGGCGCGGGTTTTGCCGAGCGCCTTGTAAAAGCTTGCCGCCAGCAGCGCCGCAGGGCTGAAGCCGTGGTCGTAGCCGAAGGCCTTGGCCGCCTGTTTGGCGGCCAGAGGAATAAAACCGTCCTTCGCGTTTTGTTGCGCGCGCGCGGTTAGCAGCGCCTGGCGGTGGCGGCGGGCCGTTGCGGCATCGAAAACGCCGAGCTTCTCGGCTTTCTTAAGAACGTCTTCCGCCTCCGCCCAGCAGCGGTTGCGGGTTTCAAGGTCGAAGCGCGTACGCACCACCCATTGGCGTTTGGGCTGCAGGGCTTCGGCCTTGCGGATCAGTTGCAGGGCCTCGGTGTAATCGCCTTCCTTCAGCGTTTGGGTCAACAGGCCGCGTAGGCCGAAGAAAGCGGCATCGCTGTCGTCCAGCAGCGCCAGGAATTCCCGCCGCGCCTTCGGCGTATTGCCGTTCAACAGCGCGGTCTGTGCGGTCAAGAGCTTGGTCAGCGGCGTATGGGGAATCAGATTCTCGGCGTGGCGCGCGCTTTTTTCCGCTGCGCGCGCATCCCCCGCGGCAACGGCGACGAGCCCCTGCGTCAGCGCCTTATAGCCCTTGTCCTGCCGCATGATGCCGCGGTAGCGGCGCAAGGCGGCGGGCATGGAGACAAAGCCGCGCCAGATGCGGTCCAGATGAATGACGGCGAAAAGAAAGGCGAGCAGGAGGATCAGTGCGAAACCGCCGTGGATTTCGGCCTTATAGCCCATCCAGTCGACGTTCAGCCAGCCGATCCTCGGGCCGAGCCAGCCGATCGCGGTCACGATCAATGCGATTTTGGCGAGGAACCAGACGGCCCTTAGCATGACATGCTCCTTTCTTTTTTCTCGTCCGCGCGATTCTGCGCACAAAAGGGTTTAACGAATGAAGGCGGTCTTAAAAACTTTTTTAAAAATCAGCGCGGCGCCAGCGGGTAGATGCTGCCGGGATCCGTCTTTTGCGTGGCGCCCGGCGAAACGTAGGGCACAAGGCTGCTGCCGCCTTTCAGCTGGCGGATGATGTCGTTAAAAACGCCCTCAACCGAGCCGCCGGACATGCCCGACATCTGCTGCATCAGCTTTTGCATCATCAACGCGGTGGCATCGTCCGCCATGACGTTGCCGGCGGCCTGGTTCATCCACGGTTGAGCGGTTTCGGCGGGCGCGCCTTCCAGCGTTTGCAATTCCTGAATGGCGCCGCGGACATTGCCCTGATCCAGCATTTTCTCGGCGCGGGCGACGACGGCATCCACGCTGTCGCCCTGGATATCGTCAACCTTGCGCACCTTCGCGTATTTGCCGAGGCGGTCGAGCACGCGTTCGCGCACGCCCGCATCCTCCCCGCGCAGTTTCGCCATCACGATATCGGCGGCAATGCCGCGGAATTCCTTTTGCAGCGTTTCCTTGCTCAGCACGCCGCTTCTGGCATAGGGGGCGAGGTTTTGCAGCGCCTGCTGCATGGCGGGATCGTTGCCCGCGAATTTCTGCACGATGGCGAGATCCTGCTCGAAGGCGCGTTCCGAATTCATGTTCGCGCGCAGCTCGTTCAGTGTCAGCAGCAGCGCCGCCGCGCCGAGATCGCGCGCGGACATGCCGTCCGTCAGCTTGTTCAGCGTGGGATCTTTTTGCCGCGCCTGGTCGACGGCTTTGCCCAGCGCCGCCTGATCGCCCTGCGCCAGGCCCATCAATCCTTGCAGCCGCGCCATCATGGCGGCCACGGCCTGCCGGCCTTCCTCCGTGCCGTTCAGTTTTTGCAGCATGGCCAGCATGCCGAAGAGTTGTTGCAGCCCGCCCTGCATATCGCCGTTTTCCACGGTGTGGCCCGCGACGTTCGCCACGGTGCCGACGGTCGTCTTGGCGGTTTCGACGGCATGCCCGACCTTCGAAATGCCCTGGTTGATCATCTGGCCGAGCGAGCCGTTTCTTTTTTGCTGTTGCTGCTGGTATTTTTGCAGCTGGATTTCGTATTCGTGCAGGCGGCGTTCATAATCCTGCATCTTCGCCGCCTCCTTGCGCAGCGCGAAGAATTCGGGCGCCAGCAGGAAGCCCGCGCCGTAAATGATGGCGATCAGGAAAAACGCGGCCATCAGGACGGTGCGGTTCATGAACTTCCATTTTTCCGCGCGGATTTTCCGGCGCTTGGCGTTTTCATACTCGCGGCGGTCGCGTCCGCTGCGGCGGTCGGGGCCGGCATAGCTGCCCGCCTGCACATGGCCCTGCGCGTCGAAACGGGGCGGTTGCTGGCGGCGGTCGGCGCCGCGGCGGCGCTCGTCGTCCTTTTTCGCGTTATTGCCTTGGGGGATGTGCTCTTTTTTCTTGTCCCCGTTCTCGCTGGTCATCCTCTTTTGTCCTTCCGTCAGTAACGCTGAGATATCTATGCCGTCTTCCCGCGCGGCCGCCAGCACGGCATCGGCGCGCGCCTCGGGGATCATACCACGTTTTTTCCATCCTTGAACCGTTGAAGCGGTGATCTCCAGCCGGTTGGCAAGGGGGCGCAACCCGCCGAAAGCATCGATCACGGGCCGGGCGGGCAGCAGTTGCGGCGCGGCGCCGTCGGCGGGGCCGTCCGAACGCAGGATGTCCAGCATGGCCTCCACGGTGGGATCTTTGGCAATGCTGAGCGCACGCCACGGGTAGCCGCGCAGCTCCACAGCGACGCGCTCGCTCATGCAGACGGCTTCCAGCTTTTCCGAAACGCCGGCAAGATCGGGGCGGGACAGCAGAGCTGTCAGCTGCCGCGCCGTCAGGGCGGAAAACAGCAGAACGGTCGTGATCCTGCCGTTTTGCAGGGCCTTGGCGATATCGTCGGGCAGGGCCTCGGCAAATTCCACGCGGTAAACCACGGCGCGCGCCACGGCGATATTGCTGTCCGCCAAAAGCGCGCCGAGGTTATGCGCCGTGTCGCTGCCCGAGACATGCAGGATTTTCCCGATGCCCAGCTCCGCCTGCCGGCGGCGCAGCACGTCGGCCAGATCCTGCGCGTTGCCGCCGGCGGAAAGAACGAATTTGAACCCGGCCTCCCGCGCCTTTTGTGCCGTGACGTCCCCGACCGTGAAAACGGGCAGGTCGCGCTGGGAAGATTGCACGGCAAACATCTCAACCGCATGGCCGGAGGTAAAGGCCAGCGCCTGACACCCCGCCAGCATGGAAAGATCAGCCTTCTCGGGTACGTAACGGCTCAAAGGCGCTTCGAAAACCGTAAAGCCTTCCTTTTTCAGTCGCGCCGCCAGTTCCGCGCCCGCAGGCTCCGGCCTTGTGATGAGAACAGATCGCATATCACTCCTTCGCGTCCTCTCTATACTATAGACCGCAGGTGAACGGGAGGTTAAGAGTAAAGGCTTGAAGAGGCAACGTTATTTGCCGTTTTTCCCCATCTTTACGGTGTTTGCGCGTTTTTCGGGAAAACGCCGGCCCGCGAAATATTAGCCCGCCGCGGCGATTTTGGCCTTGATGTCCTTGCCGGCTTCTCGTCCCAGGCGTTCCGCATCGGCCGGGGTTTTCACATCCATGACATAGCTGACCTTTTGCAGGTTCGTGCCGTCGGGATTGGCCGACAGGGCCGTAAAGCGTACGCGATCCTGCGGGTCGGGCTTCGTCATCAGCGCCGCAAGCGGCGTGCGGCAAGAGCCGTCCATCACGGCGAGATAGGCTCGCTCCGCCGTCACGCGCAACATGGTGACGGGGCAATGCACGGTCTCCAGCAGCCCGCGGGTGCGGTCATCGTCGGTGCGGATTTCGATGCCGACGGCGCCTTGCCCGACCGCGGGCAACATGATCTCGGGCTCTAAAATGGTCTGGATCTTGCCGGCCTGCCCCAGGCGGTTCAGCCCCGCGACGGCCAGCAACGTCGCATCCACCACGCCGTCGGCCAGTTTTTGCAAGCGCGTGCCGACGTTGCCGCGAAAGGTTTCGACCTTCAGGTCGGGGCGCCTGGCCAGGATCAGCGCCTGCCGGCGCGGGCTGGAGGTGCCGACGACGGCACCTTCCGGCAAATCGTCGATCGTTTGGGCGACGGGGGAGAAAAAGGCGTCGCGCACATCCTCGCGCGGCAACATGCAGGGCAGGGAAAGCCCCGTCGCCAGCACGGGCGGCACGTCCTTCATGGAATGCACGGCGGCATCGATCTTGCCCGCGACCAGCGCTTCCTCGATCTCTTTCAGGAACAATCCCTTGCCCCCTTGTTCGACCAGCGGCCGGTTGCTCGCCTGCGTCTTGTCGCCGGAGGTGACGATGGTCACGATCTCCACCGCGCCGGGGCCGCGCAAGGCGGGGTGCTTTGCCTGCAGGGCCTTCACCAGCAAATCCGTCTGGGCCAGGGCTAGGGGGCTGCTGCGGGTACCGATGCGCAAGGGGGCGGTCATGTCTTTGGTCTCTCGGCTATGGTTTGTGAACAGGGGATTATTGTCACCCATCCTTTACGCCTTTTGCCGCCGCTTTGAAAGCAAAGGCGGCAAAAGGGGATAAGAATCATATTAAGAAAAATATCTGAGCATTGTTATTTTTGGGGAACGGGATAACAACCGCGCATGGACGCCAATGGACGTGAATAAGTCCTTTATCGTCCGTCATTCCGAGCGCATGCGAGGGATCTTCATCGGCATTTCCGCTTGAAAGGGGGAAATTTCTCACTGCGTTCGAAATGACGGAATCCCTTATTCTCGTCCATGCGCGGTTGAATAAATAAGATTAAGACGTTTCTTTATGATTTCTCATGAATTATGTATATAAACAGACCTTTGAGTCAGCATCCCCTTTTCTATATACAGGAATGAGGAAAAAAGAAGGATCGGCCTGAAAAACATGCTCGCCGCTGAAACCGACATCGTGCTGGGGATCGAAACCAGCTGTGATGAAACCGCCGTCGCCATCGTGACCGGCGGGCGGGAGATTCTGGCCAATCTCGTCCTCAGCCAGAAAGAGCATAAAACCTACGGCGGCGTCGTGCCGGAGGTCGCCGCCCGTGCGCATCTGCACCACATCGACCATATGGTGGAGGAAGCGCTGGAAACGGCGGGCATCACCTTGGACAATCTTTCCGCCATCGCCGTCACGGCGGGCCCGGGGCTGATCGGCGGCGTGCTGGTCGGCGTCATGACGGCCAAGGCCATCGCCGCCGTGCGGGACATTCCCGTCATCGGCGTCAACCATCTGGAAGGCCATGCGCTGACCGTGCGCCTGACCGAGAACGACGTCGCCTTTCCCTATCTGTTGCTGCTTGTCTCCGGCGGTCATTGCCAGTTGCTGGTCGTGGAGGATGTCGGCGTTTACAAACGTCTCGGCACCACCATCGACGATGCGGTGGGCGAGGCTTTTGACAAAACCGCCAAGCTCATGGGCCTCGGCTGGCCGGGCGGGCCGGCGGTGGAGAAACTGGCCGCGGCTTGCATGGATCCCGCGCGCGCCAAGGCGCAGTACGATTTTCCGCGCCCGATGCTGGGCAAGCCGGGCTGCGATTTTTCCTTTTCCGGCTTGAAAACCGCCGTCCGCCGCGCGATCGAAGATTTCCCGCCGGGCGCGATTCCGCAAGCATTGGCGGCGGATGTCTGCGCGGCGTTTCAACTGACCGTGGCCGATGTGCTGTACGACCGCGCCAAAAACGCGGCCGATGCCTATCTTGCTTTAAATCCCGCTGCGCCCGCGCTGGTGGCGGCGGGCGGCGTCGCGGCGAATAAAACGCTGCGCGCCAAGCTGGAGGATCTGTGCGCCTTGAAAGGCGTGCGCTTCGTTGCGCCGCCGCTGAAGCTCTGCACCGACAATGCCGCCATGATCGCCTGGGCGGGGATGGAGCGCCTGAAGCGCGGCCTGACGGGCAGCCCCGATTTTGCCGTGCGCCCGCGCTGGCCGCTGGATGCGGCGGCGGGCGTGGTGGCCGAAAAATCGCAAAAAACCGAAAAAAGAAAAACGCAAGGGTCGCAAGGATGATAATGAAGGCCGTTCAAAGCATCGCCGTGATCGGCGCGGGTTCCTGGGGCACGGCGCTGGCGGCCATCGCGCGCCGCGCGGGGCGCGATGTTGTGCTTTATGCGCGCGACAGCGGCCTTGCCCATGCGATCAATGCGACGCATAAAAACCCTATCTATCTGCCCGATATCACGCTGGACGCGGGCATTCGCGCCACGGCCAATATGGAAGAGGCGCTGGCGGGGGCGGAGCTGATTCTTTTCGTCACGCCCGCGCAATACATGCGCGAAACCCTGCAACGCATGAAGGATTACATGCCCCCGGGCGTGCCGCTGGTGAATTGCGCCAAAGGGATCGAGATCGCCAGCGGGTCTTTGCTCGCCGGCGTTGCGGCCGACGTGGTGCCCGATACGCCCTATGCGGTTTTGTCGGGCCCGACCTTTGCCAGCGAAGCCGTGCGCGGTTTGCCGAGCGCGGCGACCCTGGCGACAGCCGCGCCTGAAGCGGCAGCCCTGCGTTGGGCGGAGGCGTTGAAAAGCAATACCTTCCGTCCCTATCTCTCGGACGATCCGGCGGGGGCGGAAGTCGCGGGTGCGCTCAAGAACGTCATCGCCATCGCCTGCGGGATCGTCGAGGGGCGCAATCTTGGCCAGAACGCGCGCGCCGCGCTGATGACGCGCGGCATGGCGGAAATGAAGCGTTTCGGATTGACGCGTGGCGCGAAGATGGAAACTTTTCTCGGACTCGCGGGTATCGGCGACGTGATGCTGACCTGCAATTCCATGACGTCGCGCAATTTCTCCCTCGGCCATGCGCTGGGCACGGGCGAAAAACTGGGCGACATCATCAAAAACCGCCGCACCGTGGCCGAAGGCGTCGCCACCGCCCGCGCCGTGGCCGAAGCCGCCGCGCATGATGCGGTCGATATGCCGATCTGCCTTGCGGTGGATCAAATCCTTCACAGCAACGCGCGGGTGGAAGACGTCATCATGGCGCTTTTGTCCCGCGACATTCGAACGGAGACGCAATAATGAGCCGCATCATCATCACCCGCGCCGACGAGGTCGTGAAAACATTGGAAGAACGCCGCGCCGCGCAAAACCCCGTCCGCGCCGTGCTGTCCATCGAACACCCCGGCGCCGAAGCGGGCGCGAAGGGCGCGGCGCCCCGCCTTGCCGACCACGGGCACGGCGATGTGCCGCAAAAAATCCTCGCCTTTTGGGATGCGGAGCAAATCGTGCATCAGGGCCCGGACAAGGAACAGGTGAGCGAGGGCTTGGCTTTCGTCATGGAACAACTGGCCGCGAACGACAACGGCGATGTGCTGATTCATTGCCATGCGGGCAAATCGCGCAGCGTCGCCATGGCGCTCGGCGTTTTGTCCTTGTTGAAGCCGCATGCGGATGAAAAGGCGTTGATCGACGATCTGCTCGCCATCCGCCCGATTGCTGCGCCGAATATCATCGTCGTTGCCATGGTGGACGAATTGACGGGCCGCGGCGGAAAGCTTTTGAAGGCGGTGGAGGAACACCCCGTGCTGACCGCGCAGCGCACGGAAACGGAAGCGCGCCGCCAGAACATGCTGAAAAACAACCCCGAGATGCTCAAAAAACTGCATCCCGAAAAATTTTTCAAGCCGTAAAGCCGTAAAGGCAGGGAAGTCTAAGACAGGGAAGTTTTAAATGGCCTATTGGTTGATGAAGTCGGAGCCGAGTGTGTTCAGCTGGGACGATATGGTGAAAGCCAAAAAAACCGGTTGGGACGGCGTGCGCAATTATCAGGCCGCGAATAACATGAAGGCGATGCAAATCGGTGATGAATGTTTTTTCTATCATTCCAACGAAGGCAAGGAAATCGTCGGCACGGTGAAAGTCTCCAAGACCTATCACCCCGATCCCGGCGATAAAACGGGCAAATTCGGCATGGTGGAGGTTTCCGCCGGCGTCAAATTCAAAACGCCCGTCACGCTGGCCGGAATCAAGGCGCATCCGAAGCTGAAAAACATGGCCTTCGTGAAACAGTCGCGCCTTTCCGTTTCCCCCGTTACGGCAGAGGAATGGAAGCTGCTGTGCAAACTGGGCGGGGTTTGACATGCCGCAATCCCGATAAAAAGAGGCCTGAATGATCAGGCCCCTTTTTATCGTTCCGGCGCGAAAGATCAGGGGCGCAACCGTACGCGCGTGGTTTTGCTGATCTGGTCGCAGACTTTGTCGATGGTCGTCTCGCCGCGGGTGACGGCCTTGTCGATCATGTCGTAAAATTGTTCGGATTCCGACGTGTTGTGCATCAACTTGCGGAAGGTCAGGGGATTGCCTTTGTCATCGGCCATACCTTCGATCACGGCATCGGGCTCGGGCGCGTTGTTGATGGCCGTATGAAAGGCGTCTTTCAGGCGTTTTTTGTTTTCGGGCGTCATGGTTATGCTTTCTTGAAAAGAATGAAACGAACGCGCGCACTATAGAAAATGGGCCGTATTCTGTCAAGAAAACGGCTCCGCCCTTCATCCGTTCAAAAAAATCTCCTATATTATTGAAAGAAATGAATTTTATTGCACCGCAGCATGGGGTTTTAGGCATGATTCCGCAAGGCCGCCTTGCTATGCTGTCCGCGGTTCATGATTTTTATTTGAGACGAACTGTCGATTTTTGAAGGAGGCCTTGCCGTGACCGAGCATAAATCCCATCCCGCGCATCCCGAATATTTTCCGATCCCCGCGTCCATGCAGGCGCACGCCAAGATCACGCCGGAAAAATATCAGGCGATGTATGAGGCCTCCGTCAGGGATCCCGCCGCCTTCTGGCGCGAACATGGACAGCGCCTTGACTGGATCAAGCCCTATACGCAGGTGAAGGACGTGGATTTCGCCGATAACGCGCGCATCCGCTGGTATTACGACGGCACGCTGAATGCCTGCCATAACTGCATCGACCGCCATCTGCCCGCGCGCGCGCAACAGGTCGCGCTGATCCGCGAAGGGGACGATCCGAAAGATCATTCCGCCATCACCTATGCCGAGCTGAAAGATGAGGTATGCCGCCTTGCCAATGCGCTGACATCGCGCGGGGTGAAAAAAGGCGACCGCATCACCATCTACATGCCCATGGTACCCGAAGCGGTTTACGCCATGCTGGCCTGTGCGCGCATCGGCGCGGTGCATTCGGTCGTTTTCGGCGGGTTTTCCCCCACGTCGCTGCGCGACCGCCTTCTGGACTGCGATTCCACCGTGGTCATCACGGCGGACGAAGGCCTGCGCGGCGGCAAGAAAGTGCCGCTGAAAGCCAATGCCGACGCGGCCCTGGCCGACTGCCCCGACGTCAAAACCGTCATCGTCCTGAAGCGCACGGGCGGCAATGTGAACTGGGTCGAAGGCCGCGATGTCTGGTATCACGAGATTTGCGCCGCGCAATCCGCCGATTGCCCCTGTGTGGAAATGAACGCGGAAGACCCGCTGTTCATTCTTTATACCTCCGGTTCCACCGGCAAGCCCAAGGGCGTATTGCACACGACGGGCGGCTATATGGTCTTTGCCGCCATGACACATGAATATGTGTTCGATTATCAGGACGGCGATATTTACTGGTGCACGGCCGATGTGGGCTGGGTCACGGGCCACAGCTATATCGTCTACGGGCCGCTGGCGAACGGCGCGACCTCGCTGGTATTCGAAGGCGTGCCGAACTATCCCGATTTCGGCCGTTTCTGGGACGTGGTGCAAAAGCACAAGGTGAATATTCTCTACACCGCGCCCACGGCCATCCGCGCCCTGCTGCGCGAAGGCGACGACTGGGTCAAGAAATACGACCGCTCCAGTCTGCGCATTCTGGGTTCCGTCGGCGAACCGATCAACGAAGAAGCCTGGCTCTGGTATTACGAAACGGTGGGCGATAAACGCTGCCCCGTCGTTGATACCTGGTGGCAAACCGAAACGGGGGGCATCCTCATCACCCCGCTGCCGGGCGCGCATGCGCTGAAACCCGCGCATGCTTCCATGCCGTTTTTCGGTGTGCAGCCCGCGCTGGTCGACAACGACGGCAATATTCTGGACGGTGAAGCAGAGGGCAATCTCGTCCTGCTCGACAGCTGGCCGGGGCAGATGCGCACGGTCTATAAAGATCATGCGCGTTTCGTGCAAACCTATTTCTCCACTTTCAAGGGACGCTATTTCACGGGCGACGGCGCAAAGCGCGATGCGCGGGATTATTACCGCATCACGGGCCGTGTCGATGACGTCATCAACGTTTCCGGCCACCGCTTCGGCACGGCGGAGATCGAAGATGCCCTCAACACGCATCCGAAAATCGCCGAAAGCGCCGTCGTCGGCTTTCCGCACGACCTGAAGGGGCAAGGCATTTACGCCTATGTCATCCTCATGGAAGGCGAAAAGGAAAGCGAGGAGTTGCGCAAGGACATCATCGCTCATGTGCGCAAGGTCATCGGCCCCATCGCCACGCCCGACGTGGTGCTGATCGCTCCGGGCCTGCCCAAGACGCGCAGCGGCAAGATCATGCGCCGCATCCTGCGCAAGGTGGCCGAAGACGCCTTCGACCAGCTGGGCGATACATCCACCCTGGCCGATCCCGGCGTGGTGGAAACCATTATTGCCAGCCACAAGGTGCTGACCAAAAAAGCGGCTTAAATCCGCGGAACCTTCTATGACGCATCTGACAACAGAACAAGCCATCCGCGGCCGCCGTGCGGTCAAGCACTTTGATCCCGCGCATAAAATGACGGCGGCGGAAGAGGCGCGGCTTTTCGATCTCGCTTTTCAGGCGCCGTCCTCGTTCAACATCCAGCATTGGCGCATCGTCAAGGTGGAAGGCGCGGAACGGCGCGCGCGGCTGAAGGAAGCCGCCTGGGGGCAGGCGCAAATCTCCGATGCGTCGCTGGTGCTGGTCGTGTGCGCGGATACGCGGGCATGGGAAAAAGACCCCGCCCGCTATTGGGAAACGGCGCCGCCCGAGGCGCGTGCGCGCACGGCGCAGGCGATCGTCGATTTTTACAAAGATCGCGCGTGGCTTGCGCGCGATGAGGCGTTGCGCTCCGTCGGGATCATCGGCCAGACCATCATGCTCGCGGCGCAAGGCATGGGTTACGACAGCTGCCCCATGATCGGTTGCGACATCGACGCGGTCGGGAAGGTCGTGAACCTGCCCGAAGATTATGTGCTCGGCATGATCATCGCCATCGGCAAGGGAATCGCCCCGCCGCGCGACAAGGGCGGTTTCCTGCCGCGCGCCACGGTGCTGGTCACGGATTCCTTTTGACTGCTTTGAATATCAAGAACTTATGCGACATTCCGGCGCGCCATCTGTAATTTTTGCAATTATGGTAACTATACGGTATAATAACACCCATGAGCAAACAGGGGGCGCAAGATGTTCAAAGGCTTCAAGGAAAAATTCTGGGATAACCCCTATTGGGCGGCGGTGACGGAGCCGATGCGCGCGGTGGGGTATATGACGGTTGCGCCGCTCGGCCATTTCATCGAGGCGCTCGAAGCCGCGTTTACAGATAGTTACTTCGATAAAAAGCCGAAAATCCTGCGGTTGCCGGGTGAACTTGTGTCGTATAGCCGTGACAGTTCCTTGCTGTCTTTCGGATCCATGGTGGCGATGGGCGCCGGCCTGCTGACAGGCGGCGTGGCGGGCGGTGCGGCGAGCTTCGCGGCGACGGCGGGCGCAGGCCTTGGTTTGCAAATCGTGGCGGCCGCCGTGGGCGGCATTGCAGCAGGGGCGATCGGTATTTATGCGGGCGCCGCGACACTCGCGGGGGCGATTGCCCTGGGCGGCGCGACCGTCGGGCTGGTTTATGGTCTGACGGCGGGTGTCGTCACGGGTGCTGTCAAAACGTACAAGCATCATCAGCAGATGAAAAACGCGCCAACTGTCGCCGCGGCCGTCACCGCTGTTGCTGCTGCGACGCCCGCGCCGCAACGCGCGCCGACGGTCGGGGAAAAAGTATCCGACATCGTCCACAGCTTTCTTACCTTGCCCAGAGAGTCGCGTGACGCGCTGTTTGCCGAACTGGAGCGGCTCAGCGGCGACCCCGCGCGCCTGCCGGCGGAGAAAATGGCGGCCGCCATTCAGCGCATGCCCGATGCGGCGCGGCGTGACCTGATCGAGAAGCTGCAGGAAAGGCTGTCGGGCGATTTCGGTGCCGTTGCCAAAAAACAGGCGCTGGAAGCGCAGGACGACAATGTCGAAGTGTATAAAAAACCGATCAACCTGAACCTGAAGCGCCGCACGTCCGTATGATTTTATAAACGGTTCGCCGTCGCTTGCGGCGCGTGGCGCAGCCCCAGGTAAACGGCGGTGAGTAAAATCCCCAGCGAGAGCAAGAACAGGAAGCCTGCGACCGTCTGCACCGGTACGTGCAGCACGCCCGCAATGCTGTCCAGGTCTCCTTGCAGATGCCCGCCTTTTTGCAGGGCATAAGCATCACGGCTGGTCTCGCTCAGCATCAGCCCCGCCGTCAGGATCATGTTATGCAGCAAGGCGTAGAGGCCGAAGATCATGTTCAACCAGCGCTCCGCCGCGCCACGGGATTTTTCCGTCGTGTTCCAAAAGGCGCGCAACAGGCAAAAACCGCCGACCAGCACCTCTGCCCCGTGCCCCATGAAGGCCGTAAAAACGTCATGCAAGCGCGTAAAAACGAACAGCACATGCAGGGCAATGCCGATGCCGAGAAAAACGAGCAGGCGGTAATGCATGTCGCGGCATAGCTTGGCGGCCAGCACGGCGCAGAGCAGCCAGATCAACCCCAGCAGGATGAAGGAGCGGTCATAATAACGGGATAATCCGCCGCCGTGCGTGAAGTCGAATTGCGGAAAGGCGGGGCTGCCGAAAAGCCAGGCGGAGGCCGTATGGCCGATTTCGTGAAAAAAGACCAGCATGTATTCAAGCCCCGTTGCCGGCACGCGCAAGAGACCCGCCGCCGGAACGGTAAAATCCAGTTGTTCGCTCAAGAAAGGCAGGCAGAAAACGAGGGCTGCAAGCAGGCTGATCAGGAACAGGCGCATGGGCCCAGCATGGGTGAAAAAGAAAGTCTTGTAAAGAGGCGGCTAGAGAACGATCCGTGATTGCGGCCGGGTGCTCTGCGCCGTTTGCGGCGGCTTGTAGGCTTCTTTTTTCAGCGCGTTGAGCCGTTCCAGGTGCATGACCATATCGACCTGCGCCTGATGCAGGGTATTGGCGACGTGCAGACGGGACATTTTCTCCACCGCCGCACCCGGTCTTGCCGCCGTGTTGCCGGAGAGTGTGCCCAGCCCGGCATAACGGTTGAACATATCTTCGCGGCTGACATTCGTATCCTGCAGGGCGGTTTTGACGGCGGCTTGCAAACGGATGCCACCCATGCGGCGCAGCCATTCTTCGAATTCGCGGTCATCGGGGGTTGTCGCAATCATGTCTTTCAGCCTGTCCAGCGCCGCATCCGCCGCGTCAAAAAGATTGTTGTCGACATAAAATTGCGCAATGCGCAGTTCCGCCCCCATGTTCTGGGTCGGCAGGATCGCAAGGGCGATATGCTTATCGTCATAACTGCCGAGATTGGCAAAGGCGCTGGTCAAAACCTGCTCGCGGTATTCGGCCGGCGTCAGCCCGTCTCCGCTGCGATATTCGCGCAACAGCGCCTTGGCCAGCGTATATTCAAAATAGGCGCCGCTGCCTTGCGGTTGCTCGGTGTGATACATGGCCTGCATGCGCTCGGCCAGGAAAACGGTGCTGAAGGCGGCGGCGTCGGCCTCCAGAAAACGGCGCACGACCCAGCGCTGCACGGGGGTTAGCAGACGCTCTTCCATCGCGTCGTAGCCGAGCTCCAGATCCTGCCAGGCATGGCGCAACTCGTGTGACAGATATAAAACCTGATCGTCGGGGGAAAGGTCGGGCCGTACCGAAGCCTGTTTCGTCGCCGCGTTGTATTCGGCATTGTTGCCCCGTGCGCCCAGTGTCGGATCGTAAACGACGGTGACGCCGCCCCTGTCCGCCATCGCCAGCAGCTCGCGGCCCATGACGGTACGTGAAAACTCGTCCCGCAGCTCCGTGATGCTGCCGATTGCTGGCGTGACAATCGGATCCGGCGTCATGGCATCGATCGCCCATTGGCCGCCTGTGACGACGCAAAGGCCCAGCGCGCCCGCCAGCGCGATGCGGGAAACGAAACGGCGTAGCTTGCCGGTTTTGTATTTTTTAACGGCGGGACTGCGCGGCTGCCTCACCATAGGGGCGGGCGGCCGTGGCTTGCTTGCCACGATCGGCTTCAGGGTGTCGTCGATATAGGCATTCACTGCCGCCGGGCCGGACAAGGCGCCCAGATGCGCACGGTCGCCCAGCGATTTGATTTTTTGCAGATAGGGCAGGCCCAGATGCATCACCGCCTGCCGCGCGCGCCACGGCGGTTGCAGCGTCAGGCGGTTGCGTGAAGTGTCAAGATCGCCCGCCGCCGCATCCTGCCACAGATGCTGCATCAGCTTTTCAAGGGCGGCGCGTTCCGGCGCCTGCGGGGTGGCGGGTTGTGTCATGCTTTGACGACTTATTCCTGTTTCACGTGTTCCTATCAAATTATATGAAAATAATATCTATGAAAGATTAATCGTTCATATGATTGATAAAAAATGATTTTTTAATCAAAAAGCCGGCCCGTGCGCGGTGGGATGCGGCCGCTTTGCGGCGGTGCGTCCGGCGGCGGGGACGGGGACGGGGACGGGGGCGATGCGGGCGGCTGCCCGTTGTCCCAGGGGCGTGCCGGCGGGCGGCGCAGGCTGACGGAAAGATCGGGCACGGGCGTACCTGTCATCGTGGAAATCGCCTTGATGCGGCTGTCGATCGACGGGTGCGTGGCGAAAACGCCCATGAAGTTATGCGAGTTTTCAATGCACATCTGCTGCACATCGTCGGTCATGCCCGCCACCTTGTCGCGGCCGGAAATGCGCATCAGCGCGCGCATCATGGCATCGGGGTTCTTGGTCAGCTCGACCGCGCCCGCATCGGCCAGATATTCGCGCTTGCGCGACAGGGCAAAGCGGATCAGCAGCGCCAGGACGTACCCGATCGCCAGAATGACCAGCGCAATGATGAAAACGATCACCGCGCCGCCTTTGTCGTTGCCGCGGCTGCTGCGGTAATAATTGACGCGCGGGCCGTGCACCAGGACGCGAAAGGCCATTTCGGCGAAGAAGCTGATCATGCCGACGAAAATGACGGAGATGATCAAAAGGCGCACGTCGCGGTTGATGATATGCGTGAGCTCGTGCGCGATGACGGCTTCCAGCTCGTCGTCCTGCAGCGCCTCGATAATGCCGCGCGTCAGCACGATGCGGTATGTGTCCTCGCTGATGCCGGAGGCAAAGGCGTTCAGCGCCGGGCTGTCGATGATCTCGAACTGCGGCATCGGTATCCCGCGCGAAATGCAAAGGTTTTCCAGCATGTTGTAGATTTTCGGCATCTGCTGCCGCGTGACGGGCCGCGCGCCGGAGGCCATGCGGATCATGCTGCCGTGAAAGAACCAGGCGATCAGAAACCAGACGGCCGCGGCGCCGACGGCGAAATGGCCGTAGCGCATCATGCCGTATTTGGCCGATTGCATCGCGCTTTCCCATGGGCCGGCCCGCTTCGGCAGTTTCAGTGGCGGCAGATAGGCATCGCGCTGGCTGGCCGCGCGGTCGATCACTTCGTGGGAGATCATGATATTGCGCATCGGATTGCTGCTTTTCAGCGTCAGATCCATGGCCGCGAAGAACGTGCCGAGCATTAGCAGCAGCAGCAGGGGGAAGCCGAGCAGCAAAAGCGCCGACTTGATATGGTTGTTCATGATGTGGGTCGACAGGCCGACCGCACGCAACGCCATGGACGCTACCCCCTGTTATGCCGATAGTGCAAGCCTAACCGCTTCGTTAGCCGAAGTTGACGGCCGGCGCTTTTTTGACAGCGGCGGCTTCCGCGGCATCCAGTTCGAAGAAGACTTCTTCCTGAAAGCCGAAGAGGCGCGCGATCAGCACGGCCGGAAACTGCTGGATCGCCGTGTTGTATTCGTTCGTCGCGTTGTTGAAGAAACGGCGGGCGGCGGCGATCTTGTTCTCGATGTCGGACAGTTCCGCCTGCAACTGCTGGAAGCTGCCGTCCGCCTTCAGCTGCGGATAGTTTTCGGCAACGGCCATCAGGTTCATCATGGCGGCGCCCAGCACGCCTTCGGCCTGTGCGCGTTCCGCCACGCTGCCGCCGCGCATGGCGGTGGCGCGGGCTTCGGTCACTTTTTCAAAAACCTCGCGTTCGTGCGTCGCATAGCCCTTGACCGTTTCGACAAGGTTGGGGATCAGGTCGTGGCGCAGTTTCAACTGCACGTCGATGTCCGAGAAGGCATTCTTGCGGCGCTGAACCAGGGCGACGATGCGGTTGTAAAGGCCGATCAGCAAAACAGCGACAAGCGCGATGACGACCCAGATGATCCAGCTTTCCATTTTTTGATTCCCCTTCAAGCATTACAAAAATGTTCTATAGATATATTTTCGGGTAAAATCCGTCCCTTCGCAAGGCGAAACGGTGAAAAATCGGCGGAAATCGGCTAAAAGCGGACGTTTGCGGCGCAGACGGTCTTCTCAGTGGTGTGGTGCGTGCGGGCCGCGGGGTTTGCCGCCCTGCTTGGGCGGCGGGTTTTCCACGTCCGACGGAGCATTCGGCACCTTGACGCGCGGCTGGCCGGTCATGCGGCGCAGTTTTTCCGCGGCTTGCGCATTACCTTCCCACAGGGCCATGTAATCGGCGGGCGTCCAGCCGTGCTTGTCGGCGATGTCGTCCTTCGCGCCGGCTTTTTTCAGGGCGTCGATCACGCCCTTGCGGCTTTTCAGCCCGCCCGCCAGCGCGGCAGAATGCAGCGGCGTCCAGCCCTGGCCGTTGTCGATGTTCGGCGCGGCGCCCGCTTTCAGCAGTTGTTCTAAAATGTCGGTCTCGCCCCAGTAAGCGGCCTGATGCAGCGGTGTCAGCCCGTGATCATCGGCGATATCGGGATCAGCCCCGCTTGCCAGCAGTTTTTTGACGCGCGGCAAATTGCCCTCGCGCACGGCGCGATACAATTTGGTTTCCCCGTCGGCGTCGCGCTTGTCGATGCCGTTTCCCGTCAGACTATTGAAAAGGTTGTTCAGGCGTAGCATTCAAACCCCAATCTGACACCCCCATGTAAAATATAACGTATCGGGATGTCCGGCGCAAATGTTCGAAAAGATATGGCTTTATAAGCCGCATTTCATCCTGCGCCCGCGGTGCTTAACAGGCCGTTAACGGCCGCCGTATCTTGTGGCGGCGTGCGCGAAAAGACGCAAGATACGGTAAATAACGTCGTATAGATCGCGCATTACGGAATAATGGAAGTGTTTTAAAAGAATCCGCGTCCCGATACCGGCGGCGTGCGGGCGGCGATTGCGGCCAGCGCCCGCATGCGGTCGGCAGGGGTTTCGACGTCGGGCAGCTTCAAGGTGCCGTCGAGATGCGCGAGCGTGAAAGCCTTGGCCGCCGCGCCGTGCTTGCCGCTTTTCAGATCGTCGATGGTGTCCAGCACCTCGCCGCCGCGCGCAGATCGCAGGTCGTATCCGTCGGCGACCATGCGTTTGGCGAGCGCCGTATCCCCCGCCGTCAGGACGGCGGCCATGATGCGCGCGCCCGTTTCCGCCGGAAAGGAAACGGCGCCGCGCATCCTGCGGGGCATGCGCGATTCCGCGTAAATGGCGGCGACGGCGTTTTTGGCGTTCATCTCGAAGGCCATGTCCAGATGTTCCGCAAGCGCGGATGCGGACATGCCGTGATACTGCCGGCGTTGGTCGTACAGGTCGATGGCGATATTCATTTTATGTTTCAACTGCGCCGTGCCAACGGGATCGTTCCCCTGAAACGTGCGTCCTTGCCACAGGTGCATGCCGGTTTGTAAAAGCTCTTTGGTTTTTTCCCAATGCGGCAGCTTGTCCGTCCACAGGCATATCTGACGAAAGGCTTCGGGACGGCGGGATGTAAAGGCTTTGTAGGCGATGATGTCATACTTGCTGCCGGACAGGAAGGAACCCGCCGCCTTTGATGTCGGATCGGCGCCCAGTTGCAGCAATACGGCGACGGCCTCGGGCGCGTCTGTCACGCGCAGGCAGTGATAAAGCGCCATGTTCAGCGTCTTGCCGTCTTCTATCGCCGCGAAATTGGCGAGCGGCGCGATCAGCTCCGCGCGGCCGCTTTGGGCGGTTTCGATAAACAGCGCGCCCCAGTCGAAGCCGCGCCGTGCCTGTGGCATGTCGTTTTCCGCATCGCGCAAGGTGCGGCAGCAGGCCATGAAGTCGTCGGGCGTGATGTTGTCGAGCTGCCGGATGATCTCTTGGACGATCTTGTGGCGCAGGTTTTCCTGCCCTGCCAGCGCCATGCGCGCGGCGCTGGCGACGAAATCCAGGCGCAACGTATCCTTGGCGGGCAACTGCGGCGTTTCTTTTTCCGCAGTGGCGGCCGGCGGCGTTGCCGGCGGTTTGAAGCGCGGATGTTCCGGCGTCAGTTTTTTCATGTAACGCGTAAAATCCTTGTGCTGCCAGAAAGCTTCCTGCGTTTTTTCATCGCCGGCAAGGTCAAAGGCCGTTTCGCCGTATTGATTGCGGCGGGTGTAATCGGCGTAATGCTTCAGCAAGGAAGCCGCCGCCGCGGGTTGTCGCAGGTGCGCGGCGTAATGCAGCGCCGTCCAGCCCGCCGGCGTTTCACGCCGCAAGTTGACCAGCGGATGCGCGGCGAGGATTTCAAGGCACGGGATGTTCCCGCGCGCCGCCGCGACCATGAGAGGCGATACGCCGTGCCCGTTTGTAAAATCCGGCAGATGCGCCGGATCTGCCAGCAACCGGCGCAGCGCGGGAGCGTCGTCCTGCACGACGGCGGCCATGATTTTATAGGCCGCGCTTTTGGGCGGCAGATCGTGGCAGAAAAAAAGAGCAAGGCTTTGCTTGTCGACGGGCGCTTGTATCAAACCCGCCGGCTCGAAATGCGGATGGTTGCGGGGCGGCGGTCCAGGCCATGGGTGGGGCGGTAAAACCATAAGGCAAAAATGACTTTCATGTGGGCAGTGCGCGATCAGGGACTATAATATTCCATAACATATAAAGAGAGTCAAAGGAAATGCCTCCCCGGGTGCCATGTGTTTGAAACGTATATGCTTAAAAAGACCGCCTTACGGGGTAAGGTTTTTTTCCGACAGGCTTTCCGCGGCGAAAAGCGCGGCATTGTCCGCCATGAAACCGTCCAGCGTATTGGTTTTCACCCAGCGGTCAAGATAAGGCTGAAGCACGGTCGGATAGGACGGTTGAGGCTCGAATTTCTCCATGCTGATATAGCCAGCGGCATAGATGATGCTGACGAAGCCGAGCGCGAAAAAGCCCGCCATGATCTTGCGGCGGCGCCGCGCCATATAGGTTGCCACCGACAAGCTGCCGTAGAGCAGCAGACCGAGGAAGACGACCTGATACGCATATTCGGCCGCGACGGCAACGAAGTTTTCGTTGGTGTAAAAATCCAGCATCGTTTGCAAGGGCCAGACCAGCCCCGTGGCCAGCACGTAAAGCGCGCCGAGCGCGATATGCGTCTGGAAAGAGGAGCGGTGCCGCGTCAACCGCCCCGTGACCGCCCAGGGCAGCGCCCAGAGGATCATCAGCAGGCCGACGCCCGCGCTTGTCATGATGAGGAGGGAGTTTGTTTCCTCCGTCCATATCTGCAAATAGGCCAGCGCGACGGTGACGGCGATGGCGGCAAAGAACAGCAGCCACGGTAGCACGTGCCCTTGCAGCATTTTGAAGGCGCCGCTTTGCGCTTCCAGCGGCGTTGCAGCGGGCACGGGGTGCAGCGGGTCGAAGACGCGCAGGGCCGTGCGCCCCAGCGTGACCGTATCGCCCGAACGCAAAATGGCCGTGCCGTCCTTGCAGTCCCTGCCGTTGACGCGGCTGCCGTTGGCGCTGCCCATGTCGCTGAGCACCCAGTTGGCGCCGTTGTGCAAAATTTCGGCATGATAGGCGCTGACGTGCGGGTCTTTCAAAATCACGTCGTTGTCGTAGCCGCGCCCGATGCGCAACGGGAATGTGTCCGAGGCGATATGGGTGACATGCTCGCTGCCGTCGTGCGCGCCGATTTCGATCACGATCTTCATTCGGCGTCCTCCGGCGTGCCTGCCGAAGCGGCGGCTTCTTCTTCTCCCTGCGCCGCGGCGACGTCGGCCGTGGGGCGCGGCTTGATCTGCGCCATGAAATGGCGGCTCAGTGCCAGCCCTTCCTCTTTCGATACGCCCAGCGCGGAGAAGGAAACCACCATGCCTTGCCGTGCATTGCCCAGAAGCGCGAGAAAAAGATGCATGTCGTGCAGGCCGGGGTATTTTTTATACTGCCGCAGGCAGAAGCTCGCCTTCCATTTATGGCCGCCCAGCGCGACGTAATCGCTGTTGCAGTCGAAATTGGTGACGTTCTGTTCCTGCGCGTTGTAAAACGCATCGTAAATATCCGTCGGCGCGGCAAGCACCTCCTGGTATATCCCGTAAAAGCGCAGGGGATTCAGTGCCGGCTTCGCGTCCAAAAGGTCGTAGCGGTAGGTGAAGGTGCTGGTATTGAAACGGTCTTCTAAAAACACGCGGTGCTCGGTCGAGCAATTGGTGCGGTAATGGGTATAGGGATGCTTGTCCTTGTGGACCGCGCCGCCCCAGCATTTGAAGGCCTCGTTGATGCGCCCCGGCACGATCACGGGTCCGAAGGCGGTTTCCTCCCACGGTTTTTCCAGCAGGCGAGCGATGTTTTCCTTCTGGCTGGCAAGCAATTGCTGCTCGATGATCCTGTCGGCGCTTTGCACGAAATTGAAGTCCTCCGGCGCGGCGAGGTAGGACAGCATCAAATCGCGCAAGGGCTCGACCGGCACCAGAAAGCCGATGGAATTGCCGCCTGTCGCGACGTTCACGCCGACGACGCGGCCGTCATGCCCCAGCACGGGGCCGCCCGACATGCCGGGGTTGATGGCGCCGGAAAAATGGATCTTGTCGATAAAGCTTTCGCGCGACAGGCCGTTGTAGGTGCCCTCCACGATCGTAAAGCCGATGTCGTGCGGGTTGCCGAGCGAGAACAGCCGCGCCCCCTTGGGCAGGGCAGACCGGCCAAGCTCCACATAGGCGCTGCCGGGCTCTTCCATTTTCAAGATGGCAAGGTCGTAGCGCGTATCGGCGGTGACGATGGACAGCGGCCCCTTGCCGCGCTTGTCGTGGATGTATTCCAGACGGTTGCTTTCGGGGCGCTGCACGGCCTCGGCAATGACGTGGTAATTCGTGGCGATCAGCCCGTCCGCCGTGAACTGGAAGCCGGAGCCGATGCTGTTTTTCTTGTCCGACGTCAGGTCGATCACCTGGATCTGATAAATCGCATCGCCGTGCTTTTCGTAGATGCGCTGTGCCTCGTCATTCAGGGGGACGGCGGCGGCCTGCGGGGAGGGCGTTTTAACGGCGGCCGCCGATTCCATCATCTCCGCCGCAGTGTTTTCGGAAGGGCCGCCCCCTGCGGCCAGTGCCGCCGGCTGCGGCAGGCCGCAGAACAGCGCCGCCAGCAGGCAACATGCTAACAAACGGCGCGGCGGCAGGCGGTGCGGCAGGCGGCGCATCGGCATCTTGCGCTTCGGACGCGCGGCGAGGGCGTGGAGCAGGGCGATTGTCACAGGCAGGTTATCCGCATCCATTGTCAGAATATGTTCGCAGCAAAAACGCAGGACAGGTTTTTGCAAGAAGAAGATTCAGTGTAGCGGAAGATTTTTGCGCCGCATACCGCGATCTCGGCTTTTGGTCGCTTCGGCCTTTGAAAAAACCGGTCAATTTTGCAAGGGCGGCCTTGTGTGCGCCGGTGTCACGCGTGTGTATATCCATAATATATGTAATTGTCATGCTTCTTATAAAAAAATGCTTTTAAAGAAAATAATATTTCGTTTTTGACACGATTTTTATTTCAGGCTTACGATGCGGCATGGACTCGGTTTCCCGATCGTGCTAATTTTTTTCCCCAGACAGCCATTTTTTGTATTCGCGGCCTTACCATGCGAAGGCCCATCAAGGGATGTTTTGATTTGAGAAACATGTTCAACGCATTTGCGGGCTTTTTCCGCGGCGACCCGAACAGGGTCGACGACGACGGCTTTACGCGCCTGCAGCGCGCCGTCATGCAAAACAACCTCTCCCGCGTGATTTCGTTGATCAAAAAAGGCGCGGATGTGAATTACCGCGGCAGCATGATTTTCCCGCCGCTGCATCTGGCACTGGACAAGGACCGTCAGGCGATCGCCCTCGCCCTCGTGCAGGCGGGTGCGGATATCAATTTGAAAGATGCGCAAGGCCGCGCGCCGCTGCACCACGCCGCGCTGCACAGCCAGGAAAATTTCGTCAATATGCTGCTCAAGCTCGGCGCCGATCCGAACGTTCAGGACGACCACGGCAAAACGCCGCTGCATCTGCTCGGCACCGCGCGCCCCAGCCTGATCGACGCTTTCGTCAGCTACAAGGCGAGCCCGAACCTTCGCGATGATGAGGGCAATACGCCGCTGCATCTTTTCTACGACCGCCCGCAAATGGCGGACCGCCTGCTGCGCAACGGCGCGGATGCGAATATCGCGAACGCCAAGGGCGTGACGCCCTATCAGCAGATGCTGGACGAAGCGGTGATCGAAAAACTCCCCGCCGTGCTGCACGGCATGCTGCGTTACGATGCCGATGTGAATGCCTGCAACGGCATGGGCGAAACGCTTTTGCATCTGGCCGCGCGCATGGGCAATCACGATTTCTTTACCGGCGTCTTGCGCAAATGCAATGTCGGGGCTTGCGACAAAAAAGGCAATACCGTTTTGCATGTGCTGGCCGAAACACAGAATACGCTGTTTCTGACGCGTGTGCTGGATGTCGCGCCGGAACTGCTGCATGTCGAAAACCACCGCGGACGCACGCCGCTGGGCGAACTCGCGCAGATCGCCAATAACGGCCATACGGGCGGCAAACCCGACAGCCTTGAATCCATGGCGCGCATGCTGTTGATCCACAAGGCCGACCCGAACGCGGCGGACGGCAACGGCCGCACCTTGCTGCATTATGCGGCGGCGCGCGGGCGCACGGAATTCGCCGAATATCTTTTGTCGAAAAAAGCCGACCCGAACGTGCCGGACACGAAAGGCAAGGCGCCGCTGCATCTCGCGATCGAGCAAAAGAATCTGGAGATGATCGACCTTCTGCTCGACCTTGGCGCGGATCCGGATCTTACCGATGCGCGCGGTTGGACGGTGCTCGACCGGCTGGCGGAGAAAAACGACCGCGACAGCCCTGTGGTGCAGCGCCTGATCGTCGGCGGCGGGCAGTATAACAAGCAGCTGCCCTTGAACCCCGGGCTGATGCGCCCGCGCAACGACAACGACAATGCCGCGCGCCAGCCGCAAACCGCGACGCTGGACAAATTGCCCAAGCCCAAGGTGCTGCGTCATCCGGGCGCGAAGCCGGACGGCAAATCCGCCGGCGGTTTTAAGCCCTGATTCTTTCCTTGTTCTTTTCTTGCTTTCATGGGCCTTGTTTCACCGGCCTTCTTTTCGAGGGATTTTTTCGCTGGAAATTCAGGCGGATTACCTGTCGCACAGCCGTTGTGCACCCTTGGGGCTTTTGCGCCGCACCAAAAAATATTGACATAATGTGCTTTCGGGCGCATAAATAATCTCCATGAAAAGCATTTTTGGGTTTGATTCCATGCTGCGGCGCGGTAATTTTTCCCGAACAACATCCGAAGCGAAAAAGGCAAAGCGGTGCTTTGCAGTAAGGTTAAATCATGGCCTACGATATGCTCGACAGCGAATGTGCCGAACAGGACGCCCTTTTTGATACGGCGGAAGAGGCCGGCCCCCGCAGCGATATTAAAAAATTCCATTTCAACGATCTGCTCAGCCTGACGACGGGCCTGATGCTCGCGCAGGAAGGCGCCGCCGCGCTGCACCGCCTTGTCGCTTTCGTCATGGAAACGGATGCCGACCCGTCGCTGACCGCGCTGAACCTGCCTGTTGTCAAGGCTTGCGTGGAAGCGCAATGCCCCTTCCTTGCCGAGGTGAAGCTTGAAAGCCTGTATCCGATTTTCAAATACGACCCGTCGCCGGCCAATCCCTATCTGACCGTCTGGCTGGAAATGCAGGGCCTGCACTTCGGCGAAGAGCACGAGATCATGACCCTGCGCGCCTGGAAGGCCGCAAACGGCATCACGGATGCCGCCGCCAGTTATTCCCGCACCGCCTGATTTTCCGGCGGTTTTTTTACGTCTTATTTCGGCCTGATGTGCAGCGGTTTGCGTAGCACGATGCGCGATGCGGCGGCGGTATCGATTTTATCCGCGTCTTTTTGCGCGGCCTCGAAGGTCGCTCTTAATCCCGCATTTTCGGGTTGACCCAAGTAATCCGTCGCCGTTTTGCCGTCTTTGTCCGGAATAGCCGCCACCGCGCCCGCGCGCACCAGCAGCGCCACGGCTTCATGATCTTTTTTAAACACGGCATGCAAAAGCGCGGTCCGTCCCGCGTTGTCCTGCAGGTCCGGCGCGGCACCGCGGTCGATCAGCGCCCGGGCCAGATCATGCTTGCGGGTGGAAACGGCGGCCATCAGGGCCGTCATGCCCGTCGCGTCTTTTCGGTTGATGTCGGCCTTGTGGGCCAGTAGAAGATCGATGATGTCCGTCTCCCCCCTGTGCGCGGCGAAAACGATGGGGCAGGTATCGCGGTGCGGCGCATCGGGATTAGCGCCGCTCGCCAGCAGATGTGCCAGATGGCGGCGGTCGTTGTTCGAAATGGCCGTGACCACCGCGTTCTCGGCAGGGGCGGGGGCAAAGGCGCGGCGGGGGCGGCGATGCTGCCAGGACATGATGCTTTTCTTTCTTTCACGGCCCGCGGGCGGTTACATGCGGGCCGAACATATGCCGAAGATTACGCCTCTTTTTCGATTTTGGCAATGAATATGAAAAAGATTAGCGCCGCGCTCGTTTCGTAAAAAAAAGACCGCATTTGTGGACAGGATTTGCGGACAGGGCAATACCGCGGTCCAAACGCGGGCCTTGTATGAATCGTTGTCTGACGATCTGGTCGCTATCACCTACAATATGGCCCGCCCGTTCGAGGCGGCGGCGATTTCATAGGGTTACGGCCGCAACAGACCGTGACATGCCCTGTGCGAAACGGGCATGGACGGCCTAATCGTCGTATCTTTCGAAGCGGTATTTAGAACGGCAGCGGGTTCAGAGACATCTTTTTTCTCAGCCGCGGCGTCTTGGGCTTGCGCTTTTGTGTCTTGCTGGCTTCGATGCGCGGCTGCTGGCGGCCCAGAATGCGGCGGCTGCGCGCCATAAACGCCATGCGCAGGAACGGCAGTTTGATATGGCTGACCTTGTGCATCATCTGCGTCATGCGGCTGTTCAGCATCTGCTCCTGTGTTTCACCGAAATTGCCAAGCGTGCTCAGGATCAGCATTTCCTGTTCCATACGGCGCAGGTCGGCTTGCTGCACGCCCACAACTTCAGCGGCGCGCTTTTTAGCCGGAGTCTTGGCCGCTTGCGGCTTTTTGGCACCCTTGCCGGATATCCGCGGGGCTTTTTGCGCTGTTTCGGCGGAGATCTGCTTATCGTTCTTTTCAGTCTTTTTCATGAGAGCTCCTTTCGGTTTGATGCCGTTATGGTGTCATTATACCCCAAACGACTCCCTTTTTGTGAAAAATCTTACAGAATAAATACTTGATATTAAATGTATTTTTAAAAAATAATATTCATTATTACTCAAACGGGCACAAAAACTTGCCGAATCTATCTAAAATCGACAGAGCCTTATCCGCGCAAGACAAACCCCGCACGGCAGCAGGCCGGCGGGGATTTTCAAAGGGATTTATGCAGGGTTTATATACCTAGAAGCGTAGTCATGCTCGCTTTACGCGGGCATGACTATATGTTTTTTGTTTACAGGATCTTTTATCTACAGCGGAAAGGTAAAATATATACAGTCCCTTTTTAAAAACAGGAGGGGGGCTTAATGCGGCGGCGTCAGGGGCTTTTCTGCCGCCGGCTCCGTATCCTGCGGGTGCGGCTGGTGTTCCGCTTCGGCCAGCAGGGCGGCAATATCATGGTGTCCCGCGGCACGGGCGACATCATGCGCGGTTTGTCCCGCGCGGTTCGTCTGGCGCACATCGGCGCCTGATTTCACCATGGCGCGCACGACGTTGTCCTGCCCCTCCCGTGCGGCCCAGGTCAGCATCGTATCGCCAAAGGGGTCGGCCGGCGTCAGGGGCGGCTGGCGGTTTTGCATGCGCTGCCCGCTGTCGGCGCTTGGGATGCGCGCCAGCAAATCCTTCAGCGGCTGTTCGAAAAGCGCGACAAGTTCCGGCACGTTGCTTTTCAGCGCGATATCGAGCGGCTTGTCCGCGTTCTTGTTTTCGATCGTGATATCCGCGCCCAGCTGGATCAGCCGCTGCGCGATCAGCATATGCCGGCCGATCACGGCATGGGCGAGGGCGGTATTGCCGTCGTTATCCTGCGGGTCGAGGCTTGCGCCGTGATCCATCAGGAAAAACGCCATTTCAAGGCGGCCCTCGCGGCAGGCCTGCGACAGGGCGGTTTCGTTATGCGCGCCGCGAATGTTGATATTCGCGCCGTCGCCCAGCAGCACCTTGACGGCGGGTACATGCCCCGCGGCGGCGGCTGTTAAAAAACGGGCATTCAGAAGCTCTTGCTTGGCGCCCGCCTGAAGGGGCGTTACGAAGGCGATCATGCGCTACACACCTTTCCGATGGCTATCGGCTTTCTACACATCTATTTTCGCGCGCCGCGTCTTCATGCGCGGCTTTGCTCTACATCACATTATAGAGGCAGCGGTTTAAAAATATGTAAATGTATGGATTCAGGCGCTTTTTTTGAACATGCTTTCGAAGGGGGCGAGGCCCCGAAGCCGTGGGTTTTGAACGGCTTAGCAAGTGCGCGCGTTTCAGGCGGCGGGCGGTTTCGGCTTTTTTGGTTTTTTTGCTGCGGGTTTTTCGGCGGGCTGATTCTGCGGCGGCCCGGGCGGGGTTCTGGGCGCGGTATTGTCGTTGGCGATACGGCGGCGGTATTTGTCGATGCGATAGGCAAACCAGCCGAACATGCCGCCCGGCACGATGATGGCGATGGCAAGACCGGCGGCTTCCTTCGGCTGCTTCAGGTCGGAAAGCGAATGACGCGTCATGGGGCCGAGGTCTTTCAGGCGCAGGCCACGCAGCTGCCCCGCCGCACGGCGGAACTTATCGGCCAGGCTTTCTTTTTTCTCAGGCTTGCCGCCGTCCTTGTTCTTTTTGTTCCAAAAGGCCATGGCGTCAGTATCCGAACCGGTTGTTGGGCCGTTTGCGCTTCAGAATTTCTTCCATTCGTTTGCGCATGTTTTCTTTTTCCTGTTCCCTGCGGCGGCGGTGCTGCGCCAGAATTTCGCGCAGGCGTTCTTGCTGCATGCTGTTTTCCTCCGCCTTGCGCCGCCGCTGGTCGGCCAATTGACGCTGCAAATCCTGCGGCAGCGCCGTGCGCGGCGCGGGGCGAACAAGGTTTTTGTACTGCTGCATTTGGTGCAGCAGGTAGAGCTGCTGATAGCGGGTGTTTTCTTTCCCGCGGTAGGGCTTGTATTTGCCGGGGTCGGTTTTCTCAAGCTCGACCTGCATGGCAAACTCGCGCATGGCGTAGTATCTGTCGGTAGGGTCAATGCGGAAAAGGCTGGTTGCAGGCGGGCCGCAGCGCTTGCGCAGCCTGACGCGGTTGATGTCGCGCGGCTCGATGATGTCGAGATCCAGAAGGGCTTTCGCCATGCCGGGCTTGTGGATGCCGAGATAATCGCGCATGCGCACACGGCCGAAATCCGCGCCCGTTTCCTTCAGGATTTTCAGGCTTCGGATAATCTCGGGCGACGGAGTTTCCTTTGACATGCGGGTGTAAAGATAATGGACGATCGCTTCCGTCTCGACACGGTCGGGCACAAAGGCGCCCTGCGCCATCGCGTTTTCCAGCACGGCGAAGCGTTTCCTGTGCAGGAAATGATCCGCCCCGTATCCGCCGATTTCCTTTTGCGCGGCTTTCTTGTTGAAGGCCGCCGCCATGCCGGCATCCAGATCGGGCATGGCAGCCAGTGTTTTAAGGTCTTCCACGGCGAAGGCGGGATTGTCGAAAAATCCGGTTTCCAGCAAGGACGCGTCCATATGCGCGACGGCTTTTGGTGCGCGGGGCAGGCGGATATCGTGCTGGCGGATGAAATGGCTGACGTCTTCGGCCGCCAGCGTGCTTGCGGGTGTGCACAGAACGGCGGCGGCCTGTTTGAACTGCGCCTGCTTTTCCTCGACCAACTGCGGCGGTATGCGAAGGGTATAGCCGTCCAGATCGATGGTTTCCTGCATATACGACCATGATTCAATCATCTCGCGGCGCAGTTTTGTCACGTTGTTTTGCAAAAGGCCGCGGCGGTCAAGCGCGGGCAGAAGATCGTAGTGCTGCGGCATCGTCAGGCCGGAAATTTTACCCAAGTCGACCGGTTGTAATTTGATGCCCGCATTTTGCAACCGGTCGACAAAAACGAGCGCGCGCTTACTGGAGGATTCCACAAAACCACCCAGCACTTCGGCGAAAATATCCGATATGTCGTACCCTTCGGGCTTGTCCGCATCGGGATGCAGCCGCAAGGCCTTTTTTGCGCGGGGCATGTCGTTTTGCAAAACGGCATTGGCCATTTCGACGGCGACGGCGCGGCGGAACGTTTTTTCCTCGGCGCTGACGTCATGTCCGCTTTTGCGGTTTTCCTCCAGAACGCGGCGGTTCATGGCAAGGGCTGCCAAAGGCTCAATCGCAACCGATTCCGCATCGCCGTCCTCAAGACGAATACCCGCCCCGCGCAGGAGGGCCTTGACGGCATCGCATTTCGTGCCGAGCGCGCGTTTTGCCACCTTCGCCTGGTCTTCCGTCCATGACGCGCCGCGCGCGACCAGCAGTTTGACCATGTCGCGGTTTTCGGTGTCGACCGCGGCATACAAATGGAACCAGTCGGGCTTGAAGGCGGTATTGTGCCAAAAGGCATGGTCGAACAAGGTGCGCGCCGCATCAATGTCCCTGCGCTGCACCGCACGGGTCAGGGCGTCGCGCAGCTCGTCCGGGCCGAGCTTGCGCTCCGTCATATGGATGAACATGCCTGCGCCTTCGGGCCACATCGGAACCATCCTTACGGTTTTCCATTTTCTTCCGGCGCGGCCGTCGCGCGCCGTTTTGTTAATTTACGGAAATATGACCATAACAAATCGGCGCTGCGCGGTCAAATGACTTATCGGGCGCTAAGTTATTATAATATAATATTTTTTTGTGGATTTGGCGCGGTGGATACCGGTTTGGCCGTCTTTAGCCGAATGATTTCAAGACGCTGCGCAATTTGGTCGTGGTTTGCTCCGCCCTTGCGGCGTCCCGCGCGACCGCGTCGATCTTGGCGTTCAGCTCCTTGTCGCTGGCCGCTTCCTGCCCGGCAAGAACGGCGGCACGGAACATGAAGTCCTCGGTTTGCCGCTCCAGCGTTTCCAGCATATGGCGTCCGGAATCAATCACTTCCGCGGCGGGTTTGGTGCCCTGTTCCGCGAATTTCGAGAGGGCATTGACGAAAGTTTCCGCATCCTTCAGCTGTTTTTCGGGCAAAACGGCCTTTTGCGCGAAATCCGCGCGCATTTTGCTGCTGCCGGTGGTTGCGGTCATATCGGTCATGTGCAGCCTCGCATGCGGTTGAACGTCAGATTACCCCTATAAAATAGCAGGAGATCCTTAACAGAACCTGAATCGGCGAGGCGTAAAACCGCCTTTTTACGGGGGTTTCGGGCTGTCATCGGGGTTTCGCAAGATCGTTGCGCGCAGCGGATGTCAGGGCTTGGACGGCGGGGATGGCGGCTTGTTGTTTTGTTGCGCCTGTCTGCGCTGCGCGGCGGCTTCGCGCTCCATGCGGTACATCCATTCGCGGATACGCAGCTCGACCAGGTATTCCGGCCCGCTTTTGGGGCTGCCCGGCACGATGAAGCCGCGGCTGTTGTCCGCGCTTTCCTTCCTGAAGCGCGCGGTCAGCTCTTCCGTCGGCTTTTGCGCTGCGGGGCTGATCGCCTTGATGAAATCCTGCAAGGCTTCGGGCAGCGGCGGCGGGGTGTTCGGATCGGGTGCGTTCTTTTTGGGCATGGGCGTATTCTAGCGGCGCGGGCCGCGAAAGAAAAGGGCGCCGCGTGTAAATCGGCAGGGCCTCAGTCGGGCCGCCAGCCTTGCAGGCGGCAATACAGCGTCAGCCCGTCCAGCAGGTTTTGCCGCGACGCGCCGCTGCGCTGGCGCCGGTCGCGGTCGAGCGCGCGGCAGGAAAAGCCGAAGGCCAGAATGTCGATGATCATCGAATGGCTGATCTTTTCCTTGTGACAGGCCTTCGTCCAGTCGATATAGCGGTTGATCAGGCGGCTGTGCGCGTCGGCGATATTGCCGGCATGGCTGCGGCTGCCCGGAAGGCGCTGCCAGTCGGAGGCGATATAGCCGAGCCCCCGCCCCATGGTTTCATAGGCCTTTGCGATCTCCACGGCGGCGTCCTGCTGCGGCGGCGTCATGGCTTCCCACAGGCGCGCATCGACGATGCGGCGGTGGCAGCGGATGTCCTGCCGCGTCGCCGAGACGCGCAGGCTGACGGCTTCGGTCGGGGAGTGGCTTTCCTGCCGGTCATGCACGGTTTCGGGTTTGGCGGTTTTTTTATCTTTCCGGCGCTTGCCGGTGTTTTGCCACTGCGGCTGCCAGTCCGCCCAGGGGTCGTGGAAAGGATCGGCACGGCGCGGCCGGCGGTCGGCGGCAGGCGGCGGAGATGCGGGGCCGTTCTTTTTGGTATCGTCGCTTGCCATCATGGTTTTGCTGTCTCCTTCAATCGTCATGCTTTGGCCGTGCGCCCTTGCGGCGCAGGGCCTGTTGCTGCAACCGCGCGCGGCGCGCAGCGGCTTCATTTTCATCGTCGGGACCGATGGTTCCGGCGCGTGCGGGGCCGGGCCTTGGCAGGTCATGCGTTTTCGGCGCTCGTGTTTCCGATGCTCGTGTTTCCGGCGTTCGCGGTTTTTTTTCGGCGGCAGCTTCTTCGCGCTTGCGCGCGCGGTGGGCGCGGACGCGGTCCGTGGATTTGTATTGCAGGCGCGCCCAGTCGCGGATGTTGTTGTCGATGTCGATCATGCCCTTCTCGTAAAAGGCGTCAAGGGCGGCTTCGGTTTGCGCCGCGTCCGTCTCCAGCAGCAGGGCGGCTTCCTCGGCATTGAAGCCGTAAAGACTGCCGCGCGGTTTCTGGCGGCTGGCGTAATCATGCAGGGTGATCCACAGCGCCAGCGTTTCCGCGCGGGTCAGCCCCGTGCGCCTGGCAATAACGGGCAGGCGCGGATCGGCCGGCAGGCCGTGATAGATTTTGTACCAGTCCATGTGCCCAAAAACCCCCTTTGGTTTGCGCCGGCGCAAAGCTTTCCCGTGCCGGCAAAACGGTATTTTGCGCGGGGAGCGGGCCCTGCTGCGGCAGGACAGGCCGGACGAATCATGGTCTGAGAAAAATATTGCGTTATTCGCAATTAAAAGTCCAGAAAAATTTCGTTTTTATCATTGCAATATTTACAATCATATTGTTTTATAAAGATATTGCCCTTAAAAGAAATTGCGCTTTTATCATATAATCAAATGCTTTATGCTTATGCCCATGCCGCAGCGACTACATGAAAAAATCCGTGACATCCTTTCCGCCACGCCGGGATTGACCCAGCGCGGCCTTGCCGAGGCCATGGGGCTCGACCCTGCGGCGGTCAACCGCATGCTTTACGGGCGACGCGGCATCATGGCGGAGGAAATCCCCGTGATCGAAGCCTATCTCGGCCAATCCCTGCACGTGGCGGCGGGCGGCCCGTTCGCGCCGCAACGCCAGAGCCTACGGCGCGGCCTTTCCGATGCGGGCGCACAGGTGCCGCTGTCGGAGACGGGCGGCGCGGCATATGCCGGCCCGCCGCAAGCGGGCGCTGCGAGCTTGCCGGTCATTCCCGTGTATGCCTTTGGCGACATCTTGCGCAAAACGCCGCTCGATTACGTGCCGCGCCATCCGCAGCAAACGGGCATCGCCGATGCCTTTGCCTATTACGTGCCCGATGATGCGCATGCGCCGCGCTATTTCGCAGGTGAAATCGTTTACGTGCATCCCTCCCGCCCGCCTTTGCCCGCGCGCGATTGCGTGGTTGTGCGGCGCGATGCGGGCGTCGAAATCGCGCGGCTGCTGTCGCAGGCGGAAGGCAGCATTCGCGTGCAGGATTTTACCGGCGCCGCCGAAAAAGACATTCCCCGCCAAAACATCTCCGCCCTTTACAGCGTGGTCGGGCGGGGATAATGTCTGGAAATCAAGCTAAAAACTAAATCATCTTTATAACGTCTCGTTTATTTTGTCAGAGGAAGAAATGAGAAAATTCATGCCGGTACTGGCGGCCGCATTACTGTGCGGATGTGCGACAGTTGTAAGCGGTACGCAGCAATCCGTATTCGTCGAAACGCCATTTGTCGAAGGTGCGGAATGCACCTTGCGGGACAGCAAAAGCGGCTCATGGTATTTGCCCGGCACGCCGGGATCCGCGACAGTCACCAAAGGCGACGGGCCGCTGAACATCGTATGCAAGAAAAAGGGGTATACTACGGGAACGGTTTCCGTTGACGATGAATTTGCCGGTGCGACGCTGGGCAATATCATACTTGGCGGCGGGATCGGCGTTTTTGTGGATGCCGCATCGGGTGCCGCGCAAAAATACCCTGACAAAATCATCGTCTGGATGAAACCGCAGACATGGAAATCCGCCGCTCAGCGCAAGGAATGGGAAGCGGCCAAGGCGGAATATGAAGCCGAAGTCCGGCGCAAGCTGGAAGCCGAACGCGAGGCGCAACGCGCCAGACAGAACAGATGAATTTGAAATGGGAAAATAGACCTGCCGAAACAAAAAGCCTTCCCCCTTTTATGGGGGAAGGCTTTTTGCTTCTCCGGTCATCTCCGATCGGGCGGGGCGCTTAGCCGAATTTGGCGCCGTCGTTGTCCTTGCGGCGCTTGCGGCGCGCTTCCGCCGCGGCGCGGCGTGCTTCGGAGATTTCTTCATTTGCTGTCGTCGCTTCTGCCGGTGCGGGGGCTTTGGCTCGGGGCGTTTCTACGGGCTCTGCATCGGCATTGCTGTTGAAAGCGGCGGCCGCTTTCGGCGCATTGTCGTTGCCGAGTGTGCTTGCGGCGGGTGTTTCCGGCGTTTCCTCGATGCGGCGGGATTTTTTGAGGAAGCGGTTGCCGTTTGTGTTTTCCGTGCGGGCCGCGCGCATTTCGCGGATCTTGTTATGGGCCATCATGCCTGCGACCGCGCTGACGGGGATGACGGCGGCGACAATAGCGGCTGCGGTGATCAATGCCGGTGCGGCGGCGATGCCGACGGCGGCGCCGAGCGTCGTCACCGCGCCCGTGATCGCGGAAACCGCGCTCGCCGACAAAAGGCCCGCGCCGTAGTATTGCGCCACGCCAAGGCCTGTCGCGACGGCGGCGGCCGCGCCTGTGGCGAGACTGCCCCATTTAACGGTTTTGGCAAGGCCCACCTTGATATTGGTGCCGATGGCCTTGATCTTGCGGCCAAGGCGCTTGTGCCAGGGGCCGGCTTCTTTTTTCTCCAGCCATTTGGTTTCCTGCTTGCGCACATAGTTGCGCACGTCAAGGCTGCCTGCCGCGCCTTTCCATTCCTGGAATCCGCGCAGGCCGAAATAACCCGTCGCGCCGATCAGGCCGAGCGACACCCATGTCGCCGCCGTCGGCGTCAGCACGCCCAGCAGCACGGCGGCGCCCGCGTATTTCGCGGCGGAAGTCCAGCGGCTGCCGGTGGAGATTTTGTTCTTCGCATCGTCGCCGGGGCGCACGGCTTTATAGGCGTTATAAGCGGCCATGCCGCCGAGGCCGACAAGGCCCAGCGGCAGATAGGCCAGCACGGTCGCCAGTTGTTGCTGGATCAATACTGTGCCCGTCGCGCTGAGGCCCGCGCCCGCCGAGTTTTTCGCAAAAGGCTTGTGTTGTTTGGTAGCGAAAATGCCCTTGGTCTTTTGCCAGGTGTACCAAAGCTTGCCGGGGGATTTGCCTTCGTAACGGACGGTCATATTTCGAGCCTTTGTGTTTTGAATATCTTGATGGTTTATAACGATCCAGCCGCTTACGCCTGTTTTATATGCGAATCTTGGCGGGAATGAAAAACGCGCCTCAGTATATTCCCATAAAGTGCAAAGTCAAAATCTTTTTGGAAATAGTTATAATTATATTTCAATTCGTTAGGAAATGTTCGGGGCGGCGGCCCGCACGATCATCCTTTGGGGCGGAAATGAAGGCGTTTCAGGGGTTTGATCTCCCGTTTCAGCACGGTCGCGTCGCTGACGTTTTCGGCGAGTTCCCGCGCGGCGGCTTCGGCGCGCTGCCGGCGCTGCGTTTCAACAATGCCTTTGAAAAAGTTGTAATCGCCGGCATCGAGATATTCATGCGCCAGATGCCACGCCGTTCTACCATCGTTGTTGCGGATCGTTTCGGTATCGGCGCCGGCAGCGGCGAGGCGGCAGGCGGCCCAGCCGTCGCCCTGTTTGATCGCCTTCATGATCGCGGTCTCGCCATCGGTGCCTTGCGCATCCAGCGGCGCGCCGACGGTGACCAGGCGCTCGATGACTTCCTGCAGGCCTTTTGCGCAAGCGATGGCGAGGGGTTGACGGCCTGAGGAAGGCAGGGTTGCTGTCACATCGGCCTTGTGATGGATCAGCATCAGCGCGGCTTCGCTGTTCCTGCTTTCGAGCGCGACGATCAACGGCGTGCGCTGCCTGTCGTCCCGCGCGTTGATCTCGATGCCGCCTTTGGCGGCCAGACCGGCGATGGCCTGAAAATCATTTTCCGCCGCCGCCTTGAAAAGCCGTTTTTGATCCGCATGTTTTTGATAATCGATAACGTGCATGGCACCTCGTGCAAAAAACTACAGTCCGGGTTTTTTCAAGGTCAACGGCCTTCTGACCGTAATGGGTTGTTCCGCTTTGGTTGCGGCTTCGGCGATATGCGCGTTGATTTTCGCAATAGTTTCCTCATGCCCCAGGTGTTGCAGGATATCGCGCACGGTCTCGCCGGCATTGTTTTTCAAATCCGCCTTCGCGCCGGCATGGATCAAAAGCAGGAGGATCTTCTCGTCACAGGCTTCGGCGGCGCACATCAGCGCGGTTTCGCCTTTTTTGCCCTGCACGTCCGTTTTCGCACCGCGGCCCAGCAGGGTTTGCGCGATCTGCGCCTGCCCTGTTGCGGCGGCCCACATCAGCGGCGTCCAGCCTTCCGCATCCTGCGCGTCGATCATCTTGTCGGCGTTCGGAAACTGGCGCAGCGCTTCGGTATCGCCGCTGACGATGATCTCGATGAAGCGGTCGATCTCCGTTTTTGCTTTATCGTCGTTCATGGCGCTTGATCCGTTCAGCTTTCCAGGCGCGTCAGCAGGCGTGGCCCGTTTTCCAGCAATTTATGCACGGGGCATTTGTTGGCGATCTCCAACAGGCGCTGGCGTTGCCCGGCGTCCAGATTACCCGTCAGCGTGATATCGCGCGTCATGACGTCGACAACCGCATTGCCCATTTCCTCGACTTTGTTGTGGGTCAGCTTGACGCTGACTGTCTCCAAAGGCCAGCCTTTGCGGTCGGCATACATGCGGATGGTCATGGTGGTGCAGGCGCCCAGCGCGCTTAAAAGCAACTCGAAAGGATTGGGCCCTTTGTCCAGCCCGCCCTTGTCCAGCGGTTCGTCCGCCGTCAGGCTGTGGCTGCCCGCCCGCACGGACTGGGTATAGGCGCCCTCTCCGGTTTCGGCGACGGTGACTTCGGTCATGCCTGCGCTCATATTGTTCCCTCTGCGTGTTTATGGAGCGTTGACGGGCTTACGGCTGCGGCGGGGCGGATTTTTTATCGCCGCCGGCGTTCGGCTTTTGCTCGCCGGCGCTCGGTTCTTGATTGTCGTTGCCCGCGTTTTTCGCCGCTTTTTGTTTTTGGTATTCTTCCTGCACTTCCGTGCCGAATTCCTGCGCCTTTTGCAGCGCCGACTTCAGAAGGTTGCGGCCGAAGCGCTTGGCCTTGCCGTCTTTTGCTTCCGCCGGCGGGGCATTCTTCGGCGCAGCTTCTGCTGCGGGTTTTTCGACAGCCGGTTTTTCGGCGGCGCGTTTGGCTTTCTCGGCGGCCGCAAGCTCTGCGGCGGCTTTCGCTTCGGCGGCTTTTTTCATCTCTTCCGCTTTTTTCGCGGCGCGTTCTTGTTTGACGATGGCCGAGCGCTCTTTCCATGCGCGTTTCATCTCGTCCATTTTCAGCTCAAGGTATTTCGTTTTCACGATCTCGATCAGGTCGGGCATGTATTTGCTTTGCAGGTTTTGCGCCGCGCGTGTGGCGGCAAAGCCGGAGACGGCGGCAACGGCAAGGCCCGCGGCCACGAAGCCCGCGGCAGGTAAAACGGCGGGCGCGAGCATGGCACCGATGATCCCCGTACCGATCGCGCCGAGGCCCAAAAGGCCGAGACCCAGCGTTTTCAACACCGTGCCGCGAATACCCTTGTGCGTTTTAAAGGTGTCGTAAGCCGTTTTCAAAATCCAGCTGTCGGGCGGCAGCAATGCGGAGTTAGGATCCACATCGGGCAGCATTTTCTGCGCCAGGCGCGTGCTGGGTTTTTTGGCAGGTTTTTCCGCTTCGGTTGCGGCGGTTTCCGTTTTTTCGGCGGTCGTGGTCACGGCAGCGTCCTTTATGATCGGGCATGCGGAATCGGCATGCAAAAACACATGAAAAACAGTGAGCCTACTCTATTTATTTTTTCATAGCATCGCAAGGCCGTTTCAGGGCGTTTGCTTGTTTTGTAATAATATTAGGCAAAATAGGGGCGCGTGCCGGTAAATCAGGGGGCGTTTCTGCGCTTTTGCGGCGCATCGGTGGCTTTGGGCGCTTTTGCGGCGGCAGGCTTTTGCCCTGCGTCGTTGGCGGGGGGCGGCGCATCGGCGGGGGTTTTGTCGCTGGCGTTTCTGAAGGTATCGGTCACGCCGTCAGGCAGGGCGGGGATTTGTCCCCCCGGCATTGGCGTATCGCCTTCCGCTACAGGGGCGGCGATGTTCTGCGCGGCGGCGCGGGCGGCGGCCTTGGCCTGTTTTTCCTTTTTCATGTGGCGGATGCCGGTGATGCCGAAATAAAGGCCGCTGATGCCGCTCACGATATAACTTGCCGCCATCACGGTCGCAAAGGTCACAAGGCTGCCCACGGCCACCACGGGCAAAACCGCCAGCTGCGTTGCCAGGGCCGTCGCGCCGAGCGCGAGCGACAAGACGGCGCCACCGACGGCAAGGCTGCCAAGCACATTGTCCTGCTGGCCGTCAGTGTATTTTTTGGTCAGGCGCCAGGCGCGGCTGCGCTTGAAGGCTTCGACGGGTTTTGATCGCAGGATCTTTTGCACGAAGGCGCGCTCGCACTGGCGCTGCCACCATGTTTTGCCTTCCCTGACAGGTCTTTTCGGCATCGGCTTGCCGGTGGCCTTGGCATAGACTTTTTGCAGGCGGTACCAGCCGCGTGCCGCGCCCGCCGCCATGCCGTAGGCGCTGAGACCGATGACCGCGCCACAGGCCGCGATACCCGCCGCCGCCACCATGAAGGGCATGGCAACGACATAAGAGATGCCGAGAATGCCTGTGACGGCAATCGCGCTGAGACCGCCCTTGACGGCCAGCGTGTGCACCCAGAATTCATGTTCGTGGAACAGCTCCTTGGTAAAGCGCCAGGTCATTTGCGCGCTGGCCTTCGTGCGGCGGGACAGGCGCCGCAGCCATGATTCGGCTAGCGGATCGCCGGCGTTGCGGGCGGCAGGCGCGGCGTTATGCGCGGTTTTGACAGGGGCGGGCAGGGTATCCGGCCGGACGTCTTGCCGAACGGCGGGGGGCGTCGCTTTTTCCGTCTCGGGTTTTGGGGCCGGATCTGTCATCGACGGGAATACCTGCTGCTTCACAAATGAATATCTGTACGGACCAAATCGCCGGCGGGCCGATGATTTGTCAAAATAACGACAATCGATCCCGCATGATTCAACAGATAGCCTTAAAAATCAAGATTCGTTTTGTCCGAAAGTGGCTTTTTTACGAAAAAAGAGGCAGCCGGATTAAAAAATAAAATACTGATATATCAGGGTGGTAAACACAGCCTCATACGAAGCGGGGGGCAGCTTTGGCAAAAACGGCAAGGGCGTGGGCAAACGTAACCAATCGTTAACTTTATTTGCATAAAGTCTTAGGTAGGATTTCCAAGCGTCCCCCCGTCCGAAAGGGCAGAAATGCAGGGAAATCAGGCAAGAATAAAAAATTCCGGGAGGAACAACATGTCCAACGTTAAATTCAAATTCGCGGGTCTTCACTTCGACCAGGAAGCCAATTACGGCCAGGGCGAGCATAAGGCCCGCTTCGTCCGTTTCGATGAAGACCATCCGGATGCGGAAGCCAAGCTGAAAGCGCTGACATCCAAAAATGCCGCCGCCTTCATAAAGGCGCGCGACGGCATCGTGGACTGGAGCCTGAAACAGGTGCAGGAAAACATCGACAAAATTCACAAGGATCCGAAACACGCCGAAACGCTGGCCGAGCTGACCCGCGCCAAGGCGACGCTGGTGGCTGAAACCAAGGTCAAGCCGACCGCTGCCTTCGGCAACAGGGGCAAGCCACAGGTTACCACGCCGCGCCGTCAGCAAGCGGCAGGTATCGGCGTTCACGCTTAAAGACAACTGTTGGGGTGACGTCTGCCCGGGACGGCATAAAACGGGACATGTCAGAGAGCCGCAGGTCGGGGGACATACTGCGGCTCTCTCCTTTTTCGCAAGTCAGCTTTCAGGCGCTTTATTTTTTTGCCGCTGCCGCCATGCGGCAAAGCCGGCAAGCGCGGAAACCGTGCCGCCGAACAGCAGGACGGCGGGAAAAAACGGCGCGGGCAGCGCATCGCCTACTTCCGCCGTTGCGGGATCCTTCGGCATATAATAAACGCGTACGGCGTCGCCCGTTTGCGTCAGCCCGTCCGCCGCCGCGCCGCTTCGAAACTGTTTTGCATCGCCCGCCGTCGTTTCGAACCGCACGACGGGATAACGCGCATCGCCTTCCGCGATGATATCGACAACCGTGCCTTCCGCCGCCGTGCCATGGAAAAACAGCGCATGATCGTGATTGCCGAGATACGCGCCGCATAAAATAGCGGCAATGCCCGTGACCATCAGGGCGGGGCTGATGCTTTGTGTCGCATATTGAATTTCGGCGGCTTCCTTTTGCTTTTCAGGGGCGGCGGCATATTCCTCGACGGTATGCACCGTGCCGCTGCCCAGGCGTTTGAGCCGTGCAGCGCGCATCGCATCGCGAAAGCCATCAAAACCCGTGCGCCCGTTCACGGGCTTCAGCGCGCGGCGGATTTTTACCGTCGTCAGCGCCAGCAGTACGCTGACCGCAATCCATGTCACGGGCCCGGCGGGATAACGCGTCAGCGCCGTGACGATCATCCAGATGCCGGGCAGCGCGAAAATGCCGCCGGAGATGAAAAAGCCCGCGATGCTGCGCCGCGCCTCAGCCGGATATTTCGGATCCACGCGCAGCAGCACGGGGCGGCCCGTTTCCTTGCCTTCCAGGCGGCTCGATCCCGTATCGGAAACGGATTCATGCGTACTGCCGTCCGGCATGCGGTAGCGGTAGACGGGGTAGAGCACGCGGCCTTTTTTACGCACGCCGGCAATAATCGCTGGCACGCGCAGGGCGGTGGCCTGCCAGTACAGCGCATAAAGCAGCAGCACGCCGCCCAGCAGCACGAACATCCATCCGAAAACCAGAAACAAAAGCTGCATAACCGTGCCGCCGAACTCGCCCATATTGAAAACTCCCGTTTTTTACTGCCTCATCTTAGCCGATCAGGGCTTTTTAGAAAACACGTGCTTTGCTAGACTTTCCCACGGCAAGACGGCAGATTTTCATTCAAGGGAGGAACGCATCATGACCTACGATCCGAACAATATTTTCGCTAAGATCCTGCGCGGCGATATTCCGTGCGAAAAGGTATTCGAGAATGACCACGTGCTGGCGTTTCACGATATCCAGCCGCAGGCGCCCGTGCATATCCTGGTGGTTCCCAAGGGCGCCTATAAGGACATGGATCATTTCACCGCGGAAGCATCGGCCGCGGAAATCGCCGAACTGTTCAAGGCGCTGGGCCGGATCGCGCGCGATCACGGTCTTGCCGAAGGCGGTTACCGCGTGATTGCCAACTGCGGCGCCGACGGCGGGCAGGAAGTGCCGCATTTGCACCTGCATCTGGTCGGCGGGCATCCGCTGGGCCGCATGCTGGCCGCGGCGTAAGGTTTGCCGCGATAGTTGCGGTGCAGCAATCGCGGCCATAAAAAAGGGTCGAAAACCTTGTATCATGGGGCGTGTCTGCTAAAATGCGACAGCTCCAACAACAAGGTTTTTCGCTATGGCAGACCGCCGTCGGCTGAAGGAAAACTTCGCGAAAGCGGCGCGGAAAACCCGCCGCACGCTCACGCTGTCTTTCGCGACGGCCTGCTTGCTGGCGGGCGGCTGCGGCATCCCCGAAAAACAGACGTATAATCCGGAAAGTTATCGGCCCGTCACGCCCGCCGTGCAGGAGGACAGCCGCACGCACCGCGACCTGCGGCCCGATAGCACCGTCATCGACCTTTTCGCGCGCAACGCGCCCGAACCGGCGAACGATAACCTGTCTCCCGAAGAGCAATTGCGGTTTTACATGGACCGCATGTGCTTTACCGCGGACGAGGAAGGCGGCGCGGCGCACCGGAAAATCAGGACGGCTTTGCAGGAATTGCAGAAAATGCCGCTGCTCGGCGCGCCGCTGGTCGCCTATGCGGTGGCGAACGATGTGCGGTTTTGCAGCCTGCCCGATATGACGGCGGGCGTCGGCGCGCAATATGTGCCGCGCATCCATGCGATCATGTCCAGCGATGTCGGCGGGCCGGAGGTTATGATGCTGCGCATCGCGCACGAGATTTTTCACGCGCGGCAGGACGGCAATGCATTGCTGGATTATTATTACAGCTGGGATGTGGAAAGCCGCGTCGCGCGCAACATGACGATCGAGGCCGCCGCCGTCACCGCCGAGCTGCTGATCGCTTTCGAGGCGAAGCAAAACGGCAATCCCAAAGTCTGGGAGCATATCAAGCAGCGCTTTTCCGACGGCGTCTATGCCGATGCCGCGATTTACGACCGTATCGAAAGCAGTTTTGAACGCGCGAAGGCCGCGGGTCTTTCCGATATCGACGCCTACGGTTTTGCGGGCCGCGCCGCTTTCGAGCGCGTCTTCGATATAGACAACTGGCGCAATTATTACCTGAACTTCGAGCTGCAAAGCTATCTCTCCGATATTACAAGCGGCGCGCTGGACAAAACGACGCGCTTTACGGCCGGCGGCTTCCCGCCGCAAAAGGCGGCCAAGGCCGGCATGATCGGCAGCGGCCATGACAGTTTTACGGCTGCCGCCCGCCGTCCGCCCCTGACATCATTGCTGTCGCATAACGAACGCATGCGCTGGGCCTATGAAGCGGCGGAGCTGGAGCGGTACCGCCGCGTGTTCGGCAAGGACGCGCCGCAAACTGCCGCGCGCGCCGCGCAGTATGCGGCGGGCGGCAACCCCTATCTGGCGCTGGATCTGGCGCAGATTCTGGAACAGGCCCGTGCGGCGGCGCTGCCGGCGGCGGGTGAGCGGAAGAAATTCGCCTATCTTTACGAATACATGGACGCCGCTATCCGGCCGCCTGCCGAAACACCGGTGCAAAAAATCCGCAAGTTCTTCACCCCCGGTACGCCGGGCAGCTGAAAAAGCGCCGGTGCGATACCGGATGCCGCCCTGCGGCGGCATGGCGTTTCTTTTTACGACTTTATCAGCATCATGACCGCGGCTTTTCGGCGCAAAAAGAGAGGGGCTCTTTTGCAAGAGCCCCTTTCAGGTTCACCAAACTGTTCTCTGGTGTATCAGGCGTTCATTCGGTTAGTCGTTGTCCGGGCCGGCGGATTTTTTGCGCGGCTTGCGGGCGGGCTTTTTGGCGTCGTCGTTGGCGGCAGGGGCTGCAACCAGAGCCGGCTCCTGCACAGGGGCCATTTCCGGCTTGAAGTCCGCGCCGATCGACTTGATGACCAGTTTCGCGCCGCCGTTTTCAGCGGCGAATTTGGCCAGCTCGGCTTTGTTGCCCATCAGCCACTTGCCCAGCGGGTTCGCGACCTTTTCACGGATGACCTTGCGCAAGGGGCGGGCGCCCATGTCGGGCTTGTAGCCTTCCTTGGCCAGCTGCTGTCTGACTTCCTCGGAGATCTCCAGCTTCACGCCTTTGAAGCCGGCGCCCGTCGGGTCGGAGATGCGCTTGGACACTTTGCCGACTTCGCGCTCCACCAGGTTGTCTATCACTTGATGCGACAGCGGGATGAAGGTGACGAAACCGCCCAGTTCCTCGATACGGTTGACCATTTCAGGACGGAAGAACTGGCCGCGCGCGCGGGCGTAGATCGCGGAAAGCTGTGCTTCCTGCTCTGCCGGCGTTTTCTCGACGGAGCTGCCGCCCAGCGCCAGGCTGTTGCCGCCGTTTTCAATGGCGGACATGGCTTCCTTCGCGCCCAGGTTGGAGGTCATGACAACGATCACGTTGTTGAACAGAACCGTCTTGCCCTGGTTGTCGGTCATTTTACCGTCGTTCAGCACCGGCAGCAGCACGTTGAACACATCCGGATGCGCTTTTTCGATCTCGTCGAGCAAAAGGATGGAATACGGACGCTGGCGGATACGTTCGGTCAGCGCGGGCTCGGCGCTGTCGAAGCCGACGTAGCCCGGAGGGGCGCCGATCAGGCGGGACACGCTGTGCTTTTCGCTGTACTCGGCCATGTTTTCCTGGATCAGTGCGTCTTCCGTGCCGAAGAGGTAGCGGGAGAGCGCTTTGCAGAGTTCCGTTTTACCGGTACCGGTCGGGCCTTGCAGCACGAAGCAGCCCCAGGGCTGGTTCGGGTCGTTCAGGCCGGAGCGGGCGCCGATCAGGCCGTCGACGACTTTCTGGATGCCGGGCTGGCCCAGAACCTGGTTCGGCAGTTCTTTTTCCATTTCCAGGAAGCGCTCGTGGTCGCTCTGGTTCAGGAAGTCGGACGTCAGCTTGGACATCTGCGCCACGGCGGCGATCATGTCCTCTTTTTCGATGACGTTGGCGTTGCGGAACTTCGCGGAAGCGGCCGCCATATCCAGCGCTTTTTCGCCTTTACGCGGCTGGCTTTCGTTCGGCGCGTAGCGGTTGGTCATGTTGACGATGTATTCGAAATCCTCGTCCGCCAGGTCTTCCGCAAGGTTGTGGTGGTCGCGGATCAGGGGCCACAGTTTTTTCAGGATGGTCAGGGTCGACTCCTGATCGGGCTCGCCCAGCACTTTCTGCTCGAAACGGCTGGCCAGCGCACCGTCTTTTTCGATGTGCTTGCGGTATTCTTCCGCCGTCGTGGTGCCCATGACGGAGATGCCCTTGGACGTCAGGAAGGGTTTCATCATGTTACCGGCATCCGAGCCGCCTTCCGCCTTGCCGGCGGTCAGCTGGGAGTGGATCTCGTCGATCGCAAGGATGATTTTGCGGCCTTTCAGCATGCCTTCACGCTCTTTCAGGCCGTCGATCAGCGGTTTCAGCTTTTCTTCGAACTGGCCGCGGAACTTGGCGCCGGCGTTCATCGC
>Ga0206101_1000017_pt1 | contig 134726 bp, 103 predicted proteins | sample 1B0metagenome_FD_148613 | JGI IMG/M metagenome (GOLD analysis project Ga0206101, IMG submission 148613) | Enriched microbial communities from leaf-cutter ant dump, University of Wisconsin, Madison, United States - 1B0 | ecosystem: Environmental > Terrestrial > Nest > Insects nest > Nest dump... | reverse complement strand
TTGCCTTTTGCCTTTTGCCTTTTGCCTTTTGCCTTTTGCCTTTTGCCTTTTGCCTTTTGCCTTTTGCCTTTTGCCTTTTGCCTTTTGCCTTTTGCCTTTTGCCTTTTGCCTTTTGCCTTTTGCCTTTATGTCCCAGCGCACCGATATCACAATCATGCCCTTCGAGGGGGTGATGCCGAGAATTCATTCAAGCGTCTTCATCGCTGCCGGGGCGCGGATCGTGGGGGATGTGGAGATCGGCGAGGCGTCGTCGGTATGGTTCAATGTCGTGATCCGTGGTGATGTGCATTTCATCCGCATCGGCCGGAGGACGAATATTCAGGATCTGACGATGTGCCATGTCACCCACAGGCGCCATCCGCTGGTGATCGGTGATGATGTCACCGTCGGTCATAGTGCGGTGCTGCACGGCGCCACCATCCACGATGGCGTGCTGATCGGCATGGGGGCGAAGGTGCTGGACCGTGCGGTTGTCGGAAGCGGTTCGCTGGTCGGTGCCGGTTCGGTGGTGCGCGAGGGATTCGTGGTGCCTGAAGGCACGCTAGTTGCAGGGGTGCCTGCCCGGGTGATTCGCGATCTTACCGACAGCGAACGCGCCGCCGTGGCCCGGGGGGCGTTGAACTACGAGAGCTATGTGGAACGTTATCGCACGGATGGCTGTGGGTGGTAGCGGCGATCCGGTGACATGGCGCCCCTTCCTGGCTGCTCCGTGGCCATCAGCAATCATTTCATTAGTTTTCGACCATGACTAGAGCCGACAACATCGATGGACGTGGAAACAGTGCGGGAAATGCACAGGCGGGTTCATCCGCGACGGAGGAATACTTCAAGGAACGGCTGATGCAGGATGCCGGGCGGGTGGAGCAGAAGGATATCGACGAGCTGGAGACCTCCGTCCCGAAGAAGCTCGCGAAGTTCGATCTGGAAGGGCTGGGCGATGGAGCGAAGTGGATCAATACCATGCTCGATCGTGTTGCGACGCTCTTCGCCATGATACGCGACAAGGAGTATACCATCCCCCGCAAGAAGCTGATGCTGATCGGGGCGGGGCTTCTCTACTTCGTGCTGCCAACCGATCTGACCCCCGATTTCATTCCCGGCATCGGCTTCATCGACGATGCTGTCGTTCTGGGCATGCTGTGGAAGATGGTGAGCGAGGAGGTGGAGACGTACCTGTCATCGCACCGTCGGATCTTCCCTGAATAGCCGTCCGCTTCTTCGGTCCCGGATTACCCGGCCGGCGCCTCTGTCACGATCGCAACGCCGGCGCTGGTGCCGATACGATCCGCTCCCGCCTCGATCATCGCAACCGCCGTGGCCCGGTTGCGTATGCCTCCCGATGCCTTTATGCGTACCTGCGGCGCCGCGGCCTTCCGCATCAGCATGATATCCTCCACCGTTGCGCCGCCCCCCGAGAATCCGGTGGATGTCTTGACGAAATCCGCGCCGGCGGTGCTGGCCATCTCGCATGCATGGCGTTTCTCATCATCGGTAAGCAGCGATGTTTCGATGATGACCTTCAGAATCGCACCCGCCTCGTGAGCGATCCCGGCGATGACTCTCATGTCCTCCGCCACCAGAGCCGTATGCCCTGATTTCAACGCTCCGATATTCATCACCATGTCCAGTTCCCGCGCGCCATCCGCGAGCGCTCTCCCGGCCTCCGCCGCCTTGATTACCGTCTGGTGCAGCCCGTTCGGAAATCCGATCGTCGTGCACACGGGCACCTGCGAGCCAAGTTCCTTCATGGTGTGCACGGCCAGTGGCACGTAATAGGGCATGATGCAGACCGAGGCAAATCCATGTTCATTTCCTTCCTCGCACAATGTCCGGATCAGGGCATCGGTGCCCGCCGGATGCAGCAGTGTGTGGTCGATATAACCGGAAAGAGACATGAAGGTGCCCGCATCTCCTGACAGAATGAAGTAAATCCGTGCGCTGCCGCAGAGTCGGGCGCCGGTCCGTGGTTCGTCGTCAGTTGCCCGCGGCAGGAGCGCCGTATGTTGCGCGCCGGTTCAAGTCACCGCAAGGTGTTTATGATTGTCGGGGGCATGCAGGTAGATGCCCCGGGATCTGCCGTCGCCATCCGCCGGCCATCCGTTATTTCGCTATCATCACCTGCGTGTCGTAGAGCCTGCCATTCGTGGTGAAGCGAAGGAGATAGGAGCCGCTGGCGAGATCGGCCGAGGGGATTGTGAAATTACAGTCTCCGGCGACGCCGGCTTTCAGATAGCGTCCCGATGAATCGTATAGCTCGTAGCCGATACGGCCGCAGTCGGTGAATCCCCGCGCCTCCACGGACAACGGCGCTCCGGCGGAGGCAGGATTCGGCCTGATGAAGAATCCGATGCCGTCGCTTCCGGTTACCATCGTGCTGCCATCAATGCCGGCAAGGCCTGCGGTAGCGCGGAGCAGAGCGCGAACCGACGGGCCGCGGTTGACGTTAATCGACCTGAACTCCGGAATCGAATCCATCGTGATCGTCATCAATCGTTCGTTCATGCGGACCGTTCTGTAGGTCATTCCCCCCCCGATGGTCTCGAAGCCTATCTCCACCGGCAGATTCACGAAGGTTGGAAGCGAGTCCGCCTGAATCTGCTCGATGCGGATCTCCACCTCCTGCAGGCCGAGCGCTCCGGAGAGGGGCGTTGCCCGTACCGTGAGCACGGGCCAGCCTTTTCCATAGACCCACTGATCGAAGAACCATCCGAGCGAACGGCCGGCGTGTTCCTCAAGCACCGCACGCAGATCGTCGGTTGTGGCCGATCCGTAGGCATGGCGCGTCAGATAATCGCGCAATGCCTCATGGAAGACCGAATCGCCGAGCTCGTACCGCAGCATGCCGACGACCACAGCTCCTTTCTGATAGATCGTTTCGGGATAGTTCGAAGAGGGGGATTCGCGCGGAAAGTTGTACAGCGGAAGCAGTCCCTCGCTGGCGGCGACGGCATTGATGTAGCGGTTCGCCTTCATCTCCTGCGATTTCAGATAGGCATCGAAGCCTCCCAGTTCCTCCGCCCAGGCCGATTCGCAGTAGGTGGCGAAGCTTTCGTTCAGCCATGCATGCGTGAAGTCGAGCGGGGAGACGAGATCGCCGAACCACTGGTGCGCCAGTTCGTGCGCCCCGGTGGAGTTCACCGTATCGCGAGAGCGCGACAGGGAGGTGGGGAAGGAGATCATCGTCTGGTGCTCCATCGCTCCGAGCGGCGTGTTGACGTAGCCAACCTTTTCAAATGGGTAGGTCACGAAGCGCTGCTCGAACGCATGCACCATGCGGGGAAGCAGTTTGAACGTGACGCGCGTGGCGGCCGTATCGCGCGGGCGGGCATAGACGACCATCGGGGGAGTCTCGCCGGGAAAGTCAAGGGGGACGTATTCATCCACGGCGAATGTCAGCAGGTAGGTGGCGCAGGGGACGTCGTGGTTCCAGTCGTAGATGACCGTGCTGTCACTCTCCGGAACGATGGTCAGCACGCCGTTCGATGCCACCGCCATGCCCTTCATAACCCGGAACCGTCCATGAAATGTCGCCTTGTCGGAGGGATGGTCGTAGCAGGGAAGCCAGTGCTGTGTTGCGGAGACGTAGTTGTTGCTGAATCCCACGCCGAGCGCGAAGAGCGTTCCCCCGGAGGAGGTGACGCCCCCCCAGGTGCCGCCGAGCTCATGCTGCATCTCGCCGCCGTAGACTACGCGGATGACCGCAGTGTCGCCTGTTCCGGCCGTTGCAGGGGGCGTGATCCGATAGTGGTAGACGGGGGATTCAGGTGCCTCCTCCGCTACCGCATCGACAGGTACGCCGTCGTACAGGACCGAGTCGATCGTCAGATCGCGGAGGTGAAAGTAGAATGGGCCAGAGGCGGGATCACCGATCCACTGTATCCGCATTTCGCAGACCCCCGACATCTGCTTCGAGGGGGCGGCGGTCAGATCGATCCATGCATCGTAATGAAGCACGTCGAACGGCTGCTGCCGGAAGCTGGTGGGGCCGGAGATCGGCACTTCGGAGGAGCGATGTCGCTGCGCGGACAGCGAAACCGCTGCCAGGTGCGCCACTACGAAAGCGAGAATCAGGCGAACATTCATAGCGAACAGCCGAAGAAATCAGGAATATGAAATGGACCCGATGTCCGGCGCGCCGGAAGTCGGACATTCGTGTCATAACTGCGAACTCGTGCGGGCACCGCCGCCGGATGCTCCGGCCCGTACCATGTGGATTCAAAGCCGGTAGCCGATGCCGGGGGCGAACGTATAATGCGTCCCGGCATACCCGCGACGATCGAAGAAGCCGAGGAATTGAAGCTGCAGGACGATGCCGTTGGCGAACGCGCGTTCGAATCCGAGATGCCATTCCCTCCACGAGGCGCTCCAGAGGCCGTCCCGATTGTACGCCATGCCGGTGCCGAGGCCAACGAACGGGGAGGTCGCTCCTTCGAGAAGGTAGAACCGTGCCCTGACGGAGTTTGCCGCAATGGTCGTGGCGGCTTCAAGCCCGAGGCGATTGAAGAAAATCATATCGACCTGTGCGCCGAGACTCGAATACGGCGACATCGTGGCGAATCCGAGCTTGAAGCCGAGCGGCCGGTCGGAACGCCGGAACTCTGGTGCGGGCGGGCTGTTGGTACTGACTGCGCTATCGGCAGCCGGCTGCGTCATCAGCGCCGGCGCACGGCACAGCAACATTACGATGAACATCACGCACTTCATGCACGTATCTCCCGGATAGCCGTGGATAACCGCAACGCATTGGAAACATCGGGAACGCCGGGGTTCCCGGCCAGGACGAAATTCCTCTGCGGGATGTTTCCCTTTGCGATCTCTGCGTCTTTGCGCGCGGCTTCCCGCGTCCAGGTTCATCTCACTACCGCCAGTCCCTTCTCAGCACGGAGTACATCTTCATATCACGATACGTACCTTTCACGAACATCTGCTGCCGCAATGTTCCCTCATAGCTCATACCGATCTTCTCCATCACCCGCGCCGAGCCCACGTTGTCCACCTCGCAGCGTGCCTGGATACGGTTGAGTCCCATATGCTCAAACCCGAACGCGAGCGCGTGGCGGGCAGCCTCGGTCATATATCCTCGCCCCCAGTATTCGCGGCCGAGCGCATAGCCGATCTCTGCGCGCGCATGGCTGATGTTCCAGGAGGCGAACCCGCAGGTGCCGATCAACCTTCCGTTGTCGCGATTCTCGATGCCCCAGGGGGAGATCACCCCGTTGTCGTACTGTTCAAGGACCGAGGCGACGAATGTTCGGGAATCCTCGATGGTCTCATGGGCGGTCCAGACGACGTACCTCGCCACCTCCGGGCTTGAAGCGTAGGCGAACACGTCCTCCACGTCGTGCATGCTCAGTTTGCGGAGTCTGAGCCGTTCGGTCTGTAGCACGGGAAGGTCCTGAAAGATATCTTCGATCCTCATACCGGGGCTGAAAGGTTGTACAACCGGCGATTGCGCACGGACATCGTAGCGCAAAGGTACGAGGCGGCGGCGAAGAATCTAGCGGGGCGTCCATTCGTCCGCCAGTGCCGCAAAGATCCTCAGATCGCAGATACGGCCGCCGACACGGACGTACTCCCGCAGGAGCGCCTCTTCGCGCATGCCGGCCTTCTCCGCAACCCGGGCGGCCGCGGCGTTTCCTGCCACGCAGGCGACTTCGATGCGCTTCAGTTCCATGCGCTGGAATCCAAAGGCGAGCATTTCCCCGAGCGTCTCGGTCATATATCCCTGGTTGCGGTGACGCCGCGCAATGCCGAATACCAGGCCCGCCCCCGAATGCCGGAGCCGCCAGGAATGAAATGCGCAGAAGCCTATCATCTCGCTGCCATCCCGGATCGAGATGCCCCAGGGAGGGAGATCATGGATGCCGAACGGTTCCGCAAAGGGCGCCTGCCCGATGATCGGGGTGTGGTCCGGCTGCATGCGGTTGAAGTAGAGCACCGATGCCGGGTCGGGCCGGTGGCACGCCAGAGCCTCGGCGGCCACGGGGGGGAGCTCCCGCAGATGCAGGCGTTTCGTATCCAGTTCCGGAAGGACGGTGAAGATGGTATCGTCGATCATCGCGTAATGTGTATCTCGATGTTCGATGGCGGGGAACCCGGGCGTTCAGCGGCCTTTCAACGAAGAGGTCCGTCCCGCTGGTATGGGGGCGGACCTCGAAACCTTTGCACCGTTATCCGGAAGAGTTGCCGGGAATCATCTGGCTGCCATTGCCTTGCGCACGCGCTCGCTCAGTGCGTAGATCGATTCGACGTACGGAGTGGAGGGGTTGTAGCTGCGAAGCGCCTTCTTGCAGCGCGATGCGTTTCCGCTTCTGTAGCCGGCCTTCTTCAGATAGTTCGCTACGGAGTGAATGGCATCGGAGGCATTGAACAGATCGATCGTTCCGTCGCCGTCGCCATCGACCGCGCGGCTGAGATAGGAGGAGGGGAGGAACTGCGACCAGCCGAACGCCCCTGCCCACGATCCGTACAGCCCCATAGCGTCGGTATGTCCCTGGCGGTCGATCTTCAGCAGGTTCACAAGCTCACGATATGCCCACTTGGAACGGCTGGCGGCGCGCGAGCGTATCCAGTCCAGTTCCGAGTTGATCTTTGACGAGCTGAGCTTCCGCGCCTTCAGCGTCTCGCGTCCCTTCTCGATGCTTTCATCGAGAAACTCCTTCTCGGGCATGAGCGCCATTGATGCATAGACGCTGAAGACATGATAATCGCCAGTGACCGAGCCGTGACGTGTCTCGCAGCGCATGAGCGCCGCTATCACCTCGCGGTCCACATCGTACCGCTCCTCCACCTTGTCGAAGATGCCCTCATATTTTTCGATGAACTTCCGGCAGGCGTCGGCCGATTCGCTCGTGTTCACCCAGGCGTAGGCAGAGCTGCTCGCGCCCCCGCCGCTGCGGGGTTTTACGATGGCCATCTTGGGAATGAAGACCGTCCGCCTGTCGCCGAAACGTGCCTCCAGCCATTCCTTCGGCCATCCCTCGTCGATGAGACGCCGGATCACCGGCTCGAAGCGTTTGTCGATGCCGGAACTCTTTTCGACGATGAAATCATCGCCGGCCTTGGTCGAGACGGTATCCACCACGGCGTCGGTCTCCGCCGCGGGATTCGTGGTGTCCGTAAGGCGGGGCAGGCCGGTCAACATCGCCCCCTGGACCGGGGCCTGCGCGGAACGGATGTCGGGATGGGGGAGCGTGATCGAAACGGCGAGGATGCCGGCGCAGGCCGACAGGATCAGCATGGTGTTCATATCTATCTGGGAGCCCGGAATTTTTCGGATGAATCTGCGCATCATGTCGTCCGACGCCGATGGGGCGAAAAGGTTGGAAGGTAACATCGCGACCATTCTTCGGTCGGCAGGACCTGCACGGCGGAAGGACATCGAAGCGGTGCAAAGTATACCGCTTTGCGCCGGGAAGGTCAAGCATGGAACTCCCATACAGACGGGGAATTTCAATTATTATTCGTTCATGATTCTGGCGCGGCATTTTTCGCGTCCGGTCGCTGCGGACGGCGCCGCCGGGCGGGACGGCAGCCGTAGGATGCATGGAAACGATATGATGATGAAGAAAAAGTTCGCACAAACGATCAACGGCGATTGCCGGCACCGGTGGTAGATTCGATCTCAACAATGGCCGGATCCTGGACGCATCTCGAACGTATTCAGCGGGCGATCGACTATATCGAGCGGCATCTGCACGATCAGATCTGTATTGATGAGATCGCTGCGGAGGCAGCCTATTCCCTGTGGCATTTTCAGCGTGTGTTCAGCGCAATGACCGGGGAGACCGTGGCCGGCTATATCCGCCGCCGCAGGCTGGCCTCGGCCCTTGGGGAGCTGACCACCGGCAACACGCCGATCATCGAGATCGCCTGGCGCCACGGGTTCGAATCGCAGGAGGCATTTACGCGGGCGTTCAAGGCGATGTTCGGCAGCACCCCCGGCCGGTGCAGGCGGGAGGGAATCGGGGCGATCGCATGCGCGACCCGGATCAGGCTTACCCAGGAATATCTCGACCGACGATATGGAGGCATCAGTATGGAACCTGTCATCAGAAATCTCGGGGAACTCAGGATCGTGGGGCGCGGCGCCCCGTTCATTTCAATACTCTCGCAGGAGGCCAACAGCCATCAGGTGATACCCGGACTCTGGGATGATCTCTTCCAGCACATCGGCGAGATCAGGAACAGGGTTGACGGTCCGTCGTACGGACTGTGCGAGCCGGTGCCGGCGCCGGAACGTACCCATCCCGAGGAATGCTACTACCTGGCAGGCGTGCCGGTGGCATCGCTGGGCGATATTCCGGAGGGTATGGTGGGGCGTACCGTGCCCGCCGGAACCTATGCGGTGTTCACGCATGTCGGGCGGCTGGATACGCTGGGAAGGACGATGAGCTACATCTATGGTTCGTGGCTTCCGAATTCGGGACATGAGCCGGCGCAGGCACCCGATCTGGAATTGTACGACGAACGGTTCGATCCCGCGTCCGACACGTCGGAGATGGATATTCTGATCCCGATCAGGACGGGTGGCCGGGTGGCAGCAAGGTAGCCGCCATCGGCGCGGAGATGGTCGCGCGATAATTCCCTGCCATACCTGCGTGCGGCGGTCGCGGAAAATAATTGCTGGAAAACCATCGGGAATCGCTGTGAATGGGCGGTATTTCATGGGGTACACAAAGATGTACTCCATTTTGTTTTCTGAACTTCCTATTCTTGAACCGCGATACTGTATCGACCGCCGAAATTCGAATGCGAGTTTACTCCCCCACATTCCGGAATAGATAAAACGTTCATGGAGCATTCGCGTGCGGAATTCGCCGCCCGTGAAAACCCGTCGGAATGCCATGCTCCTGCTGTATCCCATCCCCCCGGTTTCAGAGCACAACTACATGAATAGAGTCGGGTTCGCGTTTCGCAGCCGGAATCCCTATGCCGGCGCCGCCACGGAGCCGGTGGCGTTGCGCATATGATCCGGCGGCTCCACCGAAACCACCGAGCCCTCTCCATAACCATAATCAATCATACCTATGGAGAAATTCATCATGAATGCGAAAACCGACAATTCCATCGCGCGAACGTTCCTGTTCGTCGCACTGGCGCTGGTGGTTGTGGCGGCATTCGATGCCACCCGTTCGCTGGCGCAGACCGGCTTCAAGTACAGCGTGCTTCTGAGCGATCCTCAACAGGGGTCGGAGCTGCCGCTGTCGTTCCAGGTGCGTTTCAACAATGAGTCCGTCCAGAGCGTTGTCATCACCGGCAACGGAGATCATGTGTTTCAGTCGCCCACCGGAGCGACGGCGATTCACTCGATACTATGGAATGGCAATATCGGGCTCTGGCCCGGATCGTGGTGGTGGCGCTGGGGGCCACGCGGCTGCTGGCGCTGGTGCCTCGATTTCTGGTCGTGGCGTCCCTGGCCGACGATCATCGTCTACTGGGACCCCTGCTGCTGACGGCGGGGGTGTGACGGAGATGATGCCTGATTCCACCGGCGTAATTGCACCGGTGCGGGAATTTGTGCGCCGGAACAAAAAAGGGCCGGAATTATTCCGGCCCTTCGCGAATATTCGGGGAAATTACTCCGCCGATTTGCGGATCAGCCCATCGCCGTGTACTGCTCCAGCGTTACACGGAGTTTTTCGACGGTCTCGCGATATGTGCGAAGCTTTTCGCGCTCTGCGTCCACAACGTCGGCCGGGGCGTTTGCGACGAATTTCTCGTTCGCGAGCTTGCCTTCCGTTCCGCGTATCTGCCCTTCCAGACGCCCGATCTCCTTCTCGGTCTTCGCGCGTTCCTTCTCCACGTCGATCAATCCCTCCAGATGCACATGCACGTCGAGGCCGCGCACCACTTCGGTGGCGGAAAGCCTTGGCTTGGCGGCATTGGAAGAGACCACCAGCGCATCGACCCGAGCCAGGCGGCGCAGCAGTTCGCTGCTGCGCTCCAGCATGTCGAAATCCGCGAGATCGGCCGCGCGGATGGTGACGTCGATCATCTTCGACGGCGGGGCGCCGGCCTCCTGGCGCATGCGGCGAATCGCCTCCACGCATTCCTGCAGCAGGGAGAACTCGCGCTCCACACCCGCCGAAACGAGCGTCGGGTCAGCGACGGGGAAGGGCATGACCGAAACCGAATCGCCTGGCTCCCGCCCGGTGAGATTCTGCCAGAGCTCCTCGGAGATGAAGGGCATGACCGGATGGATCAGACGGAGCATCTGGTCGAAGAGTCCGAGCGCGAAACCGGTCATGAGCCGCGCGCGGCCGGCATCATTGCTCGTACCGATCTCGGTCTTCATCAGTTCCACATACCAGTCGCAGAAATCCCGCCAGACGAAATCGTACAGCAGCCGGGTGTACTCGTTGATGCGATAGCTGTTCAGCGCGTTCTCCATGTCCTGCAGCGCCGAGTGAAATCGCGAAAGTATCCAGCGGTCGGACTCGGAGATGGGCGTCAGATCGTGCTGGTTCCCCTCATACGGCATCGCATCCTCCGCCCCGGATGCGACCTCCGCCCGCTTCATCAGGAGGAACCGTCCGGCGTTCCAGATCTTGTTGGCGAAGTTCCGGCCGACCTCGCACATCTCCGATGCGAACCGCACATCCTGTCCGGTCGGCGCCATGTAAGTGATGGTGAAGCGGAGCGCATCGGCGCCGTAGTCGGCGATCACCTGCAGCGGATTCGGCGAGTTGCCGAGCGACTTGGACATCTTCCGCCCCTTGACGTCGCGGATCAGCGAGGTGAAGTAGACGGTCCTGAAGGGGATGAGATCCCCCGTATCCACGCGGGGTGCTCCATCCATCTTCGGCTCGCCGCGCATGAACTCGAAGCCGGCCATGATCATACGGGCGACCCAGAAGAAGATGATGTCCGGGCCGGTCACCAGCAGATCGGTCGGATAGAAGTACGCGAGATCGCGCTCGTTCTTCTCGCTGCTTCCCCAGCCATGCACGGAGAAGGGCCAGAGCCAGGAGGAGAACCAGGTGTCGAGAACGTCCTCATCCTGCCGCAGCGGCGTTTCCGGCGCCACACCCAGGCGCTCGCGCGCCTCCTCCTCGCTGCGGGCGGCGGTGAACCGGCCATCCTCCAGATAATACACGGGAATACGATGCCCCCACCAGAGCTGGCGCGAGATCGGCCAGTCGCGGATGTTCGCCATCCAGTGCTCGTAGGTCTTGATCCAGTGCTCCGGATAGAATCTGATATGGCCGTCCAGCACGGCCGCAAGCGCGGGCTCGGCCAGCGGTTTCATCTTCACGAACCACTGATCGGAGAGATATGGCTCGATCTGCTCGCCCCCGCGCTGGGAGAACCCGACGGAGTGGCGGTACTCCTCGTCCTTCTCTATCAGGTCGTATTCGCGCAGCATCTCCACGGCCCTGCGGCGCGCATCGAAGCGGTCCATGCCCGCGAGCGGCCCCGCGAGCTCGTTCATGGAGCCGTCCGGGGCGATGGTGTTCGGCATGGGGAGATCATGGCGCAGTCCCACCTCGTAGTCGTTCGGATCGTGGGCCGGGGTGATCTTCACGGCGCCGGTGCCGAACGCGGGGTCCGCATACTCATCAGCGATCACCGGCACCTCGCGCCCTGCCAGCGGGACGATGACGAGTCTGCCGACCAGATCGCGATAGCGTTCGTCGTTCGGATTCACCGCCACGGCCACATCACCGTAGAGCGTTTCCGGGCGGGCCGTCGAGACGAGGATGGCGCCGTCGCCGTCAACGAGGCGGTAGCGAAGGGTATACATGCGGTCCACCACCTCTTGGTGCTGCACCTCCTCGTCGCTGAGCGTGGTCTGCGCCTTCGGCGACCAGTTGACGATCTTCTTGCCGTGGTAGATGAGCCCGCGATCGTACAGGCGGACGAAAACCTCCTTCACCGCATCGGAGAGCCCTTCATCGAGCGTGAAGCGTTCGCGGCGCCAGTCCACCGATACGCCGAGCGCACGAAGCTGCTGCAGGATGATGCCGCCGTACTCCTCGCGCCATTTCCGGACCCGGTCCACGAACTTCTCGCGTCCCAGGTCGCGCCGGTCGATCCCCTCCTTCGCCAGCGCCTCCACGACCTTCGTCTGGGTGGCGATGCCTGCATGGTCGGTGCCGGGAATCCAGCACGCCTCGTAGCCGCGCATGCGATGCCAGCGAACGTAGATATCCTGCAGCGTGTTGTTAAGAACATGCCCCAGCGTCAGCATGCCGGTGATGTTCGGCGGCGGTATGACGACGGTGTAGGGGGGCCGGTCGGGATTCGCCTTGGCGTCGTACAGATGATGCTCGTACCAGTAGGAATACCAGCGCCCCTCCACATCGGAGGGGGTGTATGCTTTGGGAAGTTCAGCCATTGCGTCCGCTTCTCTTCGCTTGTGAGTGTTTTTCGAATGGCCGGAAGATACGGCGGAGGAGAACTTCAATGTTTAAAAGTCAAAAGGCAAAAGTCAAAAGGCAAAATGTGGGTGGGGGGTATGGCGCTGTGCGGGATGTGGCTCGGCGGGGAGGTGCGCTTGTCATCGCGGGGAGGGGAGCGATGGGCGATCTCGCCGGTGCCGCTGGCATAATCCGGCGTAGGGATCGGTGGTTCTGCACATCCTGCTGCGGACGACCAGCCGCCAGTGGCCAGCCCCGCTCCTGCACGTGTCTTGCGTCTTCTACGTCTTCAGACACTTGTTCCATTGTTGTTATGTTTGTCATATGAGCGATATCGATTCTCTCGTCATCTACACCATCGGCCACTCCACGCGGACACAGGCCGAGTTGATAGGACTTTTGAAGCAGCATGGGATCGAGCTGCTGCTGGATATCCGCCGGATTCCATATTCGCGGCATAATCCCCAGTTCAATCGGGAGGAGATGGTTCGTGCGATCCCCGAGAGCGGCCTCGTCTACGAGCATTGCAACGATCTGGGTGGGGTGAAGCCGCCACAGCATGTGATCGATGCCGCCCGTTCGTGTAGCGAACGCTCGCGCGGGTTTGCCGAATACATGGAAACCCCTCCGTTCAGGCGCGGCCTGGAACATGCGCTGGAGCTGGCTGCGCGGCACCGCATCGCGCTGATGTGCGCCGAGGCCGATCCCGGCCACTGCCATCGCTTCTGGGTGGCCGATGCGCTCGCTGCGCGCGGCGCCGAGGTCCGGCATATCGTGAATGCGCACCGGCTGGACGATCATCCGCAGAATCTCTTCACCTACGGTCTCTGAACACGCCGTTGAACGCCCGGCCCGCTGGTTTCCGGGCGCAATGGCTCAATCATCAATCTTACGCCAACGCTTCATGCTCCCCAACGTGTTGTCGCTTGCCCGTTCCCTCACGGTTGTTCCCATGCTGATGCTCCTCCTCGCTGCCGGGGCTCATGCCCAGAACAACAGGATGGTTTATACGCTGAGCGAATGCGAGGAGGACGAAGGAAGACTACAGACGACGACCGAGGTGTGGGATGCGCGGCCGGGAATGGAGGAGCGGATCTCCTGCAGGATGGGGGTGGGGTGCAACGGCATCGCCTGGACGAGCTGCGGAGAGCTCCGGACGCCGAACGAGGTGATCGCCACGCTCGCGGGGGTCTACCTGGACGCGGCCATCGGTGACAGCATCAGGCACGCCGCGGGGGATTTCGCGGAGCATATCATCCAGTTCGTGCAGGGCGATACCGTCGTGCATGTCCGTTCCGATCTCGTTGTCTACTACAAGGTCTATCATCTCGGCAACGGCACGCTGGTCTTCAATGATCCGCGGCTGGCGCGTGCCGGCACTATGGTCGCCGTGGGCGTGGCGGGGAGCTCGCCGGGGCCGCACCTGCTGCTTGCCTGCGAGCCGCGGGGGGAGACGGTGGTGGGCTACAGGCTGTTCGTGCTGCCGGAATGAATGCGCCGCAGGCAGCCTCCCCGTGCGATGAAGTGTGTGCCGGAGGCTGCCGCGCAGAAATCTCCCATTCCCTGCAATCCTCCCCTACCCCGGCTCCTTCAGCAGTTCGTACCCTTCGGAGCGCGCCACGTAGGTCGCCGCCGTAATGTCGCCGGCGACGTTGAGCGTGGTGCGGCACATGTCGAGGATGCGGTCGACGCCGAGGATGATGGCGATCAGTGCCGGATCGACCTGGACCGTGGCAAGCACCGCAATGATGAAAGGGATTGAGCCCCCCGGCACTCCTGCCGTTCCGATGCCGCCGAGGATGGCGAGGTAGACCACCATCAACTGTTGTCCGAACGTCAGATCCGCCCCCGCAAGCTGGGCCAGGAAGAGCACCGTCACTCCCTCGTAGAGCGCCGTACCATTCTGGTTCACCGTTGCTCCCACCGTGAGAACGAAGCTGTTGATATCGCGCGGCGTTCCCAGGTTCTCCTCCGATACCCGCAGCGCCGTCGGAAGCGTGGCATTCGAGGAGGATGTGGAAAATGCCGTGAGCAGCACCGTCTTGATCCTGCGGAAGAATTCCAGCGGAGGGATGCGCGAGAGCAGCGCCACGGAGATCGAGTAGACGCCGAACATGTGCAGCGAAAGCCCGAGCAGCACCGTTGCCACGAACCACAGGAGGGTGGCCATGACGTCCAGGCCGAAGCGCGATGTGTTCGTGAAGAGCAGGGCGGCGACGGTGTACGGCGCAAGCCGCATGATCATGTCCACGATCCGCGCGGTGATGCGATAAAGTCCTTCGATACCGCGCACCACCGGGGCGGTGACCTTCTCGGAAACCAGCGTCAGAGCTATGCCGAAGATCAGTGCGAAGAACATCAGGTGAAGCATGTTCGGCGTCTCGGAGGCGATGGAGGCGAACGGATTTGCCGGAACCAGCGCCCTGACCGCCATCATCAGCGGCGACTCATCCGTCGCGGTCTCGCGCTGCGTCGCCTCCACACGTCCCGATGCATCGGAACCATAGCGCTCCCGAAGCTCCGTGGCAACCTCCGGGTCGATCCTGTCGCCGGGGCGGATCGTGTTTGCGAGCACCAGGCCGATGGCGACGGAGATCGCGGAGATGATGATGGTATAGGCGAACGATTTCAGCGCCACTCGCCCCAGCTTCCTGAAGTCCCCGACGCCGGCTATTCCCATCACCAGCGATGAAAAGACCAGCGGGATGACGATCATCAGCAGGAGACGCAGGAAGAGCGTGCCGACGGGATCGGTGATATTCGCCACGATCCACGCGATGATGGCATTCTCCGGGCCGAGAGCCGCGTTGACAATCAGCCCGGCACCCGCTCCGGCGGCCAGACCGATCAGGATGCGCGTATGCAGCGGCATGCCGTGCGGCCTGTCCGGGGTCGCATCATCAAGATCGGTGGTCACCTCCTCCTCGAATGCATCGGCATCGATGCGATGAAGCTCCGGGGTATTGCGGTTCTGATCGGGCATAGGATGTTCGGATGCGATATTGAATGTTCGATCGTTCGCCGTCATGCCTGCTCCCTCCATCTCCCCGCGCCTTCGGCTGCCACGGCTGCGTCATGCTTCGGAAGCTCCGTTGTCTGATTCCCGGCCATCGGCTTCCGGATGCCATGCGTTGCCGAAGGTTTCGGCGAAGCAGTAGGCCGAGATGTTCCTGCGCTGCGGGCTCGTCCAGTCGATCGCCGGGCGTTTTGCGTTGGGATCGATATAGCCGAGCCGGAAGAGCGCTATCACCTCATAATTCTCCGGCGCCTCCACCATCTCCACGCACTGTTGCCAGTAATCGCCGCCGGCCTCCATCGGCAGCGATACGAACTGTACGCCGATGCCGAGAGAATTCGCCGTCAGCCAGATATTCTCCAGCGCCATTCCCAGCGCCAGCATCGAGTACATGCCGGAGAGCTCGTTGCGGCGATATTCCTCCTTCGTCAGCAGGACTGCCAGGATGAGGGGGGAACTGGTGATCAGGCGCCGGGAGTCGATGGCGAGGATGTACGGGACGCGCAGCCGGTTCATCACCTCGCCCCCCTTCTCCGAGAAGAGAAAGCGGATGAATGGGCGGAGCGGCGCCGGAATGTTGTCAATGTAGATGCCGTCGCCGGACCGTTCGGTCTCCTCCCGGGTGAACCGGAAATACTTCAGATAGCGCTTCCAGAACTGTCCACGCCCCATGACGGCGACCATTGATCGTCCGGCGATCTTCCCCAGGCGCTGCCGCCGCTCCGGGTCGCGGATCAGCACGAACCTCCACGGCTGGGAGTTGAAGTGGCTGGGGGCGTAGGCCGCCGCCTCTATGATCGTCCGGATATGCTCCTCGGAGAGCGGCCTGTCGAGAAAACGCGTGTTCGTCGTCCGTCGGTTCCTGATCGCTTCGAGAAGTTCCACGCAAGATCCGTTGATGATTACTGCCAGAGGAGGATGGCGGAATATACGGCGCAGCAGAAGATGGCATAGGCCCGGTGGGCTCGTCCGCGTCCCGGAAGAAGCGCCATGCCCAGCAGGAGCGCCGCCATCCCGGCCAGCGGCCATGCCAGCGCCGAACCTTCGCCGAATGCCATCAGCACCGCCGCCAGCAGACTTGCCATCACGATGAAATACAGCACATGGTGCACGATCCTGAAGCGCGCACTGTCGATCACCCGCCACCTGACGAGCACGCCGAATGCGAGGTTCATTATGAATATCGAATATGCCGCGACCAGCATGGATCGAAACGTTCGTGGATATCTGTCGATGGTTGAACGCCTGCAGGACGTTCGGGGCAGGTGCCTGTCAGCTACCAGCGGGGCCTTCCCATCGCAGCAGCACCAGTTCCGCGGAGAAACCGGGACCGAGAGCGCCGAGCAGCCCATAGGCGGAATCCGGTGCGGCGGGGCGGGACATCTGCTCCATGAAGCGTTCGAGGACGAAGAGAACCGAGCATGCCGACATGTTGCCGCAGGTGCGCAGAACCTCCCGTGTATGATCGAGCTTCTCCGGCGGCAGTCCCAGCGAGTCGGCATAGGCCTGCAGAATCTTCGCCCCCCCCGGATGGGCGATGAAATGTTCGATCCGCTCCAGATCCAGTCCCTCGGAGGCCAGGAACATCTCGATCGATTCGCGCATGAATGTGCGGACGATGGTGGGAATATCGCGCGAGATCTTCACGCGGAACCCTTCGTCGCCGATGTCCCAGCCCATCACATCGAGCGAGTCGTCGAGCGTGGTGGTCTGCGAGGCGAGCAGTCGTGGCAGGGGATGGGACGGGGCGACCGGGACCTCGCTTCCCGCCACCAGCACCGCGGCCGATCCATCGGCGAAGAGGGAACTGGCGACCAGCGCGGGCTTCGTAAGATCGTTGCGCATGAAGGTGAGCCCGCAGAGCTCGGTGACGATGATGAGAACGCGCGCCGAGCGGTCGGCCCGGGCAATGTCCGTGGCGCGGGCCAGCGAGGAGGCGCCGCCGGCACAGCCAAGTCCCCATATCGGCAGCCGCCTGATGTTCCGGCGGAACGGGAGCTGCTGGATGAGACGCGCGTCGATGCTCGGCGTGGAAAGGCCGGTCGTCGATGCGTAGATGAGATAATCGATATCTTTGTAGTCCATGCCGGCTTTTTCCAGGCATCGCTCGGCGGCCTGTGTGGAGAGCCGTACGGCATTATCGATATAGAGATCGTTCTTCTCCCTGAAGCTGCTGGCATCGCCGAACCAGTCCAGCGGCACACAGAAGTGTCGCTGTTCGATCTCCGTAGTATCGAAGATTCCTATCAGCCTGTCGATATCGGGAAATGCTTCGCCGTAGATATCGTGTGCGAAGCGGCTGACCTCGTGCTGCGTAAGCACATGCTCCGGCAACACCGTGCCGGTGGCGACAATTCTGGGCATCGAACGAGCCTTTGTCGAAGTTGTGAAGGGGCTGCCCGTCGCCGGGAGGTGCCGGAGAGGGGACCAAGCGAAAACGATCGTATGAGCAATATGCCGGAACCGGATACGCCGCCGTTCATCGTGCGAAGATTCGAGCTGCGTGATGCAGAAGCGCTCACCGCTTATTACGAGCGGAACCGGGAGTTCCATCGCGAGTGGTCGCCGATCTTTCCGCCTGAATTTTTCTCCGTCGCTTTCCAGCGCCGTCGCCTCCGCATGATGGAGGAATTGAGCCGGCAGGAGCGGGAGTACCGCATGGGCATCTTCACGACGCAGGAGCAGGGGGATCGCGTGATCGGCGCCATCAACCTGACCGCGATCGAACGGGGTGCGTTTCACAACGGCCGACTCGGCTATTCCATCGACGGCGCCTGCCAGCGCCGCGGCATCATGACTGCCGGGCTGCGGCAGGTGATGGCCTTCGCCTTCCGGCAGCTGCATCTCCATCGCCTTGAAGCCAACATCATGCCGCACAACATCGCATCGCGACGCGTGCTGGAGAAATGCGGATTCAGCCGGATAGGCTGCTCCCCCCGCATGCTCATGATCAACGGCGACTGGCGCGACCATGAAATGTACATGATCCTTGCCGATGATTTCGGCGAACATCCCGCGTCCGGTGTCATGGATTAAGGCCGTTGCCGGCAGGTGAATGCCTGTGGTGCTGCATTCAGCCGGATGCTTTTTGAAGCTTGCCGGTCAGTATGTAAGTTCCGCCCGCTTCCGGGGCGGCCGTCCCGGAAGCGGGTTCATCCGCAGCACGCTCCGCATGTGTCCGTCCGGAGCCTTCATCTACGCATGGAGTTCGATATGTCTTGTTTCCGGAATGCCGTCGCGCAGCGCATGGCGGTGGTCGCCGCATTTCTTCTGTCGGCAACGACGGCGCTGGACGCGCAGACCGGTGTGCTCGCCGGGCGCGTGACGGATGTTTCCTCCGGCGGGCCGCTGAAGGGGGCCACGGTCCGCGTGATGGGGAGCGACGCGACCACGCGACGTACCGGCGCCATCACCCATGCCGATGGCACCTACAGCGTGCAGGGGCTGGCTCCGGGAACATACAGAGTTACCATATCGTTCCTGAGCTATGCGCCGTACGAGGCGAACGACGTGAAGATAGGGCCGGGGGAGAGGGTCACGCTCGATGCGGCGCTCCAGCAGACGACGCTCGGGCTGGATGAGGTGGTGATCTCGGCCTCGCGGCGGCCGGAGAAGATCACGAGTGCGCCGGCGTCGGTCTCGGTGGTTGATGCGCGCCGTGTGGAGGAGCGTCCGGCGCTGACGGCGGTGGATCATGTGAAGAGCGTGCCGGGGCTGGACATCGTGCAGTCGGGGCTGACGCAGAGCAACGTGGTGGCGCGCGGCTTCAACAACGCCTTCTCCGGTTCAATGATGATGCTGACGGATAACCGCATCGCCAGTGTTCCATCGCTTCGCGTAAACGCCCACAACTTCGTTCCGCTCGTCAGCGAGGATATCCAGCAGATCGAGGTGATACGCGGGCCAGGGTCGGCGCTGTATGGTCCGAACACGGCCAACGGCGTGCTGCATATCATCACGCGGTCTCCTTTTGCATCGGCGGGCACGTGGGTGTCGCTCGCGGCCGGTGAGCGCAGTCTCTTCCAGGGGATGGCCCGGCATGCCGGAACCATCGGCGACAGGCTGGGCTACAAGATCTCCGCGCAGTACATGCGGGGGGAGGACTGGGGGTTCACCGATTCGGCGGAGGTATATGCCCGGACGCAGTTCCTGGCCGATCCGGCCAATGCGGGCGTCAATCCCGACACGCTGAAGATCGGCCTTCGCGACAGCAGCATCGAGCGTGCCGGGGGGGAGCTGCGCCTGGACTACACGCCGCTCGATGATCTCTCTATGATCCTGGCGATCGGCGCCAACCGCGCCATCTGCAATCCCGATATCACCGGCGTCGGCGGCGCGCAGGCGCGGGACTGGCAGTATACCTACTACCAGGGGCGTGTTCTCTACAAGGATCTGTTCGTGCAGGCATTTCTCAATCAAAGCGACGCCGGCGAGACCTATCTGCTGCGGACCGGGCAGCCGATCATCGACCGCTCCACGCTCTTCGTTGCGCAGGTGCAGCATTCCCTTACGTTCGAGGGACTGGGACGGCTTGCCTACGGGCTCGACTATCTTCTGACGACGCCGGTGACCGATTCCACGATTACCGGGAGCAACGAGGGGGATGACGATATCACGGAGATCGGTGGTTATCTGCAGGCGGAGGCGACGCTCGTCCCCGATGCGCTCGATCTGGTGCTTGCCGGACGCGTGGATCATCACAGTCGGCTGGAGGACCCGATCTTTTCCCCCCGCGCCGCGCTTGTGTGGACGCCGCTGCGCAATCAGACGTTCCGCCTTACCTACAACACCGCCTACAGCGCGCCGAGCACGAATGATCTCTTCCTCGATATCATCGTCGAGAAGACGCCGATCTTCAATGTGCGTGCGACGGGAGTGCCGGAGGGGGGCTTTACCTTCCGGCGCGATGAGAACGGCCTGCCGCTGGTGCGCGGGTACTTCACGCCGGCGCCGGCAGGCTATGTGCCGCGGCAGGAGGTGGTGAACAGCGCATGGACCGTGCTGCAGGGGCTGGTGCGGGAAACAGGGCTGGGAACTATCGATGATGTCGCTCCGCCGTCGGCGGACCTTCTGGAGCTCCGGACGCTCGACGCGACCACCGGGGGCTTCGTGCCCGGTGGGACCGTCTCCGACCGGCCGCCGATCCGCCCGACCATCAATTCCACGATCGAACTTGGCTACAAGGGCATTCTGGGGGAGCGGTTCGGTCTGAGCGTCGATGTCTATCAGTCGCGCTATCACGACTTCGTCGGTCCGCTGGAGGCGATAACGCCCAATCTCTTTTTCAGAAAGGACGAACTGCGCGATTACCTGGCCGACGCTCTGCGGCGCCTGAACCCGGATGACACCGCCACCGCGAATATCTTCGCGGCGATTCTCGCGGACACTGCCTCCAAGGTCCCGCTCGGTGTGATCTCACCCGCCGAGTCCGGCGCCGATCCGACGGCCGTGCTCTTCTCCAACCGCAACTACGGCGATATCACCATCTATGGCGTCGATCTCGGCTGGCAGCTCGGTGTCATCGAGGGGATCACGCTGAACGGCACGCTTTCCTGGGTGAGCGACAATTTCTTCAGCGATCTGGAGGGAGTCTCCGATCTCTCGCTGAACGCGCCGAAGTTCAAATACACGATTGCGGGGGAGTACAGGAACAATGAGATCGGAGTGAATGGAGAGATCCGGTTCCGCCACGTGGATGGATTCCCGGTCAATTCAGGGGTATACGTCGGCGACGTCCCCGGATACTCGGTCGTCGATCTGAACGTGGGATACCGGCTCCCGTTCGCCGAAGGATTGAATCTTGCGATTTCGGCGCAGAATCTCCTCACGTTCGTCGAGGGGGAGAGCGAAAGCCCCTTTTCGCAGCGCCACGCGGAATTCGTGGGCGTGCCGGCGATCGGCCGGCTGATTCTGGCCCGGCTTACTTACGAATTCCGTTGACACTGCAACAATTCGTACCGGCCTTCCGGCGTCATAATTCGAGCAGGTTTTCGCTTCCGTTTCATGCGGCGTTATCGCCCGCCATTGAATCCACCTGCTATTGTGCGTTATAGTCAGACGAGTTGCATCACACCTCTGCACGATGCCGCCCAGTCCAACGGCAGTCCGTTCGCCTCGATAGTTTCATGAGTTCGGCCTCGTCGTCGGTAACGGTGATGAACGGCGGCGTCCGCAGCATCCACCAGCTTCGCCTTCCGGGGCCTTCTGAAGATCAGGCCCGGTACGGATGGCGCATAACCAGCAGCTTCGACACCTGCATTCCACGATTTCGCGCGGAGCGTGTCATTCTCCGTCGCGGGGCATGCTTCTTTCATCCTTCATCGTACGGCAGCATGAGCGTCACCCGGGCTACATTTTTTCTGACTGCGCTGTTTCTCGTCATCGGCGCCACCAGCTCGAAGGGGCAGGTGAATCTTGGAATGCGCATGGGGGTGAATTCCGCCGCCGCGGCAATCCATCTCTCCTACGGAGATTCCTATTATACAGGCGCGAGGGCGGGACTGATCGCCGGCATCGCGATGGAATTCGGGCTGTTCGGTCCGGTATCCGTACAGTTCGAACCGCAGTACGCGCAGAAGGGGTACAAGCTGCAGGAGGACTATCTTGGCAATCCACTCACCGTGGTCGGAAAGCTCGACTATGTGGAGATGCCGGTGCTGCTGAAAGGGACGTGGCGCATCGGGAGAGTGCGCGCCTATGCCTTCTGCGGCCCGAATCCCGGATTTCGGTCGTCGGCACAGGTGGCGCAGATGTTTCCCGATTCCACGGAGATCAGCTCGGTGAACTATTCCGTGAAGGATTTCGATCTCGCGCTCGATGCCGGCGTCGGGCTCGGCTTCCTCGTCAATCCCACCACTACATTCGTCGCCGACGTCAGGTACTCGCACGGGCTGGTCAATGTCGATAACGGACACAGAGGGAACGACTATCGCTCGCGCGACCTGAAGGTCATGCTCGGCATGATGTTCGAGCTTTGAGATGGAAGGGGCTCCGGAATATTTTCAGCAGTGAATGCCGAACAATGCTTACCAGCACATTCTGCCACATCCCCGGCGTAGGGGGACGCACCGAACTGAAGCTGTGGGAGGAGGGGATTAGGTCGTGGGATACCTTCATGGAGATGGAGACGAGCGAAATCGCGGGAAGGAAGCGACCGCGGATGACGAGTCATATCTATCAATCTATGGAGGCGCTTGCCGAAAAGGATATCGGTTTCTTCGCGGCAACACTTCCTTCCAGGGAGCACTGGCGCCTGTTTCCCCACTTCCGTGACCGCATCGCCTATCTGGATATCGAAACCGCCGGGGCGAACATGGCGGCGCTTTACGGTGGTATCACCACGATAGCCGTCTATGACGGAAGGGAAATCCGGCACTATGTCCAGGGGGAGAACCTGCACGAGTTCAAGCATGATATTCGCGAGTTTGATCTGCTGGTCACCTTCAACGGCAAAAGCTTCGATATTCCCTATATCGAATCGTATTTCGGCATCCAGGTTCCGCAGCCGCATATCGATCTCCGCTGGGTGCTGGCAGGCGTCGGCCTCCGGGGCGGGCTGAAGTCATGCGAGGAACAGCTCGGCATCGACCGCGGCGATCTCGCGGGGCTCGATGGCTTCTTCGCGGTGCTTCTCTGGTATGAGTACTGCCGCTATGGCGATGAGCGTGCGCTGCAATCGCTGCTTGCCTACAACATCGAGGATGCTGTGAACCTGGAGCGGCTGATGTTCATGGCCTACAACCTGAAGCTGGAGGAGACTCCCTTCGCCGAATCATACCGTCTGGATGTGCCGGCGCGATCGGTCGAAAGCCCGTTCAAGGCCGATCGCGAAACCGTGGAACGGCTCCGGCAGTATCATTCCTTCACCTGACCACGTTTCCTTCGCCCTGCGTATCTCCTCGCCACCGCGATGCAGCAGGAACATCCGCGGCTGTTATCTTGTGTCCGTCGCTGCCGGTCCCCGCTGCCGGCTTCTCCTTCGTCATCCGTCTGGTCGATCGATGCTTACGGTTCTCGGACGTTTCCTGTCGTGCCGCTGGACGCTTCCGTTTCTGGCGTCCGCTGCTCTCGGATGCGGCACGGCCTATGGCCCGGCGCTGTATGATTCGGGGCTGCCCGCTCCGGTTCCGTTCTCTTCGGCAACGCGCGGCAGCTTTGTGGCGGTCGATGGCTCGCGGGGGGATGGCTTCAATGAGGGGGAGCGGATGCTTATGGCCCGTGGCCACTACCTTGCCGTTGATGGAGATGGCGCGCTGCGGTGGAGCTATGGCGGATTTCTGTACGGCGGGAGTTATCGTATCCAGAAGCGCCTGACCAGTCTGCTGCGTGGCCCGCGCGAGTTCGGGGGATTTGGCGCGGAGGGCGATCTGAGCTTCTCGCGGCGCTTCGGCGCCGTGGAAATCGGCGGGGGCGTCTATGCCATGTTCGGGATGGAACTTGGTCCGTATGCGCTGCTGTGGAAAATGCGCGGCGCGCTGCCGCTGCTCGCCGGTGCCGGCATCTACTCGTCACTCGCGCTTCCGGCCGGCAATGATGCGCAGCTTGCTCTGCAGCTCGGCATGGGGATGCCGGGCCTGGTCACGTTCAACGGACAGATTGCTCTGGATCGTATCGTGATCTGGGGAGGATTCGGAACGTCGCTGGATGGATTTCCCCGCGTCGGAAATCTGCGACGTGTAAGCGCCGGACTCGCGGTTCATCTGGACTAGAGGGCCGGGTGCCGAACAGGATAAAAGAGTGGATGACGAAAGGCAAATCCGCCAACATACACCATCGACGGCATTAAAACCATGCCTTAATATTTTACCGTATAATAAAAATATACAGGATATATTCGCAGTGGCTTCAAATGCTGTCGCAGGAGCGGGTGATTCTTTTCCGGCACGTATCGCCCTGGAATGTGCATACTCACGTCGCCCAACTGTTCCGGTATCCGTGAGGGCCGGAGCGCACGACAGCATGCGCCGACCGCGGTTGGGCATTATTACAGCCAAATCACCATGTCATCCAGTTTCTCAACCACCGAACCTCCCCCGATGCTTCGGATAGGGAGATGTATCGACGCCATCGAGCGAGCTGCCGGGTTTGTCGCCACGCTCCGTGATTCATTCGAGTTGGCGGCCAGCAACTACGACAGCCATCTTGCCAACCGTCTCTACGTCTGCGACTACATCGAGCGCCGGCTCCGCAGGGTCATCGGCGATCTGGAGCTTGTACGGAGCAACATCCAGCCCGGCGGCCAGCCTCCTGCGGGCATCTGAACCCACTGGTGCACGCCGCCGGAGCATGGGATTCATCACGCTGCCGTGACGCATGGTCGTACCGGGTTTCCGTGGAGGCGTCGGGCGTTAATGATACGATCGGGGCCCATCCGGCTGGGCCCCATAGTAAACGCTGTTACTGGGGAAGACCCTTCTCCCGCGCCTCCCTGAGCGCTGTCGCATACCACTCCAGTTCGGCCATGAATTTCTTCACCCGCCTGTTGTATGCTTCGTCGTGGGGCATGCCGTCGTCGCTGAATGCATCCTGAACCTTTGGCACCGGGAAGATCGAGGGGATGCTCGGCGTGCCCAGTTCTCCGAGCATCGCACGCAACTGCACCGCCGCACGCACGCCGCCGAAGGAGCCCCCTGAATAGCAGACGATGGCCGACGGGCGGTAGAAATACTCCTCCAGAAAATGATCGAGCATGTTCGAGAGCGCCGGCGGGATGCTATGGTTGTATTCCCCCGACACGATGATGAACGCATCGGCCGCCCGGATGAGCGAGGCCAGCTTTTCCAGCACCTCCGGGGCCTGGCCCTTCGGATATTCCTTGTACATCATGTCGAGCAGGGGGAGCCGATAGTCGAGCGGATCGACAAGCGTGGCCTGGTGCCCGCGTTCCCGGCAGACGTTATGGATGAAACGTGCTGCCTTGATACCCTGACGTTTCGACCGGACGGAACCGTAGAAGATGACGATGTTCAATTGCATGGCGGAGCTATAAGTTCGAAATGGCACAATAGCCGCGAGGCTCCGGCCCGGCGGAGCACAGCGTTTCCGGAAGGAGGGAATGGTAGAGCCGGGTGAAATGTACGAACGATCGGGGAGATTGAAGGGCCTCTCCGGCGGCGGGGCTGAACATTCTGCATGCAGCGCCCCCGGGGGGCGCTGCATGCGATCGACTGTCGCGCCTGTTCACGGCGTTACAGGAATGCCATGAATCTCAACGTGATGCAATGGCGTGGAGGGGGGTTGGCCGTGCCGTGCGCGAACTGGTTGCGCCGGTGGCCGGGGTGCCGCCGAGCGATCCCCGAATCTGCCTGGCGCGGTTCAGATGTTCCTCGATGATTGGAACTGCTCTGGTTATGAGATCCCTGAGTTCCTGATGCTGCGCCTGGGCCTGCATCGTCCGCAGATCCTCCAGCGCGCGCTGGTGAACCTCGATCGTCAGCGCGATGAACGTGGAATCGAAGACCTGGGGGATGGTATTCTGCAGCAGCGCCACCGTCCGGTCCATGATCTGCCTCGTCGAATCGCCAGGCGCCGGTTCGGGGGTGATTTCCAGCGTTCCGGCAAGATTCTCTCCCGCGATGCGCATCTTCGTGTGATCATCCACGAGCATTTTCCCGATGGCCTTCACTTCGGCATTACGTCCCTTCTCACGGGCGATAGTTCCGTGAGCCACCTCCATCTCGTTCATCGCCTTCAGTTTCGCCAGGATGCCCGCATCGGAGGTACGTCCTATCGTCGTGGTCTCCGGCGCCGGGTCCTTCATCGCATTGTCGGTAGCGCTCTGCGTCGTCGCGCGTGAATCGATGCCTGCGTCGGTCACTGATGTATCGCTGCGATCTTCCGGGACATCTGCCGAATCGCTGCATGCCGGCAGCAGAAGACACAGCAGCAGAAGAATGCGGATGTTGAATATGTGCTTCGGAATCATCTGGCGCTCCATCGATTATTACGGGAATCACAGTTGTGCATTCTCCCAGGCAAACGATATGCCCCGGATTCTACCGCTTCTTCTCCGCCGCCGACAGAAGCTGTTCGACCTCCTCGTCCTTCTCCATGCGCGCTATGCCGAGCGCCGTCATGCCGAGCGCATTCTTCAGGTGGAGATCGGCGTCGGCCGCGAGGAGACGCCGCACGCAGTTCACATGGTGATTCTGCGCTGCGAACATGAGAGCGGTGTATCCATCCTCCTCGGTACGGTCGGGGTCAGCCTTCCGGTCCAGAAGCATATCCACGATGTCGCTGCTTCCGGCATAGGCTGCGTAGATGAGCGGCGTCACCTTCTTTCGGGAAACGGCATCGGGATCGGCGCCGGCCTTGAGCAGCAGACGCGCCGCCGAACTATTCCCGTGAAGGGCAGCCTTGTGAAGCGCGGTCTCGCCGGCATTGTCGCGCTGGTTCGCATCGGCTCCCCCCTTCAGCAGAAGTTCGATGATCGATTCCTGTCCCTTCTCCGCTGCCGTCTGCAATGGCGCCAGGCCCGCCGTATCGGCGTTCGCCGGATTGGCCCCTGCCGTCAGCAGAAGCGTGACGTTCGCCGCCTGACCGTACTCCACCGCATACCCGATCGGCGATATGCCGGCCTCCGAACGGGCCTGTACATCCGCTCCGTGTTCGATGAGATAGGAGAGCACCTCGGGCTGGTCCTCCATTGCCGTGTGCATCAGCGGGGTGAGGCCACGTGCATCGGGGCGGTTGATGTCGGCTCCCGATGCCACCAGGAAGTTGACGAGACCCATATGCCCGTTCCATGCGGCGAACATCAGCGGCGTACGCTCCTTGAAGTCGAGCGTATCGACGGCTCCTCCCGCCGCGATCACATCCCTGACAAATTGGATATCCCCTTCGGATGCCGCGGCAAAGATGTCATGCTCCGGCGCCGGTTCCTCCTCCTCTTCGGCCGGACCGGAGTAGATGCGGAGTCTGTCTTTGCCGAGACAGTAAAGCGAGCCGCCCAGGAGGGCGGGGAGGCTGGGAGGATGATAGCCGAAGTCAACCTCCTCGCTCCAGAGCCGTGTGCCGGTGCGGAGATCGATGCAGTGGATTCGCGAGTCGAGCGTGCCGATATAGGCCATATCGCCGGCGATGGCCGCAGGCGCCGAGGGGAGCCGGCCGACGGATATGCTCCAGAGTTCCGCGCCTGTCGCCGCGTTGAGCGCGAAGAGCCGTCCTTCATCGATCGCCGTCACCAGCACCACCGAATCCGATGCCGACGGCGCCGTCAGGGACGAATTCCCGGCCGGACCGAATCGCCACCGCGGGTTGCCGGTGGCAGCATCGAGAGCATGCAGTTCGCCCGATGGGTGCGTGCAGAAGACGAGCCCGCGGTGCACCATCGCCCCGATGCCTCCCGCCTCCGAACGCCAGAGGAGATGCCCGTCGGCCGCATCGAGCGCATAGAGCGCCGGCTCGCCGGTGCCGACGTAAACGATTCCTTCTGCAAATGCGGGCGAGCCGGGAGCCTGGCCGGTATGACTTCTCCACAGAAGTCTTCCGCTCTCCACATCGAATGCATAAACGTTCTCATCGGAGGATGCAGCGAAGAGCCGTTCCCCGGTAAGGCAGGGGGACGTCCGCAGCGCCGCGCCTGTATGGTATTTCCAGGCGAGCGTGAAACCGGACTTGCGGAACGCATAGAGCGTGCTGTCGGCGCTGGCTGCCATCACGTATCGGTCATCGACGGCCGGTGCTCCCGCCACGGCGCCTCCGGTCTGGTAGCCTCCGAGGATAGTGAAGCCGTTGAAGGCGATCACCGCCCCCCCTTCGGTGCCGTAGTAGACGGCGCCGGTATCGACCGCTGGAGCGGAGATCAGCACATCCTCCTTGAGCTTGACGTAGGAGGATGTTGTCCCTACGGTTCCGATGGGCGGCGCGTCGTACCTGTTGGTGCGCTGGCGGGTTTCGACTTCCTGAATGGTCGCGGTCGCAGGTTGTGCGCGTAGATGGTGGCGGCAGGGGAGGAGGAGCAGAGGAAGCAGAACGAGAATGAGCCGTATCATCCGGAGTCTCTCCATAATCCATGTGAGATCAGCCGCCGCTATGGCGATACGAACGGCGGCGGCCGGCGCTAATGTACGAAATGGTGTATGACATCGTGAGCGGGGCGGCGATCTTCCTGCAGGGAGCCCGCGGGGAGATGCGGCCGCATATGAGCATCTCAATGGGAATGGCTATCATGGCTACGCATTGTCGGGGAGGGGGTCCTGCTCCGGAGCGGAGCCATGCCGGAAAAATTTTTCTCGTATCCGACAAAAAGCTCTTTGAATAAGAACGGAAACAATCTATCTTTGTAGTGGATTCCGTCGCAGATCCCAAGCCTGCATGTTTACCAGAACGCGCAGGAACTCCCGGCGGCGGAACGCCCGGATATGACCAGCCTCCGCACACTGGCTGTAATACCTGTCCAGGAATCCCGACAACTCCGGTTCTCGAAGCGCACCAGCCATGCTTCGAGCCAGAGCTTCATGATATTGAAGCTCGCTTCCAGCATGTAACCGTCGTTCCGTCCGCGCAGTGTGCGCGGGGAGTCGGCATACGTCATCCATGCCAGTGGATGCCGTGGCCGACGCGTAATGGCATTGAGTGTTATGTGGCGGAGGGTAGTGTCGTGATTTCCCATCCTGCTTAAGAAACCCCCACAGAGCATGTTATATCTATTGCGTTCCGATCGCATTTCCAGTCATGAAGTCATTCAACGAGAAAGATGGCAGGATTGCCGAGCCAACCGTCATCAAGCAGTACCACTGGCCTGAGGTCATTTCAGCATCAGGAGCATCGAAAAAGCGTCGCTCGACATCCGAACGGAGGAATTGGACGAAGGAAGAGGACGCGATCATCAGAAGGAATTACACCAAATACGGTTCACGGTACACGGCGAAGCTGCTTGGGAGAAAACATACCAGCGTTCAGCATCGTGCATTGAGGCTGAATGTCCCCGGTTGCGGTCAGAGGCCGTGGACGCGCAAGGAGGAATATTATCTCAGTAAATACTACGGCAGGCTTACCGCCCAGGAACTTGCACGCATTCTTCAACGGACGGAGCAGAGCGTGCGCGCGCACGTCCACCAGCTTGGCCTGGGCAGCTATCAGCCCCAGCCGTGGAGCGATGACGAAGTTCAGTACCTGCAGAAGCATTACGGCAGTGCGAGCGTGGCCGAACTGGCCGAGGAGCTGGGGCGTACGACCGACGCCGTGGAACTGAAGGCCGGCAAGCTCGGACTGCGCCGGAAGGTGCGGAAACTGAGTGACAGGGAGATTGCGTGGGTGGTGGATAACCTGGGCAGCCTCTCCTATGAGAAGATGGCGAGCGAGCTCGGCGTCAGCAACGGACGTATTCTCCGGATCGCCGCCAAGCATGGGCATCGCCCGCGTCCCAACAATCGCGCCTGGACCGATGAGGAGGATGATTATCTGCGGAAAAACTACGGCAAGAGGACGCGCAAGGAGATTGCCGAGGTGATTGGGCGCACGGTGCCACTGGTGAGCTGGCGCGCGCGCAAGCTCGGGCTTACCGCCGAGCACTGCACGGTGGATAATCCGCGCCCGTGGACAGCCGACGAGGATGAGGTGCTTGAGAAGGAGTTCAAATACCTTACCTACGATCAGCTTGCCGAGAAGCTGGATCGCACGTCCGCTTCCGTCGCGGCGCGTATCGTCCGCCTCGGACTTGGATAGGGTGACTTAAAGCTGCGTCCGGAGGTCCATCGAACCCCTGCATATGGGAACTATTGCGAACGTCCCGCATGCGCCTGTCAGCATGGTGTGAGCGCCGATTCCGCTCCTGCAGCCAGGAGTCCGGCCAGTGGCCGGTCGTCTGTCCTTCCCTCCGGGGAGGAATGCGTCGCAGGCTGTCGTCGTGCGCATGTTGTCAGATCCTGTTCCGCATAATGGGTTGCAGTGGGGCGTCCGGCCGACGCTGCCGCAATCGTATGCATACACGTAGGCGGCCAGCCGACCTCGTTGTCCGGGGCGTTCGTTTCGGCTGTGGTATGGGGGCCATTCGGATGTGCGCGCATCATCTCCGGCGCATCCCGGTGGATGCGCCCGTGTCCGGGCAGAACCCACTTGAAGCTATGGTCGAGCGGGTTCTTCCTCGACGTGGTCCGATTCGGTCGTAAATACCAGCAGGCGCTGCGAAGCGCCGTCAGTGTCTGCCGGGTGGTCCGTGAACGTGCGAAGCCCGGAGCATGCGCCTCCGGGCTTCATTCGTTGTGCTTCGTTTGCCAGCAGCTTCCGGCGCGGCCGGGCCTGCCGATGGGACCGCATCGCATGCGGTCAGTCGATCAGCCCGTCACCCTCCTCCAGAATCTCGCGCAGGAACCACTCGTGCTTTTCGTGGATCTGCACGACGCGCGCGAAGAGATCGGCCGTTCCGGGGTCGCCGTTATCATCAGCGAGCGACGCTCCATCGCGCATCTCGCGGATCACCGTAAGCACATTTGCGTCGGCTTCCGCAACCATCTGGCGCATGCTGCCTTTCGCACCCACCACCTTCGCCGTCGCGACCTTCACTGTTGCCGTGGCTACCATCGCCGTGGGATCGGCCACAGGGTTGCCGCCGATCATTCTGATCCGTTCGGCGAATTCATCGACCGTCGCAATCACCGCGGCGGAGAATTCATCGAACAGGAGGTGCAGATCCCGGAAGAGCGGGCCGAAGGTCTGCCAGTGATAATGCTTGTAGTTCAGGTACAATAGTATGCCATTCGCCACCTGCGTCTGCAATGCCTGTATCAGCGGGTTGTCCGGCTGATTGCTGGTTGTGATCTCCCGCACTGCCGTCGTGCTGCCATGCGTGCGCGACTTCGTCGCCTCCGAACCATTTGTCTTGGCCATAATGGGTTCTCCACTCCAATATGATTGATACTGTGAGTTCTGATATGTACTGGTGCTGTCAATCGGGGCAAACCTGGTGCCACCGCGGTCGAAAAACAGCGGCAACGACCGTTGCGAGCCTGTTCCGACGGGCATTTATTTGTAAAAGTTCCTGGTGGAACGAAGTGAACCCGGGCACTGCCGTGGCGGTCCGGTCCCGGACCGTGGGCCGGCAGCCGGTCGTCCATGACAGGAACACCGGGCGTTGCGCACAGGACGGAGTCATTGTGCCAGGCGCTTCAAGCGGCCGCCGCCAGTTCCGCGGCACGGTGCCTGATAGTTTCAGGATGTTCCCCGGAGCTCCCTGTCAGCCATGAACCGACGTTGAGCGCGGCGGCGCCGGCGGCGAGCAGAGGTCCGGCGGTCGCAGCGGTCACTCCTCCCGAGGGGGCCAGGTGCAGTCCGGGCATCGGCCCGCGCAGTGCGGCGATATATGCGGCGCCATCCGCAGGCATGGGGAAAATTTTCACGATATCGGCACCTGCTCTCCATGCGGTCATGATTTCCGTCGGCGTATATGCTCCCGGCATCGCGCAGCGCCCCTCGACGTGCGCCAGCGTCACGAGCCTGGAGTCGAAGATGGGGCTGGCATAGAAACCCGCTCCTGCCGCGAACGCTTCCCGCGCCGTGCCGGCATCGAGCACGGTTCCGGCGCCGATCAGGAGCTCGCCACGCTGTGCGAACCGCTCTATCAGTCCGATGGCGCCGGGCGTCGTGAGCGTGATCTCGATGGTAGTGATACCCCCCGCGACGATCGCCTCGATTATATCGGCCGCACGTGCGGCATCATCCACCCGGATCACCGCTACGATTTTATCGCGAAGCATGCGGTCGAGAATTTCTTCATGCGTCGGCATCGCGGCAATGAATGCATAAAGGTTGAACGAGTGCGGCCGGTTCCTCCGCGCGGCCGGGATCGCGGCGCCGGCCGGTTTCGTCTGGGAGGGTGCTGCTGATCGCGTGCAATTCCGGCGAACGCTTCCGCGAGCCGGGGCGAAGGCCGATCGGACCATGCACAAAATATGTCCTTGCGGCGATACGTCGATGCCGCGACGGTCGCCCGCTACGAATTGTCATCCCCGCGGCCTGCGAGGAAGGGATAGCTCCGGTTTGTTCGGGGGTGGTCGAATCGCGTAGATTGCTCCGTCACCCGGCTCCAGCACCGCCGATGCCGGCTCGTCTCCCTTGCAGGCTCCGCTCCCGCTCCGGACTACGCAGAGTGCGCGGCGCATCACTTCAATTCTTCTGTTCCTCCCTATGACCAGACTGTATACGTCGATTATCGCCTGTCTCCTGCTTGTATCGGGCGCCATTGCGCAGACGCAGGGGCCGGGGAGTTACAACACGACGCTCTTCGGCCAGATTGACCCGGGTTCCTCCAGCAGCTTCGGGCGCTATTCCGCGCTCACCGGCTATGCCGCCCCCGATGGGCGCGAGTACGCGCTCCTGGGAGGCTACACCGGCACCCATATCATCGATGTCACCGAGCAGCCGATTCATCAGGTAGCTTTCATTCCCGGTCCGCCCAACGGCTGGCGCGAGATGAAAACCTACGATCACTATGCCTACGTGATCAGCGAGGGGGGAGCGGGGCTTCAGATCATCGATCTGTCGAACCTCCCGGCGTCGGCCACGCTGGTGCGCGCCGATTCGTCGAACTTCCGTACCGCCCACACCATCACCCAGCATGGAAAGTTCCTCTATGTCAATGGCTCCGGCGTCGCCTCAGGAGCCAACGGCGGGACGATGATCTTCGATCTTTCCGGCGATCCCGCCCACCCTGTCCGCATCGGCACCTGGATGTACCGCTATGTGCACGACTGCACCGTCCGCAACGATACGCTCTACGCGGCGGCGATCAACGACGGCGTGCTGGACATCGTGTATCTGGGATCGGACCAGACATCGCCGCAGCTTGTAACCACCATCGAGTATCCCGGCGGCGGGACGCACAATAGCGATCTCACACCGGACGGGAGCTATGTGATGACGACCGACGAGGTGGGAGCGACGCCGAAGACGTTGAAGGTGTGGGATGTTCGGGAGGTCGATAATATCACGAAGGTGGCGGACTGGACGCCTGCTCCGGAGGAGATCATTCACAACGTGCATATGCGGGGATCGATCGCGTATATCTCCTGGTACACGGCCGGGACGCGCATCGTGGATATGAGCGATCCCGCCGATCCCGCCGAACTCGGGTTCTATGATACCTACCCGGGCGCCTCCCACGATTATGCCGGCAACTGGGGCGTCTATCCGTATCTGCCGAGCGGAAAGATTCTGGCAAGCGACATGCAGACCGGCCTGTATGTCTTCACCTTCAACGGAACCCGGCGGGGCAATGTGCATGGCTTTGTGCGCGATGCGGAGACCGGCGAGCCTGTTCCGGGAGCTACCATCGAATTTCCCGAGACGGGGCGGACGATCGTCAGCGATGCCGCGGGGCGCTACAGTCTTTCCGGCGCGGTTGACACGCTCGGCTTCCGGGCCACGGGCATGGACTACATCATGACCAGCGGCGAGCTGATTCTGGCGGAGACGGGGAACGAGGCCGACATCATCATAACGCCGCTGCCGACGGCCGACCTGACGATCGTCCTGGTTGACGACGAGACGGATCAGGAGATTCCGACCTTCGCATATCATGTGGTGGAGCGTACGATGGCCTCCGGAACGACGCAGAGCACCGATCACATCTTTCGGCTCCCGAAGGACAGCACGTATCATATCGAGGTCGGGGCGTGGGGATATCTTCCCCGCATGGTGACGATCACGGGGAATGCCGGCGGCGAGCGGCGGGTGCGCATGCAGCGCGGCTATGCCGATGACGCGGAGCTGGATCTGGGCTGGTCGCTCGCCGCGCCGGAGGACAATGCGCAGGGGGGACGCTGGGAGCGCGGTGTTCCGATCGAGACCGTGCTGCCGGATGGAACCCTGCTGCAGCCGGGCTACGATCACACCGGCGGACTGGGCAATCAGGCGTTCATCACCGGCATCGCCGGCTCGGAAGCAGGGCCGGGAGCCAATGATGTGGACGATGGCATGACAACGCTCACGTCGCCGCCGATGGATCTCAGCGGCTATGACAATCCAATTCTTACCTGCGCCATCTGGTACTCGCGCGACGGCCGCTTCGATGCGATAAATGATACGCTGGAGGTGCTTATCTCGGGAGATGGCGGCGGCTCCTGGAAGACCTTGGCGCGTGTCGTGGAGTCGCCGCAGATCTGGAGAGAATACAGATTCAGGCTGAAGGATTTCATTCCGCCGTCGCAGGGAACGCTCTTCCGCATCGTCGCATCCGACCTTTACGCGCAGTCCGTCGTAGAGGCCGGCCTCGACGAATTCGCCGTCGCCGACAGCGGCAAACCGCTTTCGGCTGTGCCGATTGCTCCCGGCGCCGGGAGCGTCGTACGGTTCCATCAGCTTCGCCCGAATCCCATCGCCGGCACGGCGCATCTTGAGCTCGATCTTGCGGCCGATCAGCGGCATGCACGGCTGGAACTCTTCGATGTGTCCGGCAGCCGCGTGGCTCTGCTGCATGAAGGGCGGATTATGGCCGGTCCCGTCAGCTTTGCGATCGATGGCGCGGCGCTGCCCGCCGGAACCTACACCTGGCGGCTGATGCTGGATGACGGCGCGTCCGTCACCGGCAGGGCGGCCGTGGTGCGATAGCGCGCGGTTTTTCGGGTAGATCTTCAGGGCGCTCCTTCGGGGGCGCCTTTTTTAGCGGCATGGCGGGGCGCTCCCCTGCAACCGGTTTCGGCGGATGCCTCGTCATGAGGCATCCCTGCCGGCTCGCCCCCCCGTGCGGTAACTTTTGTCGGGCTTGCGCATTATTTAGCCACCATTATGCGGGAGCTTACATGAACCCACGTCTACCTGTTCCGTTGTTCCTGGTGATCCTCGGTTTCAGCTTCACCGTGCTCAATGCGCAGCCATCCGCGCCGCCTGCCTATCATACCGAGAGGTTTGATTCGCTTGGCCCCAGCGCCAATCCCGGCGGGCGCTATTCCGGTCTTACGGGCTATGCCGCTCCCGACGGGCGCGAATACGCGCTGCTCGGCGGATTTCGCGGCACCTACATCATCGACGTCACCGAGGCGCCGGTCAGGCTTGCGGCGCTGGTGGAGGGGCCGACGAGCGAATGGCGGGAGCTGAAGACCTTCCGCAACTATGCATACGTGGTAAACGAATCCGGGGGCGGGCTGCAGATCATCGATCTCTCCACGCTTCCGGAGCCCCCGGTGCTTGTCATGCATGACAGCTCGGTCTTTCATACCGGGCACACGATCTCGCAGGAAGGCGATTACATCTATGTGCATGGCTCCGATCTGGCGGCGGGGGCGAATTCCGGGACGCTCATCTTCCAGGTCGCTGATAATCCGCTTGCGCCGAATCTGGTGGGCTCATTCGGTGGCCACTACGTCCATGATGCCGTCATCCGCAACGATACGCTCTATGCCGCCGGCATCTACGAGGGGAAGCTGAGCATCGTCGCCCTCGGCGCCGACAGGAAGGCGCCGACGCTGGTGACGGAGATCAGCTATCCCGGCGGCGGCACTCATAATGCCGCGCTTTCCCCCGACGGCAGTTACGTTATGACCACCGATGAAATCGGCACCACCGACAAGACGTTGAAAGTGTGGGACATCCACGATCTGAATAATATCTCCAAGGTGGCCGATTTCACGCCGGAGCCGGGGGCGATCATCCACAATGTTGTTGTGAAGGGTCGCCTTGCGTTCGTTTCGTGGTACGCCGCCGGCACGCGGGTTCTCGATATCACCGATCCCGCGCAGCCCGTCGAGGTCGGGTATTTCGATGCCTATCCCGGCACGGTCCAGGCATATACCGGCAACTGGGATGTCCATCCCTATCTCCCCAGCGGCAAGATTCTGGCGAGCTACATGGAATCGGGGCTGGAGGTCTTCACCTTCGACGGCGCGCTGGCCGGTCATGTCTCGGGGCGCGTGCGTGACGCCGTGACGAACCAGCCGCTGCCGGGGGCGCTGATCCGCCTGTCGCAGCCGGATGTGACGATCCGTTCCGACGACGAGGGGAGATTCCGCTTCAGCGGCGCAATCGGCAGGACCGGCTATACGGCCTACCTGCAGAATTACCGCGTAGGGCAGGGAGAACTTGATCTGGTCGCCGATGGGGCGGATAGCGACATTCTTCTCCAGCCGCTGCCGCTGAATACGTATACCATCGAGGTGATGGACAGCGCCACGGTCGTGCCGGTGGATGCATTCGTCTATCGTGTGGCTGCGCGCGAGAACGGCGAGGGGGTTTCGCACGGGAGCACGCAGCAGTTCATGCTGCCCAGGGACAGCACGTACGTGGTGCGGGTGGGGGCATGGGGATTCCAGCCGAAGTTCGTCGAGCTTCGCGAGGGGGGTGATCTCACTATTCCGGTGCGCCTCCGGCGCGGCTACAGCGATGATGCGGAGCTCGATCTCGGATGGACGTTCGGGCTTCCGTCGGATCGCGCCATAGGGGGCATCTGGGAGCGGGGAGAGCCGCTGGAGGTGAAGCTGTATCGGAACCAGGATACCGTGGTGGTGCAGCCCGGCAGCGATGCGACGGCCGATCCGGGAACCCGCGCCTTCATCACCGGACTGTCCCGTCCCGGAGAATATTCCAATCCCGTCTACGGCGGCATCACGTCGCTCGTATCGCCGCCGATGGATCTTTCCGGCTATGGTGATCCCTATATCAACGCGGCCATCTGGTACTCGAACGAGGCATGGTATGTGCGGGGGGCGCAACTTCCGCTTACCGATACCCTGGAACTGCTGCTGAGCGATGACGACGGCGCGCAGTGGACGATGCTGGCGAAGATCGGGCGGCCGACGAAAGGATGGGCGGAGTTCCATTTCCGCATCCGCGATGCGATTACACCGACCGCGCGCACCCGTTTCATGATCCGCGCAAGCGATTCGGTGGCTCCCTCGGTTGTGGAGGCGGGGCTCGACGATTTCAGAGTGACGGAGGGGAGCGATGCGGCGGCCCCGGTGACGATGAATCACGCGGAAGGTGTCCTCGTTACGCCCATTCCCCATCCTCTCGGCCGGAATGGCCATCTGGCGGTCACGCTCCGGACGCCGCAGCACGAAGCGCGGCTGGATCTGGTGAACCTTGTCGGCGAGCGGGTGATGCTCCTGCATGCGGGGGAAATGCCGGAGGGAACCACGCTGGTGCCCCTCGATGCCGCGGGGCTTCCGGCCGGCCGCTACATCTGGCGGCTGTGGCTGGATAACGGGAGCGCGGTGAACGGCGCCGTTGTGGTGGCGCCGTAGAGATGCGGTGCTACAGGTCCTCTCCCTTCGGCGGCGGGCCGCAGGAGCGAATACCGAAGGGCCCTCCGGATCGATCCCGGAAGGCCCTTCGTGCTACAGGTTCGTTCTTCGCGTCAGTAGATCTCCAGATACCGGTCCAGTTCCCATTGCGATACCGCGATACGGTAGCTGTCCCATTCCTGGAGCTTCGCCTCGTAGAACTTGTTGAAGGTGAGTTCGCCGATTGCGCCGCGCACCACCTCGTCGTCGCGGAGCGCATCGATGGCTTCCTTCAGGTTGGCCGCCACGGCGCCGATACCCCGTTCCTCCACCTCCTTCGCGCTCATCTCGAAGATATCATCCTCCACCGGATCGGGGGGCGTCATCTTTTTCTCCATGCCGTCGAGTCCCGCCGCAAGCAGCGCGGCGAATGCCATGTACGGGTTGGCAGCCGGATCGGGGCAGCGTATCTCCACGCGCACCGCCTTCTCGCGCCCCGGCGTATAGCGTGGCACGCGGATCAGCACCGAGCGGTTGCGCTGCCCCCATGCCACGTTCACCGGCGCCTCGTAGCCCACCACAAGCCGCTTGTAGCTGTTCACCGTCGGATTGATAATGGCGTTCAGCGCCTTGATGTGCGCAAGCTGTCCGGCGATGAAGCTCCGTGCGGAATCGCTCAGCGAGTAGAGCCCATCCTTGTCGAACATGGCGTTCTGGCCGGATGTGGTGAAGAGCGACTGGTGCACATGCATGCCCGAGCCATTCACCCCGGCGATCGGCTTCGGCATGAAGGTGGCGTGCAGGCCATGCTGGGCGGCGATGGACTTCAGCGCGAACCGGAGCGTCACCGAGGCGTCGGCACCGGCAAGGGCATCGCAGTAGCGGAAGTCGATCTCATGCTGTCCGATCGCCACTTCGTGGTGCAGCGCCTCCACATCGATGCCGAATGCCTGGAGCGCGAAGGTCATCTCCTGGCGAAGCTCGCCGGCCAGATCGGTGGTCTGATCGAAATAGCCCGCCTCGTCGTGCGGCAGCGGAGCCAGCTTGCCCTTCTCGTTGCGCCTGAAGAGAAAGAACTCCAGCTCCGGCCCGACGTTGAAGACATAGCCCATCTCCCTGGCGCGGGCAAGCTGGCGCTTCAGGATATAACGCGGATCGCCCTCGAACGGCTCGCCGTCCGGCATGAAGACGTCGCAGATGATGCGTGCCCGCGTCCCCGACGTCGATCCCTGGGTCCACGGGATCACCGCGAAGGTGTCAAGATCGGGCTTCAGGAACATGTCGCTCTCATGGATACGGGTAAAGCCTTCGATCGACGAGCCGTCGAACCAGACGTTCTGGTCGATCGCGTCTTCGAGCTTCCAGACCGGAATCGTCACCGCCTTGAGCGTGCCGATGATGTCGGTGAACTGAAGGTTCACGAACTGCACGTTCTTCTCGGCGGCGAGCTTCAGTACTTCCTGTTTGGTCATCGCCATCGATGTAGTCGCTCCTCTAGATGTCTGTGTTAATGATTGAAAGGATCTATTCTGTCAGCGATTCTCTAACTTTGCGGCTCATTCCTTCCTGCGGCCGCTGCGTCCCTCGGCCACGATCTCTTCGAGATGGAAGAACGGGAGCGCCATCGTCTCCTTGTGCGTGGAGAGCACGAGACTGGTGCGGGTGCCGATGACGCCGGGCCAGCGCTGGATCTCCCCGAGGAGCGCCTCCAGCGTGCCGGTATTACGGGTGCGGATCTTCAGAAGATGTGATGCGTCTCCGGTGATGGCATGGCATTCCATCACCTCCTCGTTGGCGGCCGCCTTCATGAGAAACTTGGGGTAGTGGGTCGAGGAATCGACGCGGACGAGAATGAAGGCCGTGATGTCAAGCGCCAGCGGTGCCGGGGCGATCTGCGTGGTGAATCCCGCGATCACCCCCCGATCCTCCAGCTTCCTGAGCCGCTCGGCTACCGCCGGGGCGGATAGCTGCACGATCTCCGCCAGCGCCCCAAGCTGTATGCGCCCGTTCCCCTGCAGCGTCTTCAGAATCTGGATATCTATGGAATCAAGATCGGTCAGGACTCTCATTTGCCTTTGTTTTTAAGGTTCGATGGCAAACATACGAAGAAAAATTAAGAAGATAAAAGTTGATAATTAAAAGTTTGAAGTTGGCGGGGGCGGGGCTGAAAGTCAAAGGTCAAAAGGCAAAAGGCAAAAAGTTGGTGGGAGGGTGGGGGAGATGTATCGTGGGGGGCGGCATCCGTCGTGATGTCCCGGGCCGGTGATTGCTCGGTTGCGCCCCGAATGTTCCGGGTGCCTTCAATCGAGAATCGAACACGTTCCGATCAGCAGTGGAGGGCAGTACGGCAATATCCGGCCCTGCCTCTTCAATCGAATATCGTCAATCATCAATCGACAATCGAAAACTCTCCATGATCGACCGTTACACGCGCCCGGAGATGGGGGCCGTCTGGCAGGATGAAAACAAGTACCGTATCTGGCTGGAAATCGAAACGCTGGCCGTGGAGGCGCAGGCCGGGCTTGGCGAGGTGCCCGCGGAGGCTGCCAGGGCCGTGCGCGAGCGCGGGGCCTTCGATGTGAAGCGGGTGCTGGAAATAGAAGAGACCACCCGGCATGATGTCATCGCCTTTCTTACCAATGTCGCCGAATATGTCGGCGAGCCCTCGCGTTACGTGCATCTCGGGATGACCTCCTCGGATGTCCTGGATACCTGTCTGGCGGTGCAGCTCAGGCAGGCGGGCGGGCTGCTGCTGAAGGGGCTGGAACGCCTTCGTGACATGCTGGCGAAGCGCGCCGTGGAGTTCAAGTACACGATCATGATCGGCCGCTCGCATGGCATCCATGCCGAGCCGATCACCTTCGGATTGAAGCTGGCGTTGTGGTACGAGGAGACGAAACGCAATATCGAGCGGATGCGCCGGGCAACCGATGTGATATCCTACGGCCAGATTTCCGGGGCCGTGGGAACGTTCGAGCATCTGAGCCCGAAGGTGGAGGAATATGTCTGCGAGCATCTGGGACTCCGCGCCGATCCGGTCACTACGCAGGTGATTCAGCGCGATCGTCATGCAGAGTACCTCTCCACACTCGGTGTGATCGCCTCCACGCTCGAACAGTTCGCCACGGAGATCCGCCACCTCCAGCGGACGGAGGTGCTGGAGGCCGAGGAATATTTCGCCGCCGGACAGAAGGGGAGCTCCGCGATGCCGCACAAGCGGAATCCGATCATCTCCGAGCGCATCTGCGGCCTGGCCCGCGTGATCCGCGCCAACGCGCTCGCCGCCATGGAGAACGTCGCGCTCTGGCACGAACGGGACATCAGCCATTCATCGGTGGAGCGGGTGATCTGCCCCGATTCCACGATCGCCCTGGATTACATCCTCGACAAGATGACGACGCTGGTGGAGAAGCTGCTGGTCTATCCCGAGAACATGATGAAGAACCTGGAAATCACCAGCGGTCTTCATTTCTCGCAGACCATCCTTCTGGCGCTGGCGAAGCGCGGCATGAGCCGCGAAGACGCCTACAGCCTCGTGCAGCGCAATGCGATGGAGGTCTGGCGCACCCGCGAGAATTTCGCCGATGTCCTCAAGCGCGACCCCGATCTCACGGCGGTGCTCACGCCGCAGGAGATCGATGAACTGTGCGACCTTCGTGCCTCGATCCGCAACGTCGATTATATCTTCGAGCGCTGCGGGCTCTGACCGCATGCACGTCTCGTCCGCGCGTCTGTTCCAATGCATGTGTCCGTGGCTGTCAGGTTTCCGTGGCCTGGATGGTTATCCTTCTGTGCGTGTCGCGCCGATCGAGTACGCGAATAGACCATATCGGATCGCGAGCAGACCAGTGGCCGACGGCGGGGACGGCCATTCATCCCGGTGCGTGCAGGGAGATGTTCAATCCATATCACATCAATGTTCAGCAGTAGCAATGCGCGACGGTTCGGGCTGACGGACGAGGGATGAGATATGCATCGTTGCGGGCTGTTACGCTCCCGCGTACTGAGCGGAGTTACCGAGTTTTCGTACGTCCGCGGGTAATGAGCGAAACGGCGGAGGCGGCCCGAACACTTCGAGCCGCCTCCTGAATGAGCCCGCGACGGGAGTCGAACCTGCAACCTGCTGATTACAAATCAGCTGCTCTGCCAGTTGAGCTACGCGGGCATGGCCTCCGGTATCAACCGGAGAATCACGAAAATAGCGCGGCGGTACGGTTCAGGCAAGTAGGGCAGCGGACGGACCGAAATGCGGGCGCTGCGGAGATGCGTCGGTTCCCGAGGTCGCTGCTCGTGCATCCCCGGCGCATGGGCGCATTCATGCGTCCGCACCATCATCCTTTTCTGTTCTTCTCCGGCGGATCATTTCCATCACACACGAACATGCCGGCGTCTCCGCCGAACCCGCGGAGCGACGCAAGGAGAACTCGTCATGCAACTGCTCTCACGGCTCGAATCACGATTCGGGCTCACCAGAGGCGATGTCACCGTCGCACTGTTTCTCGCCTTCACCGCTCTCTCCGGCTTTATCTACACAACCTTTTTCGACCGGCGCCCCGTTGTGGCGGGCAGGCCGGAGCTACAGCAGCTTCGCATGCGGCACGACTCAATCATCGCGGCGCAGCGGGAGATGCGACGTGCCGGGCCGGTGCCCGCGGCGGGAGACGTTCCGGGCGACACGGCGGCCGCATGGCAGCCCCTGACGCAGGAGGATGCGGCGCTGGATGATGCCGCGGAACGTGCACGAAATCCCTCCGGCGCCGGCAACCGCAAGGGACAGCTCTCGGGGCCGGTCAACATCAATACGGCAGGGAAGGAGGCGCTGATGAGACTTCCGGGGGTCGGCGAAAAGACAGCGCTGGCGATCATCGAACGTCGCGGCCATGTTCCTTTCCGTCGTATTGAGGATATTATGCAGGTGAAGGGAGTCGGCGAAAAGAAATTTGAAAAGATGAAACCGTATCTCGTGGTGAAATAACAGCGCATGAGGATAATCGCAGGGAGTCTCCGAGGCCGAACGCTCAGGAGCATATCGGCATCCATGCTCCGCCCGACCACCGATCGTGTGCGGGAGGCAGTCTTCAATATACTGGGAGCGCGGATCGCCTTCGAGAAGGCGGAGGTGCTCGACCTCTTCGCCGGAACCGGGGCGCTCGGCATCGAGGCGCTGAGCCGTGGCGCCGGGTTCTGTACGTTCGTCGAGAGCGACCGGCGCGTGGCGGCGGTGATCGCGGAGAATATCCGTGCGCTGGACATCGGCTCCCGCGCCAGACTGGTCACGCGCGACGCGATGAAGTTCCTCGGCCAGACCGGTTCACGGTTTGATCTTATCTTCGCCGATCCTCCGTATGCCTCGGCAGTGTTCGACAGGCTGGCGGCGGAGGTGTTCGGACGAGGGATGCTGCGCCCGGGGGGGCTTCTGGTGCTGGAACATTCCTCGGCGATGAAGAGCGTGGGGACCGGCGCGGGCAGCCCGGTGGTGGAGAGGGTGTTCGGCGAGACGGGGATCTCGATCTTTCAGGCCGGGTGATGTTGTGGTCGCCGGGATGCCGTACGCAAAGGCGCAAAGGATGGGGGCAGGGGAAGGGATGGTATTCAACGATGGTGGTTTTTGAGCCGGGTTTTCGATGAGAACAGCGATCTATCCAGGTACATTCGATCCGATCACGAATGGTCACATCGATATCATCGCGCGCACGGCGCGGATGTTCGATCGCGTGATCGTGGCGCTTGCCGTGAACAGCGCCAAACGCACGCTGTTTACCGAGGATGAACGGTTTGAACTGGCGGCGGAGTCGCTCAGGGAATACGCGAATGTTGAAGTGAAGCGCTGCAGCGGCCTGCTGGTCGATTGCGCGCGGGCCGAAGGAGCGCTCGCGATCGTCCGCGGGCTCAGAGCGGTCAGCGACTTTGAATACGAGATGCAGATGGCGCTCATGAACCGCAAGATGAACCATGATATCAGCACCATCTTCATGATGCCGCACGAACGCTACACCTATCTGAATTCCACCATCATTCGCGAGCTTTCGGCCTACGACGCCGATGTCAGCGAGTTCGTTCCCGCCTGTGTTCTTGATGCGCTCCGCGCGAAGCGGCGCGACGGGAATTGAGCAGGCATCTTCCGCCGGCCCGACGCTGGTGATGCCGTGGATGGCATTGGCCCGCGCGGAAGGTCGGTGAGCGCCGTCAACCATCAGCAGTCAACCATTAATGGCCCGCCCGGCCGGGCTGCACTCATCCGCTATGATCTATCTCGTCTTCGACATCGAAACTGCCGCGCTTCCATTCGAACAGTTCGACCGATCGCAGCAGGAATATCTTCTCCGCGACGCCACAAACGATGACGAGCGCGAGCAGAGGAAGCGGCTGATGAGCCTGAATCCGCTGACGGCGCAGATCGTCGCACTTGGCATGGTGACAAGCGGCGAACTGGAGGGGGAGGGGCGCGGGATGGTTTTCTCCAGCTACGGCGCCGAGGAGAACGGGGAGCCGACGGAGGACTATCTCTCCGATGGCTCCCGGTGGTGTATGATGTCGGAACGGGAGCTGCTGAAACGGTGGTGGGATGTTCTCGCCAGGGGGAACGCCAGCGGCGGTTACTCGCTCATCTCGTTCAACGGCCGCGGGTTCGACTGCCCGTTTCTGATGCTCCGCTCGGCCGCTCTGCGCATAAAGCCCCGGCGCAATCTGATGGACGGAACCCGCTGGAAATACGATCGCCACATCGATCTCCAGGAGGAACTCGCCTTCAAGAACAACGATCGCAACGGCGCGATGCGTCGCTTCAACTTCGATTTCTACTGCAAGTCGTTCGGCATCAAGTCTCCCAAGGGAGAGGGAATCACCGGATCTGATGTCCCGGAATTCTACCGTCAGGGCCGTCACCGCGAAATCGCCGAATACTGTCTCCGCGATGTACGTGCCACCTGGGAACTTTTCAAGTTCTGGAAGGAATATCTCAGCGCGTTCGAGGCATAGATAGCAGGGGTGCGGATTCGGTGGCGCCGCGGGGCGTTATGGCGTATCATGCGGGCAACGTTGCGCCGCCGGCTGCCGTTGCGCCGCGGGAGCCGGCAGCGTGCTGCGCGGACATAAGCACGTTCCCGCGGACAATGCCGCCGGCGGAATCGCCACCGGAAGGTGTGAGAACCATCTCCGTCGTTCCGCCTGACGTATTGCCCGTTACATGGCTGCATCATTACTCCGCCTGCGCTCCCCTGTTCTTCTCCCTCCCGGCGTCATACACCCGGGTGCTTGCCGCCGAGACGATGATGTCATTAGTTGGCGGAAGTCGTCCGTCCCGCATACCGGAGAGATCGCGAATAGGTCCCTGATTCATGCCTTGCCTCATATGCTCCCGCGTCTCATACTTGCGGCGTTTGTGTGGTTCATCGGAGAATGTTCCGGCGGATCACATCGGTAAGGCAACATCAACGACAGCGGAAGAATGGTCGCGAAACGTTGGAACATCGCACTCACGACGGCGATTCCCGCAGTCGGTGGCGCTGACGGAGGCGTACCGGACGGAGGCGGCGGGAAGGGAACGGCGCGGCATCGGCTGCCGGATCTTGCTCCGGGAGGGCGCCGGGCGCGGGTGCCGGATGACGAGGCTGTGGAGGTGTATGAAACGACACAGGGGGTGGCGGTGGTGCGGCAGGCACGGTGTCTGTTCCGATCCGGTAGATCCCAGGCTGTTCTGCAGCCGGCCGGCGCAATGGTTTCCCGCTCGTTGCCGGGCATCGTATTTTTAGCGGGCATCATCTTTCCGTCCGCTCTGTTTGATCAATCGGAGGGCGCAGCGCCGGACAAGACCGCTCCTCCACTGTCGTCTACAAGATCATGATCCGACGTATGACAAGACAGCATCCCGGTTTCATCCTTTTCCCGATCGCAGTCATTCTCATGACGCTGATCGTCCCGTCCGCCGATATGCGGGGACAGATCGTGGAAGGGGCGCACATCGTCAGTTCCGATGATCGCGAAATGGTGCTCGACGTGGTTCCCGAGATCGCTCTGCAACGCCTGGAAAACGGCGATATCATTCCGCTGATCAATTCGGCGGTGGTGAGCAACCGGGACAGGGCGGGCGAACCCATGCGGATGACGATCCGGATTCCGGTAGCGCTCCCGTCTCCGTACGGCAACTATGTGGAGGTTCTCTCCGCCTCGTACGATCAGCCGGTTGCGGGGCGCATCGCTCCCGTGCCGTACGTCCGGAACAACGCCGAGGGGATGCCGGTGCCGGTCTACCGGGCTGATCCTGTGGCCTATGCCCGTCCGCAGGTGCTTCCCCCCGTTGCCGAGCTCGCCTATCTCGGCATCGCGCGCGACATCCACTCGGGTACGATCGCCGTCGCGCCGTACGAGGCGAATGCGCTGACCGGTACCATTCGCTTCCTTCGCTCGGTCCGGCTGCGCCTTGTGTACGGTCCTGCTCCGGTCGCCGCGAACGGCGGTGTGCGCTTTCCGCAGGACGGGATGATGCGCAATGCGTTCATCAATGCCGCGACAGCGGAGCGGTGGAGCATCGTGCAGCAGACCCCTCCGGCATTTCAGCGGCAGGCGATGCATGCCGCTGCGCGTGCATGGATGAAGGTCGAGGTGAAGGAGGAGGGATTGCACGAGATCACGCGCGAGGATTTCAAGAGCGCCGGCATCGATCTGGCGACGGTCGATCCGAACAGGATCGCGATCTATGGCGGCAACGGCGGGATGCTTCCTGAAAACGATCTCGCGCTGACCGGCGAAGCCATGCATCGCGTGCCGGCGATTGTCGAGCAGGAAGGTGGGCGGGCGACGCGCGTACTCTTCTACGCCGCCGGCCCGTACACCTGGGGGCTGCGCGATACGCTGCGGGACACTGTTCCGACGCACAGGATCAATCCCTACGTCACCGCCAACAGCTACATCGTGGCCGTCGATGGCGAGGAGACGCGGCAGTTCCCGGCCGGCGGCACGGGGGAATCTCCCGCACTTACGGTGACATCGGGCATCGCGCGGATCTTTGCCGAGGAGGAGCGGTTCAATGCGATCGACATCCGCAAGAACGGCGGCTCCGGCCGCGACTGGTTCGGCACGCAGTTCCAGGCCGATGCCGCCCGTCCCAACGACCCCAGAGTATTCTCGAACGATCTTCCTGGACTCGACCGGAGCTATCCGGTGATCTACCGCGTCAGGGCAGCGAACTCCGCCGCCTCCACGCAGGGGGGAGGGCCGGGAACGTTCAAGGTGGAGCAGCGCGACGTCCCTCTCGGCTCATTCAGCATCGAGGGGATAAGTGGTGATGATATCGCCTATGCGCGCACCGGCACTTATATCGGAAGCGCCAGTGATATCCAGGGAGAAACCAGCCTGCTGAAGATCACCTATTCCAACAGCGGCAGTTCGCTGGGCTACCTGGACTGGTACGAGATTCACTACGGCCGCCAGTTGCGCGCCACCGGCGACCGGCTCCTGTTCTACGCCCCCTCTTCCTCCGGCGGCGAGGTGGCCCGTTTCCAGCTCTCGGAGTTCAGCACCAACGATCTCCTCGGGTTCGATATCACCGACCCGGCCAATCCTCTCCGTCTCGACCTTCAGTCGGGCGACGGACGGTTCTATTTCAACGACAGGCTGCTTCCGTCCGGAAAGAATCATCGGTACTACATCGCGGCGCGGAATACGGCACGGCGCGTGTCGTCCGCGTCACGGGCGAAGTTTGCCGACCTGCGCGGGCGGGCGCTGAATGCCGAGGTGCTGGTGGTGGCGCACGAGGATTTCCGCGAGGCGGCCGAACGTTACGTCGCGCACAGGACGGCGCACGGGATGGCGGCGGCCTTCGTCACGACCAGCGAGATCTACACTGAATTCTCCAGCGGCAATCTCGATCCGACGGCGATCCGCAATTATATCGCCCATGCCTTCGCCACATGGAGCCGCCGTCCGACCCACGTGGTGCTGCTTGGCGACGGCACCTACGATTACCGGAGCATCGCGACGTCGCAGCCGCAGTTCGTGCCGGCGTTCGAGACCGACGACGGCGACTGGTACAATCACATCTCATCGAGCAGCTTCGACGATTACTTCGTGCGGGTGACGACGGGGAATGATGGGAAGATCGATCCGCAGGTTGACATCGCAATCGGCCGGCTGCCGGTGGAGACGGCGGAGCAGGCGAACGACGTCGTGGCAAAGATCGAGCGCTACGAGGATGCCGAAAACTTCGGACTCTGGCGCCAGACAATAATTCTCGCCGCCGATGACGATTATCCTCTCGGCGAGGGGGGAGGCTTCACGCGCCAGTCGGAGGGGCTCTGGAAGAGCCTGCCGGACTGGATCGACGCGCGGAAGATCTATCTTGCCGCCTATCCCACCGAGCAGGTGACCACCCGCAGGAAGCCCGGCGCGGAGCAGGATCTCACGCAGGCCATCGAGCAGGGGGCGGTGATCACCAACTGGGTCGGCCACGGCAACCCGAACGTCTGGGCGCATGAGTACATCCTGGAGAAGGACAAATTCATCACGGCGCTGCACAACGATTCAACGCTTACCTACGTTCCGGCGGTCACCTGCAACTTCGGGTACTACGACGATCCGACGGTGGTCTCCGGCGGCGAGCTCTTTCTGCGGCATGCCGAAGGGGGAGCAATCGGCGTCATGACGGCCACCCGTGCGGTCTACATCGGTCCGAACGAATTCCTGATGCGCCAGCACTTCCGTGCGCTCTTCACGCGCGATTCGGCCACGCGCGCATTCCCGACCATCGGCCAGGCGCTGGTGATGACCAAGTATGCGCGATCGGGGCAGGATGACCGGAACGACCAGAAATTCCTGCTGCTCGGCGATCCGGCGCTGCGCCTGAACCTGCCGAAGGATTCCGTGCATATCACACGTATCAACACCACCGGCGTCGATACTGCCGCCGCGGTGGTCGGCGCGCTCATGCAGGTGACGATCGAAGGGGAGGTGCTGGACCAGTTCGGCACGCTCCGCAACGATTTCAACGGAACCGCCATTGTTTCGCTGAACGACGCCGACCGTATGTCGAAGCTTGCTTCGGGAGAGGAGACGACCGATGTCACCTATGTCGGCGGGCGGCTTTTCCGTGGTCCGGCGAAGGTGGAGAGCGGCCGCTTCCGCATCACCTTCCGCGTGCCGAAGGACATCGCCTATGATTCCTCGAACGCCCGTGTGTATGCCTATGCCTATAACGACCATGAGGATGCCGCGGGCATGACGCGCAACGTGATCGTCTACGGCGCCGACGATGCGCCGGTGACCGATGCGGAGGGACCGGAGATACGCCTGTTTCTCGACGACCGTACGTTCCGTTCGGGAGACCTCGTGACGCCGGAGCCATTGCTGATCGTCGATCTTGCGGATACGAGCGGGATCAACTCATCGGGATCGAGCATCGGGCACCGGATCGAGGCATGGATCGACGGCGATCCGAAGTCGGTGGACCTGACGGAGACGTACCAGACGGAGGTGACGGACTACGGGAAGGGAACAGCGCAGCGTCGGCTGCTGGATCTTGCTCCGGGAGAGCACCAGGTGCGGGTGCGTGCATGGGATATCTTCAACAACGTCGCCGAGACCTCGACCTACTTCCGTGTGGCCGATGTCGATCAGGAGGTGTTGAAGGTGGTGGAGGTCGTGAATTATCCGAACCCGATGACGCGCGAGACCGATTTCCTCTTCCGTCATAATCAGACGCGCCCTCTCGATGTGGATATCGCTATCTTTACTCCTTCGGGCCGGAAGGTTCGCGAACTGGAGGCCCGCTCGGTGGCCGATAGATTCGTGCGCGTTCACTGGGATGGGACCGACACCGACGGCCAGCGGCTTGCCAACGGGGTCTATCTTTACAGACTTCGTGTCCGCATTGTGGGAGACGAGGCGGGACGCGAGTTCGAGACCATAGAGAAAGTTGCTATCGTCCGATGACATAGTACGGTGGTGTGGGGCGAATCATCCGCACGCAATATGCTGCATCCGGGAGGATGATATGCGGCGGGTGCTTCGCCTTGTTGCATGGGTTGTAGTGCGGAGCGGGGAGAGGCTCGGGATGTTCGGAAATGTTCCGCGCAGCGGGCTCATGATGTTTTCCCGTCCCGTTGTTCCTTGAAGAATGGTGCTCCGATCAGCCCGGCCGGTTCCCCGGCGGGTCCGCCAGCTCCCCCGCCGTGCCGGCACCGCGCGCATGCAGGCTGTTCCCTGACGCCGGCATCCGCGAACGATGACGCTGATTTTCCTGACTTGCCTGGATTTACCGTTATGAATGCTTTATCAGGTCCCAACGTTTTATCGGGTCTCAACAATGAAATCGTCGATATGAACGATTATCCGTTGTTGAAAACCATCGATACTCCCTCCGATCTCCGGAAGCTCGATCCCGGGCAGTTGCGCCAGGTTTGCAACGAGGTCCGGCAGTACATGGTTGATGTCATCTGCCAGGTGGGCGGGCATTTCGGCGCCGGTCTGGGCGTGGTGGAACTGACCGTTGCGGCGCACTATGCGTTCGATACGCCGGAGGACAAGATCATCATCGATACGGGACACCAGGGATATCCGCATAAGATCCTTACCGGGCGGAAGGAATTGCTGCATACGATCCGGAGCAGGGGGGGGCTGAGTCCCTTCCTGAAGCGGACGGAAAGTCCCTACGATGTCTTCGGCGCCGGGCATGCCACCACCTCGATCTCCGCGGCGCTCGGCGTGGCCACCGCCCGCGATCTGGCCGGCAGGGATTTCCATGTCGTCGCGATGATCGGTGACGGCGCGATGACCGGCGGCATGGCCTACGAGGCGATGAACAACTGTGGCCTGCAGGGGCGGCGGATCATCGTGGTGCTGAACGACAACAAGATGTCGATTGCGCCGAACGTGTGGTCCATCAGCAATTACTTCACGCAGATTGCCCAGACCTCCGTGGCGCAGAAGATCCGTGGGCGCATCTGGAACATGACCGGCGAGATGGGGGCCTGGGGCGATCGCTTCCGCACGATTGCATCGCGGCTGGAGGAGGGGGTGAAGGCGGTGCTGACCCCGGGCATGCTCTTCGAGGCGCTGGGCTTTCACTACTTCGGCCCCGAGAACGGCCATAATGTGAACAAGCTCGTCGATCTCTTCAACTTTGCCAAGACCATTGACGGGCCGGTGCTGCTGCACGTCACGACCGAGAAGGGGAAGGGATTTGCACCGGCGGAGGCCGACGCTCTGCAGCGGCTGCACGCGCTGGGGGGACCGACCGACAAGCTGACCGGCAAGGCCATCGTCAAGCCCGCGGGCGATCCCGCCGCGCCAAAGCCGCCGAAGTATCAGACGGTGTTCGGAACGGCGCTGGTGGAGATCGCGCGCGACAATCCGAAGGTGGTCGGCATCACCGCCGCCATGCCCGACGGTACCAGCCTCGATCTGCTGCAGAAGGCGTTCCCCGAGCGTTTCTTCGACGTCGGTATCGCCGAGGAGCACGCGGTCACGTTCGCGGCCGGAATGGCCACGGAAGGGGCGATTCCGGTGGTGGCGATCTACAGCACCTTTCTGCAGCGCGGGTTCGATCAGATCGTCCACGACTGTTCCATCCAGCACCTGCCGGTGGTCTTCGCGCTCGACCGCGCGGGCATCGCCGGCAACGACGGCCCCACGCACCACGGCGCGCTGGATCTGAGCTATCTCCGCATCATCCAGGATATCGTGGTGATGGCGCCGAAGGATGAGGCCGAGTTGCGCGATATGCTCCACACGGCAGTGAACTACGGGCGCGGCCCGATTGCGCTGCGCTACCCGCGTGGCGAGGGATTCGGTGTGTCGCTGGGAGAAGGGTTCAGGAGGATCGAGATCGGCAGCGCCGAGCGGCTCCGCTCCGGCCGCGATGTGGCGATCCTCGCCATCGGCGACATGGCATGGCCCTCGGTGAAGGCCGCCGAGCTGCTGGAGGCGGAGGGAATCTCCGTGGAGGTGATCAACGCCCGTTTCGTGAAGCCGCTGGACACCGCGATGATTGACGACATCGGCGCGCGGTTCGAGAAGGTGATGACGGTGGAGAACAACGTTGTGGCCGGAGGCTTCGGCAGCGCGGTGCTGGAATACATCGCGACGCAGCCCTACCATGCAAGCCTCGACATGATGGTGCACGGCCTCCCCGCCGGCGAGTTCGTGGAGCACGGCGATACATCCGAGCTTCTCGCCGAGCTGGACCTGGACGCCGAAGGGATCGCCCGGGTGGTCAAGCGCTTCATCGGACAGCCGGAGAATCTGGGACGGTTGGTGGGGGCGTGAGAGGAGGACGTACGCCCGGCTGCGCTTCGCCCTGGGTAGTCGTTGGTTGTGTCAGTTGTCAGTAGGGATTGAAGACCATTTCTCCGCCACTGACCACTACCAGCCGTCAGCCGTACGGATGCGCTGTGGGATATAACTGTACGTTTGGGTTGTGTCGCGGTGGTCGCGGGTGTTATCTTTGCCGTTCTGTTGACGAACTGGTCGATCTCGTAGCTCAGTCGGTAGAGCATCTGACTTTTAATCAGAGGGTCCTGGGTTCGAGTCCCAGCGAGATCACTCGAAGCCGCGGATTCTCTGCAATTCCGCGGCTTTTTTTTGCTCTTGCAGGAAAGGCTGGGAGGTCAAAGGGCAAAAGGCAAAAGTCAAAGGGCAAAAGGCAAAAGGCAAAAAAAGGTGGCCCGGCGCGCTGGCCCGGTTATTCCGGGATATGTATCATTGCTGCCCGGTACCTCGTTACATCCTGGAGATCGAACACTTATGGAATTCAGCCTTGCTTATTCAACAGAGGTCCTCCAGCGCACCCCCGCAACCCTCGATGCGCTGCTGCGCCCCCTTTCGGATGCGTGGGTCCGTGCGAATGAAGGCCCGGAAAGCTGGAGCCCGTTCGACGTCGTAGGGCATCTTGTCTATGCCGAGGAGGCCAACTGGATACCACGCGCGAAGATCATCCTGCAGGATGGCGAGGCGCGCCCGTTCGAGCCGTTCGACCGGTTTGCGATGTTCGAGCGGTCGAAGGGGAAGTCGCTCCCTGAACTGCTGGACCTGTTCGCCTGCCTGCGCGAGCAGAACCTGGCGGAGCTGGAACGGATGAATCTGACGCCCGCACTGCTGGAGAGGCGGGGAACCCATCCGGATCTGGGGACGGTGACGCTGAGCCAGTTGCTCTCGGCGTGGGTGGTGCACGATCTGACGCACACCGCGCAGGTGGCGCGGGTGATGGCGAAGCAGTATCGCGATGCGGTGGGGCCGTGGCAGGCGTTTCTATCGATTCTGAACAGGTAGGCGGCGCTCCCGCAGGCGGGATGTTCACACTGCTACGGTTCCGGTTTGTGGACTGTTGTCCGCGGATCGTTGCCATTGCAGTTCCAGCAGCGACATATGGCTCCGGACGGCGCCCGCGGGATCTCCCATCGGCTCGAACCTTTCCGGCACGACGGCGGCACGGGCGTTGTACATCTGCCATGCGCAGCGTCCGCCATCAGCGGATCATGCAATCGACTCCCGGCCGGAATGCCGGGAATAGAGGAGATCGAGGCGGCCATCCATGCAGCCGAAGCTGCTGGCGACGCTGACTAGCGCATCGGCTCTGTCTCGCAGAATATTCCCGGATGAAATCGCCACCCATTCAATTACATCGAACTATCTCCGCCACTCATATTCCATGACGGTATGACAGGCCTTGCGATGAATGTTCAGTTCATGCGGTATAGACACATGCAACATAGCCGGAGCCTGCCGGTTACAATCCCCGGCGATGTCCCTGCCCGCACTTCCATTTCCGGGGGTGATCGTTTCGACGCGGTATTTATGGAAATTGTGGTACAACATGTCCCTGCTGCCGTTGAATAACAATCGATCGCCTGTACGAAAAGGGAGCTGATGCGGGATATATTATTTTAATCGTCTGATTTCCACGGCCGGTGTGAAAATGATGTCCGTTGCTGTCCGTGCAGGGCTGTTTAAAGGCCGTGAAGAACACCTGTGACCGTTGCGTGGGACTCCGCATTACAACCCCGTGGTCGTGACAGTATAGCAATCCGGAAGAAGTTCCCGGGCGATTCTCGGCGTATCATCGCATCGCAATTCTGCACCACCAGACCCCGCTGATCCGGTGCCTCACATAATCGTCACTAGGAGTTTCTGTTATGAAGACTCTATCCGCATTTCTTGCGACTGCGGCGGCTGGTACGTTTTTCTTCGTGTCGAATGCTGCTGCGCAGACTTCATTGCCCCCCTGCATCATCGTCAATGGCGTCAAGTGCTACGTGCAGTATGATGACTGCCAGCGTATCATCAATATCGACTGCCCGGGCGGGTCGCAGGGGACCGCGCAATTCGCAATACTTCTGCCCGGCGATCCATGCGCTTCCGATGATAATACTGATCTTGAGAGCGTGCCGATAAAGGCGGAGCTTGTGCCCGAGGAAATTGATGTGACAGTGAATGATCCATCGCTTGGCCCCATCCGTACGACTCTTGATGATTCCCGTGTTGCCAGCAAGACGACCATTACGTCAAATCCTGATGCAGAAGATGGGTTCCCGCTTTCAGTCAGGATCAAGTTCTATGCGTTTGCCGAACTTGAAGACCAGGGAACAACGTACGTAAGCCAGTCGGAACTGGTGTTCGGAAGCGATAACGTCAACAGCGTCGCGCCATTCCAGGAGGAGACATTCATCCTGCTCAATGACGTCAATTACTATGAGCAGGGAGATGATGAACAGCGCATAGTGTTTACGCTGAAGGCTGGAACGACCTCTCTTACCATCAGCGGAGAGGACGACGACGACGATAATCTTCTCGAATGATCCGGTCATTCGCCTGAAGGTCCACCGGCGTGCCGTTGCGGGCGCCGCGGCGTCATTTCCCGAAGTGCCGGGCCTGAAAGCCCATGAGCGCCATAGTACGGCCGAAGCCGCAACCGATTCCGGTCGGTGCGGCTTCGCGCTGTCGTAACGTTCCCGTCGTTCTTCGTCCGCATTATTGCGGTTCCTGCGGCATCTCCCACACCCACCTCCCGGGCTCTCCCGGTCTTCCCTCCTTTCGCGATCTGATGCCGAGGCGTACGCGTGCGCGCCGGAGCGTGCTGCGCGAGATGCCGGCCATGATCGCCATCTCCTCCACCTCGCGGGCGGGGCGCCTTCCGTTCGCAAGCATGATGAACAGAACGTTCATCGCGATGCCGAGCGCTCCCCTTCGGCGCGCGGCATTCGTCTGGCCCAGGTTTTCCGCAATGCCCGGCCGGCCGGGAACATACGGCACTGCATGTTCCAGCCGGTCGATGACGTCGTCGGGCGTCAGGCCATTGCGGATCTTTTCGGTGATATCCTTGCCGGTGGTTGTCATCGGCCTGTTCCCTCCCGTAGTGCATCGATGAGATCCGGCACGATCCTCACCCGCCGGGCGATGCCATAGAGCGCATCGGCAGCGCTCCTGACGTGCAGAAGTCCGGCGGCATCCATATCGCCGTCGAGGATGACATCCGCTCCGCGAAGGGATTCGCAGTAGCCTGTCCCATAGGTCAGCCATCTGCCGGCACCGCCGGGGCAGCAGGTGGCGCGGGCGTCGTAGGCCAGTTCCTCGCGGAAGAGATCATTGTAGGTGTCCGCGTCCTTCTCTCCCTCAACTATGATCACCGGCCATCCGTGGCGGATCGCCTGCAGTACGCACGGCAGCCGGTACAGAACGCGCCGTATGCCGTTCATGCAGCCCGGAAATGCGCGTTCGACGCCATGCGGACGCTGCTGGAAGGTTTTCTCGGCCTCCCATTGCTCGGCGCCGTCCGGCAGTCGATAGAGCGCCCGGCGCTCCCTGCGATCGATATGATAGAGCACCCTTCCGGTTTCATCGTGATAATCGTAGGTGGTGGCGACGGGGACATTCGACCACAGGCGCGATGGCGTCGCCTTCAGCAGCACCCTTTCGGGCTCGCGCCGTTGCAGAGCCGGCGGCTTCTGCGGGTATCCCCGCGCGCTGCCGGAGGCCCCGGGGGGAAGGAACACATTGCACGCGAAGCATTTTCCGCTCTTCCCGTTGTCGGCGAGCGGAGCAAAACCGCGCCGTGCCCCGCAGATCGGACAACGTATCCGCCGCGAGGAGAACGAAAAGCCTCCGGTATGATGGAATTGTGCTGGTGGTGTCATCATGGCCTTCCCCCGAAGGGGCCTCCGAACTGCCAGGATTCGGATGGAAGATACTGAACTTCGGGAAAGTTCCCAGAGAGGGAGTGATGTTCGCGCGCCTTTCCGCGGGCAGCCTCCGTACAGGATGATCGGCGCCGCTGTGTCCATGCTCTCTTCCATCATTGTGGCCCATCATTCCTCCGGCCGGGGCCTCATCGTCCGGGCGGCATTTTCCTCGCTGGAATTCCGCGGGGAGTTGTTTATACTTGGCTCCACGGAAGGACGCGCCTCTGCGGGAGGAGGGACGTGGCCGGGGCTGATCCCGGCGGGCGGAGGCGACGATCGCGGGATGCCTTCATGAACATCATCGAACCAGGAGGCTGCTGCTATGAAATGGTGTACGGTACGCCTGTTCCACCCCTGTCTGCCGATGCTGATAGCATTGGCACTCCCCGCGTTTGCCGGCAGTGCCGCCGATACGACCCTTGTCTGGGAGGACATCAGCATCAGGGGCGACATCGGCGAGATTCTGGCGCTGGCGGTCGGCCACGATGGCGATCTCTTCGCCGGAACGTTTGCGGGGGTCTTCCGGTCCACGAACGCAGGAACCATATGGACCCTGGCGGCCGCCCTGGAAAACTCGGCGGCATCCGCGCTGGCGATAGGGCCTGACGGCACTATTTACGCCGGCACCAATGACGGGATGTTCTTCTCCACCGACAACGGGGATAGCTGGCGGAGGACGGTCAGCCAGTTGCGCGGGACGTTCATCATCAGGCTCGCCGTCAGTTCACGGGGTGATGTCGTCGCCGCGACCGGATCGGGGCTGATACTACAGTCGTCGGATTCGGGAAGGAACTGGAAACGCATCGCGGAACTGAACAGCTTCAACACGCTGCGCGATCTTCAAATGAGTCGTAATGACCTCGTGTTCTATGCCACCTCGCGGGTGGTGGCGCGCATGGTCAACGACGGCATGTACTGGGATGCAAAGGGATTCTATCTGTACGAGCGCGCCATCTCCAGCTTTGCGCTCGATTCGGGGGATAATCTGTTCGTCAATTCCACGTGGCAGGTGACCTCCACCGGCGGCGTCTACCGCGCAGGGATCGGTTTCGACGACTGGATTCCGGCCGGGCTGGAGGGCATCGCCGGTATGAGCATCGCCGTCGATGCGCGCGGGCGTCTCCTTGCCGGATCGGTGAAGGACGGCCTGTTCCGCTCCAGCGATGGCGGGATGACCTGGAGCGAGCTCGATTTCCCCGGCAGTTACGTCAGCATGATCGCGTTCGGTCCGGACGAGCGTATCTACGCCGTCAGCAGTGGCAACTCGATCTTTCGCTCCGCCATCAGGATCAGCGGCGTGCATTCCCCCCGGCCGGTTTCGTCCGCAACGCATATGATCGGCGCCACGCCGAATCCGGCAACCGGCGCCGCCGCGGTCCGGTTCCGGCTTGCGCAGCGGGCGCATGCGCGTGTGATGCTCTTCGACATGCGCGGCGAGCCGGTTGCGGAGATCCTCGACGAAATGCTCCCATCGGGAGAACATGTGCGGAGCTTCGATGCGGGAAATCTTCCTGCGGGGATGTATTACTGCCGCCTGGTTGCGGATGGCCGGATCTCATCGATTCCGCTGGTGGTGGCGCGATAGCAGGATCGCCGTGCCACAGGCCGAAGGTGGGAAGCCGTTGATGGCGGGAGATGCCGCCTACCGGCCGGGCTCATTCCGTTCTGTGCTCTTACGCATATGCGGGAGCAGGCCATGCTGCGTTGCCGGGAATATCCTCTGCCACCCCCCAAGCCGGGCGTGAACTTCCGTCGGTGAAGGTGTCAGAACGTCGCCGTTGCCATGAAATAACCCCACTGCCCGCCACCGCTTCCCGCAGGGATATACCGGGCATCATCTCCCGTGAAGATCGACCATCCCCCCTCCACGACGAGCCACTCCAGTATTGTTCCGGATATCCTGATATCGAGCTCGCTGCCGATTCCGCGGCCGTACTCCGCAGCATTCGCCAGGGCTTCGGCGAGGCTGAATATGTGGAGATCGGCTCCGAGATGAATGCCGGTGAACGGCGAGGCCGATACCTGTGCGATGACGTCCTGCAGTCCGCTTCCCCGCGTGGCCTGCGGGACATCGGCGAAGAGACCCATCATGCCATAGTACCGGTGGTCGGCGTCGTAGAGCGTATGGAAGGCGCCGTAGGAGTCCGCGTCGCCGGGGGCGTTGCCGGAAAGCCGGTCGTAGCCGATCCCGAGCCGCAGCGCGAACGCCGGGGCAATGGTGTAGCCGAGCCGGATGCCGATCAGATTCGCGTCGATCGGGACCCGGTCCACATCCGATCCGCTGGAGAAATGATCGCCGAGCTGGATCGCCGCGTCAAGTTCGTAGTCGAATCCCATGCGCTCCCCATGCGCATGCATTCCCAGGGTATGCCGGTTCTGGCGCAGGACGGAGGTGGTGGGATTGTCGAAGAGATAGAATGCCTGAACTGCTGTCAGGGAATCATCGGGAATCCACGAGCCCCATGCGCCGATCAGGATCAGATCGCGCGTGTAGACCGGGCGGTCGGGAAGCCGGGCGACCACGCCGCCGAGCAGGTCGAGTGTGACCTGGTTCAGCTCCGTCCGTATCACCGCCGCGTCGAACCACTGACCATGATTGCTCCATTCCTCCGCGCCGAGCAGCCGCTCGTTCGCATAGGCAAGCACCTGCCGTCCGACCTTCACCCCGATGGGGGAGCCGCCGATATGCCGTGCCTCGATATACCCCTGCCGAAGGTCGAACGCGGGAATGCCGTCATCGAACGTCCTCGGGTCGTCGCCCAGACGCCGCGCATCCTGCAGCTCGGCCACGATCGAAAGCTCGTCCTCGAACGCCGCGCCCAGGGCGAGCCGCGTTCTGAGAAGGTGAAACACGTAGCTGTCGCCGCCGGCATCGGGAAGGCTGGCGTACTCGCTCCGCTCGCGCACCTGTCCGGTCACCCGGTAGGTCTGCGCGATGGCGGCGATGTTCGCGAGCATGAGGATGAGCAGAACGACGAGGGCTTTCATGATGTGCATCGCCGCGGACAACCGACCGCGATGGAGCGGGCGGGGATGGCATGTAAAGAGTTTCAATCGTCATCGCGGAGAGCCGATCGGCCCGGCCTCTTTCATCTCTTCCTTTTCGATGTTCTCTCCTTCTTCTTCGTAACGCTCGTCCTGCCTGTGCCCTTCTTCTTCTGCTCCTTTCTCCGCTGTTCCGTCCGCTCCTTCCGTTCCTTCTCGATCCTCCGCACCGTCTTGCGATCGAACTCCGGGAGCCTGTCCAGTTCGAAGAGCACCATCGAATTACGTTCGTGCTCACGGAGCCCCGACGCCTCGTATTGCAGAACCTCGTCATTCCAGCCAAGCGCCAGACGTACCGCCTCGGCGCGGATGGGGGCGGAGGAATCCGCGAGCATCGCCGTCAGGAGCGATTCGCGTGCCTGCGTATCGTTCAGGGTCGGCGCAAGTGCGTACAGGAGGGCATGTGCAATGCCCGTGCGGTTTGCAAGCAGCGCGCGCACATACGGGCCGGGGATACTGTCCACGCCACGGCGTTCCAGGGCGAGATAGACCTGATTGCGGACGATCTGGCTGCGGTCGTTCAGCATCTGCGCCAGCAGATCGAAATCGGTGCTGTCGGCGATCATCGTGAGCGCGCGGGCGGCATAGCCGCGGACGGTCTCGTACTCATCGTGCAGCGCGCGGCGCAGGTACGGCCGGGCCGCCTGCGCAGGCATCTTCAGCAGCGCTTCGCCCGCCGATGCGCGCAGCCGCCAGCTTGCGGCGGAATCGACGAGCTTCCGTCCAAGCGCGACCGCTGCGGTCGTATCATGAAGTTCTCCCAGGGAGTAGATCGCCATTCCCTGCCGCGACGGCTCGCCGTACAGCACGGTATCGATCAGCGCCCGCACCACGCGCGAGCCCATGCGGGGAAGTATGACGCCCAGCGCAAGCCGTTCCCGCGCCGATTCGCTGTCGAGCTGCTCCAGCAGGTAGGGAAGCGACTGGTCGGCGCGCTCCACCAGCCTGTCGCGCGCCGGCTCCACGATGTACTGGTACTTCTGCGGCGCCGCCGACGCCTGGATGAAGAGCGTCGGAATATCGCGCGCCAGTTCGGCCTCGATCTCCTCCTTCGTCTTCTGCGGGATCGCCGCCCCGCTCGGGCTCGGCTCGCTCTCCGATTCCGGGCGGAACTCGCCATCGAGTCCTGCGCCGTAGTACGAGCCGATCCAGAGCGAATCGTTGCCGCCGCGGATGGTACCGTAGAAATCCTTCTTCTCCAGATCCAGGAAGATGCCGATCATGCTGTAATTGCGGCGCAGATCGCTGAAGCCCAGTGTGTTCGTGCGCCGGGCGATATAGCCGTCCTCGCCGCCGCCATCCACGAAGAGCGATACGGCGTTCGCGTTGCCGCCTCCCAGCGAGAGCGACTCCACCACATAGTTGTCATCACCCTTCGCATCATAGAGCCCGCCGAAGGCGATGTCGTGACCGCATCCCTGGGAGACACCATGCGAGACGTAGTTATCGTGGCCGCTCTCGTCGATCAGCGCGCCGAATGCCAGATGCACCCCCGAGCCCTGCGCGTACTGGTAGGCCGTGTAGCTGTCATTACCTCCCTTGTCCACGATGGCGCCGAGCGCGAACCAGTAGGCGGCTCCCTGTCCGTAGATATCGCAAACATAGATGTCATTGCCGTTTCCTTCCGCGATGATCCCGATGCCGCCGGAGGCGATGGGGCGGTAGCCGATGGAGGCCCCCTGGCTCATGGTCTCGAAGTGATCGTCGTAGCGGAGGAAATCGGTGTAGGGGGAGGCGACGATATAGCTGTCGTTGCCATCGTGTTCCACGATCATTCCCACGCCGCGGGTGGAGCCGAAGCCCTGGGCGGAATAGTGCGCCATGTAGTTGTCGTTGCCGCCGGCGTCGATCAGCAGGCCGATGCCCATGATGCCCGCCCCCTGCACCGCCGTACCGCCGGAATAGCGATCGTTGCCTGCGCCGTCGTAGAGGATGCCGGTGCCGAACAGCCCGCAGCCCAGGGCGAAATTTCCGGCGGTGTAGGTGTCGTTCCCCTTCAGATCGATCAGCGTCGCCGCTCCGAAGATGGTGCCGCCCAGGGTATAGTCGCCGCCGATGTAGGTATCGTCGCCGCCGAAGTCAACGATAAGCTGGGTGCATTTATCGAATGCCTCCTGCTTGCCACGCGGGGTGGGGCGATAGATGTCGTTGCCGCCGAGATCGATGATGCAGAAGAAATCGCCGCTGTAGTAATCATCACCCGGGCCGCCAAGCGCCACAAGCCCAAGCGGCGTCTCCCAGACCTGCGTCCGGATGGAATCGGCGATGGCGGGGATCTCATTCGCCATCGCCGTCGCCATCTCCAGCGCCGAGGTGAACATCGTCACGCCGGGTCCGAGGATGGAGGCATGGTCCAGCGCCCTTGCATCCTCGTTGAAGAACTGCTTGCCGCGGGCAAGTGCATAGCGTTCGGCCATCTTCAGTTCCACCAGCGATGCCTCGGAAGATTCCTCGGACTGGAGGATGAGCGAGTCGGCATAGTCCACCAGCCGTTGCAGGCGTTCCTCCCGGATGGCGCCGCGGGCCCCCAGCACGCGCGCATCGGTGGCTATCGCCAGCGCCAGGAATCGCCGCAGCAGCAGCGCCTTCGTGAAGTCGAGACGGTTCATGTTGATCTTGCTGTAGAGCATGATCTCCTGGTCGGTGGTGGAGGGACGAACGAAGGAGAACGCCCCCCTGCCGAGATCGAGTTGGACGCCGAGATAGGCGAGGAAGTCCTCATAGCCGCGACGTGCCGCCAGTCCGGACGATGCAATGGAATCGGAGAGGGAGAATGTGGCGAGCGGATCGCCGAAGAGCCGTTTGATTGCCGATAGGCGGTGGGGGTCATCCGCGACTGCGTCCCAGCGCATCGACAGGTCGGCGCGGGTCATCCTGATTCCCGCGAGTGCGGAATCGAGCGCCTGCATGGCGTACGGCGGAAGGTACTGCGCCGCGGCGGGACTGAATGCGAGGAGGATGAATGCGGCGCAGAGAAATGCCGTTCCCCGGAGACGCCGTAACGGCGGGATGGATAAGGCTGTAGAGATCACGTCGCTCGGATTGTGCTGAAGGTCAGTTGGTTGCTGCCACTGGTAGACGTCGCATCGATGCGGTTTCCTGTCCATGCCGGAGCATGTGCGCGGCGTCACTGCCGTTTCAGAGTGCGGTCGAGGTACGTCGCCGTGCGATCGATCGCCCACTCCAGTGCCGGAGTGGATTCCGCGAAGGGGTGCACCGCGCCGAAGGTATGATTGGTGCGCGGAATCCGCTCGAATTCGGTGAGCTCCGGATCGGCCATCGATGCAAGCCGCTGCCCGTCCTCGATCCTGACCGAAAGGTCCTGCTCGCCGTGCAGGATCAGGAAGGGCTTGCCCAGCGTGGCTGCCGCGCGGCTGATATCGAGCGTATCGATGTTCTGTTCCAGATCGTCCAGCAGCCCCACATCGAGCCGCATGATCTGGCCGGTGCGCATGTTCTTCGTTTCAAATGAGCCTGTTTCGCGCCAGCGGCGGCGCTGCGCCTCCGAATAGCGGTTGAAGTCGGCGACGGACGCCCATGCCGCCACGGCGCGCACGCGCGCATCCGCCGACGCCACAAGAATGGCGATGCCTCCCCCTCTGGAATGGCCCAGCAGGGCGATCTCATTCTTCGCGATCCGTTCCGGCTCCGGCATCGCGCCCGTCTGCGCGCCGTCGATCACCTCGCGCAGCTCCCGCACCTCGCGCGAGAAAGTATTCATCGCGAACCTGTCCAGCCGCGTGAATTCCGAGCTGTGCCCCTCCACGCCGTTGTGGCTGAAGTTGAACGAGACGACGTAGTATCCGCGCCCGGCGAGCGATTCGCAGATATGCGGGATCGAGCCCCAGTCCTTGAATCCCTTGAAGCCGTGAACGAAGATCACCAGCGGGAGGGGGCCGGCGGCATCGGCCGGGAACCGCGCATCGCAATGGAGTATCTCGCCATCGCTTATCCGCAGCGTGAACGGGGTGTACGTAATGGTCATCGGTGTGCCAGGAGAAGTGCTCATCGCCGGAAACTACGGCGTGCCGGGGGTGAGACGCAAGGAGAGGATGGTTGATGGCCGGTTGCGGGGCGGTTCGGAAGGTAGCTCCCCATGAATGGCTGCCTTGCCTCGAAGTATATCGCATAGTATGTTTCTTGTGCCTCCGCGTTCTCCGGCCCTCTCCATCGATGGATAACTGTTGTCTGTGCAAACGTTCAGTATGCCGGAACCTGTCATGACTACTCCTTGCTCCACGATAAACGTGACATCAATGACAAGCCGTATGTTCTCTGTGAATCACAAGTCGGGCATCGCGGGGATTCTGGGCGGCGGACCGCAGATCCCGCGTGATCCGACGATGGGCGTACGTGCGATAGCGGGAGAGGGTCATGAGCAGGCTGTGGCTCTGTGGCCGAATCCGATGCGGGAGGAATTGCACATCGCATGGCGAGGAGATCTGCGGCGGATGCCGTCGCGATTCGTGGTGTATGACATGCTTGGCCGTGAGGTAGCACGAGGCGATGTCGAACCCGGGCGCGGCGCTGCGTTGTGGCGCTGTGGCGATCTTCCCGGCGGCGTCTATCTGCTGAGCATCCATGACAGCAGCGGCGTGCCGATCGCGACGGCCCGGGTCGTCAAACGGGACTGAGCAAGGGAGAGAGTGTAAGGTTTCTGGGGGGGAGATCGTTATGGATATACCTGTGTAATGCATGAGCGACAGGGTGAGTAATGTGAGGCCGTGGAGCGTTCAACGAGGAGAGGATTCTACAACATACGGGAGAAGAACGACAATGCGCGGATACTGTCTACGAATCGATCTGCTGGTGGTGGTGTTTCTAACGTGCTGTGCCGGAGCATCCGCGCAGCCCGGGACGATCACGGCACATCCGGATGCCCGGCGTCTGGATCTGATCTGGTATGTGACGGGTGGTCCGTTCGGTGCGGGGCAGGTGGGTCTTGGTGCGGGCGCATTGGGGGACATCTACGGACCCGGGACGAGCGCATGGGCGGTGTGCTATGGAGATGTGCACATGGACTACAGCTACGTACCGCAGTGGCGGGTGTATCGCGGGATCACAGGGAATCGTGGCCTGGATACGATACCGGTGCAGAGATTCGACAGTTTTGGCGCGGTGCCGAAATATCCGGTTGTTGGAGACTTTTGGGGGAGTGGACACAGGGCGGTGGGGTTTCATCGAGGAACCGAAGAAATCGTTAATGACCGAAGTCGGTACTATCGTGAAATTCATGTATTTCGTACTGAGTCTGGACGTATTGACAGTATGCCGTCAGCAGTAATGAACACGAAGCAGATGAATCTTCCGACGCAGATTTTTCCAGAAGAGGTTTTTGCAATGGATCTTGATGAGGACGGTGCTGATGAGCTTGTCATCCCGCTTGGTGGAGCGATTCGAGATGGTACATTGAGCGCTGGAAGCGAGCTATGGATATTCAAGGGCGGGCCGGACTTTCAGTTGGAACAACCGATAGTTTTCAGTGACGTGGCGAAGCTCGGCAATAGCTCTGCCCGAATGGGAGATTTCGATGGCGATGGTCACATTGACGTTCTCACGTGGAAGCCTCATTTGTCGGACAACGAAGTACGAACAATGAATTTCTATTTTGGAGACGGCACGCTGGAGGGGTATGGTAAACCGGAGAACCAGCGCCGGATCGAGTTGGTGCGGGAGGATTATCCGCATGCCGACTTCGGCATCGAGGTTCTGGATTGCGATGGTGATGGAATCACCGACATCCTCATGAACTCCGCCAACGGTCCCAATCTCGGCACCTACCTGTATCGTTCCAGAACCGGGAAAAACGCCCGAACCCGCTCCTTCCGCGTCGATGATGCCGACAGAGTCTGGGCCGATGGTACTCTCCCGCAGTCCGCCGGATTTCTGAATGATTCCAGTGGACACTATGAGATGACCGTGTTCGGTGGCGGCACGGCGTACCTTCTCAGTGGCGGCGCCGATGGACCTGATACGACATTCGAGGCATACGTACTGAATAACAGCCTGTCGTTCTTCTATCCCGTACCGGACGTTGATGGCGATGGCTGGGACGACCTGCTGGGGACGAACAGCGATGTGAATCACAAGTCGGGCATCGCGGGGATTCTGGGCGGCGGACCGCAGATCCCGCGTGATCCGACGATGGGCGTACGTGCGATAGCTGGGGAGGGTCATGAGCAGGCTGTGGCTCTGTGGCCGAATCCGATGCGGGAGGAATTGCACATCGCATGGCGAGGAGATCTGCGGCGGATGCCGTCGCGATTCGTGGTGTATGACATGCTTGGCCGTGAGGTAGCACGAGGCGATGTCGAACCCGGGCGCGGCGCTGCGTTGTGGCGCTGTGGCGATCTTCCCGGCGGCGTCTATCTGCTGAGCATCCATGACAGCAGCGGCGTGCCGATCGCGACGGCCCGGGTCGTCAAACGGGACTGAGCAAGGGAGAGAGTGTAAGGTTTCTGGGGGGGAGATCGTTATGGATATACCTGTGTAATGCATGAGCGACAGGGTGAGTAATGTGAGGCCGTGGAGCGTTCAACGAGGAGAGGATTCTACAACATACGGGAGAAGAACGACAATGCGCGGATACTGTCTACGAATCGATCTGCTGGTGGTGGTGTTTCTAACGTGCTGTGCCGGAGCATCCGCGCAGCCCGGGACGATCACGGCACATCCGGATGCCCGGCGTCTGGATCTGATCTGGTATGTGACGGGTGGTCCGTTCGGTGCGGGGCAGGTGGGTCTTGGTGCGGGCGCATTGGGGGACATCTACGGACCCGGGACGAGCGCATGGGCGGTGTGCTATGGAGATGTGCACATGGACTACAGCTACGTACCGCAGTGGCGGGTGTATCGCGGGATCACAGGGAATCGTGGCCTGGATACGATACCGGTGCAGAGATTCGATAGTTTTGGCGCGGTGCCGAAATATCCGGTTGTTGGAGACTTTTGGGGGAGTGGACACAGGGCGGTGGGGTTTCCGACGGGAAGTACGGAGATGATCGATGGTCACACGCGCTATTACTATGAATTGCATGTATTTCGGACGGAGCATGATAGCATTGATGGAACGCCATCAGCAGTGTTGAATACTCGTTTGATGAATCCTCCACAGGAAATTGCTTCAAATGACATATTTGCTATTGATCTGGATGGGGATGGTGTCGATGAACTCGTGATGCCACTGGGTAATTCGTATGGTCTTGAGCGACGTCATGGTATATGGATTTTTAAAGGGGGTAAGACGTTTCAACTTGATAATCCGACACTTATTATTCCGACATTGGAAGAAGGGACCGTCATAGCGCGCCGAGGAGATTTTGATGGAGATGGAAATATTGACATTGTTACAGAGAATCCTAATCCACCAGGCGGCAATCCCCATACATTGACGTTCTACTTTGGGGACGGCACGCTGGAGGGGTATGGTAAACCGGAGAACCAGCGCCGGATCGAGCTGGTGCGGGAGGATTATCCGCATGCCGACTTCGGCATCGAGGTTCTGGATTGCGATGGTGATGGAATCACCGACATCCTCATGAACTCCGCCAACGGTCCCAATCTCGGCACCTACCTGTATCGTTCCAGAACCGGGAAAAACGCCCGAACCCGCTCCTTCCGCGTCGATGATGCCGATCGCAAATGGTATGGAGCATTTAGAGCGATGGGAGGGGGGTATCTCAATGACACGACACGGCGCTACGAGATGATGGTCATTCCCGGCATCAGCGCGCAACTGCTCAGTGGTGGAGTTGATGGACCCGACACGACGTACGAGGCGTATACATCGGACAGTTATCTGGGCTATTTCTACCCGGTACCGGACGTTGACGGCGACGGTTGGGACGACCTGCTGGGAACGAACAGCGATGTGAATCACAAGTCGGGCATTGCGGGGATTCTGGGTGGCGGACCGCGGATCCCGCGTGATCCGACGATGGGCGTACGTGCGATAGCTGGAGAGGGTCATGAGCAGGCTGTGGCTCTGTGGCCGAATCCGATGCGGGAGGAATTGCACATCGCATGGCGAGGAGATCTGCGGCGGATGCCGTCGCGATTCGTGGTGTATGACATGCTTGGCCGTGAGGTAGCACGAGGCGATGTCGAACCCGGGCGCGGCGCTGCGTTGTGGCGCTGTGGCGATCTTCCCGGCGGCGTCTATCTGCTGAGCATCCATGACAGAGCCGGCGGGCTCATCACGACGACACGTATCATCAAACGAGAATGACTTCCACCACGCCCCCCTCGTGGTGATCCTGTATCTCTCTCTCATCAATTCTAAGGAGTTTTCCATGTATACAAAGGTATGCTGGGCAGGGATTTCTCCGCCCATTCGTTGCGGTGTCCTTGCGTATATCATGCTGGCATTCATGCCGCTGGCCGCATACGCGCAACCGGTGCTGCCCCAGCTCCCCGATACCGCCGTGCCGCGCAGGCCTGTCTACGGCATCGGTCTCGACGAGTTCCTCATCGCGGCGCGCCATGCCGTGGCCCCCGACCCGGGGCACACGATGGCGCAGGTCTGGGAGTTGGCACGTGAGCTGAACATCAGCACCTGGGAGCCGGTCAACCTTCCGCTGGCCGATCTCGACGCGATGCGTGACGGCGCGGAGCAGGGGGAACGCCTGATCCCGAACCTCCAGCCGATCGGCAGCGGCGGCCAGGGGCGCGAGGTCGTCTTCTTCCCCTTCGATTCCGCGCAGTCGTACTACTGGCAGAACCATTTCCGCTATCGCACGCCGGGCAATGCGGGAGCTGAATATAATCGGACGGTACTGGAGAAGGATCCCCGCTTTGCTCCTCAGGAGCGCATTTATTCAGTAGAGAACACCGCTCCCGACGAGACGATCCTGGCCAATGTCGTCTACGGCTACAGCCCCGCGCGGCAGACCCATCGCTATCCCGACGGTCCCTACGATCCCGCCGTCGAGAATTCCAGCCTGTTCCTTGAGAGCCGCGTTGACTGGACCGGCAATCCCCATACCTATTATATCGAGGTCAAGGGGCATCTGTATAATCCTGATGATGGTGGTGGTACAGCCGTTCTTTCCGACACGCTACTAACCGTGGAACTCTGGAACGAGATCCCGAAGGGAACATCGTACATCGACTCCACCGGCAACCGGACGAGCGACGCGAATGATGATCTTGAGTTTCTCTACAAGACCTATTATCTCACGAAGAGCAGCTTTCAGGCGCTCGGCGTCCCTCCCGACTACGACGCCTACCGTGACGCACAGATCCCCGTCGATCTCTGGGGGGGATCTCCCGGCATGGGAGGGCCGTTGCAGAGCGCTGTCAGGCGGTTCGACATCCGGCTGCGCTGGACCGGCAGGGAGAAGATCGCCCTGCGCAGCATCACCCTCCGGGACTCCATCGGGCAGCTCATGCATGACGGTGGTCCTGCGGGCCTTGTCTACCGTACGAGCTACGCCGATGCCGCCAGCCGCGCCATGTACGGAAGCTCGCAGGCGCCCGGCGGCACCTGGCGGGACAGCATGGTCATCGCCTTCTATTCCGGCGACGAGGGGCATCTGACGACCAACCCTTCCTTCAACGCGGTGGACTCCACGCTGTACACGACCTTTCCCTCGGCCGATCCCGCCGTTCGCGGCGTCCGGGCATATCGTGCGATGGCATGGCTCGACACCGTCAGCCAGCACACGCTCACGTCGATGGATCTTCTCACCGTCGAGACCTACTTCACCGACATCGCCTGGCCTCCCGGCGGCCCGCAGCAGTACTTCGGCCTGCCCCCGCATCTGATCCAGGCGCCGGCCATCGCCCGGCATAATGGCGGGGAATATGGCATTCCGCTGCTGCCGCTGGAGTCCGACAGCATCGAGGCCTACACCGATGCCATACAGCGGCAGAGGGTGGGCGCCTACTACAGAGGGGGAAACAACTGGCCCTACATGTCCCAGTGGGCCTACGTCCTGGGGCATGCCGCCTGGGCATCGCGCCGTACGGGCAAGCGCCTGATCCAGTGGCCGGGGGTGCATTCCTCGTTCTATATCAGGTACGAGCCCGTCGTTGACGGCAACGGCGATACCATCGATTATCAGCAGCAGCCACTGCTGTCGCACATGCCCGAGGCATCGGAGCTGCGGATGATGATCAATCTCGGCCTTGCCTATGGCTCGCGCGGGGTACACTATTCCTGGATGGGAACCCAGCACAATCAGATCGTCGATGATCCGCGCTATCCCGGCAATCCCAACCGCCGATTCTTCTACACCGATCACGGGGTGATCGGGCCAACCCTGTCGGACCGGGAGAACCATTACAGTTCGGTGCTGTTCGAGACGCCTTCCTGGGTAACTCCGTACGAGAGCTACGAATTTCATGACTTCTACACCGGCTGGGGCAACCGCCTGGATGAACTGCGGTGGATGGGCAACGACTGGCTGCCCCGCATCGGCGCGGCGATGGCGAAGCTTCAATGGCGCGATGCCTACTCGTGGCACTTCACCACGGAACAGACCTGGATGCAGCCGGAGATCTCCTACGTTGCGCAGACACGTGTCCGCCCGTTCCCGGAGAGCGACATCATCAGCAGCATCCGTGCCCGCTCGCGCACGGGCGTGCTGGACGCTCCCATGCGCACCTATGTCGAGGTCGGCCTCTTCGACAAGGTGGGGGGCGCCCATCCGGTTACGGGTGTCACCGATCCGCTCTACGACACCAACTATGTCTTTCTCGTCAATCGCCGCTCGTTCGAACGGCCGGGTGATGTGGAGGAAACCAGCGCCGAGGGGAGGTTGATGGACAGTCTTGCGGAGATGCGTACGCTGCTGGTGACGTTCAATCTGAAGCATCCCGATCCGACGCAATACAACTACCTGCATATCAGAGAGATCGAGCCTGATGCCACTCCGCTTCCGCTGACAGGGGGTGTTCCGCGTGCGGGACTCGATACCGTCATCTACGCCGACAGCGTGCTGGCGCTGACGCTGCGTCCGGGAGGAGGGGCGCTGCTGCGGATCACCTACTGCCAGCCCGGTGATACGATAGGACCGGGGGATACCAGATTCAATTCGCAGAAAAAAATTGTATTCGATGGGCAGGCATACCACACCGTGTATTGGCGCAAGGCGACGGGAGCACCGCACAAGGATACGATATACTACCGCAAGTCGCTCCCGGTGACGAGTGAAACAGGGGCGATCCGCTGGCATGTGTTCGAATATCCGGTGGTGCCGGATCAGAGCACGGGAAACTTCAGGACGGACTGCTTCCCGTCGCTGACGGTACGTACGAAGCCGCATGATACGATCGTGACGGTGGTCTGGAGCAGCGGCCAGCCGACGGTCATCGAGCCGCGGCGCTCGATCCGTCTGCGGCAGATTACCTGGAATGGCAACGCGCCGGAGGCGATTCAGATGGGACCCGTCGAAGATGTCGCATTCTATGACGGCGACGATCCCGAACAGTGGGGAACGCCGGTGGTATCCTCGCTGCATGGCGGCGACATGATCGCCTGGAGCGACGAGGAGGGGGGAATCATCGTGCGTCTCCGCAGGCCCAACGGCGGCTATGGCAGGCCCGATACCATCAGCCGGTGGATACCGGGGCTCGGTTCGGGGAAGTACCCCTCCATGCCCGCCTATGCACATGTCGCCGGCCGTGATTCCAGCACGGCGCTCGTGTGGCAGGAACCGGCCTACAACGGAACGCTGGATGATCCGATCGGCAGCATCATCAACTACGTCCGGCTGGTGGATACCGTGACGGCGCTGGGGGATACGATCCTGAAGTACAATGCAATGACGATCAGCCATAACGACGCGATGCGGCACGAACATCCGTCGATCGACCGCACGCAGGATCTCTGGCAGGGGGCGCAGGAAGGGGTGACCTGGGAAAGCTACACGAACTTCTACGACCAGACCAAGGGGCTTGATTATACACGGACGTGGGTGCATTTCAGCAGCCTCTGGACGGATATCTCGGGACGATACAACGACGCCACCGACGAGAAATGGCATCCCTACTGGGATTCGATCGGCCAGGCATGGCAATGGACGTACAACAAGATGATGGTGGCCACGGTGCCGGGATTCAACCTCCGGCCATCGGTCTATCCGAGCACGGGCTCTCTGAACCACCGGATAGACCAGGAGCATGGGAATGAGAAGATCTATTTCGGTCTGGTTATGGGGCCAAGAAACAATCCGAGCCTGCCGATGCGCCAGGCGATGGTGGAATATGCGACGTCGTTTCTATGGTCATCGCCGCAGTGGTATGCATTCGGAGGATACAATCCCAGCCTGTCGGTTTCGCCGGTGCGGCAGGGCTCGTGGGCGGGAGCGTTGTATCAACTGGCTCCGGGATCGCGATCGACGCTGAACACAACGCGGCAGTTCTTCGCCAAGGAGGCAAGGCCCGTGGGATATCTGGCGCGGGGCCGGCAGATGTATGTTCGCATCGATAAACCGGGCCATACCGGGATGACGGCGACGCTGCATGATGTATGGGTGGCCGGACCGGGGCAGCGCGGGCCGCTGGCTCTTGCGGAGCGTTCTCCGGAGCTACGGCGGACGGACAGTCTGGACGACGTGCGATACCTGTTTACGAGCGAGCCTTTTACGGCGTACGACAGCACGACGATCGGTCTGGAACTGGCCGGAAACTTCGTTGGAGACACGGCGCTGGGGGCGGGCATGGCGGTGGACTACATCGCCGAGCTGGTGAATGTTTCGAGCGGCGAAGTGGTGCACCTGTTCGATTCGTTCACGGTGGCGGCCGGAGCGGTGCCGCATTTCCGCACACTGGCCGATGAGGTGGACCTTCTGAGCGGAGTATATGTGGTACGTCTGCGGATGGAGCCGCATGATCTGCACGTTGCAGAGGTCCCATATGACAGCCGCTTTCCGGTAGAGGAGTTGACGGCGTATATAGGCGGGGAGGAGGCGTACGGGAAGCTTGAACGGGGGGAACGGGCAGCGGCCGGCGGGAGAATATCGGTCTGGCCGAACCCGGCGCGCGGAATGACGGAGATCCGGTTCACGGTGCCAGTTGCGGGTGAGGTGGCGGTGACGCTGTATGATGCCGGAGGACGGGAGGTGCTGCGCCCCGTGGAGCGGACGACGATGATGGAAGGCCGATATTCGGTAACGGCCGATCTGTCGGCGCTGGCGGCAGGTACGTACCTGCTGGAATTGCGCAGCGGCTCCGGGCCGGCGATGCGGCGTACGGTGGAGAAGATCGTTATCAGTCGTTGATTGCCGGGTGCGGCCGCATCACCGATTATTCAGTATCGCTGGTTGTTTGGCGAACGAGGCGGCGACACACTGGCTGCCGTGGCCTTCCGTATGCCATCGGGTACACCGGTTTGGAGGGATGCCAGCATTTCTCCGCGATATATATAAGCCCCGATGACAGAAGCATGAGCGTTGTCGGGGCGGCCGGCGATGCAATCAGATGCGGATGTACCTGACGCAGCGAAATAGGGAGAATAATTGAGTAGTAATTATCCGATTATTCAACAACGCTTATGAATTCAGTCGGAATTTCCGTTCCTGTCATATGATTCGTCGCATCAGGAGCCGTCATCGCGCCATCAGTCTCATGATGGGGAATTCCGGATCGGTAGTGGAATGGGGAACCGGGTGCGGCGCCGGCGGGATGGCGATGAGCACCGCGGTGTAGGGATGCGAGGGGGAGGCATGGCACGGAAGAGCATCGCGGGGACGACCATGCAGATTTTTCGGATGCCACCGTTACTTTTGTCCGGCCGGGAGTATCCATACGGGGAGAAGTACCATCATCATCGTCGCTGGTCGTACCCGGCATATTCCACGCGAGCGGCGATCAATTCCCAGACCGGAGGAGAACACCATGCGAGCGGCAGCCCTCGTCACCCTTGCGATTCTTTCATCCCCGGTGCTCACCGCCCAGAGCATCGGCCCGGATGTGACGTCGTGGATTCTGAACACGACCGGCGCCACCGGCTACAACGGCATTCCCACGAACGTGCAGCGCGTGCAGTACTCGGCGAACAACGTCTATGTAAGCTGCACATGCATTCCATCATATGAGATCGGGCCGTGGCCGCATAATCCGAACCAGGCGATGAACCAGAATTTCGTCTTCAGGATCACGCGGACTCCGGCGGTCAATAAGGGAACGCCCGTGGCGACGCCGCTCGGGCATATAGGCGTCTGGACCAATGGCGTCAGCATCTTCAATGCGCGCGACGCGCGATCGTACATGGACGCCGACATCTGGCACCAGAATGCGATCGTGGTGGAGGGATCATCGTTCGACGACTGCCTGGGACATCCCGCGCCGAACGGGGAGTACCATCATCATCTGAACCCGACCTGCCTCTACGATGATGCCGACAGCAGCCGCCATTCTCCCATCATCGGCTTCGCCTTCGATGGCTTTCCTATCTACGGCGCCTATGGTTTCCGGAGTTCCGATGGCACGGGGGGCGTCACGCGCATGCGCAGCAGTTTCAGGATGCGCGCCATCGAGCAGCGGACCACGCTCCCCGGCGGGGAGGCGCTGCCGCCGGGGCGGTATGGCCCCGCAGTTTCAGCGGCATATCCGCTCGGCTATTATGTGGAGGATTTTGAATACGCCCAGGGGCTGGGCGACCTCGATGAGCACAACGGCCGCTTCTGCGTCACGCCGGAGTATCCGGAGGGAACGTATGCCTATTTCGTGACGCTGGATGAAGAGGGGCGTGCGGCGTATCCCTATACCATTGGCGAGACGTACAGAGGGGTGGTTCCACCGGGCAATACCGGACCGGGTTCGGGCCACGCAAACCCTGCCGAGCCGGTAATAACGTACACGCTCTCCGGCATCTCCGGCGAGCGCGTATCCGGTGCGGCGCTATATCCGAATCCAGCCACCGCGTATGTGTCAGTGGCCGTTCCGGCGACGGGGGATCGCTGGCGCGTCTCGCTCATCGATCTGACGGGGCACGAGGCGCTTGCGCTTGGTGAGATCGAACGCGGCGCCGAAGCTACCTTCCCGCTGGAAACCGTGCCCGATGGTATCTATTTCGTCCGGGTGCAGTCGGCCTCGGGAAGCCTGGTGGAAAAACTCGTGGTTGCCGGGAGGTGAAGGGGAAGCTGGTGGCTGGCAGCCAGCTTCTTTCCTCACGTGCGCAGCCAGTGGATCATGTGCGGATATGGCTCGATGCCAAGTTCCTGCGCGCGCGCGGGATCAGCCGTCATGCCCACCCACTGCAGCATCGGCACGGCGAAATAGCGTCCCAGGGTGAAGTTCTCGATCAGCGCGGGGCTCCAGCCCCGGTAGCCCCCTTCGTGGAAGAGCACCGTGGGCTCGATGCCGATATGGCGTGCGGCCGCCCATGACCAGGAGATCGCCATCATCTCCTCGGCCGGATCGTTCCCGGCATTGATATGAAGTTCGCGGCGGCGCTCCGGCGCTGCCACCGCGATATGCCCTGCCTCGTGAAGCATGTCTCCCGGATAGGGGAGAAGCGCCTCGTCCACCACCAGCGCTCCTCCATCGATCTTGAGGCCCGGGAGAAATGTGATCTCGGGAATCCTCTCGCTGCGAACCTTGATGCCGATGCCGGCCAGGAAGTCGGCGATCTTCTGCATCGTCGGATCGGCGAATGCCGGGGCGGAGTTCCCGGCCGTCTCAGCGGAATCTGATATCGTCATGTCGGTCCGATGTATCGTTTGCGGATTGCCGCTCCGTTCATCCGGAGATGACGGCACTGCAGGGCATCCGAAGGGAGCATCCTATGCGGCCTGCGCCTCGCGATCCATCCGGGCAAGGTCATCGACTCCGGCGACGTGGACGTCGAGATCGCGCAGCAGGCCGTCCGAGATGTTGTAGATCCATCCATGTACGCACAGCTTCTGTCCCCACTGCCACGCCTCCTGCACGATGGTGGTGCTACATACGTTCATTACCTGCTCGATCACATTCAGCTCGCACAGCCTGTGCAACTGCTTCTGCTCGTCGGCAAGGCCCTCGATGGCCTCCCGGTGCTTCCTCATCACATTCTGAACCGATCGCAGCCAGTTGTCGATCAGCCCGAGCCTGCTGTTGTTGAGCGCGGCATGGACGCCGCCGCATCCATAGTGACCGCAGACGATGATATGCTCCACCCGGAGCACCTGCACGGCGTACTGTATCACCGAGAGGCAGTTCAGATCCGAATGCACCACCAGATTGGCGACATTGCGGTGGACGAACAGCTCCCCCGGCAGCAGTCCCACTATCTCGTTTGCGGGGACGCGGCTGTCGGAACAGCCGATCCACAGATACTTCGGCGCCTGCTGCGCTGCCAGCCGGGCGAAAAAATCCGGGCGCTCATGGTCCATCCTGGCCGCCCAGGAGCGATTGTTCTCAAACAGTTCGTTCAGTGATTGCATGTTGTTGCTGAAATCATGTGTTCCCGAAGATACGATGAAAGTCCGCTGCAATGGGCGTATTTCTCCGGTGGCCGGTCCTGGACTGATCCGTCCGGCCCCGGCCTGATATTCGCCGGAAGTGTATGCCGCAGGCTGTCGTCGCCCTGCCGTTCCTATGCGGTCACGATATGGAAGTTGAAGTTGGGGCTGCCGAATCTGGCATAGAGCCGCACCCAGACCGGCAGTAGCTGTTCGGTTCCGCGCGCTGTGGTTATATCCCCCAGATCGATGATATTCTCCGGCTTCCAGCCGAACCATTCCGTCAGCCATCCCGTCACCTGTTCCTTCGCCGCATCGTCGTCGCCGCTCATAAAGACCGTGTGGTCGCCGGGGACGAGCGAGGGATTCACCATGAGCCCGGTGTTCATGGTGTTGAGCGTTTTCACCACGCGGAGTTCCGGAAACTCGCGCTGGATCTGCTCGCCGAGCGAATCGGTATTGACGATGGAGAGCGATGGCGGAAATCCATTGGAAAAATCGAGGGGATTCGCGACATCGATGAGAATCTTTCCCGCCAGATTCTCCTTTCCCGCCGCGCGCAGCGCCTCCAGCGAGCCTGCTCCGGAGGTGCAGTTGAAGATGACGTCGCCGGCGCGTGCGGCATCCTCGTAGGTGCCGGCCGCTGCGCCGGGGCCGGCGGCAGCTGCCCATTCCGCCGCCTTCGGATTATCGGCCGTTCGCGATCCCATCGTCACCTGATGGCCGATCTGCATAAGTTTGTCGCCGATCGTCCGACCGACAATTCCTGTGCCGAGCACTGCGATGTTCATATTGGCCTCCCGGGGATTCGTTTCTTCCGGCAGTATGTGGATGCTTGTGCCGGTGATCGTCCGGCGCGCCAAATATACGTCCCGCGGAGAAGAGACATATCCAGATAAATGTCCGACCCCTCGCGTGTTGCACTCCGCCTTTTTGCCTTTTGCCTTTTGCTTTTTGACTTTCCCCGGCCCTCCGCCTCGTGGCGGGAACCCGTTCGCGATCCCCGGTGTTGTGGATGGTGGAGATGATCGTGTCGCAGGCGCCGGAGGTCCGAACCGGGCTCGGTGTGTTGTAACGTGCTGATGCCGTATCTTTTGGACAGATCTCATCATCTATCCCGCCCCTTCCCCTCGGGCATTACTTCGGAGCGGCGCATATGGTGTTCGCCGCTGGTCCGTGATGTTGAATCCATCTGCATCTCTGATGCGCATTCTCGTTGTTGAAGACGATCCCGGTATTGCCGCCACCGTGCGGCGCGGGTTGGTGCGGATGCATTACAGCGTCGATCTTGCCTATGATGGAGAGCATGGGTACGAACAGGCGATGATCAATCAGTACGATCTGATCATCCTAGACATCCGCCTGCCGAAACTCGATGGCCGCAACCTCTGCCGCAGCATTCGCGATGCAGGAATAGCTACTCCCGTTCTCATGCTCAGCGCGGTCGGCTCCTCGGCGGAAGTCATCGGCAGTCTGGATGACGGAGCCGATGACTATATGACCAAGCCGTTTGATTTCGACATCCTTCTGGCTCGCATCCGGACGCTCATGCGCCGCGGTACCGATCAGCTCCGTTCCGAGATTCACGTGGGCAATCTGGTGCTCCATACCGCCACGAGGAGCGTCTACCGGAACGGCCGGCCGATCGATCTGACCGCCAAGGAGTTCGCGCTGCTGGAATATTTCGTGATGAACCGCGGGAAGGTTCTGACGCGGGAGCAGATCAGCGAGCATGTCTGGGATACCAATTTCAATCCCCGGTCGAATGTGATCGAGTCGCTGGTGCGTCTGGTACGGCAGAAGATCGATACCGGGGAGACATCGATGATTCAGACCATCCGTGGCGTCGGTTATCGTTTCATGGATAGTTGATAGGTCCGGTTTCCGCAGTACGGAAGCCATGCCATACACAAGCCGGTACACTATGAAGAGCACAGATTCCAAACCTCCGCAACGGCACCCGTCCAGGCCTGCATTGCCTGTAGACCTTCTCGTCATGGCGGCGGACGACAGCGCTCTGCACCGCATCGCCGGTCTGCTTCCCCGCGACGGGCGCTACCGGGTGGAATTCGCCATCGCGAGCGATATCGATTCCTTGTCTGCTCACCGGTTCCGCGGCATCTGCCTGATCGATATCGGTGCGGGAGGCGCCGACATGCTCGCCCACGCCCGCGGCCTTGCAGCGCGTCCGGAGGGGTGCCCGCCTGTGATTCTCCATGCCATCACCGATGCTGCTTCGATTCCCGTAGTGTCCGGAGCTGCCGACCTGATCCCTTTCTCCGAAGCCACGCCGTTTCTCCTCGATCGTGTGCTTGGCCACGTCGTGGAACGCTACTGCCTGCGCCATGCGCTCTATCACACACGGCGGGAACTGAAGGCGGTGCTGGAACATGGTTCCGTGATCTTCTTCGCGACGGATCGGAGCGGTGTCGTAACAGCGCTGTATGGAAGGATGCCGGGCGGGAGAGACGGGGCTGTGGCGGGAGCCTCCGTTTTCGATGTCTATCCGGACGAAACCGCTTTTCTCCGGAATGTGGCGCGGGCGCTCGGCGGCGAAACATTCAACGATGTCATATCCCTGGACGGGCTGATCTATGACTGTCGATATGAGCCGACATACGACATCGAGGGAGTTATCGACGGTATGATGGGGGTCGCCACCAGTCTGACGGAGCGCACGCGGGGATGCGGGAAGCGCCGGCGGATCGAGGATGCGCCGTGCGAGGCGAACGACCGGCTGGAACTGCGTGTGCAGGAGCGGACAGCAGAGATCATGCACACGCTGGCGCGTCTGGAGCAGGTGCATGCAGCGCAGCAACAGTTCATCGCCGATGCCTCGCACGATCTCCGGACGCCGCTGACGGTGATCCGTGCGGAGGCCGATCTGCTGCTGAGCCGGAGAGCGACGGATGCCGACGTCGCGGATGCGGTGAATGTGATCAGGAACGAGGCGTTGCGGCTTGATGATATCACCCGGGATATGCTCCTGCTTGCATCGCTCGATGGTCATCCGGCACCGGAATTCCGGTGTTGCGTGCGGATGGATACGCTGCTGCGCGATATTGTGCGGCAGCTTGGTGGGCTGGCCGGTGCACGGGGAATCATCTGCAATATTCATATCAATGATGAACTGGAATATTGCTGCGATGCGCGGATGATGGAGAGCGCGATGATAAATGCGCTGGAAAATGCGATCAAGTATTCCCGCGATAATGGCGTGGTGGACGTTTCTCTGGAGCGCGGCGGCGACGCGATCGTCATTACGGTTCGCGACCGGGGGATCGGCATTTCATCTGCGGAAATTGGCCGTGTATTTGAGCGGTTCTACCGCAGCGACGCAGTGCGCAGCGTGCCGGGCACCGGCCTCGGCCTGTCGATCATCAAGGCGGTGATGGACCGGCATGGGGGATCGGTCCGGATCGAATCCGCGCCGGAATGCGGCACCACGGTAATCATGGAACTTCCGGCCATCGCTCCGCCGCAGAAGCGGTACGCCGCATCGCAACAGTGAAGATGCACAATGCTGGTATGGCAATCCGCATGCATCCTGCGCCGCCGGGCGTATTCCTGGATAATTCCGTTGCGCAAGCGATATCCGGATGCCGACGAAACGGATGAGAATGTTTTTTTTTACGTAATGCCGGAAAAATCATCTTGTTCTCATATTCGCACAATAAATTGCATGCTGTAACTGATAGCTCATTGAAACGAACCTGCGCAGATCAGGAGTTCATGCCCGCAGCATCCGCTGTCGATGCGCCGGGGCCTGCGTGCGGATCGCTGCGTGGTGACGTGTCGATAGCGATTGCAAATCCTGATGTGGCGCTTCGTGCAGCCCCCGAACTTCGCTGACGAAGCCGGGGGCAGGCGATTACGCATAGGAGGTCCAAGCTCCATGTATGGACCACATCCCGACGTGGTGGTTGCGGGATGAGGAGCGCGAATCCGTTGCTTCCGTGCTGCTCCGGTGGCGGGATACGTCGTCTGGAAAAGTATGCCGGTTGGCATATCCCGCCATGTAATTATCGCCGGCGCCCGTCATGCACAGCCAGCGTCCGGCGCCGGGGGCGATGAGATAAGCTTCGGAAATCGATGGTTTCCGTTATGTCGGCGACGCTTACCGGGCGCCGCCGATGGAATGGCATGTCCCTTGCGTAGGGGTGTATGGGTGTGGTGCCCATCGCGGATCGGGATGGTGATAATCCTGCTCGTTCATCCGGGTTCGGAGGCCCGATTTGAAGAAGATGCTCCGGCGATGACTGCCGGCAGCTTTTGAACATGGGAGACTGACCGCCTCCGGGATGCGGCGGTCAGCGGGGAGGGGGTGCGGCCACTGTGGAGTCGCACCCCTCTTTTTTTTAACGCCTGCTACAATGATCCTGTCCGGTGCGCACGATGGAACGTTGCGGCCACGGACTGGAGCCGGGCTGCTAGCAACAGTGCCCGGATGCGCTGCATTCTGCCCGGAGTCCCTGGTGAACCGCCTGTGCGGGCAGCGGAATTACCGTCCGGCTACTTCTATGGAATTCTCTCGTGCCATCACATGCTGAACGACCAGTTGCGCCGCCGCGGCGATTGCATGCTCGCGCTGCCGCACGCCGCTGTGCGAATCCTTGATGAACAGCGCGATCGCCAGATGCCCCCGCCCGTCGGGCAATTGAATGATGCCGACATCGTTCGTCGTCGAGCTGATCGTACCGGTCTTGTGCGCCACGGGTGTTCCGGCCGGCAGCAGTGCGGGAATCCTCCGGCGTCCGGTCGCCGTGCGGTGCATGATTGCAAGGAGCGTGTCGGTCGTCGGCCGCGCCAGCAGTTCGCCGCGGTGGAGCTTCGCGAGCAGCGTCGCCATTTCCTCGGGCATTGCGGCATCGGCCGGATCATCAGCAAGCCTGGCGGCGGCGGCGTTCCATGCGGTATCCCCGGCTTCGGCGATCTTTCCATAGAAGCGGTCGCGTGTCCAGACCGAATCATCCTTCCCGGGATCGACTCCGGCCCACAGCAGTATCAGTTCCCCTTCGTCATGGGAGATATCGATGCCTTCGAGTCCCAGCGTCGTCATCAGCGCATCGACCCGCGGCGCACCCCCTGCAAGGCGCAGCAGGACATCGCTGGCGGTGTTGTCGCTTGCCGCCACCATCGCCTCAAGAAGCGCATGCAGTGACGCGACGCCTCCGGCGTGCCGGGTGCGGTGATACAGCACACTGGCGCCGGGGCGATGATCCGTGGCTGTGAGGTGCACCAGCGAATCGAGATGGAAGGCCCCCGAATCCACCTGCCTGAGGAACTCGATCGCCATCGGCAGCTTCGCCACGCTAGCCATAGGGAAGGTTTCCCGTCCTCTGTAGCTGGTCCGCCATCCCGATTCCAGATGAATCGCAGCGCAGCCCAGGCGGCCGCCGCTCATCCGTTCGATCGTCCGCAGCGACTCCTGCAGCGAGGAATCGATCGCCCCGAACGGTTCGGCCACGCGAACGACGGAATCGGCACCAGCCGGTTCGGTATCGACGGATGGCTGAACACCGCCACATGAACAGAGAAGAGACAGGATGAGGAGCAGGGGGAGAATGCGCACGAAGAAATCCGGGGTTGTCGATTGAAGAAGGGGATATTATTTCGATGGGCTTACGATTCTCGATTGAAGGAAACTCCGGCTCTTCCTCTTTGCGCCTTTGCGTGAGATATCCTTCCCGTGGGAATGAACCTCCCGGAAGAGGCGGGTAAAATGGCGAATGGCCGGGGGCACCGGAACCTCCTAGAAGTTTTGAACTTCTATCTCTGCGCTTTGAATTTCCTCCGCGCCAAGCCGCTCGACGATTTCACGGTACCACCTCTCGGCATGCTGCACGTGATCGTCATCGCCGGCTCCCCAGATGATCGAGAGCGTGCGAATCGTGCCGGCGCCGGTCTTGGTCCGCTGCGAGTCCTTCACACCATTTGCACACGGACCGGCGGCATCGAACAGGCAGAGCAGCCCGCCAAGATCTATCTCCTGTCCCGATGAATTGAAGACATAGCTGGCGCCCGCCGGAGCGATCGCGATGTGCAATGGCTCCGACGCCCTGTCGAGATCGACGAGGCTGATGGGAAGGCCCGAGTGGAGCGACGTTACATTGCATGCATCCACGGCCGCATTGATCGAGCCTAGCCCGCCATCGCCCGCGGCGCGAACCAGATATTCGGATGCAGGCTTTCCCCGTCCCGTCGGCTTGTAGCCGCCATGACGGAGCAGGTCGCGCACTGCCTGGCGGATCTCCTCGCTTCGCGAAACGGGAGCTGTCGCATCAGGCCGGAGCATGTCAGTCAGCCATGCGGGGGACGCAAGGGAGCCGAGCGGTGCCGGAAACGTCGTCGTGAATGCGCGTGCGCGCAGCAGCGGATGCGGTTCGGATTCGATGATCATTATCACATAAAGTATGCGCTGCCGGGAATCACGCAGCGTGGCAAAATTACCACGAACATCGTCCCGGCCATGATGTCGTTGCGATTCGTCGTATCCGCCGCCGCTACCATCGGGATTCAAATGCCCTGAACTGCTCCTCCAGACGCCATTGCAGCCGCGCCTTCTCATTCTCCTCCAGGTATCGCTGGCAGGCTGGCGATACCACCCCTCCGGGGGCGCTCGCGCCGCACTCGTTCGCCATCGTGAAGGACTCGCCGTCGCGCCAGAGACTCTTCCCGCTCACGAAAGCATACTCCAGGCTGTTGCGGGCCATGCGTTTCAGCAGGAGATAATCCGCCCCCTGCTCCATCACCGCCTTCACATATTCGTGCGTGATGTCGATCCTTGACACCCCCTCGTCGTCGGTACAGAGCGTCATCGGCACGCCGTGATCGCGGTAGATGCTGAACGGATGCTCCGCTCCCTTCACGCCAAGGATCACGTCGTTGCTGGTGAGGCATATCTCCACGAGGACATTGCGCTCGGCCATCATCTGTAGCAGATCGAATGGTTTGCGCTCGTGAATGACATCCACGCCGTGACCGATTCGCTCGGCATGTCCGCGCTCGATGGATGAGCGGATGTGACAGCAGAGCGAATCGGGGGGGATCATGCCGTAGGCGAATTCCCCTGCGTGCAGCGAGATCCGGGCCTTCGGATAGAGCGGGCGCAGTGCATCGATCATGTCCATCTGCGCGTCGAACTGCATCATCGGCAACGGGTAGTCCTCGGGCTGTACGAGGTTGAATCCCACCACGCGGCCATCCATCTCCGCCATCTCGAATCCCGCCAGTATCTGCGCGAACACCGATGGAGTGCGCGCTCCCCGGCCGACCTGGTAGAGATAACGTACGACCGTCGAACATGCCCCGGTCTCGCCGGATGCACCGCAGCCGAGGAGCGCCCGCATGCGGGATTCGGCGGAGTCCAGCATGGCGATGCCGATACGGATGGAATCGCGCAGCCCCAGCGCCAGCATAGTGTCGCGCATGGCGGTGTAGTTGTCGTGCCATGTCACCCGTGAGGCGATCTGCGATACTGCGCCGCCGTCGGGAGTGAGCATCAGCTCGTAATAACCGATGCCGTTTTCCGCGCCGCGCCGTACTACCTCCGCCAGCATCTCGCCGGTCCTTCCCCATGTTGCCATGCCGAATTTCCCGAAGGTGTCGAAGAAATGATCGTGGCCGCTCTGCCCGGAACGCTCCCAGTTGCGCATGGACCATGCATCGATGATCTGCCGGTTGAGCACCGGATCGGTAACCGTGGTTGCAATCGGGATGGCGTCGCCGCCGCAGCCGGTAAGGGCGAATGTGCCCGGCGTGACGCACAGTCCGGCCTCGATGGCCCAGTGGATGTAGCTTTCGGCGTAGATGGCGCCGGAGAGATGATTGTGCAGATCGCCCCCCTTCGGCATATCCTTCAGGAATGCACGGAGAAGAAGCGGGTTCTCGCGGATGCCGTTCATGTAGCGTGCGGCCGCCTCCTCGCCTTTCGTGACGTGGCTTCCGGCGCGCTGCGCGTGAAGCGGCGCCACGCTGGCGATGATGATGATGAACACGAGAGCGGGCATGCTGTGATAACCACGTGGCTGCTGCATGATAGGTGTCCGTAGGCTGAACAGGATGTGGACGAAGGATCGTGACAGGGCCGGGGGGACGGGATTGCGGGTGAAGCACGCCCGCTGTACACGATGACAGAGGGCGAAGATAGCGGGAAGTGCGAAGGAGAGCAACGGGAGGCGCGCGGGGCTGCCATGTCATCGGGAGGGGAGGCGGTGCAGAGCGGCGGCGAACCGGATGCGGGGATGGAAAAAGGCATGACATTCGCACATGATCCCGTGGAATTCCCGATAGAGAAATGCTGGCATGAATATCATCGACGTCATCCTCATCTTCATCATCCTCGGCGGTCTGGCCGGGGGGGTGCGCAGAGGTTTCATCCGCGGAATGCTCGATCTGCTGCGGTGGCTCGGAAGCCTGATCGTGGCGTTATGGTGCTACCACTACATCGATCTGGCATTTGCAATGCTCTTCGGCTGGTCCGATGCATGGCGTGCGCCGCTGGCGTTTGTTGCAAGCATCGTGCTTGCGGTGGGGAGCCTCGGATTTCTGGAGCGCAGGATTTTGCGGGAGATTCCGGTGCGTCTGCATGACAGCAGCATCAACCGCTGGTCCGGCGCCATCCCGGGCGCGTTACGTGGCGGCATCCTGGCGGCGATCCTGGCGGCGCTTCTGCTGGCGCTCCCGCTGTCGCCGGCGGTATCCAGGGCGGCCGGGGAGAGCGACATCGCGAACGTCCTCGCGGCCCGGACGAATCAGGCGGAGGCCATGCTTGCACCCGATCTGTCCGACGGCCTCACCGCCACGCTTAACCGCCTGCTTGTACGCCCCGAGTCGCGGCAGTTCATTGATCTTCCCTTCACGGTGCGGGAACCTGCGCCCCGCCCGGATCTTGAGGCACGTCTGCTGGAGCTTGTGAACGAGGAGCGAGTCTCGCGCGGCCTCCAGCCGCTCGCCGCCGATACGGCGTTGCGCCGTGTGGCCCGCATGCACTCGGCCGATATGTTCGAGCGCGGCTATTTCTCGCACTTCACGCCGGAAGGCGCCGATCCGTTCGACCGGATACGAAGCGGGCGGATCAGGTTCGTCACCGCAGGGGAGAACCTTGCGCTCGCGCCGACGGTGCGTATCGCGCACGATGGCCTGATGAATTCACCGGGGCACCGTGCGAATATCCTCCGGCCGCAGTTCGGCCGCGTCGGTATCGGCATCATGGATGGGGGCGTCCACGGCCTGATGGTGACACAGAATTTCCGGAATTGACGAAGCGATTGCGAAGCCGCGCCATCACCTCCCGGTGGTACTCGTCAGCCAGCCCGAGAAGCGGGTCTGCTTCTGATCGTAGGTCACTTCGTAGATATCGAGCGTTCCTCCCTGCTCGCGGCGGTCGATGGTGTATTTCCAGTGGCCGGGCGCAAGCGGGGTCTTGCTGAAGAGATGATCGACCCAGTACCAGGTGCCGGTCGTCACCGAGTCGCCGGATTTGATCGACAGCTTGACCGGATACCAGATCAGCCGGTCGTCCTTCTGGCTGTATCCGAGCAGCGTCGTCTGCAGCCGGTTGCATTCATCGGCTTCGAAGAAGGCGAACTCAAGGGGGAGTCCGTCGCTGTTGTAGTCGTAGAGATAGAGGATCACGGGCCTCCCCTCGGTCTCCCCCGTGGCTCCCGGCACATAATAATAGTGACCGCTGCGGATGCTGTAGGGGATTGAGAACATATCGTTCCCCTGGATTCCGTCGATCACGCGCACCGTGTTGATAATCGAGTCACGTTCGGTGTCGAGCAGCGAAACCCGTGTCGGTCCCCGGAAGTAGCTCCCCCGTGTCCTGTCCGGGCAGTCGTACGGGCGGGAGGAATCGCGCTGGTGCTTCTCGGCCCGCGACATCCACAGGAGCAGCGCGCGACCGTGGCGGAGATGCGACGGGATCTCGCTTCGTTCGATGATGACCGCGTCATCCGGCAGGGACGCGGCGGGAAGATCGATCTCGATCGACGGATGTTCGTTGGATGCGTTGATCACGGTGGGGGCGATGCCGGGGCGGGGAGTGGATGGAGCCGGACTTCGCTCGTTCGAGCATGCTGCCAGCAGAGCAGGTACGATGCAGGCCATTGCGATGATGCCGTGAATCCGGCGCCCATACGGCCCGGGAGCTTCTCCTCCGGCTGGACATCGCAGCCTGCTCCGTAGCCACCGGAGGCGCGATCGGCTGCCATCGGCGGCCGCGCAGGCCGGGGGGAACGGAGAACTGCCGGCGCGGGAATCCGTCATGCACGGATGCCCGGGGTCGTATCCTCGTGGTTTCCGGAATCTCATGATGTGAAGGGGTTGCTGCCTGTTTGCATTGTCGGAAGGGGTATGGAGCCAGTCGTGGGGGAGAAGACCATGCTCAACCGTCTCATGGCCCGCATGAATATACTGCGCAGCCGCGAGATGATCGCCCCGTCCCATTCATATAAACCGGGCGGAGGGGGATGTGTTACGCCGAGACTCCGGATAATTGTGAAGGGATTCGGGGCGCGTGTTTTGAAATTCCAATGGAGATGCTGATGGGATCTTCGCAGTCAGCAACGGAAGATATCATGCATGGGAAATGGATCGATCTCTACGCCGGAACATATGCGGATGCGGGAAGCGAGGGCATTCATCTGTTCCGCGTGTCCCCCGTCACCGGCGATATCGAGCATGTGGCCGGATTCGCCACGGGGGGAAATCCCTCCTGGCTGGCTGTCGGTCATATGGCGTCGCGGCTCTATGCGGTGAATGAGGTGGATGATTTCGGCGGGAGAAGCGGGGGCGTCAGCGCCTTTTCGATCGATGGCGCCGGAGGGCTTGCGCTGCTGGGGCAGGTTGACTCCGGAGGCGCCTGCCCGTGCTACATCAGCCTTGTGCCCGGCCGGCGATGTGTCCTGGTGGCGAACTACTACGGTGGGAACGCGGCTCTGCTGCCCCTGCATCCGGACGGGAGCCTTGCGGAGCCTGCCAGCATAGCGCAGCATCACGGGGCGGGGAGCGATCCCGATCGCCAGGACTCGCCGCACGTCCATTGCATTATCCCTGATCCCGCCGGCCGATTCGCCCTTGCCTCCGATCTCGGCACCGATCGCATCGTCGTGTACCGGCTCGGCGGACATCTCCTCCGCCCGGTTCCGGAGGGCGGGGTCGCGGTGAAGGGGGGAGCCGGGCCGCGCCATCTTGCCATCCATCCGAACGGTCGGTTCGTCTACATCGCCACCGAGCTCGATTCCACGGTCATCACCTGTTCCTACGATCCCGGCGAGGGAAGGCTGCGCGAGCTGGGCACCGTCTCCACGCTGCCGGCCGGTTTCGCCGGGGAGAGCCATGCCGCCGGCATTCAGATATCGCCCGGAGGAACGCACCTCTACGTGTCGAACCGCGGAGACGACAGCATCGCGGTCTTCCGTATCGACGCCGGATCGGGGGAGCCCGATCCGCTCGGGCATGTGCCGTCGGGAGGGAGGACCCCGCGCGGTTTCGGACTCGATCCGGCCGGGAGGCTGCTCGTGGTTGCCAATCAGGATTCCGGCACGCTGGTCGCCTTCCTGATCGATCACGATTCGGGCATGCCGGTGGCGTCGGGCGGTCGTGTGGAGGTGGATGTGCCGGCCTGCGTCGTCATGAGACCGGCCATGTGAGGGGGGGAACATTGAATGGTAATGCCCGGAACGGTAGATTGCCGTCCGGAATCCTCCAGGTTCGCTCGTTCCCTGCCGCATGGTTCTCGAAACATGGGCCGGTGCAGGGAACACGCGTCTGCCCCCTGCGTCTAAGCAGGCAAATAAAAGGTACGGTGCCCGGATAGCAGTCATCCCGCGGCGCCGCACCATTCAGCGAACCAGGAATTTTCAGGCCGCTTTCTTCCGGGAACATCGCATATCGGCGCTGCACGGCCGTTTCGGCGATCGACGTCGCCGATCTGCGATGGCGCGGGGGAGGGCGCTGTACAATGTCCTTAATCGAAGGAGGTACACCGTGAAACGCTCCATGCTCCTTGCACTGGCTCTTCTTCTAATGGCCGCGATCCCGTTCAATGCCTACGGCCAGTCGATCCTCAGAGGGCTCATTGAGGAGGAGGACAGCTCATCGGAGAGCGATACCGTTCCGCCACAGCGCGTAGGTGTTCCGCAGATCGACATGAATCTCTCGGACAATGGCTCCAGCTCGGTGACCGGCTACTGTTTCGATGAATATCTGATCGCCCCGCGGCGCACCACGCGATTCGAAAATGTGCTGGCCGGCAATACCGGCGCCACCGTCACCACCAGCGACGGCCGTACGATATCCCTGAAGGATGCCATCGACAACGGTTCCATAGCGGTCAGGGCGCTCCAGCTTCGCGTGACGTTCACCAACCGGACCGGCAGCCCGCTGGCAGTGCGTACGAACGGTCCCCTCGTTCTCTGGGATCGTCCCGGTGGCTATGTGAACGAGGGCGCGCTCCGCGTTCTGCGGACCGACGAGGGGGATTACGACTGGCGGCAGAAGATGATCTGGCGCAATACGACGGCGGAGCGTCTGATGGCGGTGCTCGGCTACTATGATGGCTCGGTCTGGGATATCGATCGCGATCGGTTCCAGATGGCGGCGGCCCGGTTCCAGCGCGACAACAACCTGGACGCCGGCGGCGACCTGAACGATGCCACCATCAACCGTCTGCTGCAGATCAACAACGATCTCCGCGGGGAGCTGCGCTCGATCGGCTTCCGCGACCGCGAAGGGCGTAGCATCCGCGAGGATCTCGCCGCCCAGATCCGTGCCTACCAGCGCTATCTTGGGCAGATGCCGACAGGACGCTGGTCGCCGGAGCTTGCGGCGCGTCTGGCCTCCGACCGGGTCACCATCCCGCAGGTGAATGCGCTTCGCGTTGACGGACGGTCCATAGCCGACGTGCTTGCCGCCAATCCGGATGCCGGTACTGTGCTCACCTATCTGAACGGCCCGAAGTCGCTGCTGATCCTTGCCGAGACGCCGGAGGGGACGGAGCTCTGGAGCCGCAGCCGCAGCAGGCTGACGCTGGAGGGACGTGATGCCCGGGGGCTCCGCAAGCTGGATGAGGCGGCTGCGGAACTTGCGCTGCGTGCCACGCGGGGCGATCGTCTGGTGATCTACCCGCGGGTCGGCGAGGAGGGAAAGGTGATGCTGATGGTGGGAGCGCGCGCGGTGGAAATCGACGGCGCCAGCCTGAACAGGTACCTCGATGGCGGTGATGCGCCGAAGGCTCTCGCGGCCGTGCTCGATCCGATGATGCCGGCTCCGGGTTCCGAGATGACCGGACGCCGTACCGCGCCGAAGCTCGTCGTCTATCGCGGCCCGCTGCTGCAGGGGCGTTCCGGCGCCGCCACGCTTGCGAAGGCGGGGCTCGTGCAGGCCGATGGCTCCAGGCTTGCCGGGGCGCTCGACCGCACATACGGCGATCGCGCGATGGTCTACCTGAGCGACGATCTCCGCGCAGGCGCCTCGCAGGTGCGCACCGGAGATATGGGCCACCTCGGCCGTGTCCGCCCGGGAAGCGCCCGGCTGGCGATGGCCCGTTGATGATGAATCTTTGTTGACCGGATCTCCGAATCCGATATGTGGATCAGAATCTCCCTCCGCGCGAGCAGCGGGGGGAGATTTTTTTGATGCCGGAGCGTCGGGAATCTGTCCGGAATGAGCCGGGAAATGACCCCGATGACATCGCGAGGAGCACAGCGGCAGGCGGTCCCGCCGCTGTCGCCCGTGCGAACCCTGGCAAGATTGCATCGTCGGTCACTGCATAATCTCTTCGCAATGAGGTGTATGATGCGCAGCACGATCCCGATGGCTGCGCCGATCCTCCTGCCTGTAGATGGTGGGGTGCGGGCGAGGGAACCGGTGGCGACGAACAACGGCGAAGAAAAAATCAGGGGCAATGTCGTGTTGGGCATTGCCCCGCTCCTTCATACCTGTATGTATCAGGATTGCTCGGGGAGAGACGGCTCCTCGTCCGGCTGCTTCGTTTCCACCTTCTCGATGACGAGCGTGAGCTTCGCTGCGAGTGCTGCGAGCGCGCCGATGGCGGCGAATACCGGCAGCAGCGCCGCGCCCACCAGCCCTATCGTCAGCGGAATCTCGACGAGCACCCGTCCTTCGTCGTTCTTGATGATGATGCGCCGCGTATTGCCTTCGTGAACCAGCTTCTTGATCCTTGCCAGCACGTCCTCGCCGCTGACGACGAATTCCTCCGTGCGCACGATTTCATCGCTCATTGTATTCTCCAGATAATGACAGTTCGGTATCGGACATGATAGATACCGTGTACGACCATCTGCCCGGTGTGTTGCATGACGATAATATTATGCCAGCGGACTATGAACGTTGAAAAATATCGCGGACCATGATGGCTATCAATAGTTCGAGGGGGCGCGGTGGGCGGAAGAGAGAGGGGCGGCGGTGGGAGAAGCCCGGCAGAATATTCCGGGCGCTCCCGTTCGATCCTGCATCGAATTATCGGGAACAGTTCCAGGGAGAGCCACTATCAATCAGTGTCACAACGGTCGGATACGGCACGGCTGCATGTGTTCGTTACCGGGCGCCGCTGAGAGGATGATCGGGGAGGGGATGGACACTGAGTCAGATACGACATCGACGACGTCGCCCGACGGCCCGCCCTGGAACGGTTCGTTGGAGCAGGGGAACGGAGCCGAAGACTCGGATGCTTCGGCGAGGGACCTTCCGGCAGCACGAAACTGCCGGTAATTTCTTCTGCAAAAGCGTCCCTCCCGGCCACCAGGGGGACGTGGCCGGGAAGGAGCAGGAGTACGAACACAACAACGAACACTCATCCAACCATACCAGAGCAGAACCTTGACATCATCAACCTGTGTGCTATGAAGCCGCGATCCTCGCAACTGGACCGCCATCGCATGTATCTACCGAAAATCCTGGCGGATTCCCGGGCCCGAATATCACTGAGCTTCCAAGTACGTGTTGCCTCCGCATCTGCACAGTACATCGCCGAAGCAATGTGCCACCCCTGTACTGCGGACAAGTATTCGAGTCCGGGAATCCGCCGTATGGTTCTCCTGGAGAATTCCGCCCCTCTCGATTCCCGGATGCCTGCGAATGTTCATACACACCGGGCAGATATCCCGGCAATGAGCATATGGATTCGATGTATCTGCTGCCGAATGCCGTCTCCTGCGGCATCATGAAGATGCCCCGGGCATTCGTGCTTCGTACCGTTGCAATATGCCCATGTCATAACACGGATTTCCTGAACGAAGGTTTACCGGAGGTTTATTCGCCAGTTTATTTTCATCCGGTGCCGGCACGCCCGGAAATTCCGGCCGCCGCGACATGCCCGAATGTGGAGAAGCCCGGACAGGGGGGAAATCCGGGCTTCTCGGCAAACGTGCTTCGCGAGGCTCCCGACCGATTCCGAGCCGGGGGACCGGGAATCGCGAGAGGGCCGTGCGGAGGCTGCAACGGCCGTGCCGTCGAGCGAATTGCACGCCTGCAGTAATTGAACGGTGCGGGAGCTGCAAACGCATCACCTGGCATGTAACATACCGGGCGGGGCCGCGGCTGCCATTGAACGATAGTTTAATCGAGGTTTATCGTACAGTTTATTATTCGTGCTGCATCGGACGGAGGTCCGGGCGTCAGAGGGAAGATTTGAAGAGGGATGGCATCGCAACGCGAATGTGCGGGATGCCATGATATTCAGAGCCTGGAGCGGAGCGTTCTCCACCGACGATCCGGCGTCATCCGCGGGCCGGATGTTCCAGCGGGATTATCCGCGCAGGATGCACCGCCACCGGTTCAATTGCGGTTGACGGATTTTCCGTTCTCTCTGTCACCCGGTTCCAGCGCAATAAGGCGCAGCCCCAGATCCCGTATGCGGATAAGGATGCCGAACAGAGCCGCCTGATCGGTGACGACTCCGCTCAATATCGCCTGGCCGTTCGGCAGGTTCGTGATGTTCATGCCGTCGAACCATGCGGAACCATGATGCGGTAGATGTTCGCCAAGCGTAATACGCACAGATGATGGTTTGTCTATGTTCATGGTCCAGAGACCCGGAACGAGATGACGGATGCGCACGGGGAGGCCGGTCCGGAATCGATTTTCCTCTGCGGCCGTTCGCATTAATAGCAACCGAAACTATGCCCGCGTGCCGGTCGCATGTACCAACCAAGGTTTAGCGGGGGTTTATTTCAGGGTTTATTTCCCGGAGTCAGGGGTGATGCGATGGAAGGCTGGAATGCCGGATCGCAAAGCTGCCCGGCCATTTGTTGCGAGAGGGGAGCTGTCAGAGCATCCTCAGTTCCTGCGCCCGCCGGACCGCCTGGAGACGATTCGCCACGTTCAGCTTGGAGTAGATGGAATGTGTGTGCTTCTTCACGGTTCCCACCGCCACGAACAGATGCTCCGCGATAGCCGCGTTGGAGAAGCCGGAGGCCAGCAGTCGCAGCACCTCGATCTCCCGGTCGGTCAGTGGATCGAGCAGTTCCCCTCTGCGGGGCTGCGCGGGCCTGTTGGCCGCGGCCAGCAGCGTGGTGATATACGTGTTCGAGATGGGCGCCGAACGTTCATTCCGGCTCAGCAGCTTCACCAGCATTTCAGTCACCATTTCCCCCTCATCCACCACCAGCCGGATATGCCCCTCGGGCTCGGCGAGAGAGAGCGTCCGTTCAAGATCGGCGAACGCATCCTCCGCGGCGCCTTTTGCGCGATGCACGATCGAGCGCAGGAGCAGGCCGCGGACGATCCAGATGAACAATCCACCGCGCACGGCGGCCTCGCAGAGCTCGTCGAGCAGTTCCAGCGCATCGGAATACTCCCTCGTCGCGATGAGTATCCGTACATATGCAAACTCCCGCTCGATGTGGAACACAAGTTCCGGGTCCCGTATGGATCGGTAACGTGCCGCCCATCGTTCCGCCGCGTGTATCCTGTTCTGCGCAAGCCACAGCCGCACCTGCCATGTCTCCAGATGCGGGGTCCAGAACTCGGCCGCCGACTGCTGCGCCGTATCGAACAGCTTGTCCATGAGGGCCTGTGCCTCGCTGCTTCGCCCCTGAATCTGCCGCATCCAGAGGCAGGCGGTGCCGACGTGGAGGATATTGGACAGGTTGCCGAGCTGCTCGGCAAGCTCCATCGCCTGCTCCAGATATTCCGACGCGCCGACCAGATCATTCCGTTCATACAGAATTCTTCCGATCGGGCCGAACAGGTAGCTGAACAGCGGGCTGCCCGGCATCATCCCGCGCTCGCGCAGGTCGTCGTCCGCCCGCTGGCACAGATTCCATGCCTGGCGGAGCTTGCCGTGGATGATCTGCATCTGTGCCTGGAGCCGCACGGACGCCAGCACGATATACAGGTTATCGGACTGCGTTCCGACCGCGATCGCCACCTGGAAGGCCTTGCGCGCCTCCTCCGGATTGTTCAGAAGCGCATGAAACTCGCCGGCCAGCCCGTGGACGACGCTTATGACCAGCGGATCGTCGTCCGGCAGGAGCTGCCGCTGCATCTCAAGGATGTCGTCCAGAATCCTGCGCTGATCCTCCATCCGTCCGGAGCGATAGGCGATTGCATGGTAGATCCGCAGCAGGCTCACGCGCTGGCGGAAGTGCGCCAGCATGCGTTCATCGTAGGTGCCGCCGCGCGGCCCCTGCATCGCCTTCTCCGCGGCAGCCAGATGCATCGGCATCACTCCCTGTCCCCCCGAGGTGCCGGCAATGGCGGCGAGGCCAAGGTTCAGATAGGGATAGTCGGCACGGACCGCCGACGGAATCAGGCCGATCCCTTTCTTCAGCCGCTCCACATCCCCCTGCATCAGCATGTGCACCGCCGCCGCCTCCACCATGTCGGCTGCCAGGGTATAATCGCCGGCCGCTATCGCATGTTCCAGAGCCTCCTCCATCATTCCCTGTTCCCGCAGCCAGCGGGCTGCCCTCCGGTGAAGTTCGCGGGCCAGCTCCGGATCGGAACGTTCCATCCGGTAGCGCATCAGATCGCGGAAGAGATTATGGTAGCGGTAGGAGTCGTGCTGGTCGTCGCGCGCCACCAGAAAGAGATTGGAGCGGCGTAGATAGTCGAGCATCCCGTTGCTGTCGTTCGATCCGGTGACGGCATCGCACAGCGGCGCGTAGAGATTGCGAAGGATTGATGTCTGTAGAAGAAAACGCTGCACCTCCGGCGACTGCTGCTGCAGCACCTCCTCCGAGAGATAGTCAACGATGTAGCTGTGGCTTCCGGTGAACTCGGTGATGAATTCCTCCACGTCATTGCGTCCCCGCAGCGCAAGCGCCGCAAGCTGAAGACTTGCGATCCATCCCTCCGTCCGTTCCCCGAGCGCTTCCACACTGGCGGAGGGGATGTTCAGGTCCATGATACCGTTGAGGAACGCGGCGGTCTCGTCCGGGGTGAACCGCAGGTCGGCGGCCCGGAGCTCAAAGATCTGCTTGTTGGCCCGCATCCGGGTAAGCGGCAGTTGCGGATCGCTGCGCGTCGCCAGCACCAGGTGCAGGTTCGGCGGAAGATGCTCGACGAGAAATGCCACGGCCTCGTGGATCTCGCCCGACTCCACGCACTGGTAATCATCCAGCACCAGGATGGAGCGGGGGAGGGCAGCGGCGATCTCGTTGATCAGCCTGGTGATGATCGCCTTGATGGGGAGCGTTGGGGTAACGGTGAGCGTCTCGTGCAGTGCGGCGCCGAAGCCGGGCTCTACAGCGTCGAGAGCGGCAATCAGATAGTGAAGGAAACGCAACGGATCGTCGTCATCGACATCCAGAGTCAGCCATGATGACCGTAGATCGGCCTCCCGCAGCCAGTCCGCGAGCAGCGTGGTCTTGCCGAATCCGGCGGGAGCGGAAATCAGGATGAGGCGGTAGTTCAACCCGTCGTTCAGCCGGGCGATCAGCCGGGCCCGATGCAGGATCTCCCGTTGCTGTACCGGCCGGAAGAGTTTCGTGGCGATCAGTGTGCGGGACATTGGGCTTTCCTCCGTTCGTACCGGCGGCGCTGAATAATGATAAACCGGGAATGACTACGAGTCGTATGAGGGGGAAGGGGACAGTATACGGCGGGCCGGAATGAATGACGGCAGGCCGTACCTCTCGGGGGGATATGTGTACCGGAATCATGCCATCGCAACCGCCTGGTGGTACCTGCCGTTCCCGGCGAAGGCCTTTCTTCTGAAAGGCTGCACGCGCAGATTTCCAGAGACGCCGAACAGACCGGATGATGAGAACGCTGGATACCCGGGAGAATGAATCGAAGAGGCTTTCAGCATCACCTGAAGTCTGTGCGATACATGCCCAACAGCCGGATGCCGACAGTTGAACCATCCCGGCATGCCGGAAGTAACTGGACGATATGAATATACCTGCCGGTACATACTATAAACAATATGTCCCGGGGAAGGTTGTGAATTAACCTGGCGGATCCAGGCAGGGCCAGGGAAATGATGGAGGATGGCAGGCAACGGGCCGGCGCGGGGACGCCGGGCCGTGAAGCGCGGGTTCGGGAATTGACCGGCAGGATGGGCGGGGGGACCGGATCTGCGCCGGACACGGCATCCGGCAGCGATCATTCCGGGGGCGATCGGGCCTTCCCGCATATCGCAGGGCCGGCCCGGGTTCTCCGGGCGTTGTCGGCCGACCGTCAAGAAATTTTTACCGATTCGGGAACAAACCCATGACATGCGGAGTATTCATGGTTGAACGGCCGGGGCACCAACCCTCGGCCTTCAACACGGAAGCCGTGCAATCAGGGGTGAGTTGCGCGGCTTCTTTTTTTGCCCGTTTCGAGGGGGTGTGACGAAAGTTGGCGGTTTGGGAACAAAAGCGGGGGATGCGAAGTATTCATAACCGAAGGGCCGGGACACCAACTCCCGGTCAATCAGATTGGAAGCCGTGCAATCAGGGGTGAGTTGCACGGCTTCTTTGTATGTCCGGTCTGCATCCCCGTTGCCCGATCCGTAACCGACAGGCAGGAATCTGCCTGAAACCGCTGTTTTTATTCTCCTTCCCGGCGCTTCCTTCTTCAGGAAGGCCGGGATGGCCGTGGCCGACTGGCATGATCTTTGGAGCTGCCGGGAGGATAGATTTCCTGTAGTTCGGTCCGTGATTTCCCGAACGTCCGCTTCGAGGCGGCATCACGGACAGGTTGCGGACGATTGCTTGTTAGTGTGAACATCATGAAGATATCGCGACGACTGTGGTCCGTTCTGGCGCTGGCGCCTGTGTACATGCTGCTTCTGGTCTCCGGATGCAAGGATGTGCCGGTGGATATTCCGAACATCGACATTCCACTTCCCGATTTCTCGCTGAACTGTCCCGGCGTCACCGAACATGCCGCTATGGTTGACACGTTCCTCGTGATCGGCCACCGGGGAGCGGCCCGGCTGGAGCCGGAGAATACCATCCGCTCCATGCAGCGGGCGATGGAGGAGGGGGCAAATGGCATCGAAACCGATCTCTGCATGACCTCCGATGGGGAGATCGTGCTCTGGCACGACTGGAATCCCAACGATGCAATTGCTCTGGCGCGCGAGCAGGGGGGAGAGGCGGGCATGCTGGTCCGGCCCCGTTTCCCGGCGTTCGGCAGCGATTATCGCCGCCCGGTCGATGAAATGACGCTGGAGGAGTTCCGCACCAACTTCTGGTATACCGGAAAGAACCTTCTACAGAAGGAGCGCTGGGATGTCGAGGTGCCGACGCTCCAGCAGTTCATGGAATGGGCGCATGATCGTGACGATCTCTACTATGTCTTCCTCGATATCAAGATTCCCGACTCGAAATCCCATCTCGCCGAAACCATGATTGCAAAGGTGGATTCGATCATCGCGAGCTATAATCCCAGATTCCACTGGGTATATCTCAGCCCCCGCCGTTCCGTGTGGGACGTGATCGCCAGGCTGATCTCCGGAGACGGTGTGTCGTTCGATGTCGATCTCGGCAGCGGCCTTGTCGATGGCGATGCCTGTTCTATCAGCTCCTCGCATTACGCCAGCGAGCGCGGCAGCGGATTCGCCACGACCGTGCATCCGTTCGACTGGACCGAGACGCCGTGGACGACGCTCAAGCGCCTGCTGATGTGCGATCTCGAACGTCGCGACAATCCCGAGGCGGGCCATCCGGTGGTGGATAAGGTGATCGCCGCCACGATCAACGACGGCGACAAGCAGGAATGTCTGATCGATATGGGGGTCGATGGTCTCATGACCGATGATCCCGCCGTGCTTCGGGCGCTCGCCGTGGCGCGTGGAAAGACGGTCCGCTGATTCCGGAATATTCGGCTATGCGCATCGGAATGGCCGGTAGGCCCGGTATGGCTGCCGGGCTCATCGCCGCCCCATGACGCCGGGCCGATACCGGCATTCGATCGGCGGCGCCACAACCGGCGGCGCCACAACCGGCGCCGGCCCGGTTCCGAGAGCCGTCGCGGCAGGGAATACGCGATTCGTGATACATCAGCTCCACAGTCCCGCCGTTCCGGCCACCGCCCCGGCCACCTGGATTCCCATCACCCGCAACGTTTTCGCGCTCTGTCCCAGAATAGCAATCTGGAAGAAGTTCCATCCGATCCCGCGGCGTTAATTAGCGCAACCGGACGTGTAGAGCCATCCGGCGATCCCCGGGCTTCGCCGCCCCATCCGCCGGGAGGGAAACCACCGGACATCGGCGTCATCATCCTGCCATCTCCCATTGTTCAGGGAGATCTCAGAGAACGAAACATCATCATGCACAAGCTCCTTCTCCGGTATGCGGTTCATCATCCACGCGCCATCCTCATGGTGGTGGTGCTGGTGACTGCCGGAGCCCTTCTCTGCATCCCGCGTATTCAGCTCCGGCTCGACGGACGTTCGCTGATTCCGGCCGGCGAGGAGAGCATGGCAGGCAGTGACAGCGCCGCCGCCACCTTCCAGTTGAAGGACATCGTGGTGATCTCGCTTGTCGCGAAGGAAAAGGAGGGGATGCTGACGAAGGCCGGGGTGGAGCGCATCGGGCAGGTGAGCCATGAGCTACAGGAGACGGCCGGCATCATGCCCGGCACGGTGACGAGCCTGACCACCATGCCGCTGCTCCGCCGTGCCGGCGGGATCATCGATCCGCAGCCGCTGATCGGCCGGGAGCCGGTGGACGAGGAACGGCTGGAGGGGATACGGCATGATGTGTCGGCCCTTGGGCTGGACAACGGCATCATATTCTCCAGCGACGAACAGGCGGCCGCGGTCTACTGTTTCGCAGCGGCCGATGCGGACCGCGAACAGCTTTTGAAAGATGTCAGCGAAATAGCGTCGCGCAATCAGGACGGCGCGTTCGATATCAGCATCGGCGGAAATGCGCTCGCACAGGCCGAACTCGGGCGATCGGTAGGGCTGGATCTCTTTCTGCTGGTCCCGTTTCTGGTCGTGGCGCTCGTCGTCCTCATGAGCCTGGTCTTCAGGAACATAATGCTGGCGCTCATATCGCTGGCCGAAATCGGGTTCAGTCTGGTATGGACCGTCGGGCTCATCGGGCTGCTTGACGAGCCGGTTTTCATCACCACGCTGGCGCTGCCGGTGGTGCTGATCGCCATCGGCGTCACTGATGATATATATGGCCTGAACCGCTACATCGGTCTTCGGCGCAAGGTTCCGGCCTGGAGCAATCCGACGGTGGTCCTCACCGCGTTCACATCGGTGAGCAAGCCGGTTCTCCTTACGGCGCTGACCACCATGTCGGGGCTCGCCTCGCTTTCGTTCGCCGATCTGGAGCCGCTGCGCGTCTTCGGGATCTTCGGGGCCCTTGCCATCGGACTCTCGACGCTCTGCACATTCACGGTGGTGCCGGCGCTGCTCGTTCTGCGTCCTCCGAAGCTGAGAGAGGGGAGCGCACGCTCGAACCGCCGTCTGGCGAAGCTTGGCATCGGCCTGCTCGAATGGGTGGAGAGGCTCGGACCCCGGCGCGTGGTGCTCGGCGTGCTGGCGCTCTCGGCCGTGGCATTCTACCTGGCGCTCGATCTGCGGATCGACGATAGCTGGGTGCAGAACCTTTCGCCCGGAAGCGATGTGGCGCGCGGCGACAAGGTCATCAACCAGCACCTTGCAGGCTCCACTACGGTCGAATTCGCTCTCGTTGCCAATGGAACGGCGGGATTCCGCAACCCGGAACAACTCCGCAGGCTTGCCGCGCTGGAGGATTCGCTGCTGAACGTGCCGCGCGTCGGCGCCGTGCAGAGCACCTATACCGATATCGTTCGTATTACCGCGACGCTGCGGGGTATTCCCTATGATGAATTCCGCCACCAGGTGACTGTCGGCGAGGTGGTGCTGACGCAGGATGACATCGAGATCGCCCTGGCGATCGATGAGACGCTGGACCGGCCCCATCTCGGCGCCTACATGACGCCCGGGGGGCGTACGGCGCGGATCACGACGTTCGTGCATGGCGCCGACTACGAGCGATTGCGCCCGGTGCTCGAAACCGCGCGGGCCGCCATCGCTCCAGCTTCCGCCACACAGGCTCCGGTCGTGCCGTTCGGTGATGGATGGATCAGCTATCTGACGGTAAAGCTGCTGGTGGAGGGGCAGATCTTCTCCATAGCGTTCGCTTCGCTTAGCGACATGCTGATCGTCGCGTTGATGCTGCGTTCCCTGCGCACCGCCTGCGTGGCGGTGTTCCCGGTGGTGACCGGCGTCCTCTTCACCTTCGTTTCGCTTGTGATCTTCGACGCACCGCTCGGCATCGCCAGCTCGATGTTCGCCTCGATTGCGCTCGGCATCGGCGTTGATTATTCGATCCACCTGGCGGTCGAAACACGCGAGGCCTGCCGCCGTGCGCCGGGGCTGAGGGCGGCGCTGCGGCGTTCGTACTCCATCACCGCGCCGTCGATCATCGTCAGTGCCTGTACCATCACGCTGGGATTCGCCGTGCTGCTCCTCTCCTCGGTGGTTCCCAACCGGATGCTCGGACTGCTCGTGTGCATCAGCCTGAGCATCTGCGCCGCAATGACGCTGGTGCTGGTGCCGGGGCTTGCGGAGATATTCGGGCTGCGGAAGACGGTCGGGCAGTCCTCCGACTACTCCGATGCCGTACAGGAGGAGCATCTGCTGGAGATGGTCAGAAGAATGGGAGAGGAGGCCCCCCGGCTGTCGAAGGAGGGGGTGATGTAATGCGCCCGGTGCGCGGCGGGATTCGAGGGCGCCACGGGCCGGGCACACCGGCTCCGGGCAGGCGGCTTCCTGGAAAACGGAATGGGTCCGTCCGGTGGGCGATACGATACTCCCGCCACGGACTGGAACAGGGCTGCTACGGCAGTCTCCCGATGCGCCGCATTCTGTTGAGGGCTGTTATCGCGTCCCTGCCGGCACCCTGGTAAATAATTTTTTTCGCGTGGTCTGCATCCGATGTGCAAAACCGGCGACTCGTGACATCTTATCATCGTGAAGCTCTATGGTCAGAACTTCAAACGCGTCGATACATAAAGGAGCCGCGGCGGATGCCGCGATCATCCGACGGGGAGTCTTCGTGATTGAAGCTCCGGCGTCAATCCGGCGCCGAGTCGTAAGCCGTCGAGAACGCCAAGACTGCCATACATCCCTGTACCGTTTTCCGATGCCCGACATTGCGCAGGAACGCCGTCTCTGTGTTCCTGCGAGCAGTGAATGAAAATTGGTGGGCATTCGTATTCGACAATTGCATCATATCAGCCATGATGCGATGTGTCCCGGAAAGGGGAGGCGCCTGTCTCGAATATTCGGGGATGAGGTGCCATACTGTCAGATCGCTGCTGAACCGTCATGTGGCCGCAGGGAAAATTGCAGGAGGCGAAACCGTGGATGACTTCTCTCTGAACTACGGCGGAGACGTTGTCGGCTCAGGGGCCGGGCGGGGGTACACAAAGATGTACTCTGAGGATGGCTGGTAGGATTTTATCTTGTTTCGTAGAGTCGTCGGTTGTTTCGTTGATATTCAGTAGGAAGAAATCGGCGGCAGTTGCAGCTATATCACCCGTTACCCCGTGTATTGCCGTCGCTTCCTCTGCGTGCCACATCCGCCGTCATTGTCAGATGTCGTCCCTCAATGATATTTGAACGATAAAGGTTCATCTGCGTGCGATCTTCCGTTTATGGAAAATATGCGCGTAATCGCATCACAAGTGAGCGTGAATCATCAGGATTTCTTTCAACCCGGCGACAACCGTATGCGATAGCCATGCGGTATATGTGCCGGAGCGCACCGATGCTTTCGTAACTCCTGTCGGGATTATGAGGATTCCGGTGTGTGTGCATGACCGGGCTGTCATTAAAAATTCCGAACACTAAGGAAATTTCTTCATGAAAAAGCTGCGTGCAAGAATTTTCGGGATATCCCTGGAGGAGGCCACATTCGGACGGCGTGGTTTTCCAGAGTGTGATGAGCGCCTCCGGCTGCGGCTGGAGAGCATCGGGAAGACGTTCCTGACGGGGTATCTGGCGGCTCTCGATGTTGACGGCCATGACGATCTGCGGCGCCGGCTGGAGGAGGTCGATCTGGAGCGCCGCGGGTTCGCATACGAAGGTGCGGGCATGGCGCTCGCGCTGATGGATATGCTCCTCCCGTGGAAGCGGAACAGGTGGAGGACGTTCGTCGAGGGTCCGGCGGCCGCTCACGATTACATGATGAATGTAGGACTCGGCTGGGCGCTGGCGCGCATGCACCGCCGTGTGGAGCGTACGCTGGAGCGCCTCGATCCACTGATCGGATGGCTTGCTCTGGATGGGTACGGCTTCCATGAGGGGTACTTCAAGTGGAAGTCGGTGATCGTGCATCATCATGTGCCGTCGCGTCTGAAAGGTTATGCGCGCCGTGTCTTCGATCAGGGAGTCGGCCGGTCGCTCTGGTTTGTCGAGGGGGCCGATGTCCGGCGCATCGCGCACACCATCGGCCGGTTCCCGGCTGCGCGCCATGCCGATCTCTGGGCGGGGGTCGGGCTGGCCTCGGCATATGCCGGGGGAACCGACGAGGAGGCGATCCGGCTGCTCGCGGAGCTGAGCGGCGAACACCGGCCGGCGCTGGCGCAGGGGGTGGTATTTGCGTGCGAGACCCGCCGCAAGGTGGGGAACATCGCCACCCATACGGCGCTGGCGAGCCGGGTCATCTGCGGCATGCCCGTGGAGACGGCAGCCGATATCGCTATCGAAGAACGAGAGAAGCTGCCGCGCGACCGGGAGCTCCCCGCCTATGAGGTCTGGCGTATCCGGATCCAGTCGCACTTCCTGCCGGAAGGCGATGGGCGCGGTGCAGCAACGTCGCATCTGCAGGTTCAGGATTACCACGATTCCAGGAGTGTTCCGAATGAATAACAGCCCCGGTTTTACCCAGCGACATGGGCGGCGCATCATCGCGCTGGCTGCCGTCACCGGTCTGTACTGGGCGGCTCAGTTGCCGCAACTGTCGCAGGACGAGATGACCTCCCTTGCCAGCCAGTATGCGTTCACCATGCAGGCGATCCCGGAGATTCCCGGCCATGCCCACAGGATGGTGCGCAATGTGCACCCGAGTCTGGAGCGTATATGTTCGTGGATCTCGTCCGTGGGCGCCGCGGTTGCGCTGCATGATCTCGATGGCGACGGTCTGTCCAACGACATCTGCTATGTCGATCCCCGCACCGATCTGGTGACGGTCACGCCCGCTCCCGGAACACCGGCCCGCTATGCGCCGTTTTCACTGCATCCGGACCCGCTGCCATACGACTCCACAACGATGGCGCCGATGGGGGCTCTCCCCGGCGATTACAACGAGGATGGACTTGCCGACGTAATGGTCTACTACTGGGGCCGGACGCCGGTGATCTTCCTCAGGAACGATACGGGCGTCGGAACTGATACCCCTACGGCGGCGGAGATGCCGCTGTCCATGACGTCCTACACGCCGGTGGAGGTGGCTCCGAGGGTTGAGCGCTGGTTCACCAACTGCGCCACCGTATCCGATCTGGATGGCGACGGCCATTACGATATCATCCTCGGCAACTACTTCACCGATGGCGCCGACATTCTGAATGCAGGCGGCGCCGGGACGCAGGAGATGCAGCAATCGATGTCGCGCGCGTTCAACGGCGGCACCAACAGGCTGCTGCTCTGGGCCGGGGCCACCGGAGGAGATCATCCCGCGGTGAACTTCCGTGACGCCAGCGATGCGATGCCGGTGGAGGTCGCACGCGCATGGACGCTTGCAGTCGGCACGGCAGATATCGATGGTGACATGCGCCCCGAGATCTATTTCTCCAATGATTTCGGTCCCGATCGTTTGCTGTACAACCGATCGACGCCGGGCAGGCTCGCCTTCACGGTGCTGGAGGGGACGAAGACCTTTACGACACCGAACTCCAAGGTGCTCGGGCATGACTCCTTCAAGGGGATGGGGGTCGATTTCGCCGACGTGAACGGCGACGGCCTTCTGGACATCTACGTCAGCAACATTGCCGGCGAGTATTCGCTTGAAGAGAGTCACTTCCTCTGGATCAACACCGGTGATACTGCGGGGATCGCGCGTGGCAGGGCGCCATTCGCCGATCTCAGCGAGCCGCTCGGGCTCTCCCGCAGCAGTTGGGGGTGGGAGTCGCGTCTTGCCGACTTCAACAACGATGGGATTCCGGAGGCGGTGCAGGCCACGGGCTTTGTGAAGGGTAATCGTAACAGATGGCCGGAGTTGCATGAGCTGGCCACCAGCAATGACCAGCTTGTTGCCGATCCCCGCTGCTGGCTTCCCTGCCGTCCCGGCGACGACCTTTCCGGAAACCAGCACAATCCATTTTTCGCCTATCACGCCAGCGGACGCTATTTCGACATCGCCTCCATGATCGGCGTGGACCGCCCGATGGTGAGCCGCGGCATCGCTACAGGTGATGTCGATGGGGACGGACTGCTCGACTTCGCCGTCGCCAACCAGTGGGACACATCATTCTTCTTCCACAACAAGGCGCTCAACGCCGGAACGTTCGTCGGGCTGCATCTGATGATGCCAGCCGCGGGCGGGCAGGCGCTGGCCGTGCATCCGGGGCATCCGGCATCGGACGTCCGCGGATATCCGGCCATCGGTACCCAGGCGGTTGTGCATCTCCCCGGCGGGCGGGAGCTGATAGGGCAGGTCGATGGTGGCAACGGCCACTCCGGCAAGCGCAGCCAGGAACTTCATTTCGGGCTCGGCGATCACCCGGCCGGGATTCCCGTCCGTATAGATATCACCTGGCGCGATCGCAACGGACAGGTGAACAGGAAATCCATCGAGGTGATGCCGGGATGGCATACCGTACTGCTCGGCTCGCAAACAGCAAACGTATAATCATCATGAATAACAGCTTCTGGGATAGAACCAATAGACTCGCCGGGCTGCGCCGGTTCGCGGTTGCCATCACAGTACTGAACATCGCCGGACATTTCTTCCTCGGCTTTGAACAGTCGTGGGCGCAGCCCCTGGTGGCGCTCGCCGCCGCATATCTCATGGAGATCCTTCTCGATATGGTGGATGCCCGCCTTAATCACCGGCCGCTCCGCTTCAGCGGCGGATTGCGGCAGCGGGTGGATTTTCTTCTCTCCGCGCATATCTCCGGTCTTGCCTGCTCGATGCTTCTGTATGCCAATGACCGCCTCTGGCCGGTGGCGTTCGCGGCCGTCACGGCCATTGCCTCCAAGGCGGTCATACGCGTGAGCATCGATGGCGCTTCGCGTCACATCATGAACCCGTCGAACTTCGGCATCACCGTCACGCTGCTTCTGTTCCCGTGGGTGGGGGTGGCGCAGCCGTACATGTTCACCGAAAATCTCAACGAGGTTGGCGACTGGGTGTTCCCGCTGATCCTGATCTCGCTCGGGACGTTCCTGAACGCGAACTTCACGAAGCGTCTCCCGCTGATCGCTGCGTGGCTCTCCGGCTATCTGCTGCAGGGGCTCGTCCGCTTCCTGGTTCTTGACGTGCCGATGATTCCCATCTGGTCATCCGTCACGGGCATCGCGTTCCTGCTCTATACGTTCTACATGGTGACCGATCCCGCCACAACGCCCAGCTCCACGAGGGGGCAGATCATCTTCGGGGCCTCGGTGGCTGCCATCTATGGCCTGCTTGTCGCGTTCCATGCGGTCTTCGGGCTCTTCTTCGCGCTTACCGCCGTCTGTCTCGTGCGTGGCCTCGCCATCTATGCAGGTACGGCCTACCAGCGCGTTGCAGAGGCCCGGAGCGTCGGTAAGGAATCTGTCATGCTCGTAGGGGAGGAGGCATGAAAACGAGCGTAGCCATAGTCGGGATGGCCTGCGAGTATCCCGATGCCGCTGCGCCGGCGGAGCTCTGGAGCAACGCCCTTGCCGGGCGGCGCGCCTTCAGGCGGATGCCATCCGTGCGCATGAATGCGGATGACTATCTCGCCGACGACAGAGCTGCTCCCGACAGTACCTATGTGCTGGAGGCGGCGGTGATCGAAGATTACCAGTTCGACCGGGTCCGGTTCCGTGTTGCCGGCAATACCTTCCGCTCCGCGGATCATGCCCACTGGCTCGCGCTCGACGTCGCGTCCCGTGCGCTTGTGGATGCCGGATTTCCGGACGGGGAGGGGCTTCCGAAGGAGGTGACCGGTGTGCTGCTCGGCAACACGCTGACCGGCGAATTCTCCCGCGCCAATCTGATGCGCCTTCGCTGGCCGTATGTGCGGCGGGTGCTGGAGCAGGAGCTCATCGACGGCGGATGGTCGGCCGAAAGCCGCGCCCTGTTCCTTGCCCGCCTGGAGGAACGCTACAAGGCCCCGTTCCCGCCGGTCGGCGAGGAGAGCCTTGCCGGCGGGCTTTCCAACACCATTGCCGGGCGTATCTGCAACTACTTCGATCTGAAGGGGGGAGGCTTCACCATCGACGGCGCCTGCGCCTCGTCGCTGCTTGCCGTTGCCACCGCCTGTTCGTCGCTGGCGGCGGGGGACCTCGATGTCGCGCTCGCGGGGGGCGTCGATCTGAGCCTCGATCCCTTCGAGGTGATCGGCTTCGCCAAGACCGGGGCGCTTGCGCCGGAGAAGATGCGCGTCTATGATGCCCGTTCGGCGGGGTTCTGGCCGGGGGAGGGATGCGGGTTCGTCGTCCTGATGCGCCATGAGGATGCCGTGGAGCGCGGGATGCGCATCTACGCCACCATCCGGGGCTGGGGCATTTCCTCCGATGGAAGCGGCGGCATCACCAGGCCGGAGGTGGATGGCCAGATTCTCGCGTTGCAGCGCGCCTACCGCCGCGCCGGATTCGGCGTCGAGTCGGTGTCCTATTTCGAGGGGCATGGTACGGGGACAAACGTGGGAGATGCCACCGAACTGCAGACGATCTCCAGAGCACGCCGCGAGGCCGATCCCTCGGCGGCGCCGGCGGTCATCGGCTCCGTGAAGGCCATCATCGGCCACACGAAGGCGGCGGCCGGTGTCGCGGGGCTCATCAAGGCGACGATGGCGCTCCACAGCCAGGTGCTCCCGCCGACGGTGGGATGTGAAACCCCGCATCCCGTGATCGACGGGGAGAACCCGGCGCTGCGCGTGCTGGAGAGGGGAATGCTGTGGCCCGCAGGGTCGCCGCTCCGCGCCGGAGTGAGCGCCATGGGATTCGGCGGCATCAACACGCATCTGGTGCTCGAAGGGGCCGATGGCGAGCGTAGAAGATCTCTTTCCTCGTACGAGGAAACGCTCCTGCGCTCCCAGCAGGATGTTGAGCTGATCTTGCTGGGAGACCGCGGGAGAATGGGACTGCTGGAGCAGGTGGAACGCCTGCTCCGGCTGGCGCGGGGGCTCTCTCGTGCGGAGCTCATCGATCTGGCCGATCGGATGCAGCACGATCTCGCCTCCGCGAAGGTCCGTGCGGCGGTCATCGTCTCGTCACCCGGCGATCTCGCCGACCGGCTCGCATGGCTTGCCGAATGGCTGCGCGAGGGCATCACCGATCGTCTCGACGCCACGCGCGGCATCTTCCTTGGCTCGCGTACGGTGCCGCCGCGCCTCGGCTTTCTCTTCCCGGGGCAGGGCTCTCCCGCGCATCTGGATGGCGGCATGATGCGCCGCAGGTTCGAGGCTGTGCGGGAACTGTACGATCGCGCCGGGCTTCCGGCCGACGGCGACGGCGTCTCCACGGACGTCGCGCAGCCGGCGATCGTCACCGCCTCGATGGCGGCTCTCCGCCTGCTCGATCGCTTTGGCATCACGGCCGAGGTTGGGCTGGGGCACAGCCTGGGCGAACTCTCCGCGCTCCACTGGGGAGGCGCGTTCGATGAGGATGCGCTCCTGCGGATAGCCCGCGTGCGCGGCAGGGCGATGGCGGATCTCGGTGCGCCGACCGGCGCGATGGCGAGCATCACCGCCCCTGCTCCCGAGCTTGAAATGCTGATCGGGGATGATCCCGTGGTCATCGCCGGATTGAACTCGCCGCGCCAGACCGTCATCTCCGGCGAACGCGCTGCGGTGGAGGGGATGATAGCGCGTGCACGCGCCGCAGGTCTGCACGCCACGCTGCTTCCGGTATCGCATGCGTTCCATTCGCCTCTGGTCGCCGCGGCCGCGGAGCCTCTGCTGGCTGCGCTGCGCGATGAGCCGCTGGCCCGGCTGCGGGGCGGAGTCGTTTCCACGGTCACGGGCCTCCGCCTGGCGCCGGAGGCCGATCTCCGCGATCTCCTCTACCGCCAGATCACCGAGCCGGTGCGTTTCATCGACGCCATCCAGGTGGCTTCGAGGAACATCGATCTCTTCATCGAGGTGGGGCCTGGAACGGTGCTGGCCGGACTGGCCGGAAGCGTCGTGGATGTCCCGGTGATATCGCTGGATGCGGGATGTTCATCGCTGAAGGGATTCTTCGGTGCCGTCGCTGCGGCGTATGTGCTCGGCGCCCCCGTCCATCATCGCGAACTCTTCGCCGACCGTTTTGCGCGGCCGATCGACCTCGGCCGGCCACGCAGGTTCTTCGAGAACCCGTGCGAGCATGCTCCGCTCATCGACGGAAATGCTGCTGCCACAGGAATCGCGAACGGCCATGCCAGCTTGCAGAATGCCGCACCGCTGATTCCCCTGCCGGTCCCGGCGCCGGCCGTACCTGTGGAGGCCGGCCCGGAGACCGGTTCCGAAGCCGTGGTTCCGTCCGATGCCGGGGGCGATGTTCCGGTGCTCGATATCGTGCGCCGCCATGTCGCACTGCGCGCGGAGCTTCCGCCGGAAGCCGTGAAGGATGGGGATCGGCTGCTGAGCGATCTTCATCTCAATTCCATCACTATCAGCCAACTCGTTGTTGAAATCGCACGCGAGCTTGGACTTCAGATACCGTTCGCTCCCACGGAGTTCGCAAATGCTACCGTCGGGGAGGTGGCCGTCGCGCTCGATGCGCTGCGTGCCACCGCGGGCGAGGCTCCGGTCGCCAGAGATGATGTTCCTGCCGGCGTCGATTCATGGGTTCGGGCATTCGTGCCGGTGCTGAAGGAGATGCCCGGACCGGCCCGGACGCCGATCGGCGAACCGGGAGCCTGGCAGGTGCTGGCTCCCGACGGGCATCCGCTCGCCGAAGCGCTTCGCGGCGCCATCGCGGCCGCGGGGGGAAGGGGCATCGCGGTCTGCCTGCCGGAGCATGCCGGCGAGGAAAGCATCGATCTTCTGCTCAAGGGAGCCGGGCTCGCCGGACGTACGGGAACGTTTCTCCTCGTCGGACACGATGGCGCCCCGGCGTTTGCAAGGACGCTGGCGCTGGAACGCCCGTCGCTGGCCGTGCTGGTCATCGACATTCCCTTCGATCATCCCGATGCCGTGAAACTGATCGTCGAGGAGGCGCGCGCGGCCTCCGGCTTCGCCGAGGTGTATTACGACCGGGATGGCGCACGCCGCTCGCCGGTGTGGGAACTGCTGCCGTCCGGCCCGCAGGATCGTCCGCTGCCGCTGACCGGAGAGGACCTGCTGCTGGTAACCGGCGGCGGCAAGGGCATCGCCGCGGAGTCGGCGCTGGAGCTTGCGCGCGAGACCGGTGCATGGCTTCTGCTGATGGGACGCTCGGCACCGGAGCGCGATGAGGAGCTGTCGGCGAACCTGAAGAGATTCACCGACGCCGGCGCCACGTTCCGCTATGTCCGTGCCGATGTCGCCGATGCCGCGGGAGTACGTGAGGCGATCCGCCAGGGAGAGCGGGAACTGGGCAGAACCGTCACCGCGTTCCTGCATGGCGCCGGGTACAACTTCCCGCAGCTCATCGATGCGCTCGATCGCGCGGCATTCCGGAAGACACTTGCGCCGAAGCTGCATGGCATGCGCAACGTCCTCGATGCACTCGATCCGGAGCGGCTCCGGCTGCTGGTGGCGTTCGGTTCCATCATCGGGCGCGCCGGGCTTCCGGGCGAGGCCGATTATGCCCTCTCCAACGAATGGCTCTCGCGATTGACCGAGGAGTGGGGGCGCGAACATCCGCACTGCCGCTGCATGTCGATCGAGTGGTCGATCTGGTCCGGCGTCGGCATGGGCGAACGCCTCGGGCGCGTGGAGGCGCTGATGCGCGAGGGAATCCAGCCCGTCACTCCGGAGGCGGGTCTCGCCATCCTGAAGAAGCTTCTTGCGCACGACACGGACGCTGTGTCGATCGTCGTCGCGGCTCGCTTTGGCAGTCTGCCGACCGTGCGGCTTCCGGAATGTGATCTTCCACTGCTGCGCTTCATCGAACAGCCGAGGGTGCATTATCCCGGGCTTGAGCTGGTGGCCGATGCATGTCTCACCGTCGCGACGGATCCCTATCTGGCCGAGCATACCTTCCACGGCGAGCGGCTCTTCCCCGCGGTCATGGGGCTGGAGGCGTTCGCACAGGCGGCCGCCACGCTCGCGGGGGTCGAACCGTCGGCTGTTACCTTCCGGAACGTACGCTTCGAGCGGCCGGTGGTGGTGCCGGAGGGGAGCGAAAGGACCATTCGGATCGCGGCGCTGCGCCGCGAGGATGGGACAATCGACGTCGCTCTCAGAAGTTCGGAGACGGGGTTTCAGGCCGATCACTTCACGGCCGTCTGCGCCATCGGAGGGGAACCCGTCGAGGATGCCGGCGTCGAGCTTCCGGGCGAACGCCTTCCGCTTGATGCCGATGCCGAGATGTATCGTGGCATCCTCTTCCAGCGCGGACGGTTCCGTCGTGTGACCGGCTACCGCAGGTTGCGGGCGAAGGAGGGCATCGCCGAGGTGCGTACCGCCGATCCCTCCGGCTGGTTCAGCCAGTATCTCCCCGGCAGGTTGCTGCTTGGAGATGCGGGGGCTCGTGACGCGGCCATCCATTCCATTCAGGGATGCATTCCCCACATGACGCTGCTGCCGGTCGCCGTCGAGGCGATTGCGATCATCTCTCATCCCATTACCGAATCCGTGTTCATTCATGCGACGGAGAAATGGCATGAAGGTGCTCTCTACCTATATGATTGCGAAATCCGCGATGCGGAAGGAAGGCTCCATGAACGCTGGGATGGTCTTCTGCTACGGGCAGTGGAGAAGAATCGCCACCAGGGGGCATGGCATCCGGTCCTGCTCGGGCCATACATCGAGAGAAGGCTGGAAGAACTTGTACCCGGAGCCCGACTATCGGTTGCGGTCGGTCAGACGGGCGCACTAGAACGGACGGAGCGCAGCAACGGCGTGATGCTGGAGGCGATCGGCGCTCCTGCCACGATCTCCCGGCGGGGCGACGGCAAGCCCGGGACGGGGGGGCCGGTGAACGTCTCTGCGGCGCATGCCGGCGATCTGACGCTTGCGGTGGCCTGCACCGGCCATGCCGGCTGCGATCTGGAGGATGTGGCGCCGCGCGACCCCACGCTGTGGAGCGATCTCCTCGGCGATGAGCGCTTCCGTCTCGCCGAGCTGATCATGCTCGAAGCGGAGGAGGAGCTCGACGCATCGGCGACGCGCATCTGGGCCGCCGCCGAATGTCTGAAGAAGGCCGGCGCTCTTGTCGGCACGCCGCTGACGCTGAAATCGGCCGGCGCCGATGGCTGGGTGCTGCTGATGGCCGGATCGTCGGTGATCGGCACCTACCTGAACCGCTCGGCGGATGGGGCGAAGGTGCTGGCCATGATCGTCGGCGAGGAACATCGTAAAGGCGACGGCGCCGCCAACGGTCATCACCGCAATGGCGGCGTGAAGAGGAGCGGCGCAAACGGCCATGCGCTGGATGCCGTCGCGACGGCGACGGGGGATGGAGACCTCCATTGACGGCGCACCGGCCCGGGTGTGGAAGTCATCCGATGCCTGCCGCGCGAGATTACATAACTCCTGCCAACATACACGCCGGGATATGTGCTGGCGGCACATGTCCCGGCGCAAGGTGCTTTACCGATTTCATGAAGAGAATACACAACGGTCCGGAGATGCTGTTCGTGGCGATGCTCGCCCTCTCAGTGCTGATGGCCTGTGCGGCCGATCGGGATGCCCAGGTGCCGCCGGCGGATACTGCCGCGCAACGGGTTGTGGTGATGCAGAAGAGCGTGGATGGCGAGGCGGCGGCCGGTGAAGCGCCTGCGGGGCCTGCGGGTGACTCCACTCCCGCGGTCGTGGCGGTGCTCGATACCACGACCGCGACGGCGGCGGTCCCGGCAGCCGCGGCGCTCCCGCCGGAGCCCGAGCGGATGTCCGTTCCCGTATCGTTCCACGTGACCGCCACGGTGCTTGGGGAGGAGATTCAACTGACCTCGGCCGATCTCTCGGATCTGGCCGGCGTCGCCTGTGTGGTGCCCCCGGGATTCGGTGATCCTGCGACGGGTGGACGGGGGAAATTCAATCTGAAAATGACGCGATTCGCGCACTTCGGCAGAGCAGATTCTCCCTTCGCATTCCAATGGGTGCTATACCTGCCGAACGACGAGGGGGTGCTGACGGTCCGCCCGCTTTCGAAGCATGGAAAGAGGGCCGAGGTGGTATTGCGCGGCGGGCTTCACTTCGACGTTCTCCTGAAGGGGGCCACCAAGCCGCTGAAGCTGGTGACGAGGGTGATTCCGGAATTCACGGGGATTTCGGACGACGGCTCTCCGCACGGCGTGGCGCTGAATCTCTCGAATGGCCCCATCGGTTTCTATCGTGAGGAATATGTCTCCGATTCGAGCATCCGGCCGATGATCACCGTGACGGGAACGACCTTCACCTTCGGCAGTCATTCCACGAAATATCTGACGAAGCTCCCGCAGATCGTAAAGGCGGAGCTGGTGGATGCATCGGGAGCGGTGTGGAAATCCGGAAAGGTAGGGGGGGTGCGCCTGGAATGGACGGGCACCGATGATGATGTGATGCCGATCGAAATCGACGGCTATAATGTGTATAGAAGCTCGACACCCGATAGGCCCGGAAGCTGGAAGCTGATCGCCAGCGTCCCCGTCTCGCAGCGGAACCTGCGTGATCGCGGCTACGACGGGCGCAAACGGATGGCCTACCGCGTGACCCACCGGAAACAGTACCCGGCCGAATTCAACTACGAGGGCATCAGCTCGCCGCCGGCCATCGTTGAACCGGTGGGAGACGTTCAATATTAAAAGTTAAAAGCGGGAGGACAGTGGAGATTGAACGTTGAAGGCCGAATATCCTCATGTCCCTCAATCCGAAGTCCGGAATCCAGGATCCGAAATAGTCAGGTGCTTCCGCGTTTCCCAATCGAAAGCCGTACATCAAAAAACGGCGGGGCCGCTCCGGCATTTAATCCGAAATCGAAGAACTGTCAGGCATCAGGTTCTTCAGTCCGGGACCCAAATCGTAAGCGAGAGATCGCCAATTGCTTTCGTCCTCTTCAATCGAAAATCGTCAATCAAAAATCGACAAGTGCGAGCATACGAATATCGTCACGTCATCGGGTTCGAAGAGACGAATCTGGTGGGCAACGTTTACTACGTTAATCATATCCGCTGGCAGGGCCGGTGCCGGGAAATGTTCCTCTACGATCATGGCATCGACGTTCTGAAGGATTTTGCGGAAGGGCTCGCCATTGTGACAGTGCGAGTTGCATGCGAATATCTGTCCGAACTCAGCGCGTTCGACCGGCTGATTATCAGGATGAAGCTTGGAGGCATCGTCCAGAACAGGATACTGCTCCTCTTCGAGTATTATCGTGAGACCGATAATGGGGAGGTGCTGGCGGCGAAGGGCGAGCAGCAGGTCGCCTGCATGCGGCGGGCGAGTGATGGACTGGAACCGACGCCCATTCCCGAAAAACTGCGCGAGGCGCTTCGTCCATACGGCGAATGATGCCGGCGCCGGAATCCGTGAGAGAGGAACCGGCGGTGCATGAGTTCGATCGGCGGGAGGTCCCCGAACGGCTCCGGCAGATGCCGGAATCGAAATTCCGCCGGGTTCATTCATTCTCGTATCACATGGGATGTGCCATGCTACAGGACACAGGCATTTATCATAACGATTCCATCAGGTCCGTGCAGGATGTCTGGGGAATTGCCAGTCCGGACCTCGGTCCGGATGATGCTTCATCCGGCGATGAAACAACGATGGTGCTGCAGCAGCGGGCGGTGGAGCGGGTGATTCTCCGGATGCGCGAGAAGCTCGACAAGCCGCTTTCTCTGAACGAAATGGCCGAGATAGCCCATCTGAGCAGGTTCCACTTCAACCGGGTTTTCAGCAGCATAACCGGAGTCTCGCCGCGCAAGTTTCTGGCGACGCTGCGTCTGGAGCACGCCAAGCGGCTGCTGCTCACGACGGATATGAGCATTACGGAGGTCTGCTATGATACGGGCTACAGCAGCCTGGGGACGTTTACCAGCCATTTCACGGATCTCGTAGGTGTGACTCCGCGCCGCTGGCGTCAGCTCCGCGAGGATATGAAGGTCTCGATGGATGAGATTGCATCGCTTGTGCAGATGGCGCGTGAGCGTGCGGCCCGGACGCAGGGAGCATCAATCGCCGGAACGGTTGCCGCGCCCGAGGGATTTCGCGGCCTGATGTTCATCGGGCTTTTCAAATCCAATGTTCCCCAGTCGCATCCCTGCACCGGTGACATGCTGCTCGATGCCGGAACATATCACATGCCCGGCGTCTCCGACGGGACATATTTCAATCTCGCGGTCGCTATCGACTGGCCTCTGGATCCGCTCAATTTCTTCGTGCCGGACCGTATGCTCCGCGGACGCTGCGGGCCGATCGTCGTCGAAAATGGTGCCGTCACGGGAAATTGCGATCTGGTGCTGCGCGCGGCACATCTTACCGATCCCCCCATCCTGATAGCGTTGCCGTATCTCTTCGTGGAATACCTGAAGATAGGGACGGCCAGTCATGCATGAGAGAGAGCCCGCCCGAAATGCCATGCCTCTCATACCCGCCGTGTATCGGTCGGCGGGCGGAAATTCATACGGGATGTCTCATAAATCATGCACATGGCCCCTGTCCCGGGATTTATGAGACAGCGATATGGTTCGTATTCCGAAACGGTGATCGGGCATAAAGAGCGCAATGTAGAAGAAGTTCTTCACATGTTCCTGGTGGTAGATTGGGACATTGCTGATGATCGCCAGGAGCTATCCATCCATGCATTTCCGGCAGCATCCGGTTCGCCGGGGAAAGAGAGTGCAGGGGGTGAAAAATCTGGCGAAGCACAGTCAGTCACTCAATCACTCATTCTGGAGAATTCCATGTTGACCATGAAGAATCTGCTCCTGAGCGCCGGCCTCGTATTCGCCGGCATCGTGGCCGGTCAGTCGATCGCCTCGGCGCAGTGCACCCCTGATTATCCACCTCCTCCCGGCACGCCGACCGAGTGCGTGATCGTCAACGGCGAGAAGGTCTGGATCGATGCCTATGGCAATCCGGTGCCGGGCCAGAGCGAGGGCGGAGCAACCTTTATCGCGGGCGAGCAGCAGAAGCAGCCGTGCGGCACCACGCAGGAGGCCGAGAGCTTCGACGTGACCGTGAGGACGAAGGAGCTGGGGGCGATCCGCACCACGCTCGACCGTGAGCGCCAGCCGAAGGCTCCGGCCACGAGGATCGTTTCCCAGCAGGCCGATGCTCCGTTCCCGGCGAGCGCCGAAATCAACGTCTATCTCCTCGCCGAGTCGGATGCCTTCCCGGGCCAGGTTTTCCGCAGCGCTGATGTCGTCACGCTGACCAGCGATAAGATCCAGAGCTTCCCGTTCAAGGAAGAAGTGTTCGTGCTCAAGGGAAAGACCGAGTTCGTGAACGAGGAGGGAAAGGTTGGGTTCACCCTCGCCGAAACCAAGGTCGTGCTGCACAGCAGGCGCTGATCCTGCCAGCATCGTCACTCCCCGGTTCTCCGGTACGAGTGATTATTACATACATCCGCCGGTATCCCCGGCGGCACGCACAACGGCCATCGCATATGCGGTGGCCGTTGTTTTTGTGCAATGCAGGGTATCATCGGTGGGGGCGGCGGTGATGCGCGCAATGGTGTGGATGTGTCCGCAACAGTTTCGGTCGCCGACGCCCCGCCGAGAATGATATTTTTTTTCGAGGGAGTATTTATCGCGCATTTATGCAATGCGTATTCATGTGCCTGGATATATGTACGTAATGCCACTGAATACGGAAATCATTTCATGCTTAAATGAGTAATTCCAGAGTATTTATACAAAGGATGATAACTGTTCCGGGCTGCGCTGATAATTAGCGTGCGCCAATTCGCAATATGGAAGAAGAATTGCGGTGCGAACGTCCGATATTTTGGCGCTCACCGCTGCACGAACAGGCAGAATATCGTGTGGCGGAATGGTCCTCCGAGCTCATTCATGTACGCATGCGTGTGCGGACCATACGCAATTCAACCTAACTCTCATTGGAGAAACATCATGTCCATGTTCAAGAGATTGCTGACCGGTGCGTGCGCCGTCGGAATCAGCATTGCCGCATCGAGCTTCGTGCTTGCGCAGGATGATCGTTGCACCCCCGAATATCCGCCGCCCCCGGGCGTCCCGACCAATTGCGTTATCGTCGATGGCCAGAAGGTGTGGGTTGATATCAATGGTAATCCGGTTCCTGGCCAGAGTGAGGGTGGCGCCACGTTCATCGCGCAGGAGTCCCAGCAGTCGCCGTGCGGCACGTCGCAGCAGCCGGAGAGCTTCGACGTGAGCGTCCGGACGGAACAGTACGGCGTCATCAACGCCACGCTCGATCGGGAGCGCGATTCCCCGCTCTCCACGATCATTTCAAATCAGGAGGACGCCCCGTTCCCGGCGACGGCCAAGATCCAGGTATATCTGCGTGCAACCGTTGAGGCTACCGGCGAGGAGCTTCAGAGCCGTGGCCTGGTCACGCTCGTGAGCGAGAACGTGGAGACGTTCCCCTTTGAGGGCGCAGAATTCACCCTCCAGGACAAGGCGGAGTTCGTCCGCGCCGGAGAGCTGGATGGTGAGGCGGTCCTTACGCTGACCGAGACGCGCGTCGTCCTGTTCAGCGAGCGCTGATAGCATTGCGGGATGTATCGTCCGATGCCGGCCATGAAATGCAGACACATGGCCGGCATTTTTTATGCGATCGGAACGTGGTTGCACTGCTCATCCGGGCATTAAGCAATATGGAAGTAGTTTTCAGATTCCTCGATCCATATTATGATTTTCACCGGAATTCCCGAGTGGCTTCGGTGAATTGGTACAGCCGTCGGATCGCCGTGTGCGATATTCCAAACATACTACCATACTTCCCCCGAATTTCGTAGCGCTTGCATGAGTGATGGCGCTCGCATTCGTGTGCCATTACACCATAGGGCCTTCTGTGCATGAAACTCCTGCGTGAGTTTCCCTCCCCGTGGCCCGGCGCCACCTGGTTTATCCACCCCACGCTTTCCGGCTGATATTCAGCATGAAGATGCTGCGGCCATGATGTCGTGATCCGGAACTGTGGTTCACGGCTGGCTGCTGCTCATAGACCCGGCCGGTGAGCCGAGAATGTGCTGCCGGCCATAATCAACCAATCATATTCCGAGGAGGTAATTCAGATGAAGAAGTATCCAAGAAACCTGCTGGCGGGAATCCTGGTGCTGGGCATGGCGGTCATCTCGTCCGCCGCCGTATTTGCGCAGGACGATGATGGCGACGACAACGCGCCGGGCGCCCTGTTCATTCCCATCGGCACGATCAGCGCGTGCGGCGTCACGAGCACCGCCACCATCGTGAACGAGGAGGAGGGAATCGAGGGGACGATCACGGCGCAGGGGACGGCGTATTTTGAATCGGTGGATTATACGCAGTCCGAGGACGGATTCGAGCTTTCGGTGCAGCGTCCCACGCAGTTCACCGCCGTCGGCCACAGCGAGGAGTTCGGCGATGTGGTCTGGTCGTTCGCGGAGGCGCGCGACGACGGGGAGCAGGGGGAGGCATTCATCACATCGAACCAGCCGGGGGCGAGCTTCCCGGCGACGAGCCGGATCTATTTCACCGCCCAGGCCACGCTCGGCAGCTATCCGGGGCATACCTTCAGGAGCGTCGGGCGCGTGGAGCTGGTGAACGGAAATCTGACATCGTTCAACCCGCAGAACAATGAGTCGTACACGCTCGGCAACAGCGGCGGGATCACCTTCGAGGATACCGACAGCTCCTCCGGGATACGGTTCGTCCTCCCGGCGATGATCGTCATCGTGAGCCCGTCGAACTCATCGGAGTGACCGGCTGATCCGGCCGCAGGGGCATACGGAGCGCGATCCGGGCATTCGCCGGAGCGCCCCTCTCCATGATCGATGGAATATGCCCTCCATTCGTGAGCGGAATGGGCTGGTTCGCGACAATACCTATATTGCGGCGAAATCGTCGGAAATGCCTCTGGTGAGACCTTCGCCAGAGGCTTTCCCTTGAAGCGCCGCGAGCCGTATTCGTGCTCGCATTCCCCCCCCGGTAGGCATGACCCCGCACCAGGCAGGGCCGGTTCATCCCGAGCGCCACGAAATGCCACGTCGATCGATCGTCCGGGAACGAATCCGGGAGGATGTTCTCCAATGGCGCGGGCCGGCGGTTCCGGCATTGCACATTTTCATCGATAACCAGGATTCAGGAGATCTCACGATGCGCACATATCACAGCCTGCTCATTGCTCTCCTTGTCGCAGCGGGGCTGGCCTCGTGCGATCGTTTCCAACAGGAGGAAACGGAGGAGGCGGGGGGGCGGGATGCCCGCATCGTCTGTGTCTCAAAGCAGCTCAATGAGATCATCTTCGCTCTCGGCGCCGGAGACCGGCTGGTGGGCGTCGATCTCTCCAGCACCTATCCGCCGGAGGCGGCGAAGCTTCCGACGGTGGGATACCACCGGCTGCTGAGCGCCGAGGGGATCACATCGCTCAATCCCACGGTGGTCTTTCACGATGGCAACATCGCTCCGGCGGCGGTCATGACGCAGTTGGAGCAGGTGGGGGTGCCGGTGAAGGAGTTCCCGGAGGCGCACACCATCGATGAAACCAAGGAGCTCATCCGCATGCTCGGGCGGGAGTTCGATGCCGGCGCGCGCGCCGATTCGCTCTGCAACACGCTCGACGCGGACATGCGCCGCGCGGAGGAGGAGCGGGCGCAGTACACTGATCGGCCGAAGGTGGTCATCATCCATTTCGGCCGGCAGATGAATATCTACCTGGCTGTCGGCCAGAAGAACACCGCCACGAAGATGATCGAATGGGCCGGCGGCGTCAATCCGATCGCCGCAACCGAGGGGATGAAGCCCATAAGTCCGGAGATGATCGCGGACGCCCAGCCCGACGTGATCCTTGCCACGGATTTCGGCTACGACAAGGCCGGTGGGCTTGACAACTTCAAGAAGCTCCCCGGGGTTTCGCTGACGCCCGCCGCGCAGAACGACAGGATCTATCGCGTCGAGGAGCACGATCTGGTCTACCTGGGGCCGCGCACCGGAAGGAACATCCTGGATATGATGCAACTGATCCATCAGCAGTGATATGTGGTTCTCCCGCATAAGCTTCCGGACCTTTTATCTCCTGCTCGGCCTGATCCTGCTCGTCGCCATCATCCTTTCGGCGACCACCGGGGCGATGGATTTCTCCTACGCGGAGATCGCGGGCTATCTGGCCGATGGCATCGGGCTGCGTCATGATCCGGGCATCAACGTCCTCCAGGAGAAGGTGTTCTTCCATATCCGCGCGCCACGCATCTTCCTCTGCGCAATGGTCGGCGCCGGGCTCTCGGTGTCCGGAGCGCTGATGCAGGCGCTCTTCCGCAACCCGATCGTCGAGCCCGGGCTGATAGGCACCTCGTCCGGCGCGGCGTTCGGTGCCGCTCTCGTGTTCGTGCTCGGGAAGAGTTTCGGGGCGATCTCCGATACGCTCATCGGAGCGCTGATCCTTCCATTCTTCGCGTTCATCGGCGGGCTGATCGCCACGCTGACCGTCTACCGGCTTTCATCGACAGGGGGGAGGGTGACGGTGGCGACGATGCTGCTGGCGGGCATCGCGATAAACGCGGTGGCGGCCGGCGGGACCGGGTTCCTGTCGTACATCGCACGCGATCCGCAGGCGCGGTCGATCACCTTCTGGAGCCTCGGCACCTTCTCCGGGGCGGACTGGAACACGCTGTGCGTCGTGACGGTCGTGACGATCCCCTCCGTGTTGGTGGCTCTGCGATATTCCAAGGGATTGAACGCGTTACTGCTGGGGGAGTCGGAGGCGGAATATCTTGGCATCAATACAGAGAAGTTGAAGACGAGGATCATCCTCCTCAACACGCTGATCGTGGCGACGGCGACCGCGGGCGTCGGCGTGATAGGTTTCGTCGGGCTCATCGTGCCGCATCTTCTGCGGATGATGAAGAGTTCCGACAATCGTTTCCTCATCATTGGTTCATCGCTGCTTGGCGCGATCATCATGATCCTGGCGGACATGGTGACGCGCGTGATCATCGCCCCGGCCGAATTTCCCATCGGCATTGTCACCGCCGTCGTCGGCGCCCCGGTTTTCCTCTGGATTCTCGTCAGGAACAAACGCTCAGGCTTTCATGGGGGATTTTATGCTTGAGCTTGACCATATCCGCTACACGGTGGACGGGACCGAAATCCTTAAGGGCATTTCTACGCATTTCGAGCCGGGGCGTCTCTCGCTGATCATCGGTCCGAACGGTTCAGGAAAATCGACCCTCATGAAGATCGCGGGGCTGGAATTTTCCCCCACGTCGGGAACGGTTTCATATGGCGGAAGGACGATGGGGGGGCGCGACAGGGAGGAACTGGCCAGAACGCGCGCGGCGCTCTCGCAGAATCTCAGCCTTCCCTTTCCGCTGACCGTCGCGGAGGTAGTGATGATGGGACGATATCCCCATTTTTCATTCAAACCCTCTTCAAGAGACCATGACATCTGCGTGCTTGCGATGGAGCGGGCGGGGGTTGCGGGGCTTCGCGACAGGAATTATCTGACGCTCTCCGGGGGGGAGAAGCAGATGACACAGTTCGCGCGCGTGCTGGCGCAGATCTGGGAGGCGCCGCCGGGCGAGCCACGGTATCTTCTGCTCGACGAGCCCACGACGTTCCTCGATGTCAATCATCAGCATCATCTGCTCCAGGCATTGCGGGCTATCGCCGCCGGGAATGTGGTGGTGGCCGCGGTCATCCACGACATCAACCTTGCCTCGCAGTATGGCGATTTCATCGTAGCGCTGCATCGCGGCGTCAGGGTTGCCGAAGGGACGCCGGATGAAGTGATAACACCGCAGATTTTCCAGGCGCTGTACGGAATGCGGGGGAGAATGATAAAAAATGATGATCTGGAATTTCCGCTGATCGTATTTTAGTCCGAACCTCATGCGCCGCTCGGCCGCACGATCAATTTATCGCCTCCCGGCGATCGTGATCCGTGAACATATTCGATAGTACATACGAGCCGGAAGATTTTCACCCGGGCGAACCGCGCGGGCCACGAACCTCCCACTCCCACACCCACCCGGAGATGTGCTGCATACCCCGCCGGCGTCATGCCGGTCGCGGCATCGTTTCGGGCTGTTTTCCCCGGGCCGGAAGCGTCATTTCCGGCCGCAACCACTTCATTTACAAGGAACGACATGAGACTATTGCGAATTCCCCTTGCCGTCCTGTGCATGTTCCTGCCGGCCGCGGCGCTGGCGCAGCTTGCGGTAAAAGGAACCGTCGTGGACCAGGAGACGAAGGAGCCTCTTGCCGGAGCGGTCATTCTTGCGGATGACAATGCCACGCATGCTACGACCGACAGCAGGGGACGTTTTGAACTTTCGTCGGCGAGGCCGATCCGGACGATCACGGTGCGTCTGATCGGGTACACGAGCGCCGAGGTTGCCGTTCCGCAGAACGGCGAGTCGATGTACATCCAGCTTGCCCCCTCCAACATACGGCTGAGCGAGGTGCAGGTGGTGGGAGTCGCTTCCGAAAAGAAGCTGTTGGAAAATGCGTCATCGGTATCGCTTCTGACGGAAAATGATTTCCGCAGGAATAATGAAATCTTCCTGCAGAATACTCTGAACCTGGTGCCGGGCGTTCAGATGAACGTGCGGAGCGCCTCGTCGCAGTCGAATATCCTTATCAGAGGCATCGGGACGTATTCGCGCTTCAGCATACGCGGGGTCAAGCTGTATATGAACGGCGTTCCCCTCACCGATGCCGACGGGACCACGACGCTTGAAGATATCGATTTCACGACGATCGGGCGCGCGGAGGTGCTGCGTGGGCCTGCCTCTAGCATCTACGGATCGAACCTGGCGGGGGTGGTGCTCCTGCAGACGCGAAAGGCTCCCTACGGCGAGATCTCGCTCAACCAGGGAGTGACCGCCGGTTCCTACGGGCTGCTTCGGACCAATACCACCTTCATGGCCGGCGGCGACCAGGTGAACAGCTACGTGAATTACGGTCATCAGCACATCGACGGATTCCGGGAGCATTCGGAATCGGACAAGGATTTCGTGACGGTGGCGTCCGATTTCTTCCTCAACGACCGGCAGGTGGTGTCGGTGCTCGCCAATTATACATCCATCGACGAGAATTATGCCGGCGAGGTGGATAGCGCCGCGCTGTATGGAAATCCCGAGGGTGCATTTCCTGCATATATCAGCAAGGACATTGGCCTTGAGGCGGACCAGAAGCGGCTTGCGGTGACGCACTCGTACGATTTCTCGTCGGATTTCTCCAACGTCACCACGCTCTTCACGTCGGACGTTTCCAAGGTGAGCCCGATCGAGCCGAGATTTTCCAGAACGGAGCAGACGAAATTCGGGGGCCGCACGCTCTTCACCTATGCGCCGGTGTTCGGGGAGATGCGGACCAGGCTGAATTTCGGCGCCGAGTACAACTCGAACTACACGATCTCCAAGGCATATCAGATTTCCAGCGAGGGAGAGCCGGGGGAGATCAGTGGGGATAACGAGGTCCGGGCCTATCAGACCAATGCCTTCCTGCAGGCGGAGGCGGAGATCGTGGAGAACACCACGCTGACGGCCGGCGCCAGCTACAACGCGGTGACGTACAAGAACCTGGACATGATACGGACGAATCTCACCGTAAATTCCGAATTCGATCCGGTTATCACGCCGCGCGTGGCGCTGGTGCATGTCTTCGACGACCGGGTATCGGTCTTCGCGCAGTTCAGCATGGGATTCATCCCGCCGACCGCAAGCCAGATCACACTCTCCGGCATCAAGCTTCCGAGTTACATCAACACCGATCTGAAGCCCGAGCGCAATACAAGCTATGAGCTCGGCAGCCGCGGCGCGCTTCTCGGCGATCGCCTGAACTACGATCTCACGCTCTACCGGATGGCGGTGACCGACGCGCTGATCCAGCAGACCGTATCGGGCGTCACCGCCTATGTCAATGCCGGCAGCGCCAACTACACGGGCGCGGAGGCCAGCCTCTCGTATCTGATCTTCTCGGAGGAGGATGTCGATGGCATCCAGCTCCTCCGGCCGTGGGTGACGTTCACCTACAACGATGCCAAGTTCGATGAGTACGTCCTTGGCACCAATGATTATTCGGGGAACAAGGTTACTGGCGTCGCCCCCATGTTTCTGAACGCCGGGGTCGATTTCGAGCTCGACGCCGGCGCATACGTGAACCTGACCTACCAGTACATCGACGAGATTCCGCTGCGGGACGACAACACCGTCTACACGGAACCGCACTCGCTGATCGGTGCCCGTGCCGGATACCGCGCGCGGTTCGGGTCGAACATCTCGTGCCATCTGTATGCGGGGGCCGACAATCTGGCCGATACCCGGTACGCGGCCACGCTGGCCTTCAATGCGGGAGACGGGCGGTACTACGCACCGGCCGTCGGACGGAACTTCTACGGCGGCGTGACGATCGGCTACATCTTCTGATGGATTCGATGGCCGGCCGGGCCTGGCGGCACGCGCCGACCATGTCACAGGAACTACGGGGCTCATGGCTGAATACGGTCGTGGGCCTCGTCCGTTCAGGGATCGCCGTTTCGGCTGCGCCGCTGCGGCCGGTCCGGCGGGAGATGGAGCAGATGATCTTGCGGAGGATGTGCAAATGCCGGCGCTTACGGCATCTTACCTGTAGTCACTCCCGTGTACAACCATCTGCGTTCGGGATCGATTCGAACCCTGCCATCCAGACCGGCCTTCGTGCCGGCGTGATGACATTCTTCGGGGCGGTCTTCTCCGCATGGTCCATCCATGCGATAGCGGTTCACGGGGTGATACCATCTCCTTTGAACCACCGGCGGAACGTCCCCCGGCCGCTCACGATCCGAACATCCCGAGCAACGGTACGCTGATGACTGAACAGAAGAAACTATCCACAGGAACCCGTCTTCTTCCCTATTTCGTCGTTTTCGGAGCGCTCGCCATATGGTGGCTGCTCGCGATATCCGGCCTGTTCCCGCAGTCTCTCTTTCCGTCGCCGGTCTCGGTGGCGGCCGGATTCATCGAGGAATTCACCAGCGGGCGCCTGTTCGACGATCTGGTGGCCTCGCTCTTCCGCGTGGTCGGCGGCTTCGGGCTTTCGGCGGGGCTGGGCATTCCGCTGGGGCTGATTCTGGGGCGTTACGAGCGCACGCGGGTCGCGCTGCTTCCGGCGGTGAATTTCTTCCGCAGCCTCTCGCCGCTTGCGTGGATTCCCTTCGCCATTCTATGGTTCGGCATCGGCGACGCCCCCGCGGTCTTCCTGATCTTCATGTCCGCCTTCTTTCCGATCGTGCTGGCGACGGTGGCGGCCGTATCGAGCATTCCCGCGGTTTATTTCCGCATCGCCCATGATTACGGCATTCAGGGGACCCGGCTGCTGACGCATGTGACGCTTCCGGCCATAGCGCCGGAGGTGATAACGGTGCTTCGCGTCACCGCCGGTCTGGCGTGGCTGGTGGTGGTCGCCGCGGAGATGATCGCCGGGCGCGACGGGCTCGGCTTTGCCATCTGGGACGCCCGCAACGGGCTCCGGATGGACCTTCTTATAACCGGGATGATCGTCATCGGGCTGATCGGGGTGATTCTCGACCGGCTTCTGGTGCGGCTCACGAACATACCAAGTGTGCGGTGGGGATATGAACGATAGGACGCTTCGTCTCAAGAATGTTTCGCACTCGTATGGCTCCGTACCTGCGGTGCGGAACATCTCCATGACCATCGGCCCCGGCGAGTTCATCGCCATTGTGGGCCCTTCGGGATGCGGCAAGACGACGCTCCTGAACATTCTCTCGGGATTCATCAAACCGAGTTCGGGCGCGGTGGCCTATACGGGACGCGCCCGCACGGTCTACCAGCACGACGGGCTTTTCCCGTGGCTTACGGTGGTGCAGAACGTCGTGCTCGGGCTCCAACATCTGGAGGATGAATCGGAGCGCAGGCGGCAGCTTGCCGAGATGATCCGGTTCATCCGGCTGGAGGGATTCGAGCGGCATTATCCGCATCAGCTTTCCGGCGGCATGCGCCAGCGGGTGGAGCTTGCGCGCGCACTGGCCGGCGATACCGATCTCCTGCTGATGGACGAGCCGTTCAGTTCGCTCGATTATCTGACGCGGCTCAGGCTGCGGCGCGAACTTGCGCTGATGCTTCGGGAACAGCCCCGCACCGTCATTCTGGTGACGCACGACATCGAGGAGGCCACACAGCTCGCGGACCGCGTGATCGTGCTTTCGGGACGTCCCGCCTCGATCCAGCACGAATTGCAGATCGACGTGCCGCGCCCGCGCGATCTGACGCATCCGGAGGTCGTAGACGCGATGCAGCGCGTGCTCGGCGAACTTGGAATAGAACAGGATATCGAAAACGTACTGCGGACGTAGTGCGCCGCTTATCCGGAGGATAACGACATGTTTCGTTCTTCATCATCACGGTGGCTCGTCGGCTACGTTATCGTCATGGCGCTGCTGACGGTGCTCCGGTTCAAGCCGTGGAACAGCGCCAGCGCAATGGCCCGTGGCGAGGTGACCGTCGGCTTTCTGCCGGTGACGTGCCATCTCACCTGTCCGGTCACGGATTTCTCCACACGTACCAGCAAGACCACGAAGTTCAACTCGCAGCGTTTCACCGATTTCCCGACGATCGTGGAGGCGATCAAGGGGGGGAGGCTGAAGGCCACGTTCATGATCGTGCCGCTCGCCATGAAGCTGCGGGAGCAGGGGGTGCCGGTGAAGCTTGTCTACCTGGGGCATCGTGACGGCTCCACGGTTATGGTCCGCAAGGACCTGCCGGCGGAGAGCCTGCGCGACCTGCGCGGGAAGATCTTCGCCATACCGAGCATCTACAGCAACCAGTATCTCGTGATCCGGAAACTGATGGAACAGCAGGGGATTGGCGAGGATGAGATAAAATTCGTGCAGATGGCGCCCCCCGACATGCCGGCCGCGCTCACTGCCAAGGCAATCGACGCCTACTTCATCGGCGAGCCGCATGCTGCCAAGGCGGAGCTTGATGGATCGGGACGGGTGCTCTACCATGCCAAGGATATCTGGCCGCACTTCATTTCCTGCGGGCTGGTGGTGACGGAGGATCTGATCGCCCAGCACCCGGAGGAGGTGCGCGATCTGGTGCGGGGGATTGCCGAAAGTGGCGAATGGGCGGAGCGGCACCGGCTCGATGCAGCCAAGGTTGCGGCCCCCTATTTCCGGCAGGATGAGAAGGTCGTCAGGTACGTCCTCACCCGTCCGCCGGATCGGGTGAGCTACCGCATGCTGACCCCCTCCGACTCCGAACTTCAGGTGATTCACGATATGGCGCTCAAAATCGGCGTGCTGGAGAAGGGGGTGAAGCTCTCGGAGCTCATCGACCGGCAGTTCATCCCGAAGGACATCAGGCCGGCCGACATCGATATGTCGCAGGTAGCGGATCAGGCGCGGAAATAGCCGCCGGTCCGTCCGGAGTTGTATGGGGACGACCCGTGGCCCGGTGCCGCGGGCGTCCCCGTTTTTTTGTGTGCCGGGTGAGACGCCTGTGTCATAACGGCGCTGTCAGCCCCGTCTGTCTGCGGGACGGATGTGCCCGCTACCGGTGTTTGACAGGGGCGTGCTTTTCCTGAATTGAAGGATTATGGAAATGGCAGGCTGCCTCTGCATCACTATCACCCGGGGTACACAAAGATGTACTCCTGCCATAACATTGTGCATGGTATCTTTTCGTATTGCTACCTGGGGTGCTGCTTGAGATTGCCGTGGGCCAGGTCGAATGTTATAGGAGTCTATCAGTTGAAACGGGAGGAAGCATGATGAGACCTGCTGCGGTCGGTATGATCGCCTTTTTACTGCTGGCATGTGTCTTCACTGTAGCTGCAAAGACCGAGTACAGATACACCGAAGGAAAATGTCCGACAGGGGAGGATTGGTGGTGCGTGGTACGGTATGAAGATGGGATTCCCACCTATGCAACCGGCGTAAGCTGCTCCGGATACAAGTACTACACGCCCCTGAGCCATCAGATCGTTGCGATTAACCCAACTGCCGGTTTGGCGCCCGCTCACACAGGGCCATGCGAATCGGCGGCGGCTCCTGGCGGCTGGTCCTCAGTCATCCGGTACGATGATAATAATAAACCATCATGGATGGGCGGGCAGGCATGCGATGGCAGCTACTGGGTCGTCACCGACTTTACCAATATTGCGGGGCCGGGAGGAGAATAATGAAGCCACATCGGATCAGCATGTTCGTAGGCGCACTATTACTAGCCTCCATTACCACCGTTTCGACGGCGTTCGCAGATGTTGAACGCCGATTCGAGACTGGAACCTGCGGCGATGGATCAGCGTGGTGGACATTAACTCATTACGAAAATGGTATACCTGTACTGATTGAAGGGGTGGATTGCAAAGGCAAGCCCTTTGCGTTGTATCCGATGCAGGGGTATGTGACAATTGATCCGGGGGTCGGGCTGATTCCCACACATACAGGCCACTGCGGCGGAGCGGGTGGCGCAGCTACGTGGTTCTCCATCATCCGGTATAATATGGATCACCGGCCCCAATGGATGGCAGGCAGGGATTGCACTGGCAATTACTGGCTGGCCACTTCATTTGAGGGAGCCGAAGTGGGAGGGCAGCTTGATTAGCGGTTGAGTAAACGGAGCCACATTATTTTTCACAATGGAATTACACCATGCGATTACTCTTGAATATCGTTGCAATTATCCTCATAACAGGATTATCGGCCGCCGCCGCTACCGTCGAGTACAACTATCAGAACGGGCAATGTGAAGGAGGGGGGCCGGGATGGTGGTCGGTGACGACGATAACCAACGGCGTTCCGACGCACATCACCGGGCGGGATTGCGACGGGAAACTGTATGACAGGGACCTCAACCGGCGTATCGTTCCCGACGATCCCGTGACGGGACCGCCGACCTTCACCGGCAACTGCGGCAGCGCGGTATGGAAGGCCACCATCGTTCGCAACGCGAACCAGCATCCCACGTGGATGGGAGGGCGCGCATGCGATGGAACCTACTGGGTGATCGACAGTTTCGCGGAGCCTGGTCCGGGGAAGGATGATGATAATCTCCAGTAAATGACCGAATGATCACCGCAATTTGGATGCGAATGGGCCTGCCGTGGTCGTTCAGCGCAGGTATTCCCGCCCCGCCGTCGTCCGTGCGCAGCCGAATGCCCGGTCTGGTCGGCGCGCGGCCGCTCTTCGCGTCCATGTTGCCCAGAAAGAAATAGCCGCCGCTATCGATGCTCGGTTCCACGCTGCCGGATGTCATGCCTGGCCTCACCCGCATGTCCGCTACGTTCTGCCTTGTTTGCCGTTCCGGCGGGCTTGTGCATATTACCCGCTAATTCCGCATTGTCGAGGCGGACAGCTCCTCCGCCGGAAATTTTCACGTGCAGACCTGACGAACCGATTCGACCGAACGCCATGACCATCGAGCGCTTCTATCTCGCCTGTCTCTCCCATGCTTCCTATATCGTCGCCGATGGCGGGGAGGCAGCCGTGATCGATCCGCAGCGCGATGTCAACGTCTATCTCGACTACCTCCGGCGGCACGGGCTCACGCTGAAGTATGTGATCGAAACCCATCTGCACGCCGATTTCGTCTCGGGGCATCTCGAACTTGCCCGCCGTACCGGGGCGGAGGTGGTGATCGGCCATCGCGCCGCGGCCGCTTTCCCGCACCGGGGAGTGGTGGAGGGGGATGAACTGGCGCTGGGACATGTGACGCTGAAGATCCGGGAAACGCCGGGGCATACACCCGAGGGGATCACGATCGAAGCGCGCAACGGCCGCATGCCCGGGGAGCCGGTCGCGCTCTTTACGGGGGATACGCTGTTTGCCGGCGACGTCGGACGTCCCGATCTGCTGGATGCCGTCGGCATCACAAAGGAAGATCTCGGCGGCATGCTCTACGATTCGCTGCGCGAGAAGATCATGGCCTATCCCGACGAGACGCGGATCTATCCCGCCCACGGTGCGGGGTCGAGCTGTGGCAAGGATCTCCGCGACGTTGAGTTCTCCACCATCGGCGCCGAAAAGCTCACCAATTATGCGCTGCAGCCGATGAGCAGGGAGGAGTTCGTCCGGGTGGTGACTCAGGGGCAGCCGGAGGCGCCGGCCTATTTCAGCAGCGACGCAGGCATCAACCGCCAGGGGGCGCCGGAGCTTGGGGAGGTGATGGCCGGGGTCCGCAGGCTTTCGCCGGCGGAGCTGGCGGATGCGGTGACGCACGGCGCCGTGCTGCTCGATACGCGCGATCCCGAGGAATTTTCGCGCGGTTTCATTCCCGGTGCGGTGAACATCGGCCTGGACGGGCAGTTCGCTTCATGGGTCGGCACGCTGCTGCCGATCGGGAGCCCGCTCGTGATCGTGGCTCCCGCCGGGCGGGAGGATGAGTCGGTGCTGCGGTGCGCGCGGGTCGGCTATGACAACGTGATCGGCTGTCTGGATGGCGGATTCGGGGCGTGGAGGAATGAGGGCCGGGATGTGGATGATTTTGGCAGAGTGGAGCCGGAGGAGCTTCTCCGGAGCATGGAGGGGGAGCCGGCGCCGCTGGTGCTGGATGTGCGGCGCGAAGGGGAGCACATGGCGCAGTCGATTCCCGGGGCAGCGTTCGTCACGCTCAGCGCGATCGGCAGGTATGCGGGTTCGTTGAAGGCGGACGGGCGGCCGGTGATCGTCCACTGTGCCGGCGGCTACCGTTCGGCGATGGCGGCGAGCATCCTGAAGAAGAGCGGCGTCGCGGATGTGCGCGATCTCCGTGGCGGCCTTGCAGCATGGAAGAGGCAGGGACTCCCGGTGCGGGAGCAGAGCGTCGGAGAAGGGCTGATGGATGGCCGATAGCGGCCGGCAGCCGGGGAAGATCCCTTCAGTTCCGCTGTTAACCGTCGCCCGGCCATCAGCCCCGTCGAGGCACAGCCGTGCGTATTGCCGATGACCGGCCGTTTCACATCTGCATGAGCGTCACGAAGATATCGTAGAGCGCGTGGGTCATTGCGGCGATGCCGAAGCCGCGCCAGAGGAAGAGCCCGTTCAGCGCCAATCCCATCAGAAAGCGGAAGGTGAAGCTTGCGACGGTGAAGACATCGCCGAGCGAGCCGACATAATGGACGCCGCTGAAGATGAGCGCTCCGATCACCGCAGCGATGGCGTATCGCCGGCGTCCCTCGATTCCCGTCAGCGAGAGCAGCGCGACGAGCAGCGTAACCAGGATCAGCCTGAAGACCAGCTCCTCGTAGATACCTGCGCCGAGCGAGAGGACAAGCCCCTGCGACAGCGACATCCGTTCGCCCACCTGGAGCACCGGCGGCCAGGAGAGGCTGAACAGCGATGCCACGAGCGAGGAGACCAGGATCCCGAGCGCGATACCGTAGACCGCGCTCTCCAGCACCATGAACAGGAAGTAGCGCGGGCGGATCGGGATCTTCTGCTTTCGTTCGTACCACAGGATCACTCCCCCGATCGCCAGCAGCACGATACTGAACCAGATGGTGCCATCGATGCCGACGAACTGCAGAATCCGCTTGATGAGGATATCGGCACCGATCCGAATCTGGCTCAACTGCCCGGCATTGATCAGCCAGATGCCGATCTCGTACAGGAGTATCAGCGGCAGCACGAAGATGTAGCTGTACGTGAGCGTCTTCGTCAGCTTGAGATATTCGCTGCGGGTCGTGAGGCCGGAGGCCGCGTTCAGCGACTGCTCAAGCGGGTTGTGCTGCGGCGAGTAGGGCTCGGGTTCGGTATGGAATTCGTTCATGCGAACTCGCGGAAATTATTCATTGCAAAAGCCTTCTCCGGCCACGCTGTACTATATGGCATAACCGGCGGGAACGCGCAAATGCCATTCCGTCCGGAGGGTAACTTCTCAGTATAACCGGGTTATATTCACCGCAGATCTGCCATCGTCACCCGCGGTTGCGGCGGACGATCAGCGGATGGAATTTATCGACCAGGAATCATTCGCCGATGCGCCTGTTATTCACTCTTCTTCTCGTATTCTGTGCGATCGTCCCACTTGCGGCACAGCCACGATCGGCGACAACCACCATCTATCCCACCAGACTCTACCCCGGTGAGAATGTAATTACGGTTACGAACGCAGCAGGGATCGATAAGATTCGTTTCCGCGCCAGCTCGCATACCACCGTCGAAGTGCCCGCGATTTCCGGCTGTCCCCGTACGATCGATGTGCGCATCAGCGTGAACAACGCAACGAGCGGGGAGAGCGTGGATCTGACCGTGTACGACTGCAACGGCACATTCGGCACGCAGACGCTGCTGGCGGAGAACTGGACGATCCGGCGCGAGTTCACCGGCGAGGTGGAGGTGGGAAGGGATACCTGCGTGATGTGCGAGATCGTAACCACCGACGAAAAGATGATCGATTCGATCGTCGTTGACAACCCCCTGTTCCGCGTAATGGTTCCCCCGGGCGGCCCTCCCTGGAGGGCGATCGGCCCGGATTTCAAGTATAGTGTCTGTTATGCACCGGACAGCGTGGGAACGCTGGAGGAGAAGATCCGGATCTACGTCCATCGTGGCCAGCCGAACGCCGGGCTCACGCAGTACGTCATAGTGAAGCCGATCACGGCTACCGCAATTCCCGCCAGGGAGGTGGTTGCCGAACCGGAGGCCGTCGATACGCTGCCGCCGCTGGAGGACCCCACCACCTTCCGCAACATCCTGATGCCTACGGCGGAATCGGCCGGGAACGGCCGGTTCTTTCTCGGCAACTACGATCTTGCCGGATGGATCTTCGGCTACGGGTTCACCGATGAGTTCACTGGGCTTCTGGGAGCCGTGGCGGTGCCGGACGTTATCAGCCGGCTGCTGGTGGCCACCGTCGGCGGGAAGTACGAGGTGGTGCACGACTCCGACATCCGGATGGCGGTGGGCTTCGAATACACGCTCTCCTCCACGGCGGAGTCGGATATCACGGTGGCAAGTCCCTATGCGCTGTTCAGCCTGGGCAACCGGGCGCGGAGGATCACCGTCGGTGCCGGCTATAACTGGAAGCACCACCGGGCGGGAGAGCAGGAGTTCAACCGCAATGCGTACGTCCTGACGCTGGGAGGCGATTATACGATAGCGCGCGGCTGGAAGGTGGCGGCGGAGACGTACGTCATCGAATCCTCCGGGCTGACCCCGGTCGTGGTCACCGTCAGGTGGTTCAACGAGCGTTTCGCCTTCGACGGCGGGCTGTTTCTCGATCTCGCCGGCAGCAACGACGTGCGCGGCACCTCCACGCTGAGCGGCGAAATCCGGCATCTTTCCATTCTTCCCACCCTATCGCTCATCTGGACGTGGTAGAAGAGAGCCGGGCATCGCAGCATTTTCCTCTGCATTCCCGCTCTGCTCCGGTGCTTCGATGGAGGGCGCGGTCAGTTGCCTGAATCTGCCCAGCCCCGGATGTGAATCGGGCTGGCACCGTATCGTGCGCCCGGCATAGACGAGATCGAAGAAATCATCCCTGTTGTTTGCATCCTCCTGCTCCTCGAAGTACACGAACCTTTCGGATATATCATGAAGCTGGCAGCGGCAGGAGAGGATGTAGGGATGGAGATCGGCCGTATCCTCCAGCAGATCGGTGACATCGCCGCCACGATCACGCAGCACATCCGCACTGCGCAGGACGTATCGCTCCAGCGCCGCGTACAGCGCATCGAATTCCCCGGCGGTCTCGCGTCCGCCCCCTTTTCCAAGGGCCTTCAGTGCCAGATCCGCATAGTCGCCCACATTCTCCCGGAACTCCTCGGGATCATCCGCCCCATTCAGTTCATTCGGGTCGGTCGGCATGTCGTGGCTCTGCCTGCGAATCTCGTTCATGGCGATGTAGAGCGACCGGGAGAACCGGAGCGTCTTCGCAAGCAGCGGGTCGGCGGCGATGGCCCGGAGCAGTTCCACCGCACGGCGCGCCCGTACCGGCGCCGCGGCCAGTTCCGCCGCGTGAACCTCCAGCGTATCGAGCATGCTCCGGAGGTTGGGGGCCGCAATCGTGGCACGGCTGAATGCGGGCATATCCAGCCGCGCAGCTTCATGGAACAGCACCACGCACGCCGAGTGAAACTGAAGCTGGAGAAAATGCACGGCCCGCTCCATGCGCTCCTCGGGGTTCCATGCGCGGAGGATATCACGCATGGCGGTGCGGGAGGCCGGGGGGAGCGGCGCGCGAAGTCTCCGCCGCCGACGCATATCACGTACGACGCCGATGGCCGTCTCCAGTCCCTCCAGCGATGGAACTGCCAGCAGCAGTCCGGCGAGTGGCGTATAGATGGAGAACTTCCAGGGAGTGAAGCGGAAGGCAAGCACCGGCAGCAGCGTCCCGAGCAGAAAGAGCAGGACGAATCCGGCATAGCTCAGAGCGGTGCGCCGCGAAGGGGTCGGCGCCACCGCATGCAGTGTTTCCCGTCCGGCCAGCATCACCATCACGATCAGCATTCCCCAGATCAGATTGATCCACAGCGGCATCACCCGTACGATTCGTTGCTGAAGGATCGTATTGAGGATATTGGCATGAATCGCCACGCCATGCATATCCGGCAGCATGTTCCTGTCATCCTCCCGCAACGGTGTATAAAAGCGGTCCACGATACGTGTGACCTGTGTGTTGCCGATATCGCCATATCCCACCAGCACCGCTTTTCCCGCGAACTGGCTTCGGAGAAATGCGATGGCGGCGGTATCGCCGGACATCAGCGTGGAGAAGATCGAGCGCAGCGGCATGACCGGGAAGATCAGCGCTCCACCGTTGTCGGTCGTGCGCCGTGTCTCGCCGATCCCTGCGGCGTAGTTGATCACGAATTCCGTTGCGTTGAATGAATGCAGGTAGGCCACCGCCCCGGTGTCGATCCACCGGGCGATCTTCACATCGAACGACTCGAACTTCGGTCCCTTTTCCTCTCCCCAGATCGTCGTGAACGTGCGGATGGTGTTGTCGTCATCCTCCATCACATTGATGCAGCCCAGTTGCCCGGGAGCCAGGTTGAAGCGGGGGGGAGGGATGCGAAAGCGGTGGAGCGAATCCTCGTGGAAGATGCCGAAGATCAGATTGGGATGGCCGGCTATCAATCCCGCGAGCATCTCATCCCCATTCGGAGCCTCCGGGCGTTCGGTTTCGATAAGGAAATCAACGCCGACGACGCGCGGCTCCAGTTCCATGAGTGCGGCCAGTTGCATCGCAAGCGTGGCACGGTCGATGAGATCGAAGGAATCGAGGATGGACTCATCGTAGGTCAGCACCCGGATGTTCGTGTCGATCGCCAGATCGCCCCGGGTCTGCTGGACCAGATCGGTGAAATTGTCATCGTCGATGGCGGCGTCCAGCACCTCGAACTTCGGCATCCAGCGTATGAAGGCCGTAAGCAGCACCGCCACGATCGCCGCAGCGCCGAGCAGAGCTATGCGCCGCAGTGAAAGCCGCTGGCGTATGTTCCGTATCGCATTGCCCGCCATGCGGCGAATCTAGGAAATTGCCGCGAGAGGGCTTGGCGTCCGGCCGATCGTACAATAGACGCGGGGCTCCCCGGCCGCGCCGGAGCGTCCCGTGCCATTATTCCCCGCCGAACAGCTTCATGCCAGATCTGCCTCCACACTCTCCTCGACGATATCCCGCTGGATCTGGGCATACTTCTGACGAAGAAGGGCGATCTGTGCGATCAGTCCGATGACCGCCGTGTAGTTCGGGCCGAACATTCCGTACAGTGCCTGTCCGGCCGCCACGGTCCAGCTCACCGGCCCGCCGAGTCCAATGGTGGCGATCTTGGCGATGCCTGCCCTGGCGATCGACCTGATGGCTTGGCGCAATTGCATCGAGCGCGCAGCGACCGCTATGGCGTGCTGCACGCGATCGCCGAGCAGCGACGTTCCCGCAGCCGCCAGGCGGCGGCCGAGCTCCTCTTCGGAAAGTTCCCCGGCCGGATCGCGCACCTCCCCGGCGGCCTGGCCATCCGAATCGCTGATGGACAGGAGATCGCGGAGCGCGAGGCGGTCATCCTCCTCCAGCCTGTCGTAGGCAAGGGTGATGATCCTGATGAGAATCTTCTCTTCAAGCGTCGGAACGGTATCGGTCGGCGCGGGGCGAATGCCCAGCCTTCCCGCTACGTCGCGTACCATGTCGGCATAGGGGATGCCCTGCCCGCGCACCAGATTGGCGAGGCTGTTGCCGCCGAGCGAGGTGATCTCGTAGACGATTTCATCCACGTACCGTTTGTGGTCTCCCTGGTGCTCACGGTATTCCGGCTGTATCGTGAGAGTCTGCGAAGGAATGGCGAGGAGCATGCTGACGATATGTTCCAGATCGTTGTTGTCGCAGTGCCGGAGGAGCTGCGTAAGATCCTTGTCGATGACCGGTTTCTTCATGACGATCGCTGATATTGATGAGCCTGAAGTCCGGGAATATCCCGTGCCGGCTAAGGAATGTGCCGGTACTCGTAGGCTATACAATCGCCGTGCCTGGGCGGGTGGGTTCCGCCGGGCTGAAGAAAGGCTCGCGCAACGGCGCAAAGGGAAGAGCCGTGCGACTTCTTTCAATCGAGAATCTAAATCCCGACAGCCTCATTGCCTACGTGAAGGTCTACCGCCGCATCCCGGTGGGGCAGGACACCTGCGGCTGCAATCTCTACGAATACGCTGACAGCCTGTCCATCACCAAGGCCGTCTACCTCGATACCGCAAAGGCCGATTGCTCATCCCCCGATCTGGTGGACAGGTAAAGAGTAGACGTCTCTTTACCTGAGAGGTGGTCGATGAATCAACGCAAGTACAGCGAAGAGTTCAAACAGGAGGCCGTCCGCTTGAGCCATCAGCCG